>Ga0157380_10001335_pt1 | contig 16045 bp, 11 predicted proteins | sample S35metaG_FD_119757 | JGI IMG/M metagenome (GOLD analysis project Ga0157380, IMG submission 119757) | Switchgrass rhizosphere microbial communities from Kellogg Biological Station, Michigan, USA - S3-5 metaG | ecosystem: Host-associated > Plants > Roots > Rhizosphere > Soil | place: USA... | reverse complement strand
GGCCACGGAGGGCCGCACCTACAATCAACTCAAAATCTCTTTTTCCTTCAGCTTGCGATCGATTAGCTCACTAACCCACTCCGCGCGCGCGTCCCAGGTTCCGTTTGCAACCGCCGCCTGGCGTTTTGCGGCCGCAGCCGGGTCCCTTTCTTGAAGTGCATCGTCAACGAGTTTTAGGAAGTCGTCATGCGAGCGCGCGATACGAAGGACATCACCCATCGATTCATACTCTGGCAACGGCGAGATTACCACTGGCTTACCGCTGGCGAGATACTCACGGACTTTGATCGCCGAGCCATAGCTCGTAAAAGCCTGCTCAGTTTCCCACGGCAAGACACAAACGTCGAATCCAGCGGCATATGCTGGTAAATCCTGGTACCGCACCGCTGGCAAAAAATGGGTGTTTGGAAGTGCTTCGATATCCAGCCCACGCGACTTGTTGCCGACAAAAACCCAATGCCAGCCAGGCCGTTCCCGTGCGGCGATCTTGATCAACTCCTGATCGACGAGCCAGGGCTCAATCGCCCCAAAGTAACCGATGCGCGGTCTTGGGATATCTGCCAATTCCGGCGCAGGCTTCAGTTGTGAGACCTGCGCCCAATGATCGAAATCAACTGCTTGTTCAAGCAAGTGCGATCGATCGAGGCCTTCGGTTGCGTCAGACAAGAGTTTGCGGCTCGAGTAAAAAACAAGATCCGCTTTTTCGATTGCCCGGTGATGCAACTGACGGATCAACTGCGGATCCGTCGCATGGTCCATTGTATTTGCGTCGTACTTATCCGATACGTGGTAAACCACCAACGACTCATTCAGCTGGCCGATCATTTCAACAGCGGTTGGTATGGCAATCCACAGAATGGGATGTTTAAGACCCTTCGCACGGGCCAGCGATCCGATTTGGGCAGACAGTAACCGTCTGTTTGCGGCACGTATGGAACCGCTTCCGAAAAACGGGACGACTGCCGGGGAAACGACAGTGACGCCTTCTTCAGTTGTACGTGCAAGCTTGGCATAGCTACGAAGTTTTCTGGTGATCCGCGGAATCAAATCTTTGTTATTGAGTGCAGCGAGGCCCATCGAGATTGAATTAACAAAGATCACTCGATTGCCGGCACGCGCAAAACGGCGCATCAGATGATATTTGGAGTGCGGATGGTGATACCACCAATCTTCACCACCAAAGCAAATGATAGAGCGGTTATGAAGCACGTAGTAGTTTCCGTCGCACGAGCGAATAGGCAATCGATCCGAGCTGATGCAGCGCTACCGCAACAAACACAAACAAGAAATAGTGGATCGCCAAAACGTATCGATACTCAGTATGCAAGATCGATTGCACGCACAATTAATAAACAGGCACTAGCTTGGCCAATTTCTGATAGCGGGAGTTATTCGGTTGCTCGACGACAAGCTGAAGGAAACTCTGAACAAGTGATCATACTATTCAGTACCATTCGCGGTAGCGGATGGCCAAATCTCAACACCCGCACTAATGGAGTTGAGTCCTGCCATCCGCTACCGCGAATGGTACTGAATAGCACTTGATCAGAGGTTCCTGAAGCTTATAGGACATCCGCTCCCGCGTTTGCCAGTTGACTCATCAATCTTCGGGCCGCCGCGCAACACATATTCCCGATACGCCAAACGGAAAATTCATAAAGCGGAGTGCGATACTCTCGGCAGAAAACAAACCACCAAAAATGCCATTAAAAGCCGACACGTTGATGTTGTTCTCACTGGAAGTCTTGAGTCCCGTCAACTTCATCAGCTTTCTCACCAGCAGAATGGGCAGGAAGAAAGTGATGTTGGCATAAGTGGAGCGCTCGATTTCAAATCCGGCTTCAGTCAACAGACGCTTCAACTCGGGAAGCCGGTAGCGACGGCGGTGATTGCTGACATCGTCCTGTATGCCCCAAAGAAACATGAAGGTGGGTACGAACAAAAGTGCATAACCACCGGGACGAATAACGCGTCTCAGTTCCTTCAGCCCTGCTAGATCGTCATCAAGGTGTTCGACAACATCGAAAGCTGTGACTAGATCGAATGTTCCGTCGTCGTAAGGAAGTTGTTCGGCTGCTCCATGCTTAACTTTCTGCAACCCACGCTCGCGACAGAATGCAAGCGCATCATGCGAAACGTCGACGCCTTCTGCGTCGCCATAGTTTGAAAGCAGAAGCAAGTTCGCGCCGGTACCGCAGCCCACATCCAGAATCCTCGCAGGCCGATCCTTTACGTGACTAATGATTTCGCGCACGAACTCGGCGATGATCTTCCGCCGTCCGACATACCACCAGTGCGTCTGCTCCACCTGATAGAGAATGGGATAGGTGTGCTCCATCATCTCTTTTGGGAGCGGATTGACGATGCTATTTGCTTGAGAAGATTGCATTGATGCTTTACGCGTCTTGACGCCGTACTTTGGCGACGCCATTTACAGCCCAGATAACTCCGACACCGGCAAATACAGTTAACAACCCGTGCATCGGCAGCATATAACGAATTTCAGTATGGGCCGCAGTTCCCGGTATCAAGTAATACAGAATAGTGACTCCTAGTAAACCCGTCGTCGCTAGATTACGACGAACCGCAACGAAGATACCAACGACCATAAGCGGCAGCAGCAGATAGCGGATTACACTCTGCAACATGCCAAGTACATTCACGCCAGCGGCGACAACGCCACCCTGCCACGCAGGTGACAGACATTTGTTGGCGGTCACATTAATCCCGCTCGACCCGTAATAAGGCAGCGGCTCCCCTGCGACCTTCAGCATTCCCCACATTCTTTGCAGCATTACGCCCGTGTACCAGATCGGGTGTTGCTTGATGAAGTCGAGCGACTCACGTACTCGCTCCCGATCGCGCTGAATGCCATTCGGCCATTGTGGCTCAAGCGGGAATTCGGAGGGCAACCCCATCTTGATCCGTTCACGTTCAACCATCTTGTCGTCGCCGTAGAGAAACCCGTTGCTTCTACCTAACTCGGTTTCTCCTAAACCCTCCCAGAGATTCGTGCCGATCGTTCCGCCCGTCGGTGTGAAATCAGGAAACGAAATGTAATTTCGCACGACGATCGGAGAGACAATAATCATCGCACCAGACAGAACCGTTGCGCTGATCTTCAAACGTTGTTGCCATCTTGTGTTGACTAAAACGGCGACGGCAAGAGCCCACGCAACTGCGAGGTAGAGGGGATTCACTCGAAACCAGCAAGCAATACCCAGAAGTACACCGGCACCCAACCCAAACCATAAGTTCTTTCGTTTACAAGCGATGAGCAGTGACCAATTTCCTGCAAGCACGAACCACGCCGTGGGCGCATCGGCTGAAGGCCATGCGCCGTACATCGCCAGTAGCGGCGACACTCCGGCAAGAAAACCCGCCGCTATAGCGACGCGCCAGCCAAAAGCAGTGACTGCGATCCCCGTTATGAGTATGAGCGAAATAAAAACGTCGAGGAACCATTGGACGATCTGCACGGTCTCTGCTGAGTAGTTACCTGACAGTTTGTAGATTGATGCGACTACCCATGGGAAAGCAGGCGGATATTGGGCCAGGTCAGTCCGCGATGGATCATGAATCCAGAACAGCCCCTGGCTTCCGGTCAAAATCCCCCGCGCCTGACGATCAAACTTTGCGTAGGAGCCGATTTGAAACCACGACGGATCGTGAAGATGCATTCGCATGAATTGCAGTGTGAGAATGCGAACACTGAAGACTGTCAGCACCAGCAACAACAGCAACGACAGTTGTTTTCTGCTCAGGGGAAGCCGGGACAATGTGGAGCTGACGGCTGACACGACGGCGTTTTTAGACACCAACGTTCACCCGTGCCTTCACCACTTTCTCCTTTGTATTGCCGTCGCTAAATCCCAGACGTTCCTCGACGGCGTAGAGTGGGCGCCGTTTTACCTCCGTGTAAATGCGGCCTAAATACTCGCCGATGATTCCGAGCGAAACCAACTGAATGCCACCCATGAACAACACCGCGACGAAGAGCGAAGCCCAGCCCCGTATGATTCCCTTGTCCAATATCCAATCGACAATTGCGACGACAATGCCGGCAACCGCGCCCCAAATCGCGAGGAACCCCGTCCAGATAGCTATTTTTAATGGGACGAGCGAAAAAGAGATTATTCCGTCCAACGCGAAAGAAATCATTTTTCCGAGTGGATACTTGCTCTCTCCTGCGTGACGAGCTGCTCTTTGGTAAGTAACAGAACTTTGCCGAAAACCGGCCCAACTGACCATGCCCCGCAGAAAACGCGCTCGTTCCGGCATTGCCTTCAGAACTTCGACGACCTTTCGATCAAGCAGCCGAAAGTCTCCCGCATCAACAGGAATCTTGGTATCAGAAAGTCGATTGATGATTCGGTAAAAAACTTTCGCCGTCCACAGTTTGAATCTGCTTTCGCCTTCGCGCTCGGCACGAACACCGTAAACAACGTGATTACCTTCACGCCAACGATGAATCATTTCAGGAATCATCTCGGGAGGATCCTGCAAGTCAGCGTCAATGATTACCACAGCATCTCCGACAGCTTCTTCAAGTCCGGCCGTTACAGCAATCTGATGTCCGAAATTGCGCGACAACCGAAGCACGCGCACACACGGATCACCGAGCTGAATGGATGTCAGAATCTCTTGAGTTTGGTCGTGACTGCCGTCGTTTACAAACACTATCTCGTAATTGAACTCCGGCATTCCGGCAAGAACTTTGGTGAGTCGCTCGTACGTGGTTTGTAGTACGAGCTCTTCGTTGTAGCAGGGGGCGATAACTGACAGGAGCATTTTAGTATTCGTCGTCTCTTCGAAAGAGACTCGCAACGCAGTGGGAAACCGGACTATCGCACATTTTACACGTTTACTTCCTGGCTGTAATGATCACATTCCAACCAACCGTCCGTCGCAACCAGCTGAATAACCGATCAGAAATCAAGGGCGAGAGAAACCGTAACTCAGCCCGCGTTAGCTGTTCTACCTCAACACCGACGTCTTTAAACTGACTGAAAAGATCACGCGCTTGCTTTCGACTATAAACCTTCACGAGTGGCCGAGCCTCGTGTTCACTGAATTCGATCACACGACTCATGATCTCTTCAGACGATCGCCCGCGGAGATACTCACCACCGAAGATGCCACGACGGAGCACGATCTCCACCCAGTAGTCGAGCGAGTTGCGGTGATAGAGCATTACCTTGGCGACGCCACCAGGTCGCAACACTCTGTGAACTTCCGTGATAGCTCCTTCGGTGTCGGGCGTGTGGTGCAAAACTCCATTTGAATAAACGACGTCGAAGCTGTTTGATTTGAACGGCAATTTTTCGCCGTCGGAGATCATGAATGAGCCGCGTTGACCGTACAGGGCAAATCGATGCTTCGTTATCTCAACGGAGCGCGGCGTCAAATCTACTCCCGTACACAATGCCCCTCCGCGTGCGAACTGCAGCAGATCAGTTCCCATTCCGCATCCGATCTCGAGGAGCGACGCTCCAGAAAACTGATTGAATCCCATGACTTCCGCCATCCACGGCGCGTAATCCTTGTAACGGTTGTGTTCGACCGCGTCGAAGAACTCGCGCGTGCCGAGCTCATGCTCACGAGCGAACTCCGCGCCGCAAGGATCTTGTCCCCACTGCTCGCGCGCTCGAAGTTTTTCCTCCACCAAACCGCTCATCCCTCTAATGACTCTCTCGCCGATTACTCAATTTCAGAACAGGAGCGAAGCGACCGATTTCAATGTGCGGTGTGTGCCTCGTTATTTGAAACCGGTCGCTTCGCTCCCGTTCTGAAGTTGAGTGTGTTCAATGTACTGCAGCTCATAGGCACACTGTTATTCTCGCTGGTTCTGCCATTCGTTGTAAGTGTCCAGAACGCGTTGTGCATTGTGTCGCCAAGTGTATCTCTCAACGGCTAGCTGTCTCGCGTTCGCGCCGAGCCGCGCCCGCAGTTCAGGTGAATCCGATAGTCGCACTATTGCTTCCGCCAACTGGTTCGGATCACCCGGCTCAACCAATAACGCAGTTTCTTCGTGACTCAATACGTCACCGATCTGGCCCAGGCGACTCGCGACAATTCCCTTTCCCATGGCCATGTATTCGAAAAGCTTGGTTGGTGAACCAAAGAAGTCGCTGCCGTCGGCCAGCGGAATATGGGGAGACACCAGAATGTCGCATGCGTCCAGCAATGCAGGCACGCGATCATGAGCGACCGAGCCCGTGAAGATAACCCGATCGATCAAGCCGGCTTCACGAATCGCCTGTTCCATTTCGCTCTTCAGTTTACCTGTGCCGACCAGCAAGAACTTCAATGGTGCTTCGCGCGGCACCAGCTTGATGGCTTGTGCCAACTCCATGACGCCATGCCATGGACCAAACGTACCAACAAAGCCTGCGACTTGTTCATCATCCACGACGCCCAACTCCGCACGAACAGCTCTACCGCCAACGCCAGGACGAAACCGATCGACGTCAACGCCGTTTGGATTCACGATTATCTTATGGTCCGGCACGCCGGCGTTCAGCAAATTGTTTCGCTCAACTTCCGAAACGACGAAGATGCGCGCTGCAGCACGAAGATTGAGTTGCTCAAATCTCTCCAGCAGGTCAAACATTCCTGCTTCATCCCAGTACTTGCCCACCCAAACTTCCGAACCGTTGTACTCGAGAAACAGCGGCCGCTCAAACGAAAGGCTGGCAGCGACGCCAGCCCAGGTGAAGCGGCTGTAGCGTTGATAGATAAAATCAGGCGGCGCAGTTCCGATTACGTGCAAGGCTCCTGAGGTAAAGATCAAGTTGTTGCGCAGGTCAAACGCCGAGCGTGTGAGACCAGTGGCTTCCAATGGCACGATCGTCAGGCGCACCTTCGTGTTGTCTAACCCTTCGATCTCATCATTGCTGATCATCGAGACCTTAGCGCCTTCAGCTTTGACGGCATTAATAAAGCCGTTGATATGAGCGGAAGCTCCACCCGCCTGCGTGCCTGGTCCAGGCGTAGCGCGCAGAAACACAAACTCGGGTGTTTTGTGTTCAGACCCTGCGAGCGTGAAAGGATTTGGTTTCGCGTTTGCAACCGCGCGCTCGAGTCTCGCCAACTCTTTACGTGACTCACGTATGGCGTTCGCGCTCGAGGTGGCTTCACGCACCAGCCTCCACGGCGCACGCAGGAAAACGTCTAGATTACTCTCGCGACGAATTCGACCGCTTGCTTCAATTGCGACGATCTCGCGCGCGCCTGAAGCTCCCGCGAAGAGCGACAACAAAGTTTGGCCACGTTGCCAGTCAAAACTTCCCATCGAAATTGCAAACACGTCCGGCTGTAAGCGTCGCACGAGTCGAATCCGTTCCGCGACGCCAGCAGCTTCAATCTGCGCGCGCGACACGGTTTCGATATCTGAGTCACCGAACGTTTGGTGAAGCACCTTTCGGGCGCGTGCCTCATCACCGTCGAGTGCAAGCAAGAGGACTTTCATCTTCTAATTACCTAACCAGAATCTAGCGTAGACACCACTGGCTTCAGCCATGTGGAGATTCAATTTTAGCCTACCGCATTGCTTGTCACGAGTAGCACAGTTTCGATTGCCAGCGCGCGGAAAATCAACTTGACTGAAATACCCCACGATTATTTCCGCGCGCTGGCAATCGAAACTGTGCAATTAACGAGAGAGCAATTCAGTGTAGGCTAAAATTGAATCTCCACGCGGCTGAAGCCGGTGGTGTCTGATTACTTTCCCAGCTTCTAAGGCTTTGGAAATGAGAAGGTGATTGCCGCGACGTGTTAGTGACCTCATTAATTCGAAAAGAATCCTAAACGCTCGAGACTCATCAGCGCCCGAAACTCCTGTCGTTCAATCACCAACGCGTTTGATAGGTTGTTTCCCGTTTTCACCCTGAAATAAATAGCTACCAACAAAAAGATCAGAGCATAAGTCAACGACGATACGACCGCCGCTGCCGTTGCTCCGTAAGTCGGAATCAACAGCACATTAAGGACAAGATTGCAGATCACAACCACGACCCAAAACATTGGCACGGCAATCGGCAACCCTGAGCCAGTGAAATGCTGGACCAACACCGATTCAACTCCCATGAAGTAAACGCCGGGCAGAAGTATCAGCAGTTGCAGAGTGGATTGCTGAAAAGCACTTCCGTAGATCACCGGAATTAAGAAACTACAAGGCACCGCTACGAGACAAATAATGAGCAAGATAAAAGCGGTATGTCGAGTCACGCGCATTGTTAGACGCGCTTGCGGATCGGGCTCTGCTGAAGTCCGCGGGAACAGCAGTGTGGCGATAACGGCGGGAAGCATCAGGACCAGATTCGCCATTTGACCCGCGACAGCGTAAACCCCCGCTTCGGCTGCTCCTCTGAAGTGGTTCACGAGCAGTAGGTCTGCGCGCACGATCACGATCGCCGCAACAACTGCGATGTGGAACTTAAGGCCGTAACGAATCATTCGCCGAAAAGTCGCGAGGTCAAACCAACGTGATTCTGTACGAAGCTTCTTTGCGGCACTACGGATCATCAGGATGATGATCACTCCAACGGTGACAGATGCTGCGGTATTCAACGACACCAGTGTGGGCAGGCCGCCGCGCAAAACCATCAGCGCAACGAAGGCGTTTATGACCAATGCCAACTGCGCACTGCCCTCGGTGATGTTGAAGCGACTAATCTGGCCTAAAGCCAAAAAGACGTTTAGACCGAGCAGCAGAATCAATTGAAATGGAAGCGAGATAACTGCGATGGGAATTAGCGCAGCAGCGACTGGTCCAAAGGCGTTCGGTCGTAATCGCGCTGCTATCAAGATGCCGGCAGCGATCGCTCCACCCACAACAATCGCAAACGCCAACGAGTTAGCCCAGGCCTTCCCTAGATCTTCCCGATTGCGCGAGATGAAGTAAGTATTTGCCGAAGGAAGGCCAAAAGATCCGATTTGTACGCCAAGCGCGATCGTGACATTCACAACCGCTAATGAGCCGACTCCTGCAGGACCGAGTTGCCAGCCGACGATAATGCTAGCTCCAAGCGCGCTGGCCAGCATCAGCAAACGCATCACCAGCGTGACAACAAAGGCCTTCGAAAACTTTAATGGTGTCTCTTGCAAGCGTGCGCGACTATCCGTAGTGATTAATTGTAGGGGCGGCTCTCCGTGGCCGCCCCAAAGGTGTCAACCATCTAGTTAGTATGGGGCGACCACGGAGAGCCGCCCCTACAATTAATCACTACCCAACTATCGCGGATCGATCCAACGTTCGTACCACAAGCTAAGATTCAGCAGTGCCCAAAGATGAAAGCCCCAATCCTTCGATTGACTGCGGTGTTCGGTAAGCATCTTGCCCACAAACGCGTAATCCAGCAGGTCGCGTTTGCGGAGCGTCGATTGGAGCACGTGCGAATCAAACCATTCAGCGAGTGCCGATCGGAACCACTCGCGAACCGGCGCACCGAAACCTCGCTTGCGCGTGTAGAGCAGATCACGCGGCAAAATGTCTTCTAGTGCTCTCTTCAAGATGTGTTTACCGCTCGCACCCTCAACCTTCAAAGAGCGCGGCACACCCAACGCATACTCAACGAGATGATGATCAAGAAACGGCACACGAGCTTCAACACTCGTGGCCATCGTGATCTTATCGACCCGCATTAACAGCAACTCCGGAAGGCGCAGCTTTAATTCCAGGTAAGTCATGCGCGCCAGGAACTCTGATTCAGGGCGTTCGTTCTCGATGTGTTTCAGATACTTGTTAACCACCTGAATCGATGAACTGCCGTTGAGTCGTTCGCGTAGTCGCTGCGACAGAACCCGTGGCTTCAAGGCTTCGTCGTAAACAACCACACCACCCCAGAACAAGGGCTCGTCTGCGCCGAGTCGTCTTATTAACTCGATCGCTGCTCTTTTCCTGCCAGTGGCCTCCAAGGCCGGGCGGGAGATATTCGAAACTGTGCGTCGCAACGCCAGCGGCAGGTTCTCCGCGTGTCGCCAGAAATTTTCGTAGATCCGCAAATGCCGGACGTAGTTTTCGTAGCCGCTGAATATCTCGTCGGCGCCTTCGCCAACCTGAATCACGATCGTGCCCGAATCGCGGGCAAGTTTAGAGACGTAGTAGAGAGGTACACAAACTGGATCGGCAATAGGTTCGTCCTGATGAAAAACTAGTCCCGGGAGAAAATCCTGCATCTCTTTTTCGGAGATGATCACTTCGTGGTGGTTGGTTCCGAACTGCTTCGCAATTCGACGCGCCGACTCCAGTTCGTTCAAATACTCGGCATCACTAAAACCAACAGTGAAGGTGTCGACAGGTCGCGTCATTTGTTCCGACATCAACGCTACATTCGCCGACGAATCGACGCCGCCCGACAGGAACACACCGAAGGGAACGTCTGACATCATTCGCTTGCCGATCGAATCGCGCAACAACCGGAGGATCTCCGCTTTGTGTTCTTCGTCACTTCGGTGAATCGGTTGTTCGGGTGGAAGAGCGTCCCAATACTGGCGAATCTGCAGCGAACCATCGCGGCTGAGAATCAACAGATGACCCGCTGGTAACTTATGAATGTCGCGAAAGAGCGTAGACGGCGCGGGCGTGGTGAGAAACGTCAGGTAGTGATAGAGAGCTTTCTCATCGATATCCGGTGTGACAGCCGGATGCTGGAGTATGGCTTTGATTTCTGATGCGAAAATGAACCGCCCGTCTTTGAAGTAGTAATAAAGCGGCTTCACACCGATGCGGTCGCGAACGAGAACCAGTTGTTCGCGAGGCGCATCCCAAATCGCAATTCCATAGTCGCCTTCGATGTCGTCAACGAAATCGACACCGCGTTCTTCATACAGGTGCAGAATTGTTTCTGAATCGGTTTTGGATCGATAGACGTGTCCGCGCTGCTCGAGTTCTTCGCGGAGTTTTGCGTGGTTGTAGATCTCACCATTGAATACGAGCCACGTGCGTTCGTCGCAGCCATGCATTGGCTGATGACCGGCGGCAGAAAGATCGATGATCGATAGCCGACGAAATCCAAAACCCCCGCGAGCGTTGTCGAATACAAGTTCGCCGGAATCGTCTGGCCCGCGATGCGTCATCTCATCGCGCATTCGCGCCAGCAACGACTCATCGACGCTTCCTCCTGAAGCACCGTATTCCCAAACTCCGCAGATTCCGCACATCAGCTAGTTATTCTTTCGTCACTAACCTTGTTTTGTACAAAGCTGTAGCTTCGTGGCTCCTCACCTGCACGGAGGGGGAGAATTACCCAGCTTAATCCTGAAGGCTTTCCAATTACGTTCCAACAGGCTGTTTTCGATGCTCGCCTGTGACCATAGTCAGTCGAAGTCCATTGTTCTTCTATTTCTGGTGCTGCGTTCAAGTTTATTGCCTGGACCACCAGTCTTGCTCCCGACGCAGTGTCATAAGCCGTCGCTGAATTCTCTGAACTTGTAACAACAAGATCCGCATCGAAGTGAAAACTAATCACAAAGTCATGTTCACCATCACCAACAAACTCGTCATTTATTAACCAGCACCGCTCACTCTTGTTGAAAATGATCGTTCGACGGTGCGTTAAAGGTGATGGCAGCCGCTCGTAACCATGATGCTCCGCAGCCACAGTATCGGACTCCGGACCTGTTTTCCAAAACAACAGGGTCGGCCTCGCCTCATCACCAATCACAAACGGCGCGTTGAGATCAATCGTGCTCTGTTCAATTGCGTCTACCTGAACAGTGGAGTGATAAGCAGTTGAGCGAAACTTATGACGGGTCGCCAGGTCGCCAGTGTAAACAAACGTGCCCGGATCAACGATGAAGGCGCGGCCGCACGCGGACACCTCGATACTCAAAGCGTCGTTGTGTCCGTGCGAACCGCGGCCATTGATACCCGCATGGCTCGTATTAAAACTGAGATACAAGTCTTCATGACGCAGGATATGTAGCCCGGCATCCGGAAAACTGATCGACACCGGCACCTCAGCTGATCCAGGTAATGACTCAAACACTGCGAGACCCACTTTCCCCAGCAGCCACAAAACTTCTTCGGGCGTCTCCGGGCCCGTCGGGCTCAAACCGTAATCATTGAGGGCAACTGCAGCGATCGACAACAGGTAGGCGTGATCATTTGCTGCCCTCAGTCGCAGCGGAATTACCTGACCACTGTCTGAGTCGCCGATCAGCGGGGCAAGTCCATCTGGTCTCAAATAACCTCGCACGTACTCCAACATCATTCGAAGTTTTTGCCAGTACCGCCGCGGGATTTCGATGTCGTTCAGCCGACATAGCAAGAACGAATAGAGCAGCAACTCAACAACGAAGCGGTGATAACCAGTTGAGGATTCGAAGTCTGCACCATCCGGCAGCACCTGCTTATCCATCTCCCGCAGCATTTCGCGAAAACCGAATTGTCGCCACTCAGAAGCATCCCGCAGTTCCGGCAGCATGATTCCCAACCAAAGCAAACCGGTGACATCGGAAAAGTAGTGATTGCTGGTCGCGATGTAGGAGAACTCCAGGTTGTTTCGGATGTACGTGCCGTGCTGATCCATCAAGGCAAGCAATTGCGTGAACGTCTGCTCTGTGATCTGCGGCGAAGTTCTAAACAACTCAAGCGTCACAAGCAGGTTCATCGCGCGCAGCGCAACTTCCATCGCGCAATGCCAGTTTGGACCAAGCCCGTATGGATTCTGCTCGCTCCAACTGCGCACCTGACTCAGAAACTCTTTAGTAAACTTTTCATCGTGAGTGATTGAATAGGCTTGTCCCAGCGTGATGAGATGACCGAGCCGGTTGAGCTCCCAAAGCACGCGCGCATCAGATCCATCATCCCGGATTAATTGAACGTCCCGATGGTAAGTTAGCGTATGAACAAAACCTGAGATCGGATCGCGGCACCACTCGATCTGATCGCCAAAACTCTTTTCTCCGAAACCAAGCAGGGGCCAGCTATGATAGTCACAAATGCGGTTTGCCCCATCGATCAAGTCTCGGCTCGCGTCCCCAAACTGTTGTTGAAATACTTGCCCTGTGCTCGCATCGGAGAACCCCGGAAAGAACCGGGGGTTAGTGCGAAGACGAAAGTGCGATAAAAACTCCGCGCTATTCATTTCCGCGAAACGATCGTGCAACCGGGCGGGTCGATTCGCGACGTCCGCAAGTGATCGCATATCGCGACTCCGCGAAAGCGCGACACGTGTGCGCCTCAACGTTTCCAGAGCGGCCGTCGTGGGTTTTACTTCACCACGAGCGGCGCGCTTTAGTTTGCGAAAGACGCTCATTAATTTTTTTCAGGAATGCGGAGTGACTTCTTCGAGAACGTCAAGAATACGTTCGGCGGCCTGACCGTCCCACAGCGGAAGTTGATTCACGCGATGGCTCGAAGAACCGTTAAGGGCAGCAGAAGCGGCCGTGACGATCTTCCTGGTGTCAGTGCCGACGATTACGTTGGTTCCCAGCTCAACGGTCACCGGTCGCTCAGTGTTGTGACGCAACGTCAGGCACGGAATGCCGAGTGATGTGGTTTCTTCCTGGATCCCACCCGAATCGGTTAGCACCAAACGAGCGGTGCTGTAGAGATTGAGAAAGTCGAGATAGCCAAGCGGATCGACCAAGCGAAGATTCGTGATCGACTGTACTCGTTCGCTCAAACCCAGGTCAGCAATTGTCTTTCGCGTACGAGGATGGACTGGAAAGATGATCGGAAGGGAATGACTGATTGTCTCAAGTGCGTCGAGTATTCGTCCGAACGTTTCTCTATCGTCAACGTTGGACGGCCGGTGCAGCGTCAACACAGCGTAGGTGCGTTCAGCCAGTCCGAGTTCGGTTTTAATGGTCGACTGCTTCGCGCGCTCGAGGTTCTTAATTAGCGAATCGATCATTACGTTTCCGACGAAACGGATTCGTTCGCGCGGAATGCCTTCGGCGAGCAAGTTCTGATCAGCGTCCGCGGAGGTGGTGAAAAGAAGATCGGCGATTTGATCGGTCAGTAAGCGATTGATCTCCTCGGGCATCGTGCGATCGCGGCTGCGCAACCCTGCTTCAACATGAGCCACTTTAGTTCCGAGCTTCACACAAACCAGCGCGCACGCCAGCGTGGAATTCACATCGCCCACAACAAGGACCCAATCGGGTTTTTCTGCTAGCACGACCGGCTCAAAACGTTCCATCACCGCAGCAGTTTGCGCTGCGTGGGAACCAGAGCCGACGCCAAGATGAGTGTCAGGATTAGGTAAGTCGAGGTCGGAAAAGAACGAATCTGACATCGACACGTCGTAATGCTGGCCCGTGTGCACGACGAGCGGCTGAAAACTACGGGGGCGCTTCTTCATTGCGGCGACGATTGGCGCCACTTTCATGAAGTTGGGGCGAGCACCCACGACGTTGATGACTTTGATCATTCTGTCGAGCGATCCAGTGGAAAACAGTCAGTACCGAAACGCGGTAGCGTCGGGTCCGTTCCGCTTCACTCGATCATGTGGCAAACCAGACCCGACGCTACCGCGTTCCGGTACTGACTGTTTCCCATTACAGCCGAATTATTCGCGCTGAACTACTTTTTCTAAGCTCTCCGTTTAGCGCATTCCGAGTATCCACAATCAGTGAAGCTAGTGAGCAGACTCTCTTGTAATCAATTCCGCTGTGATCGGTGACTATGATGAGGCAGTCGGCGCTCTTCAGTTCCTCGTCGGTTAAGGAAACTGACTTTAATGGTTCTCCACTCGATTCGGTGTGCGCATCATCGAAACGCAATTCGTCGATAAACGGATCGTGATAGCGAACTTGCGCGCCCTTCGCACGCAAACGATCGATGATCGAAAGCGCCGGACTTTCGCGCACGTCATCAATGTCTTTCTTGTAAGCAACTCCGAGTAGAAGAACGCGCGAATTCTTCATCGACTTGCAATCATCATTCAGCCCATCTGCAACCAGTTGGACCACGTGCTCGGGCATTCGTGAATTAACTTCTTCCGCAAGACTGATGAACCGCGAATCGAAACCGTGCTGTCGCGCCTTCCAGGAAAGGTAATGCGGATCAAGTGGAATGCAATGCCCGCCGATTCCAGGTCCCGGGTAAAACGCCATGAAGCCGAAAGGTTTAGTTGCCGCCGCTCGGATCACTTCCCAGGTGTCGATGTTCAGCGCATAACACAGTCGCGCCATTTCGTTGGCCATGCCAATGTTGACAGCGCGGAAAGTGTTTTCAAGAAGTTTTGCCGCTTCAGCAACACGCGCCGAACTCACCGCGTACACATCATTGACGATTTGCGAATACAGTTGCGCGGCGACCACTGTTGAGTCGTCAGTTACACCACCAACAACCTTCGGAATGTTGTGTGTCAGAAACTGTGGGTTCCCTGGATCGACGCGCTCAGGTGAGAAAGCGAGAAGAAAATCTTCATCCAGCTTCAACCCCGTCTCTTCAAACATCGGCAGCAGCACTTCATCAGTCGTGCCGGGATACGTTGTCGATTCGAGGATGATGAGTTGGCCGCGTCGCAGATATTTCTGGATCTGCTCGGCCGCTGCGAGGATATAAGAAACATCCGGCTCCTTGGTTTTTCTGAGGGGTGTGGGAACGCAAATGATGATTGCGTCACATTCGGCCAGATGTTTGAAGTCGGTGGTGGCGCGGAGTCGCTCAGTCTTGACGAGTTCACTTACGCGCGACGAGGGAACGTCGCCGATGTATGAACTGCCGGCATTTATCTGGCTGGCTTTTCTTTCGTCAACTTCGAACCCAATGCCCTTGAATCCCTTGGCGGCAAATTCCACCACCAGCGGAAGGCCCACATATCCGAGACCGATGACTCCGACTCGGGCTTTCTTCTCCGTAATCAGTTGGCTTAATTCAGTCTTCATTCAGTAGTGATCACTTCTATTCGGCGTTAAATTCCAGAATTGGAGAGTTTCAGTAAGGCAAAATACCAAACGGCACAGCCTAGGTGACGCTACGATGAGTGTCAACTCCCTTAGGTGCGGTCAGGAAGTGGGCAAGCGGGCACGGATTCAAGTTCCGATGGCGTCAACTAGCGCGCCCCCGCTTTTTATTGCAACTACAGAT
>Ga0157380_10001334_pt1 | contig 16047 bp, 8 predicted proteins | sample S35metaG_FD_119757 | JGI IMG/M metagenome (GOLD analysis project Ga0157380, IMG submission 119757) | Switchgrass rhizosphere microbial communities from Kellogg Biological Station, Michigan, USA - S3-5 metaG | ecosystem: Host-associated > Plants > Roots > Rhizosphere > Soil | place: USA: Michigan... | reverse complement strand
GGTCCGTACGAGGTGCTCATCAGCAGGTCGATTTCCTTGCGATAGAACACCGCGCGCTGAACGTTGAGGCCGACATCGCCGACGATTACCACGGCGCCCTTCGGCCGCGTCACGTCCATCGCCATGTTGATGACCGCATCCGAGCGCGTTGCCGCCGTGAGCAACGTACGGTCAGCGCCGAAACCGCGTGTGTGGTCGCGCACGAGCTGCTTGAATGCCTCAGGGTCGCTCGCGCCATCGGTCAGCCCGAGCGCCTTCGCGCGCTCGACACGCTGCGGATCGAGATCGAGGCCGAGGACCTTGCAGCCGTTTGCCTTCAATAACTGCACGGTGATCTGCCCAATCAGGCCAAGGCCGACGACGGCCATGATGTCGCCTAGCTGCGGGGTGGAACGGCGCACGCCCTGCAGCGCAATCGCCCCGATGGTCGTCGACGCCGCGGCGCTCAGAGACACTCCGGCCGGCACGCGGCACACCAGGTTTCGCTTCACCGAGATCCAATCAGCGTGATTGGCCTGGCCGGCGCCCGCGCAGGCGACGAGATCACCCGGGGAGAGATCGGTGATGCCTTCGCCGATCGCAACCACTTCCCCGGCCGCCGAGTAGCCGATGCCCCAGCCTTGCGTGTCGAGCTCGCTCGCCGGCAACCCACCGGGCAGTGACGGGCTCATCTGCACGTCGACCAGGTCGAGTGTCAGCCGCGCGGGCGTACCCGCAGAACTGACGACGATGGTGATCGAGCGTGACTCACCGGGATCGAAGATCAGGTAGTCCTCGAGGCGGCCGGCTTCGAAATTCCTCGACCCCAACCACCGATCCTTCGATTCGTTGAGGATGCCGATCGAAAGCGCGCCTTCATGCACGGTGCCCTGCAGCCGAACGACCGGCACCATGCCCGCCGGAATCGAGATGGCTTGCGAGCTCGATTGATAGTTGCCTGCTGATCCGTCTGTAACGATTTGCAGCTTGCCGTCTTTCAACTCGACGGAGACGGCTGCGTCCTTGGACCAGCTGATATCGCCCAGTCCTACCGGCTTACTGAGCGTCGGCGTGGGCGCCGGACGCATCTTCGCCATCTGGCGGCGGGCGATCGAAGCGAGGCGCCGCGCCGCCTTTTCTGGATCGCGCAGCGACGCCCTGAAATAGCGGTTCGCCAGGCTCGCGTAGGCGGCGCCCTTTTCAACCGTCGACGCGTTGTCGGCTGTCGGCACCAGCGATGCCTTGAGCGGCGCGAGCTCGGTGCCCACGCTGACGAGCGAATAGTGAACGCGGACGAGCACGCTGCCCTTCTCCACGCCCGGCCGCGGCACTCGCGCGACCATCGCGCCGGCACTATTCATGATGACTTGACGCATGGATCACTCACCCTTGCTGCTGTTGGCCGCGCGTTCGAGCGCGGCCATCGCACTTGCACGCGCCGAGAACTCCAGCCGCGCATCGGCGAAAATATAGGACAACGAAAACGGCAACTCGGCGTCGTGATCGAACACGATCACCTTACTCGGGGTCTTTACGCCGTAACTCTTCGACACCCAGCCGTCTTCCAACGTGAACATGGCCGCTGCCGGCTCGGCCGGCAGCATCCAGATTTCCTTCGCTGCACTCGTAATTCGGCAGTCACCGTCGTGGATCGCCACCTGGCACTCGGGATCCAGGTGCCAGCGCTCCGTCACCCGGCGCCGGCCGATTCCAGCGACGCCATCCCTGAACGCAGCCAGCGGCCGCTCGGCGTCCATCCAGATTGCGCGAGACGGCGTGCTGGGCTGTGGCAGACGCTGATAGCCGGTATGGCTGCCTTGCCAGAAATCACCCGACGGGCCAAAAACCCATCGTACCTCCGCCGGCTTCGCATCGTCGACCAGTTGCCACAACGCGTTCGGCTCGACGAAGCGATTGACTTCCTCGTCGTCAACCTGAATCGTGTTGTGAAAAGCCGTACTTCGAAAGCGGTTTCGCCATTCGCGCGAGGCGGTATACACGAACGCGCCGCAGTCGGTGACGATGTTGACGCCGTTCATGAACAATTCGAAGGACAGGATGTCGTTGTGACCATGGCCGCCGCGGCCGCGCATGCCGACGTCGCCGCAGTCGATGAAGAGATGCGAGGACGGATTGCGCAGCACGTAGAAGCCGCCATCGGGAAACGCCGCGGATCGTCGCGGCTCGTTGGCCGCCTCGAGGGCGTCGAATGCCACCGCGCCGTCAGGACCGAGCAGCCAGAACGATTCGTCGGCAAAGCTTCCGGCGTCACGTTTGTGATCACCCCGACCGAACCGTACCGCGCAGGTCGACAGCAAGTAGCGGTGGTCGTTCACATCCTGCGTGCCGAGTTTCTGGACCCGGCCATCGTCCGCATCGCCGACGAGCGGCGCTAATCCGTTCGGCTTCGTGTACGCCGCCACGAAATCGAGCATCCGCTCGAGGCGCTGCCACGCCGACTTCGGCACGGCGCGCCCCGCTTTCTCGAGCAGCAGGAAACCGGTCAGAAACAGCTCGAGCACCAGTCGGTGATAGGGCGTGGACCCTTCGTGGTCGACGCCATCGGGATAGATCTGCGCTTCGATCTCGCGGTCCAGGATCCGCTCACCGGTCTCGAGCCAGCGCGCGCCATCAGGCGTATCGCGGAACAGCACGCCCATGAAAATCAGGCCGACCGCGTCGCTGAGATAGTGATTGCCGTTGATGTCCGAGGTCTCGAGATTCCTGGAGACGAACTCGCCGTGCATGTAGAGCGAGCGGATCAACTTCCTGCGAAAGCTCTCGCCGGCGCAGGCGTCGGCCGCGCCCATGAAATAGAACCCCCACATCCAGTTGGCCGCGCGCAACGCCACGTCCATCGCACACGCCCAGTTGACGCCGTAGGCAAGTGGATTGCGGTCGATCCAGTCGCCGACTTCGGCAACGAACTCGCGCGCGTAGCGTTCATCGCCGGTCAACCAGAACGCCTGGCCAAGTAGCGGAAAGTGCTGGGCGCGGCTCAACTCCCACGGCACCTTCACGTCGGAGGGGCGATCGAGCTCGAGGTACTCGATGTCCTTGCAGAATCGAACGGGCCATTCGCGGCCGGTCTTGAAGTCACTGTGCCACGGCAAAGTGCCGCCCACGTTTACCGGTCCGGAGCCGAGCAGATCAAATTCGTGGCGCAGGACCCGTTCGGCGGCGGCCACAAGCGACTCGTTCAGTCCGGGATAGCGGGCCTCGAAGGCGGATGCCCATCGTTCGCGGTCAGTGGGATGCAGGAAGAAGGGACCGGACTGCAGCCGCGAATCCCACCACCGTGCCACGTTCGTCGCGCCGCCGAGAACCGTGCGGTCCGTCAACAGATGCGGATATGCCGTGGCCCACGGGCGTTTCGTCTGCTGCTTGACCTCGTCTTGCAGCCGCGCGAGCAATACCCGCGGCGGCATGCGCATGGCCTTCTTGCCACGCGTCACGAATGTCGACCACTTCATCTCGATAGAAAACCCGTCAGCACGGCGGCTGTGCGCGGACCGGTCTGGCCGTCCCAAAGCGGCGGCCGGCGCGGCGGAACGCGCCCGGCCATAGCGTCTTCAAAGGCCGCGAGGATCGAATGTGTCCGCATGCCGACAATGCGATTGGTCCCGTCGGTGACGGTGGCGGGCCGTTCGGTGTTTTCGCGCAGCGTCAGGCACGGAATGCCGAGCGCGGTCGATTCTTCCTGGAGGCCGCCCGAATCCGTCAGCACGATGCGGGCGTTCGACGTGAGGCTCAGGAAGTCGATATACCCCAGCGGTTCCGTCATGATGATCCCGTCCGGCATGGTGACGCCGAATGCGCGCAATCGCTCGCGGGTGCGCGGGTGAACCGGGAACACGACCGGCAGCTGCGCACCAATCACGCGCAAGGCTTCAACGATCGGCCCAAGTGCTTCGGGATGATCGACGTTCGATGGGCGATGCAGCGTCAGGACCGCATATTGCCCCTTGTTCACGTCAACGCGGCCACGCAGGCGATCGAGTGATGCGAGCGGTAACTGCCGCATCAACGTGTCGATCATGATGTTGCCGACCAGGTGAATGCGATCCTCCGGCACGCCTTCCGCACGCAAGTTGTCGTCGGCGTCCTTCGAGGGTGTCAGCAGGAGATCGGCAAGCCGATCGGTGACAATGCGGTTGATCTCTTCCGGCATCTGGCGATCGAAACTGCGCAAGCCCGCCTCGAGATGCGCCACCGGAATCAACAGTTTCGTCGCGACGATCGTCGCCGCCATCGTCGAGTTCACGTCGCCGGCCACGACCACGAGGTCGGGTTTGTCCTCGAGACACACCGTCTCGAATCCCAACATCACCTTGGCGGTCTGCACGGCATGCGAGGCCGAGCCGACGTTGAGGTTCCGGTCCGGCGCCGGCAACCCAAGCTCCTTGAGGAACCCTGTCGACATCACCTCGTCGTAGTGCTGTCCGGTGTTGACGAGCAACTGGCGGATGCCGGGCGCGTCGCGCAACGCGGCCATCAGCGGCGCGATCTTCATGTAGTTCGGCCGCGCGCCGACGACGTGGACGATGGTTTTCATTCGAGGAATCTGAGGATCCGGGGGTAGCGCAACATCTGGTAATACGGACGATCGCGCCAGTCGGCGGGCACTTGTATCTGCATCCACAACGGCAGGCTGCGATCGGTGAAGCGCGCGACACGCGTGATGCAGTCCACCGACCGGCCTTGCACTTCGAGTCCCGAGAACCGCAGCAGCGTTCGATCGAATTCGTTGAGCGCGAACACGGGGAAGAAGATCTCGGTCGGCCCGGTCGAGGCGCGCTGGACCTTCAAGGGGCTAGTCAAGTTATGGCTAATGAGCGGAGCGTCATAGCGGATCACCATGTCGACCGGACCCTCGCTACCACAGCCTTCCGGTGCCACAGTGACCACCAGCATGTCCGATGCGCGGAGCGACCCCGGGTTGCCGAACGTGGCGGGCGTCCAGTTAACCGAGAGACGGTCGGCCGCAGCGGACGTTTGCAACGAATCGACGGGCGCCGACAGGTAGCTGTCGATCAGCTCTTCGACCCGTGGACGCTGGAACGCGCGAATCGTCCAGACCGATGTTGCCATCAGCAAGAGCGTCGCGAGCACGGGCACGATTCCGCGCGCGACGGCCGTTCGCGTCCACTGATCACCCTTGTTCCTCCACGCCGCCCAAACAGCCAAGCCCGCCCACAGCGGGATGAAGCGAAGATGAAACCAGTGCCGCGCTTCGAACTCGATTGCAGGATACCCGGTGAGGAAAAGAATAAACGCCGTCAGCGCGACACCGAGCCGCGGCGCGACGCTCCACGCCACGGCAACCGCAACCAGCGCCAGGGCCGGCATCAGCATGCCGGCGACGTTCAGCAGCACGTCAATCGGGCGCGCGACGACATACGCCCAGGGAATCCGCCCGACCATTCTCTCGGCGAAGCCAATCGGCAACGCCGACCGAAGGATTGAGAGAACCGAGCCATACGCATGCGTCACGATGTCGGCCGGGAATGTCGTCGCAATTCGCATGAATAAATCGCCTGAGACGCGGTCGTACTCCGGCGCGCACAGGTTTGGCGGATCAACCGAAAGAACGCGATTCGCATAATCGCCGACCTTGAGGTCGACGAACGTATCGAGAAAGTGATTGCCGAAGGCGTACATCGGCGAGAGCACGTTCAACTGATCCATCAGCGGCGACGTCAGCCCCAGGAGCGCATAGTGAAACTGACAGCCGCCGGTGCGCTGGCCCTGCAGCGGCGGCGAACCCACGATCAGGAACGCGGCCAACGCCGCGGCTGCGGCAGCGAGGTTCCGGCGCCACGTCATCCTCAACCGGCCTGGCAGGAGGAGCGCAATCACAAGAAGGCCGAACGGCACCATGACGATCAAGTCGGAGCGGAAACCGTAGCCGAAGCCAACCAAGGCGCCGAACACCGCGGCGAGACCGATCGTCGATCTGCTGTCGGCGGGCCGGAGGATCAGCCAACCGAGGATGAACACCGAGCCCAGCACGAATGGCGCCTTTGAAAAATCGCGCAGCATCATGAGCTGAGCGAAGTTGTAGGGAGCCACCAGCATCAGCAGCGCGCAGACTACGGCCACTCGTCGCATGGCGACGAGACGAAACAGGCCGTAGAACGCCAGCAGCTCGAGCGCGCCCAGCGCCGCCGCCAGACCGTCGAGCGCGGGCCACGACACTCCGGTCAGCTTCCAGATCACTGCGACCGTGCCATAGAGGTAATACCACGTGCCATTCCACGTAACCTGTTCTGGTTTCAGCGTTGACGGGAAGTCCTCGCAACGGAATTGCGACGCGCGGAGCAGCAGGAAGTCCGACAGGCTCGGCGGCGAGCCCTGCAGCGGGGGCGCCGTGAATCCGTATCCGCAGGCCATCATCACGGCCGGACCGAAGTTCTCCTGATAGAAGCGCGGTTGCTGCCCCTGTGATCGATAGGACTTCACGGCCGCGAAGCACAGGACAAATCCAATCGCCAGCAACAGGATGCAAGTGCGGGTCTCGCTGGCCGCCGACCGCGTCGGTCGCGGGGCAACCGTTGAATCGGTCATCGCTGAGGAGGGCTCGTCTTGCGACCTGACACGAAATACTGGCCGCCAAGCGGCAGCCACCACAGCGCCGGCTCGATGGCGCCGAAAACGCGATGCAGTGATTCCGGAACGAACAGGAGGTATCCCTGGTCAAGCCGTTCGAGGCCGGCGTCGCGGAACGTCTGACGCAAACCCGCGGGCTTGATCATGTGGCACCCGCGATCGATCGGGGCGCGCGCAAAGATCCGCGCCGTCACAGGATTGTAGGGATTGTGTTCGAACACCATCACTTCTCCGCCGGGCTTGACGACGCGCCGCAGCTCGGACAGGTGGCGAACGTGATGCTCGTCAGGAATGTGGTGATAGATGCAGAACGCGTACACCGCGTCGAAGGTGTCGTCGCCAAACGGCAGGCTGAGCGGTTCCTGAACGGCGACCGGCCCGCGCGCCGCCGCGGGTCGTAACATCGGCTGCGAAATGTCCGTACCAAACACCCGAACGCGGGAATCGAAGTAACCGAAAGCTGTGCCTTGTCCGCAGCCGGCATCGAGCACGCGCAACGCGCGGCTGGACGCCGGTAACCGGCTCGCCACGATGCGGCATTTCTGGCGAATGAAGAACGCACTGCCGCCGGCGAACCGGTCGCGCAGCGGATCGCGCAGCAACTCGTCGTACTCGCGCGCGTATTCGTCGAAGGATTCCATGTCAGTGGCGCCGAGCCTGATCGCCACGTTCGTCGCTCAACGATTCCACCAATCGCGATTCGCGCACGATGTAGGGCGGCAGGTCTCGGGCAAACACCAGCCGGCGGAGGTAACTCGCGAGGATGCCGATTGACAACAATTGCAGGCAACCCATAGTCATGACGATCAGCACCGTGCTGGACCACCCCGGCACGGCGCGCCCTTGATACGCGACGACAGCAACCCAGACACCGTAAGCGATCGAAAATCCGAGGCCTACCAATCCGAGGCACGCAATGGCCGTGAGTGGCAGGTTCGAAAAGCGGATGATGCTTACGAGCGCCATTTCAAGATTCTTGCGAAAGGTGAATCGCGTCACCCTTCCCCGCCGCACGTGCTGGTCGTATTCGACGGTGGGCTTGACGCCCGGCAACCATGCCGCAAAAACTCGTAACGATCCGATGTGAGGGAGATACTCGCTGACGCTGCGCATCGCGCAGCCATCCCAGATCCGAAAATCGGCGTGTCCCGGCGACAACTGTAATCCGGTCAGCCATGACGTGACGCGATAGAACCACTCCGACGGCAACGTCTTGCGCCACCGGAGCTCAGCGGATTGCCGTCGAACGGCCTGAACGACCAGCGGACGCGTTCGTTCCCACGCGTCGATGAGAACCGGGACGGTGTCGATCGGATGTTCCAAATCGGAGTCCATGGTCACAATCGCATCCGGCCACGAACCTGCCTTGCGCAAACCAGCAATCAATGCGGCCTGGTGGCCGGCGTTTCCGGCGAAGGCAACGTAAGACAGCCACTCCGAATACTTGAGCACCAGGTCCCGCAGCAATTCGAGCGTCCCGTCGGTGGATCCATCGTCAACGATCAGAAGCCGCAAGTCGCGTGCTGGACGAAGCCGGGCTCGAAGACCAGCAATTGCCTCCACGAACTCACCCACGTAATTGGATTCGTTGAAGGCCGGTGCGACCACGAGGATGCGACTCATTTCGATTTACTTCCTCGCGATCCAACACTGATTGATCATCACGGCCCGAAGCGACTGACCATTTTTGTTAATCCATGCGATGACGGGCCACAACGGTCGGAATTGAAATGGCATCACATGGAGGCCCTGACTCAACTCCACAACCGCTCCCGTTCGAACGATGGCCTCTTCGAGCGCCGCGCGCGACAGCCAATTCTCGATACCCTCAAAACGGCGAACGCCAAGCAATTCGGCGAGCGTCACCGACCAGCGCCAGATCAGGTTTGGCGTGGTCAGATACAAGTGACCACCTGGCCTAAGCACGCGCAACATTTCAGAGACCGCGGCAGCCGGATCAGGTGTGTGTTCGATGCACTCTGACGAAGTCACGGCGTCGAACGACGAATCAGGGAATGGTAATTCGGTGGCCGACCCGCACACCGCCATGGGATACCGCGTCTTGAGCTTCATGACCAGCGAGGACGCAATGTCGAACGGGACCACGCGAGCACCACGCGTGCGGGCGAGGTCAGCGAACTGCCCCAATCCGCTGCCAACATCGAGCACGGTCGAGCCGATTGGAAATCGATCGAAGCCATTCGCAAACCATTGCAACCGGGACTGGACGTCGAAAGGGTTCATTCGGTCAGCAAAATCGCCGCTGATCGAGTCGAAATAAAGCACGGTCTTTCGAGCGCCTGCGGGCTTGGGCGGTCTGAGCTCCAGATCCATCAGGCTTTGCAACCCCAGTAGCGAAATCAGGGGGAAGAACATGAACAGATAACCATGGTACTGCGGGTTGTAGAACGGCATGATGATCGCGGACTCGATCAGTAACAGCGCACCAGTAGTCGTCAGCATTGTCAACATGACGGCAAACGATCCGGAAGCAGGCCGCGATGCGAAGAACGCAGTGGCCGCAATCCCAAGTGACATTCCGATCAGAAGAAAGCCGTTCTGCACGAAACTGAGCGGCAGCATGAGCCACCCCAACGCGCGGCTTTTAGGGTCCGTGTCATTTCGCAGGGCTTCTATGATTGGCACACCAGTCATCTTGAACTTGGCTACATACAACCCGAGCATCTCGGCAGGCGCGGTGGCCCATAGGCCGCGGTAGTAACGAAACAGCGCGCGATCGTAGGTCTTTCCCAGATAAGTCGCCTGTGGATCGATGCGCAGCGCGATGCGACGGCCTACCTCATCGTTCCACTCAATGCCTTCACGCCGGCTGAGCTCGCTCGGAGGAAGGGCCAACGACAACACCAATGGGTGGGCGGCGGTATGGTAGGACGCGTTGAACTGAGACGACCGGGGCAAGTATTGGTCAATGAACCAGTATTGGAAGCCCCAAAACGACATGCCGAAGACCACCGCCATCACCGCGACGCGCGACGACTTGGCGCGCCAATTGCCCTGCCACTCACGGGTCGCAAAGCCAATAGCGATGACGAACAGCGACAGATAGAGCGGAAGGTAACTGGTTCGCAGATTCGTCCCGAATCCAGTCAGCGCGCCAGTAACCACAGCAACCGCACTGATCAAACGCCAGCGGCCGGATCGCAAAAGCGACCATGCGGTCCCATAAACCGCGCATAAGAACAGTAAGAATGGATTCAGAAAAGGGTACAACGAATAGGAATGATCCCCTACAGTTCGGGATGCGACGGCACCCAACAGAAACACGGTGACCGAAACGAACACGCTGGCGCCGCTAACCACTAATATGGCCGCAAAGAACATCAGCATGGCAATGCGTAGCGCGTGAAGTCGTCGACCAAGCGCCTCTAACGAGAGATTGGGTTCGAGCCGAAGTAGCGACACTTCAATGAGGGTCAGCGAGTTCTCATTGTTCAGGAACGGCTCCGACGCGGCGCAATAGTTCTCGACACTGCCCGCCATCTCCCTCGCAACCTCTCGCAGGGCCTTGCCAACATCCTCGGGGTGATCTCGGAAATAATCAGCGACCCGATACTGTGGGGTGGTTGCGGAAGGGGCGCCGCAAAACGATCGTGTCATTGCCAACTCGATCGCAACGGTGGCGTGACTACCGTCTACCAACCTCCCCGGCGAATCGGCTCGCGCCCGCCACTCTGGGACGCCCAATACGAGCAACACCAGCAAGAAGAGCGATAAGCGTCGCCAGATGGTTCCGGGGTTGAAACCAAACAGGTCGCGTAGCAGGGTGGCAGTCACGTTACGACGGCGCTCGATCTGGACGGGATTAGTCTTGACGATCACCGTCGGTCGAATCTTGTCAGCGATCCGAATTGTCCCCTGGACAATACCGGTCAGTCTCCGCCACCACGATGAGCGGTACATCCCCTCCAGAAGCTGCGGGTTCGAATGAAACGAGACGACGCCGGCGAGTGCCGCAACGGCCAGGAGGGCTGCCCACAAATTGAAGCGAACGACCGTTGGCGACCACAGGTGGCTGGCGAGGTTCGCCGGCGACAGCGTCCAGACTCCGTCGCCGAGACGCGCCCAAACGTCACTCCCTAACTCGGGAGCGGGTAAGGCAGCGCCGATCGGCAAGAACGCCCTGGTCCAGATGATCTGGAGGACCATCAGCGCTCCGGCGGCATGACCGGTCCAGAGCGCACTCGCATCAGTGAGACTACGCGCAAGCACCACACCCACGATCGGCGAGGCAAATACCAGCAGTCGCTCGCGGTCGACTCCCGCCACCCAGGCGAGGGCGGTCAGAACGACGAGGCAGAGCGACCAGTCCGGGCGCGCCCTCAGTACACCAAGCGTCGTCCGCCACTGAAAGAGAGCGAGCCCAAGGACCGGCCCGAATACGGCGAACCACGCCAGCCCGAATCGGATGACGCTTGCGTCGCTCAGGCCTTGCTCAAGCTGGGCCTGCCAGGAGAATGGCGACGTTGTCGGAGTAATCCAAATCTGCAACCCAATGAGCACGCCGATTCCCGTCAGGCCCGGCAACCGCACGTACGACCGAGCGTTGGCCTGGGTCTGGGGCCACAACGATGACGGTGGGGAGTTTCGTTCGCCGGCGACAGCCAGCGACAATCCCGGAAGCAGCAGCAACTCGTGAATCGTCACCCCGGCGCAAGTGATCAGGGTGACGACCAGCGCGCGTTCCCACGATGGCTTGTCGCGGAACCACTCGATCGCCAGCAGTGTTGCAACCATGCCCAACAGGACGAAGGCATCAACACTCAGTGGCTGAAAATACGAATACCGTGTCGGCCAGTACGGCCCCAAAAGAAACAGCAGGATGACAAGCGTCACTGCAAAGCCGCTGGTGGTGGATCGCCGTAGAAAGGCAAACAGCAAGAGCACCGACGCCACATTACAGGCGACGTCGAGCCTGTCGAACCCTGCGGCGATCACCCAATCCAGACTTTTCGCAACCGCAGCCACCGCGAATGGCGCACCAATTCGATAGACGTACGGCGCAATCCCTGGAGGCGGCAGCTCACCGGGAATCTGTTTTGCCATGTCGAGATACACGCGTCCGTCAGCGCCGGCCGGCATGTGCGTGTTGCTCTCGTGGAATCGGTTGACTGGCTGAGTACCGGCGTAGAACATGTGGCAGAGAAAGACGGCAACGCCCAGCCACACCCAGCTCGATTTCGACTGTATCGAAGTAGTCTTGGTCATTCCTTGCGGTGTGGCGACGGCAGATTCAAGGTGTCACGTACGAGATACAGCGGCCGCCGCTTCACTTCTTCGTAGATGCGCCCGACGTACTCGCCGAGAATGCCGACGGCCAGCAACTGCACACCGCCAAGAAACAACACGGCCACGGCCAGCGAGGTCCAACCCGGTATCACGGCCGTGCCACCGCCGAGCTTGTACAACATCAACGCGGCCATCAGCGACAGGCTGGCAAAGGCGAAAACGAGTCCGGCATGCGAGGCCAGGCGCAACGGCTGGCTCGAAAAACCGGTGATGCCGTCGAGCGCGAACCGCATCATCCTGGCCAGCGGATACTTGGTCTCGCCGCCGTAACGCTTATTGCGATCGTAGAGGACCGGCGTCTGGTTATAGCCGACCCACGTCACCAGTCCGCGGACGAAGCGGCTGTGCTCCTGGAGCTTCATCAGGTCGTTCACCACCCGGCGCGACATCAAACGGAAATCGCCGGTATCAACCGGAATCTCAATCGTCGTCATGCGCCGTATGAGCCGGTAAAACACTTTCGCGGTGATCTCCTTGAACCAGGTTTCGCCTTCACGCGTGCGGCGCTGCGCATAGACGACATCGAACCCTTCGAGGTGTTTTGCGTAAAGCGTCGGAATGAGCTCCGGCGGATCCTGAAGATCGGAATCCATCACCACCACTGCCGCGCCGCGGCTCAACTCGACTCCCGCGGTGATCGCGATCTGGTGGCCGAAATTGCGGCTCAAGTTGACGCCGCACACGCGCCGATCAGTGCTGCCCACTTCCATGATTCGGCGCCACGAACCATCGCGGCTGCCGTCGTTGACCATGATGATCTGGTACGAGAGCCCAGTCGCCGACAATACCTCGGTCAGTCGCTGGTACAGCTCGCCGATGCCCTTCTCTTCGTTGTAGATGGGAAGGACGACGCTGAGATCGAGCGTCGAGGCGTCAGCGGCCGCCGACGTTGGCGCGTTCATATCTTTGGATACGTGGACATGATATCGAAAAGAGCTCAGGCCGAGAGCCGGAGCGCCCAGCGGTCCCACAACATGCCGACGATCGCCGCGGGAATGACGAGCGAGACGAAAACGCAGAAGAACGCCAGATAGGCCTGATAGTTGATCACGTAGGCCGACATCACCACCGTGGCCTCGAGCTGCAACAGGATCGCCGGGATCGCCATAAAGGCGAGCAAACCTCCAAGCACACTCCGAGCACACCAGAAACGCCAAAGACCGCCTGCCGCCACTGCCACATACATGAACGCGATCCAGACGCCGTTGGGCAGGAGATCCATGGGCGCGAGAACGATCCTGAGGAGTCGACCTGTCCTACCCAGTCGCGAGCGAAGTATCTCGAGCATGTGCTTGCCGGCGGTGCAAGCCTTCGTCCAATAGACATGGACCATCTCGCGCGGATAGCGAGACCACAGGCCCGAGTAGTACTTGAAAAGGGCCGTTTCATAGCTCTGGGTGAGGTAGCCGGTTTTTGGATCGACCCTGCGGGCGGCGGCGTAGCCTGCCGCATCCGACCAGGTCAGCTCTTCGCGCCGGCTCAGATCCGATTCGGGAACGCCCAGGCCAATCACAACGGAGTGAAATATGGTGTGCCGGGCTAGGGCATCGACGTCGCGTGGAAAATGCCGCGTGATGGCCACATATTGAAAAGCAAAGAAACCTGCCACAAACATCGCAGCGGCCATCGTCAAGCGCCGAAGCCGTGAAGGCGACCGGTACGAGAATTCGCCGCTCGCAAACAGCAGAATGGTGAGCGACACATAGATCGGAAAATGGCTCGTGCGCATGTTCGTTGCAAATCCGGTCCAGACACCGGTGATTGCCGCGACTGCCGCCGCTCCGCGCAGCGATTGCGTCCAGCCGCAGCGACTGACAACGGAACACGCAGACGCGGTCATCAGCAGCATGGTGAGCATGAACGGATAGCCATGGTGGACGTACCCGCCGAGCTGCTGAAGCAGGTCCAGGGCCCAGTACCAAGAGATCGCAGCCACGATTACGCCGCTGCCATTCGCAAGCAGCGACGCAAATGTCGCGACGAGCATCGCGACACGGATTCCATGCAACAGCTGTCCTAGCCCGTTGATCGACATTTCAGGACGCAGGCGCCACAGCCACGAATCCAGCCACATGAGCGAGTTCTCGTTGTTGATTCGCGGCTGAGTCGACGTGTCGCAAAATCTCTGCAGGCTGCCGGCGCGTTCGGCTGCAATCTGCCTGGCCGGAACATCGAGTAATTCCAATTGGTTACTGGCCTCCGTAGTCACGCTGACCAACGGTGTGACCGCCGATGGCACGTCGCAGAAGGCCCTTGACATCGCTAGATCCATCGACACGATGCTGTAAGACTCGAGCAATGGATTGTCGTGAGTCCCGTAGAAGTCAGGACGCGCGACAACGGTCACCAGTGCCGCAGCCACGGTGTAAATTAAAACGCGCAGCGACGGCATTGGATGCCCAGGCAGCAACTCGCGAAGCCTGGTCATGGGTGGTCCTTCGGAAGCCACCCCACGCGACGAATCGTCACGTCGTTTTCCAGCGACGGCCCGTGAAGGTTGTTCGCCAGTATCAGCCTATGCATGCCAGTCACCGGCACCCGCACGAGGACTATGAATTCGCCGGGACGCGTCACCCCTACTTGCGCTATCCACTCGACGCCACTTACGAGCCCGAAGCTGATGCCGCCCTTCTTGATGAACCCCTCCACGATCGCCAGCCTGCCTTCTTCAAGTGGAGCCGGCTGCATCTCGAACAGATACAGGAAGGGGCCCTTACCACCGACGCCGCCGACACCCTTGGCGGTCCATTGCGGGTTGTTCGTATCGAGAGTGGGTGATCGATGCAGGATCTTCGTCGCGTCCAGCGGTTCAATCGGCAACTTCAGCAGTTCTTGACCGACCTCGAGATCCGCCGGAAAGGTGTAGACCGGCGGCGTCTGCTCAGGGTTGGTCCGCGATTCGATCCCATCGATGGTCTCGAAAAGATCGGCGCTTTCCCATCGAGGCGGCAACCGGAGTTCAAACAGCAACGGAAGTCGGCTCGTGTCGCTGACGCGGGCAAAACGCGTCAGGCAAGCCTGCGCGCTCGCGGGGACGTCGACTCCGATGAAGGCATAGTCCATCACCGCCGAATTGCTGGTGTCGGCGGACAGTCGATGGTAATAAGCCGGGAACAGCACACGAATCGGCTTCTTCGATAGTGGCGGTTGCACTGTCAGCGAGCGGCTGAAGTCGTTCTGCGGCAGAGCCGAGGCGTAACGAAAGACGGCGTCGAGCTTCACGCTGTCGCAGCTCGAGCCACCGAATTCTGCGAGGAACAATTCCGGTCGCACGGCATCAGACGCCAGGGCGGAGTGCATCACGTCGCGGCTCATCGGCGCTTCGAAGCGCACGTATCCGTTACCCTGCGCCACGGGATTCAGGGCGCCCGGTTCCACCGGTGCCGCGAGGTATTGCTCGAAGAGCGCGCGAAGATGTTCCTGCTGAAATCGGCGGAGCACGTAGAGCGGCGTCAGCAAGACCACGGCAATGACGGCCCACAGGATTGCCGCGCGAACGATCGGGCGCGTCCATCCTTCCACGGGCCGCTTCGCATCCAGCCACTCTTCCGCGCTGCCCCCGACCGCTGCGCGGATGAATCCGGAGCTCAACGCCACCACAAATCCCAGCAGCCACCAGCCGACGAATTCGAGATGGAAATAATGACGCTCGCCAAACTGCAAGGCCGGATAAGCCGACAGGTAGAACGTCAGCGCCATCACGAACAAGCCGATGCGCACGCTCATCACCGTCAGCGCGAACAGGGCCGCTGCAACAATCGGCAACCACAACGGCGCCAGCGCGCGCTGAAAACGATCGCGAACAACGAACACCTGCCGCGGCAGCCGGAGGTACTCGAGGTGCTCCTGCGTCAGTCTCTGGTTGTATGGCAGCTCGATCACACGAATGGCGGACGCGTACGCGCGCGTGAGCATGTCCGCTGGAAAGTTCTCCACGACCTGCTGCAGATAGTCGGAACCGGAGCGGTCGTAGTCGGGTCCGTACTGGACCAGCATCGTGGTCGCGCCGAGCCGGCGCGTCGCGTTCGCGCTGATCATGGCGTGCGCGAATTCGTCGCGGTAGCCATAGCCCCATTCGTAGGCGCCGCCCGAATCGAGCCCGAGCTCCTGGTTAAATGGTTCGCCTAAACCCTGCATGATGAGGTGCTGGGT
>Ga0157380_10001333_pt1 | contig 16051 bp, 31 predicted proteins | sample S35metaG_FD_119757 | JGI IMG/M metagenome (GOLD analysis project Ga0157380, IMG submission 119757) | Switchgrass rhizosphere microbial communities from Kellogg Biological Station, Michigan, USA - S3-5 metaG | ecosystem: Host-associated > Plants > Roots > Rhizosphere > Soil | place: USA... | reverse complement strand
GCGAGGACGCTGGGGAGATCATCCAGTCGGTCCTCCGCGTCCTGGCCGACCTGTCGCCGCAGCCTGAGAACCAGGCCAGTGGCATGGCGATCCCGACCGAGTGGTTCCAGTGGTTGCCGGTCAGCGCAACCGCAGTAATCGAGCCAGGGGTTTTGGTGTTGTATTAGTAGGTTCATGGGTCCCGTTCCATTCAAGCGGCCTTTTGTTTGGTTGTTGGATACGTGGTATCAGTAAGTGTCAACATCAATCAATCAAGTTCAGCGGGTATTACCCCTTAAGGGTAATATACCCGACTTGAATGACTTGACATTGACTTACTTTCTGATGTCATGACACTGGGGCGAGTCTTTTGGGGAAACTTGATTCAAGCTCTCACGTCGATCTTCACTTGAAGGTTGCATCAGTCTGGACTCCATATGAAGAGTTTATCGGCTTTCCGGACGTTGGCGGATTTGTTGAAGCTTGAGTAGACGGATTGGAGGGAGACGCCTGCTTCTTTGGCGACCTGGGAGGCGGTTGCAGAGTGGAGACGTTCGAGGGTTTTGAGAGCGGCATTAGGTCTTTTCTGAGTTTTGCCCGTGCGAGTCGATGATGCGCGTCGCGTCGATCCGTTTTCCCTGGGCAGCTCGGAATCATCCAGGGGCGTCCCGTGATCGCTGATGACATCGCTCTTATTCACGATGACTTGGGGATCCCAGCGGCGATTTCGGATGCCTGTGATTCGGAAGCCGGGGACCGGTGCGTTTTTTGATTCTTGTTCGCAGATTACGTCGCCCCCTCGGCCCAGGCGGAAGTACATGGAGTCTTCAGCCCAGGCATGGTTAGCTACAGAGCCGAGGAGCATTTGACCACCTCGCTGAGGGCCCAGCTTGGGGTCCCCTTTCTTCATGTGGTGGATGAGTTGGATGGCCACGTTCCATTTCCGGCTCAGCTCTTTAAGAGGGCGGAAGATTTTGGTGGTCATTTCCTGAGCCCGGTTCTCCTCGACATCGCCCGCCATCATCATCAGCGGATCCATGACTAGGAGCTTGTAGCCTCCGCCTTTCCCTTCAGCCTTTTCAGCGAGCACCTCGTCGAGCCATGACTGCCAGCCCTCGTCGCTCAGGGTGATGGTGGCGCCGATGATGGCGTCGATATCGACAATGCCGTTGCCATGGCCGTTGCTCATGCCGTCGACGAGGCCGGTGTATTCTATGGGTGGCAGCCATACGATGCCTGTTTCGTCCCTCGAGACGCGGTCGGAGATTTTTGATGGCCACACCTTGCCCAGGCGCTGCTTGACTAACGGGCTGGAGTCTTCTTCCTGAATGTATAACACTGGGCCGGGGCGTTCGACCAGGAAATGGCCCAGGAAGGGTTGTCCTGAAGCGACTGACAGAGCCAGGTCAAGTCCTGCCCAGCTCTTAAATGTCTTGGGCTGTCCGGCAATGAAACCCACTGCTCCTTCAGTGAGAACGTCACGGACGAGCCAGGAGGCAGGCTTGAGATTAGCCACGAGGCTAAACAGGTTGGCAGGCTTGGGCCGATCCAGTTCTTCCCGGATTTGCTCAGTGATTTCTGTCGGGCGTTGAGCGACTGCTTTAGCAGCCTCTGTCGTAAGTCGCCGGAGTTCGTCCGCTCGACCTTCGTACTTATTCCAGACACTGTTGCGTACGATGGCCACAATCTCTGTAACTGTACATCCAGCGTCTGCCAGTTCTCGTTCGATTTCCCATAGAACGTCACTACGGTCGCCGGTGGCTTCGCGTGCCTTGACAAACTCACGGACGCGCTTAGAGACTTTAAGACGAACCCTCCCCCACACCGCATGCCAATCGACGTGTTGGACTTCATCCTCCAGAATCTCAGCCACATCTCCCACACCACTGGGAACCTCAGGGAGATCACCGAACTCGTCCGCCAGATATCGACGACCGTCTTGCCAAAGCAGTTTACCACGCGGCGCTTTTCCATCAACTCTGTACTCCGGTTTGTGATTGTTCCATGTCGGCAGCCTCAGGAGTTGAGTGGTATCCCACCCGGACACGTCGGCACCGACGTAGTAGGTCATCTTCTGGTTTTCATGGCCGATCCATGAGGCGCCTTGGATGTCGCCGATGCCTACTATCCAGAGGCATTGATATCGACCAGGTGATGTCTCCCAGGCAATCGTTGGCGGGTACTCATCAAGGCTATGAGGATCAACCTCATCGAGGTCAGCCCAAAGAGCATGCTCATCCATGGCAAGCTCCATTTTACGCTTGGGCATTTCGAAGAGAGAAGGACACCAGTAAACATCATCGTCCCGGTGAGCATCGAGATGCGTAATGATCTTAGCACGGTCTCGGGGCCATAAGAAGGCTTCGTTTTCTCGATAAGACATGATCCTTTCTTTTTTGTCTTTGGCGGTGCCAGCGATGGTAGGAAAGAAGGCGTACCCACGCTGTCTCCCCCATGCCTTGCTGATTATCCGCAGTATCTTGTCAGCCCCTAACGGTGCCGCCATGCAGCCCTCCTATGTCGCGCGTCATCCCCGTTAATGGTATCATCTCCCGCCTCGGCTGTCAAATATCCGGTACTTACCGGTTCTTGCAATAGTGAGTCATCCGTGAGGGACCGAGGCAACGTGGACGTACGGGGCAGAACATACCCAACTCATCAGCACGGTCGATAGCCATGCATTCCTCACACTCGACCTCGGCGGCATAGCCCTCGAAGGGTGTGGGATCGAACTTACCGCAGTAGGTGATGTGTTCGTCGCGGCAGCAAATCCAGTGATCGGCTTCCCCGTCAACCTGTTCCAGATTGAGGCGGTTCTTCGGGTGGATAGCTGTCTCGGTGGAGGAAGCAAGTGGTGCCATCGAGGTGCCAGTAGCCTCGTTCATCGGTGTACTCCACGGGTGTGTTGGTGTCGGGACAGAGCAGTTGACCGCAGTAAACGCAGTCGTCATCCCCTGTATCTTCGTGGGCAGCCCAGTGAGGGCACTCAGGATGGGAAAGCGTCATCGAGAATCTGAGTCAGCATGGCAGCGAGGTCACGGGCGGCCAAGTGCTTCTTCATCACCGGCTTATCGGGGATTTCCATGTACTTTTGAACCTCCACCATGACCACTTCGGTGAAGGTGGCAAGAAGGGCGGTGCGTTGGTAGAGCTCCTCGAAGAGGGCCTTCTTCTGGTTCTTGGTCCAGCCCTTAGGATCGTCGAGGTAGCGGCGGAACGCATTGAGGAGGGCGGGCATGGTCAGTGCCTTGGCCCAGGCCTGGTTGATGGTGAAGAAGTGGTCAGTCGATGACTTCCCACCATCGGGCATCGGCGTCTTGGCCTTGGACACCTTGGACTTGGCTTTCTTGGTCATCAATGACCCTCTGGTCTTTCCTTGAAGAGGAGGTGTCGGATGTATCGTTGACACCCCTGGCTGGTTGGTGTGACATTCCACACCCTGCATAGGGCGAGGTAACAGTCTGTTCGGATTTGCCGGACGGCATCGAGTTCTCCTAGGTCGTCAGCTGAAGAAATCAATGACTTTACCCAGCGCTTCCTTCTGAGGGTCGTCGAACATTAGCTGAATCTCAGTTGGATCCGAGCCGTCATTCAGGGTCAACATGACCTCTAGCCCGAAGTTCATGCCCTGCGGACGACGGATCATCAGCTCGTGTCCATTCATGTCGAGGATTGTGAAGAACATTTCACCTCCTTAGGTATTGAGGATGTTGTCGATCGTGGCGATCTTTTGCTTGGCGACCTCGCGTTCGGGTTGAGTGGCGGCGATGCAATCGCGGTTGAAAAGTTGGATGCGTTTGTAGCACTCCAGCGCCTCGGCGATCATGGCCATCTCTCGAGTGGTGTAGTGTCGTGCCGTCATGGCACCTCCTCAGTCGAGTCGTTTGATGAGATCGGTCAGTGAGCGGCGAACGACCAGGATGTTTTCGGTGAGTTCGGCATCGTCGATGGCTTCATCCTGAGCAACGATCAAGGCATTGTCGGCCTGCTTGAGATGCCATTGGATTGATCTCATCTCGTCGCTCCCGCAGGGGATGACTCGGTCAGGCATCATCGTCCTCCTTGAAGATGGCATCCCAGCAATCGGGATGGATTCCGGTCATGAGCAGTTCGTGCTCGGCGGATGTGTTGTGGGGGAATGCCTCAGCCACGGAGCGAAACTTCCCGGCAATGAAGTACATGTAATACTCCGTACCGTCGAGCTTGATCGGGCGGAAGGTACCGCAGTGGATGCAGCGGGGGATCAGCCGATGCCTCATCTCGATGAGATAAGTGTTGTCCGATCCATGTGAGAGATCGAAAATCGCCGGCAGTTCCGCTGTCACCCCCTTTGAGGTGTCATCGTTCATCATGATTCCATCATATCAAATCCGGGATATCCGTGTCACCGTTCTCGGTCCGATATCGTTCCGTCAGGGAACACAATCCAGCGGACGACATGGAGTTGTCGAGCAATGCGGACGGTCAACCAGGTACCGGATCGAAGTTCTTCTTTGTAGCCCTTCGGTGTGGCTATCAGCCCATCTTTCCCGTGAGCTACGATGAGGCGGTCGCGTACTTTGTAGGGTCGCTCCCCCATTTGTTCCTCGATGTCATAGCAAGTGGCACGAGTGGAGCATGTCCCATCCTTACCTACGCCGGGCCAACCTCGTCGCCAGATGCCTAAGATGCGGCAGATGTCATCGAAGTCCTTGTCGGCACCGATGCACATTCCGTGATTCACCTTGTCCGGTTTTTGCCGGGCGAGGATGTCAGCCACAACCAACTTCTGGGAACAGGTCATGCCCTGGCGGGTGCCAGTGAAGCCTATCTCTTTCATCACCCTCCCATGGTGTTGATGCGTTGGAGCAGCTTGTCGATGTGAGCGATCTCCGGGATGCGGTTGACGGTAGAGTCATCGGCCTGGTCATCAAGCAGCAGTTCTTTTCGGAAAGCTAGGCAGGTAACCAGTTCAGCCTTGTCCTCGGTGGAGACATAAAGATTAGCCATGTTCACCCCCTTTCTGAGGTTGAGAGTCTAGTTATCAGGCTTTACGACGGGGAGGTACCCAAGACTTGAGGGGGCAGTAAATCAGGCCCTTGGCCTTATCCCCTTGAGCTCCCATAGGAACCCAGTCCTCACGGAGGAAGCGGGTGCGATAAACGCAGCCCTCCCGCATCTCAGTGATTTCCCAAATCTCCCGGAGTACCTCGTACTCAGGATCATTGTTCATCATACGAGAATCATATCAAAACCCGTTATCTGAGTCACCGTCTCATGACCTCCCCGTTTCCGATTCATTTCCAACCATCAATCCCTGGTCGCCGTCGCATTCGATATGCGATCATGCATCGTTGATCATGAACCCGTTGCCCCTGGATCGAGGGGAATTGCCCTGCAGTAATGCTGGCGTTGAATGCGATCATGCGATGCAAGGCGCGATCGGAGCAACAAGGATCGACGAAGTGAGTCATCCGTGTTTTGAGGGCAGTAAATGAAGTCATAGCTCCGCAGCTCCCAGCCTAACCGAGCTTCTAAGCATCGGATACACAACATGTGGACACTGCCCCTGGGGGGTTGAGTTGCAGCCATTTCCCAAATCCAGTCTTGGACCATGTAAAGTTCGCACAACCCCAAAGAGCTAGTATCGTGTCCGCAGTCCTGACACATAAACCTCGTCGGGCGGAAGTAGTCAGTGCCCATGGGGTTCGATACAGTCTTGTCGATCCTGAGCGGTACAATTTGGACACTCGATGCCATCGTCACGTTCGGGACAGTCGTCAGTCTTGTGATCGTAAGACTCGCACCACTCGCACTCGTACTCCCAGTGGTAATACCGGGTCACCATGCCGCTCTTGTGGTGGGTTTCGACAAAGTCGAGACTTTCCCAAGCCAGCATGTCTTCGAGGGCATCACTGAGCAACCGCTGTCCACCTTGTGTGTAAGCGGGAGCAGTCCACTCGTAGTTAGTGCTCTCGAACTTGGCCTGTGTCTTTGTCCTCATGGCCTATTAACTCCTGGTTTGAAGAGCGAGCAAAATGGCATTGCCCTGTCGGTGATGGATAGAAAGCAACAGTTGCATGATGGCTTGCTCAGCGGGAGTAGATTGGTCTTTGGCGTGACTTACTACGCCATCAAGAGCATGATTCTGTCGCTCAATCTCTTCATGGATGGTTGGAATGTGGATCGGCATAGTCAAACACCTCCTCGTAGAAAGCTCGTCGATCTTCTCGGTTGGGACCTTCATCCCAAATGACTTCCACCCGGTGGGATCTGGATTGCCAGTCAGGAGATCTTTCCGTTCGTCGGACAACCCCGGTTCTCCCTCGGAAGTCGATCACCCGGTCCCCCTTTTTGAACTTGGGTTCAGGACCTCGCATCGTTCATCCCCTGCCACATGTTGTCGGAAATGAACCTCATCAATCGCCGGCCGAAGATGAAATGGGCGGTGTTTTCACTCGGTTCAGCTGAGGATATTTTGGGAAAGTAATCCCCATTCTCAGCCTCCCAAACCTCATGCTCCGGTCCTATGGGGGAGTCAAGAGAATCAATTTCTCCATCCCAATAGATGTTCCACACAACCCAATCGGTTGGCGTTTCGGCCAGGCAGATGCCGTGAGCCTTCATTCCCGGACTTGCCGGCACAATGTAGGCAGCATGAACCGTTGCCCTGTTGGATAAGGTAAGCATCAGTCTCCCTCGTCATCGTAGTAATCTTCGTCGAAGTCGTCGAGGGGTTCGTCGGCATACATCATGTCATACCGGTTCTCCAGGTAGTGCATCATCTCGGCATCCTCGTTCCAGTGAGCATAGTCACTGACTGGCGGGATGTTGTCACCTCTGTACCTTGTCACTTCAGCCCCTTTCGGTGGGTATTCTTTTGTTGGTAAGACCATCGGAGTCAGGATAGCCAAAACGCTTGAGATGATCCTCGCACATGTTGGCCCATGGACCCATCTTTGTTTTCCCGTCATAGATACCCGAATAGGGACAGTCCATGAGGGTTCCATCGAGGGATTCGAAGTCGCACTTCGGCATTCCCTCAGTCCACTTGATCTCGCGTGGCACGTCGAGCCTCCCTTCGCGCCTCTCGGTCCTTGAACAGTTGATGTTCTTGGGCGATCGTTGTTGAGCGAGGGGACTTTTTCTCAAGCCCTCCCTGCTCCTTCATCTTCATGATCCAGAAGATGCGTCGGCGGCGAGCTCGTTCTTCTTCGTCGGTGAACTTCGTCATCACCCAAACTCCCAAATGAAGGCGGTGTCGAGTGCGGCGGCAAGAAGATCGGGATAAGCGATCCCCTCGAAGGCTGAATCTTGCGTCAGCTTCACAAACAGTCTCAGCCCCATGTCGAGGCTTCGATAGGGTGTGGTCGGATCATTTCGTTGGAATGCCGATCCCACCAGTTCGGTGAGATAAGCAAAGATGTCGAGAGTCGGAGCCGATTCGAGAGAGCTCGGGTCGAGCACCAGTCGATCAGCGTTGAATGGTGGGTCGTCAGCTTGATAAGGGAAGCTGGTTTGATCGCATGGATCATAGTTCAGCCCCCTCATCGGTTCATCGTTCATCATACAAAGATCATATCATAGGGGCATGACCTCTGTCACCGTTCCTAGAACCGATTTGGAACAAGATCAAACACGGGAGAAGCAGGGCATGGGGGCTGATCCACACCCTGCTCCTCAACCGCCGGAGCCTTTTCCGCGGCGTATAACCAGCTTTCCCGCGGTCCCGGTGAGCGCTGGCACCATGATGATGACCGGCTCCGTTCGTGGGAGGGGAGCCTCACGACAAGGAACCCCCCTCCCGACCATTTGGGTTCGAGGCTGGTCAACCGAACAAGTCGGCATCCAACGGCCTCTCCGACGCGTATCGGAATGAACCCTTGATCCTCCTGGTGAAGGCCCATTCACCCTGGGCTTTGGAGGAGAGGGCCAATGGCTTGGCCCCGAAGTTGGGATGGGCGATAGGTTCATCGCCAGGACCGGAGCTTTGTGGCGTAGCATGCCGTGCCGTGCCTCAGCTTACCCTCTCTGGCAGATGTCTTGCATCGCCCACCCCAGATCAAATGTCAGCCTCAGAGAAGGTCAGCACTACGGCGAGGAAGGAGTCATCACTGACTTCCGCCCCATCGCAGAGATGATCTTCGTCGTTGACGACAGGAAGTTGTCCCTGTCCCTGACGCTGGATCTCCCGAAGGAGTTCGATGAGTTCATCGACGGTCATCAGTCGTCGAGCTCCAGGTCGTCGAGGTCCTCGATGTCGCTGATGTCTTCGAGCTCATCGTTCTCGAGCTCTTCGACTTCATCGACTGCCTCGTCGGCGGGTGGAGCGGATTTCTTGGGCTTCTTGCCCTCGCCCTTGGAGCGTTTGCCCCAGTTGGCGAACTTGGTCTTGAGCTCCTCGACGTCGTCAGGGTCGATGTTCCATCGTTGCCCTTGTCCGACCTTGCCCCGCTCGCTTCGAAGGAACTTCCGCACCTCGCGTCCGTTGCTTCCGAGCAGTTTGGCAAGAGCCTTGGCGGTCAAGCCTTCGCCCTCGCTGTCATCGGATACCTCGTCGTCCTCGACTTCTTCGACTTCCTCGACTTCATCGTCGAGTTCCTCGATCTCGTCATCAGCCGGCGGTGCAGCCTTGGTTTTCCGAGCCATCTCAGCCCCTTTCTGTGTGCGGTGAGGGTTCACCCCTCATTTGATATCACCATCGTATCAAACTCGGTGACGAGTTGTCAACCGATTGGTGACCGATCATTCTCGTCAATCGTCTTCCTCGTCGTCGTATTCCTCGTCGTCACCAATGTTCTCAGCGTCGTCGGTATTCGTGAGGGTTTGGACATCATTGTCGAGTTTCACGATGTGGATAAAGGGAACAAGGAGTTTGTCCTTCGGACCCGTCTGGGTAGAGGGCCTCCCTCGATGTGTGGGCAGTGAATCGAGTTGGACCACAGCAGCACCCTGTTCGAGTTTCACTCGAATCACGGTACCAGAGCAGCCCTCCAAGTAGCGAGGAGTGACTCTGTTTGTCAGCATCACTCGATCACCCTTGGTGATTTCTCGTGCCAGGCGGCGAGCAGTGCGGCGATGGACCACATCACGTCGTGACTGGATCGCCTTGGCGATTTCTTCCAGCCCGTCGTCATGAGCGCCATCGTCGATGTCGTCGCAGAGTTGCAACCAATCGGTCATGACAGCCTTTCTGTTCTATTGTCATCATTCATCGCGTTGCGATGATGATTCCATCATATCAAATCCGAGAATCTCAGTCACCGTCCGGGGACCGATTTGAAACCTGAGGGAAACCACCGCCCCAGTAGGGCTGCAGTATACTTCGCTTGTGGGCATACAACGGGTGTCGAGGTGCCCCACTCAGGGTCCTACCTAAACATAGAGGGTGTATACCGTGTCCTTGGGCAATGTGTTCCACATCCGTGGGGGGTTCAACGGTCTTGTAGAATGAGAATCCACCCCAAGCGAACACCACATCTTCAGCTGACATCATGGCCATCTCCACAAACCAATCGTTCTCTGGTCCTCTAGGAGCGGGATGACGATACAGCAGTCGCCCGTAAGGGGTCACCGCAGCGTAGAGATTGACCAAGATCAGTTCTTCATAGCCCTCCTTCTGGCTGAAGTGGATGATCGCCTTCCTGGTGGGTGAGTCGACATGGTCTGGTTTGTTGCTCGGGTTCAGGCATACCCAACAGACCACACCCTTGCCCGAATCCCAGGACCTAGTTAGTGTGTACCTGTAGTCAGATTCCACAACACCTCAGTTCTAGATTAGAACCCGAGTACCCAAGTCTAGAACAGAACCTGGGCCGGGTCACGGCAGGACGGAAAGCAAAAGGCATTCTAGACCTAGGGGTCACGTCAGCAGCACGGGTGGTCGGCGGTCGGACCTTCGTAGCTCCACCGACTGCATCGTTCGTAATAGGCGTCACAGCCGCACATGCACTCGTCACCTATGACTACGGTCTTGCCGTCAGTCGTCACGGTATACGATCCGCACGGAGGGGCCATAGTTCCGGACTGTGAAACTCCTTCATTGCTATGCCCCGGGCCCCGCACATCAGACATCTTGCCTCCTCTGCTGATACTTTGTACTTCATCATGTGGTGTCGATGTACGTAAACGAACACCGTTGGTCGACGGCAGTATACGCACCACCGATGGCCTTCGGGCATGGGAGCCCAGATTCTTTTCCCGTTGATTTTGACTACGGGTGCGTTGAAAGCCTGCGGTTTGCAGTGTATTGCCATGTCCCAGTATTCTGGGAGCCTCACCTTTACTGCGTAGAAAGCCTCAGTGTAGGTGGGGAAGTCTTTTCGGTACCACTTCCCACCCTTTTCCTTCTGAACTATCAGCCTCCAAGGCATCGCGCCTGTGTGGAATACCTTGAGCGGTTTGGGAGGCTTGACAAACCACTGACGGTAGAAGGAATCATCCTTCAGCAGGGTGAAGAGCCTAATCTGCTCGGTTTCCATTCAACATCCATCTGTCGGCATTGAACTCATCCAGTTCAGCAGAGATGTAGACGATCCCTGACGGGTGGTCGATGACATCATCGAAGGTGAGAGGCATGCACTCAACATCAGAATGATCCATCCATCGAGCTTCACCATCCTTGAAGTCGATCCGGAACTCGCCCGGATACTTTGTGACAGCCACAAAGATGTGAGCTTCAGGGTTCATCTTGGACAGTTCTTCGATGAGGTCAGACACTGTCATGATGTCTTCCATTGTACTTCTTTCGTTCATTTTGCCCCTTTCTCGGTCGATTGATTTTACAATGTAATCATATCAAATCTCGTCACCTTCTGGCAATCGCCCTAGGATCTTAAGTTCTGGGAGATTCACGAAATCGTGATCAGTTTGATCGAGGAATCGCCTTGATGTCATCCCATTTAATCCCTGATCAATCCCCCAGTGCGATCGCAGCAATCACTGCACTGATCATCACGGGAATGACTTCCCCCAACTGCCTACAAAAATTTTCGGGCTTTTAGAGCTGCTGCAGCTTCAGAGGGTGAGCAAACAACTTGAGCCAGACCCCCTGCGTCTCGAATCTTCTGCATGATCCGCTCTTGAATCATCGAGGTGTTGCTTCGTTTGTCAGGAGTCTTGGTCTCAAACGCAAAGAACTTCCCCTCAAAGCAACCGATGATGTCAGGGAGACCGGCCATCATATGTTCTGACCCCCACACCTTAAAGCAGAAGGCCCCTTGGCGTCGAAGCTCAGTCATGATGTCCCGACTCAGCCTACTTTCCCTCTGACTCACGATTTCTCCTCTTCACTTGAACCCAGAGGTGCTCACCCTTGGGCCAAATGTCTACGATCTCCTGGTATTCGGGATCGAACCACCCCGAAGTTATGCTACCTTGCATATCCAGTCGCACGAACTGTACCTGCTCAAGCATCATTGCTCCTACATAGGAGAAGGGCCCGGCCAGAGGGAAAGGGGCATCCTAAACCTCCGACCGAGCCCCGCTCGATTTGTGATGGTAAGCCAGCTGATCTTTCGGCACCCTTACTCGTTGCTCTGGCCTTTACCGGTGCCATGACCATCGGTGATCATGCGTCGTCGATGTCGATCTCCTCGAGATCGTCGTCGTCATCGCTGGCGCTGTCAGCCGCTCGGATGGCAGTGCGGATGTCGTCGTCGCTCCACGACTTCTTTACCACGACGTCGAGCTTCTGGGAGGCGATGTGACGCTTGAGCTCGGTGCGATCCATGGCGTCGAACTGATCGCCCTGTTCCGCTTCCTCCTCATCGTCATCATCCTCGTCCTCATCGACGGCGGCCTTCTTCGTCTTCTTGGGCGGCGGCGCATCGTCCTCGTCGTCGTCATCGGAGGTCGAATCCTCGTCCTCGTCGTCGAGGTCATCAGCACTGAGTTCGCTGAGAGGGATCACCCCTGCGATCTCGGACTGAGGGCGGCCCTCGTACTCGGCATCTTCGAGCGTGACCCCGATCTCACGACCGACCAGACTGTTCGGGTCGACGTTGACCTTCTTTTTCGGCACGTTCTTGCCGGCAGCAATCAGGAGGTTCCGAATCTTCCAGAACTGATTCTCCTGGTGCTTGCAGTAGTAGGGGTAGGTGCCCTTACCGGCCTCGATGGTGAAGAGCCACTGGGGCACGTCATCCTTGGCCTTCGCGTCGGCCACCGCCGTGATTTTGCCACGGTAGTCACCTTCTGTCTGGCGCTTCTTGTTGAACTCACTGCGTTCCTTCACATTCGTGAAGTCAAACGCCTTGGCCGATACAGCCATGTGCTATTCTCCTTCTTCTATGAGTTTGATCAGACGCGGAAGTGTGGGACGCTTGATCATGTCTGGGAGTGCCCAATCACTCCTGAAACCGGTGTCGTATTTGTCATGCAAACCTATCTGCAGCCGTCGTTGCTTGACTTCCTTTCCATTCTGCTCGATCTTCACGACATAGAGTCGCCCTGTGACTTCAGCCAACGAGTTGATCGTGGCCCTCACCCCATCGGGCAAGGCAGGTACGTAGAAGGCCTCTGCTTCACCGTCGGCATCTTCGTCATCATCAAAGCTACCCTCAGTGATCATCTTCTCCTGACTGGTGTAGTAAACGTGCATCTTCAGCCCATGGAAGTTCAACAGGAGTTGCTTCATCATCTCATTGGCCTTGCCGTAGTCTCGACGATCAACAAAGCCGGGCCGTCGATCGAGATCCCGCTCTTCCTGAACCTTCATCACGTACTTCAAACTCATGTTGTGAATCCGGGTCAGCCCATCAAGGGAGACCAGTGAGAAGGGTGTGGAAGATTCACCCTGCTTGATGTGGTTAGGAGTCAGTTTGCCAGTGCGTAGTGCACCATAGACTTCCTGAGTATCTTCCCATTTCTCGAGGGGCCAGATGAAGGGGTCACTCTCCTTCATCAGGTCCGTCCCATCTTCTGGGTCAACAATGAGGGTATTGTCTCGCCCCCAGCTCATCCCCAACCGAGTCTTGCCTTTCTTGTTTCGGGCATAGACATGGATTCGACGATAGGACTTCTTGGTTCGAGGGGTATGACCTTTCGTTCGAGCAAGCTTGAGGTAATCGGTCTCAGTTCTTACGGCCATCATCATCTCCGGGTCGTTCGTCGTTGTAGTAATCCATCGGATCAGCCAAGTAGAATCGCTGCTTCCGAAGTTGAGCAGTCTGACCTCCAAAGAGTTCCATGGTGCAGAGGTCATCGTAGCTGCACATGAAGTCGCAACTGCGGTCAGGTACTCGTTCGATGGAGTTCACTTTGTCCCATCGGTAGGCATTCTGTCGGAGGTGGGTTTGGTAGCCCTCATTAGCAACTCGCTTCAGCAGGGCTGGGGTTTTCTCAAGGATGTCTCGTCGGAAGTGATTGGAGGTTTGGATAACTCCGGGGACATATTGTTGAGCCTTGAGACGTCGAAGGAGCGGGGCATAGTCACTAGGGTTAAAGCCATGCTTCTTGATAGCTCGGACCAACGTTGGATAATCAGTGGATCCAAGCCCGGTTTTGGAGAAACGAGCTCCTGATTGGATGACCTCAGGCTTGTGAACGGGGCGAGAGAGGAGGTAGTTCCAGATGTGGCCTTGGACTGGTATCTTATTCTTAAGCGCCGCCCAGATATATAGAGCTGACTGGGCGTCGAGAATACGAAAGTCCAGCTTAGGAAGGGATTTGTGGTTCTTGTGATCAACGACCCACAAACCATACTGGTTTTCAACGAGCATGTCCAGTCGACACCGATAAACGTTGCCGTCAGGTAGTTCGACCTCCAGTGTAAACTCGACTTCATGGACAATCCACGGATCATTCTTGTAATGCCAAAGATACGAAAGCCAAGTACTCCACACATCCCGAGGCAAGTCGCCCAGTTCGGCTTTTTCTTCGTCGAAGTATTTCGAGAACTCATGCGTGAACCTCTTGTGTACGGCCTCGACATCTTCACCTTTGTAGTGAGCCTCCATCAAGGCGTGCATCCAAGTACCAAAACGAAGCGGACGACCCATGACCTTCGGCTTCAGTCTCTCTATGTACTTGTACTCGAACTGCTTGGGGCATCGCCGGAAGGTCTTCATCATGGAGTGGGTTGTGATACCCTTGCCAGTTGCTGGATCGATGTAGACTGGCTCGCCAGGTTTCCAATCTCGTCCGTCTACCAGACGAGTGCCGATCGTCACTGGTGTAGATGTCATCCGGTCGATGCCCCTTTGCATTACCATAGATATTATCGCACTTGTTTCCGTCCGTCAAATGCCTTGTTCCCTGCTAAGGCGAAACTCGTCCGAACTCGCAGAATGCTGCGTAAGTAAACGGCATATGGGCTTTGAAGACGAGTTCCATTTCTCGTGCGACCAAGCGATCAATCTCCCACATCGGCTTGGATGGGAATAAGGCTTCCGCTTCCTCAGTCCTCAAGCTCAAGAAAGCCATCAAGGAACGAGCATTGCACGTGGCATACATGCTGCTCATGATGTAGACAGGAAGAACCCCTCTAGCAACCTCTCGAGCTACTCCCTGTTCTAGAAGTCGTTCGTAAACCTCATAGCAGTTGAAGAATGACCACTCCATTTGTTCACGAAGTTTGTCATATTGTTCTTCAGTACCGGGCTCCATCACATAATGACCTGGCTTGCCAGTTTGTACCAAGGGCCGTTCAGGTGGCGGGATATAGAACTCTGGCTTGAGTTGCTTATAACGACCTGATTCTTCATTGTAGCTCCAGCCAATCCGATGTCGATGGAACTCACGGAATACAGCGATGGGGGCTTTGATGAAGAACTTGAAATATGTGTGTTCAAATGGAGTACCATGCCTATTCCTCATCAAAAAACGAATGCGCCCCTGAATCCCCTCTGATCCCTCAGCTTCCCAGATTTGCCGTACGTCATCCCCCAACGTGCTGACTAGCATTGCTTCGATGACCGAATCATCGGACGCCCTGACATCTCTCAGGAAAACCTCTGGCTGTACAATTTGTATCTCAGTCATGCTGGTATCCTTTCCTCTACGAACTCGTCGTAGTACTTGGTAAAGTTGTAAACCTGTTCATCGGTGAGTTCCTTTGCATCACCCCAGTGACTTCCGACCTTCAAGTCCGCAACGATTGGGATGTCCATATCCACACCGAACTTCTTCTTGAGTGGCAAGTTCTCCATGATGGACTTGATGATGGGCAGTGCTCGGTGAAGGTCCTCGTTTTTGACCTCGAAGTTGACCGCGTCATGAACCAAACCGAGTACATAGCCCTGGATGTTCTGGCGTTTGAACTCCTGCTCGATGAGAATGGCACTGAGGACGCACATATCTGAAGCCATGGCCTGAACCGGGCTATTGATCGCCTGTCGCTCAGCTTCCTGATGCACCATCTTGTCAGCACTGAAGATGTCAGGGAGGTGCCTGATTCTTCCCATTGGACTCTGCACCCTGCCATACTCATTAACGATGCGTCGCTGACGAGCATGCCAAGACATGAAGCCGGGGTACATCTCGAAGAAGGCTTTCCGAGAATCCTGGCATTCCTCATCCGTGAAGTCGATGCCGTACTTCTCTTTAGCTGTCTGCTTGAACTTCTTCCACCACATGCCATACAAGTAGCCGAAGTTCACCGGCTTCGCAGCCTTGCGCTCATCCTTTGTCACCTTTGAGTGAGGTTTACCCGTCATCTTGGCAGCCATCTCAAGGTGAACATCTACCCCCTGTCGGATAAGTCTAAGCCCATTGCGGTCTCTAGAAATGAAGACAGCAAGACGGAATTCGATCTGTCCAAAGTCAGCCTCAACAAAAGACCATCCCGGGGCGGCCCCAAACAGTCCACGAATAAAAGGGTCCCGTGGGACCTGTTGTAGATTAACGCCTCGACCTCGATCTTTTCTCGAAGTAATCTTCTCCTCATCTTCCTTACCAGAAGATAGACGACCGGTAACTGTCCCGGCGAGCTTAAACACAGTGTGTATTCTATCGTTCCCATCAACAATCTCCGAGTATCTCGATACGTACGTTGAACAGTACTTCTGCCACTTCGACCTTTCCTCCAACAACTTCAGCACGGGGTGGTCGGGGTACAGATCCTTGAGCAAGATCATGGTAGTTTCAGCCAGGG
>Ga0157380_10001332_pt1 | contig 16056 bp, 11 predicted proteins | sample S35metaG_FD_119757 | JGI IMG/M metagenome (GOLD analysis project Ga0157380, IMG submission 119757) | Switchgrass rhizosphere microbial communities from Kellogg Biological Station, Michigan, USA - S3-5 metaG | ecosystem: Host-associated > Plants > Roots > Rhizosphere > Soil | place: USA... | reverse complement strand
TGAGGTCGTACTTGGTGCGCCGCGGATCCGACAGGTTGCCGGTGTAGCAGATCGCCGCTTCGCAGAGCTTGCCGGTTTCGCGCACGGCATCCATCGCCACCCGCATGTTCTCGACCCAGTTGAGCGAATCGAAGACGCGGAAGACGTCGATGCCGGAAGCCGCCGCCTGCCGGACGAACAGGCGCACGACATTGTCGGGATAGTTGGTGTAGCCGACCGCATTGGCCGAGCGCAGCAGCATCTGCAACAGCAGGTTCGGCATCGCCTCACGCAACAACTGCAATCGCTCCCAGGGACATTCGCGCAGGAACCTCATGGCGACATCGAACGTCGCGCCGCCCCAGCATTCGACCGAGAACAACTCCGGCGCCAGGCTCGCGTAGGCGGGGGCTACCGCAGCAAGATCGAAAGTACGAAATCTCGTCGCCAGCAGCGATTGATGCGCGTCGCGCATGGTCGTGTCGGTCAGGAGCACGCGCTTCTGTTCGAGCATCCAGGCGGCGAATTTTTCGGCGCCGAGTTCGTCGAGCTTCTGTTTCGTGCCTGGCTGCAGCGGCGTCGAAGGGAGCGACGGTGGCCTTGGATTCTTGAGCAGCGCGGGACGGGGCCGCCCTTTGACTTCTGGATTCCCGTTGACCACGACGTCGCCGATGAAATTGAGCAGGCGGGTCGCACGATCCCGCTTGCGCGGGAACTGGAACAGGCCGGGGGCTTCGTCGATGAACTTGGTCGTGTATTCCGCCGTCGCGAACTGCGGATGCATGATCAACTGGTCCAGGAAACGCAGGTTGGTCACGACGCCGCGAATGCGGAACTCCCACAACGCGCGATGCATGCGTGCGATGGTCTCGGCCGGCGTCGGGGACCAGGCGGTGACTTTCACCAACAGCGAATCGTAGTAGCGAGTGAGGATGGCGCCCGCGTAGGCCGTACCGGCATCCAGGCGGATGCCGAATCCCGCGGGACTGCGATATGCGGTGATGCGGCCGTAGTCAGGAATGAAACTGTTTTCTGGATCTTCGCTGGTGACGCGGCACTGCATGGCATAGCCGTTGAGGTGAATATCCTGCTGCAATGGCACACCGCTGTCGGCTTCGCCGATCGCTGCACCCTCGGCGATGCGAATCTGGGCCCGCACGATATCGATACCCGTCACGGCTTCGGTGACCGTGTGCTCGACCTGCACGCGCGGATTGACCTCGATGAAATAGAATTGCCCGCTATCCGCATCCTGTAGGAATTCGACGGTGCCGGCATTCAGGTAGCGCACAGCGCGGCCAATCTTGAGCGCCTCTTCGCATAGAGCGTTCCGCTGCTCCGGCGTAAAGAACGTTGCCGGAGCCCGCTCGATTACTTTCTGGTTGCGACGCTGCACTGTGCAGTCGCGTTCGAACAGGTGCACTAGGTTGCCGTGCGAATCGCCGAGCAGCTGCACTTCGATGTGCCGGGCGCGCCGCACCAGTTTCTCCAGGTAAACCTCGTCGTTGCCGAATGCTGCTTTTGCTTCACGCCGCGCGGCCGCGACTTTCTCGAGCAGTTCGGCATCGGATTCGACAATGCGCATGCCGCGGCCGCCGCCGCCCCAACTCGCTTTGAGCATTACCGGATATCCGACGACCCGCGCGAGCCGCAGGATTTCGGCATCGTCCTGCGGCAATGGCGGCGTCGCCGGCATCACCGGCACGCCCGCCGACACCGCCAGGTTGCGGGCCATCACCTTGTTACCCAAGCGCCGCATGATCTCGGGCGTGGGTCCGACGAAAATGATTCCAGCCGCCGCACAGGCCGCCGCGAAGTCGGGATTCTCGGACAGGAATCCGTAGCCAGGATGAATGGCATCGACGTTTGCCGCTTTGGCGACGCGCACGATATCCGCAATGTCCAGATACGCATCGACCGGCGTTTTGCCGGCGCCGACCAGATAGCTTTCGTCCGCCTTGGTGCGGTGAAGCGAAAAGCGATCTTCCTGGGAAAAGATCGCGACGGTGCGAATGCTGAGTTCCGCCGCCGCCCGCATGACACGAATGGCGATCTCCCCGCGATTGGCGATCAGCAGGCTACGGATACGGTGCGATGCGGGCATGGCTTGGCTCGACTGGTTGAACGCTTGACGTCGATCGCCCGGGCGATCGGCAGAGTGAGAAAAAGATCTCGCAGCAGCAGCGAGCCCATTCGCGGGCTTGCAAGAGCGAGGCCAGCCGGATTGTCTCGCAAAGGCGGCGCGGAGCGCCAAGAAGACCCGCTGATGGAACCAGAAGTGGCGCGACTGGCGTGAATCGTCGGCTCGATCGCAGGCCCGTCAAAGGATGGGACGCGAAAACAATCCGTTGCTTGCGCTAGGCCCGATTGCCGGCCGCAGCGGAGCGGCGAAAGGCGCCAGTGTTGAGCTGCTCATATTCCTTGTCCATGAGCACGAGACGATCGCGGCCTTGTTCCTTGGCGGCATACAACGCTTCGTCGGCCAGCTGGATGAAACCGAAATGACTGCGGCCGGGGGATGGCATCACGCACGCCGCACCGATGCTGACGGTCAGGCGCTTGCGGGGCGACGGCGAGGCGAGATGGCGGATGCCTGTCTTTTCGATGGCCGACCGCAGTTTGCGTGCGACTTCCTCGACATGTTCGCGACGAGCGTCATACAGCACCACCGCGAATTCTTCGCCGCCGTAGCGCGTCGTCACATCGAGCGGCCGCCTTGCACACGTCATCAGGCATTGCGCCACCTGGCGCAGGCATTCGTCGCCTGCCTGGTGTCCGTAATAGTCGTTGTAATGCTTGAAATGATCGATGTCGATCAGCATCAGCGCCAGCGGCACCTGGTCGCGCATGGCCTGCGGCCAGATCCGATCGAGCCGCTCGTCGAAAGCACGGCGATTGTGGATACCGGTGAGTCCATCGCGGCTTGCCGCCTCGGTGAGCAGGTGCGATTCCAGGAAATTGGTGCGGTTGGCCCGTTCCAGGTTGTAGCCCACTCTGGCGCCGATGAGATTGGCGAATACCAGCACACCGCTGTCGATCAGCATTTCACCCGGCTGCAAATCGAACAGCATGCCGGCGATGAGATAGACCGCCAGTACCAGCAATGCGGAGCCGAGCGCAGCATAGAAACGCATGCCCAGCATGAAGTAGATGAAAATGGTCGCGAGCACCACGGTGGAAGTCAGGCTCGCTCCGTGCTTCGCAGCGATCACACTGATGACGGCGACCCCCGCGCCGAATAGAGGAGCGCCGATCTGCGTTCCCCACGGCCACAGCTGGCGGTACCACTTCGAGTAGACCATGAACAGGCCGAAGAACAGCACCGGCGCCAGCAGGCAGACGCGAATCAGGTCGAGCTGCCGATTCACATCCGCGCTGAGCACGAGATGGGTCAGCCAGGAAATGCCGACGACGAACACGGCAGCGATCCATAGATTGCGACGCACGTGTGGCAACGCCTTGACGATCGAGACTTCGCGGTATTCCCTCTCCAGCGGCTGATTGAACGCCAGCCAGGGAAAGCCTCGCTTCAGCTGCTCCGCGTGTGCGGATCCAGGCAGCATGTCGTCGATAGCGATGGGTTCCGGCTGCTCAGTCTGCATATCGGTCCGCATGTCGGGCGCGCCCGCTCATTTGCCTTTGCGTCCGAAGTATGTGGCCAGATATTCGTCGAAGTTCATGGTATCGGCGCGCTCGATTGCCGCCTGCTTCTCGAGCGAGCCTTCAGCCTGCGCCGAGAACTCCGCCAGCCGCTGCTCGTTCGGCGGATGCAGTTCGAGAAAGTAAGCCTTGTGAACGCGCGACATCCGCAACGCCATCTGGGCGAACGATTCGCCAGTCGACTCCAACTCCACCAGCGTTCGCGCGGAAGGTGTCAGGGCCGCGTCGTTCACCTTGGCTTCCTGCAAATCGAGAGCGGCGGCATAGGGACGCTGCGGATCGCCGGCGTCCAGCAGTTCGCACACGCCACGCATCGAATCGATCAGTTCGCGAGCCCAGGCCTGCAGTTCGACGGGGCGGCCGGCGCGATTGAGTTTCAAGCCCGGCTCACGGCCGCGATGAGCGACGATTGCGTGATTGGCATCGAGGTCGTCCTGCTCGGCGATACCTATAGGACTGCTTTCCTTGAGCACGCACAGCGCCGCGAAGGCTTCGATGAAGCGCAGTTTGTTCTGATTGACGCCCACCGGATCGAAGGCGCTCACGTCGAGAGCGCGGAACTCGACGTACTCGACGCCGCCTCGCCGCAGTGCTTCCGAAGGATGTTCACCCGAACGGGCGACGCGCTTGGGCCGGATGTAGCTGTAGTACTCGTTCTCTATCTGCAGCAGGTTGGCATTGAGCTGCCGATACTCGCCATCCACCTTCACGCCGATCTTTTCATACTCCGCATGTGGCGTGCTGACAGCCGCCTGCAGATCCCGCACGTACTCCGCCAGGCTGTTGACCGAGATGCGTACGCCTGCCTGGCTCTTGTTCCTGTATCCCAGGTCGCTCATGCGCAGAGACGTTGCATGAGGTTCGTACAACGTTCCACGCGACAGCTCACTCAAGTTGTGCTCGCGGCCCTTGACGAAACTGGAGCACAGCGCCGGCGAATTGCCGAACAGATAAAGGATCAGCCAGCCGTAGCGACGATAGTTGCGCAGCAACGCGAAATACTGGGCCGAGATGAAATCCTGGCCGGTGTTCTTTTCCTGCAGCGCTTCGCCCAGCATGGGCCAGAAATGCGCAGGAAACGAATAGTTGAAATGCACGCCGGAAATCGCCTGCATGGTGCGCCCGTAGCGATAACCGAGGCCGAGGCGATAGACCTCTTTCATCTTGCCTACATTGGAACGGCCGAAGCGAGCGATCGGGATGCTCTTATCGCCATCGACGATGCAGGGCATGCTGGTCGCCCACAACAGTTCGTCGCCGAGGTGGCGATAGACGAACTGATGCAGGTCGCAGAGGAATTGCAGCAGTTCCCACGACTCGCGAAACGGTGGCGTGACCAATTCGGTGAGCGCTTCGGAATAGTCGGTCGTGATGTACTCGTGCGTCAGCGACGACCCGAGCGAAGCGGGATGCATGGTGGCGGCGATGGTTCCGTTGCCATCCACGCGCAGCGATTCCTTTTCGACGCCCTTCATGCCTCCTTTCAAAACGGAGTGCTCACGCAAGTTGATGAGCGCTGCAAGTCGTCGCTCGAAAGCGCGGTCGATGCCGGAAGAACGCATAGTGGGAATCAGATACGAATGCGTCCCGCGAGGATGTCGCGGAACAGGACGAAGTCCGCAGCGAGGCTGAACCACGGATGCGAGAACGTTGCGGGACGGTTGTGTTCGAACACGAAATGTCCGATCCATGCAAAGCCGTAACCGGCTAGCGGTGTGAACATAAGCAGGCGCAGAGTGCCGGTACCCAACGCCACGGCCACGATCGTGATCACCAGCGCCGTGCCGATGAAATGCAGGCGGCGACAGTTCAGGTTTCGATGCTCGTCGAGGTAATACGGATAGAAGTCCGCGAAGTTCGCGAAGCGGGTCTGCACTAAGGGCGACGCGGACTTGCTCATGGAAAGGCGGCCAGTGGCGGGTTTTCGCCAAGTTTCCTCAGCAGCATCAAAGGCGTCAAGCGCGTGCTTCAGAAAAGACCTTTGCTTGCCCTTCATCAATGCGCCTTTTATCCCGAATTCGGGCCGCAGAATATTTACGCGAGTTCAGTATCGCGCACGCCGCGCCTGTGGTCTGATAGCGTCAGACGGCAGAATCTGCAGCACCCTCCCCTAGAGCGAACGCTCACACGAATGACGCCCGGAGGACGGATGCGGACTGCCAGTCGGGCAGGTCTCCCGTTGTGATTTCCATTCGGCGTCCCCGTAAAGGACGCTAACCGAAAGAACTAGTTGCCGCGCGAGAAGGGCATTGGATTCAACGATCCTGGTCGATTCTGCGTTGAGTAATCCATCGCCTTGGGCGACCGGCGGAGTTGTCGCCCTCGCTATCGCGGCGGTGATCGCATTGGTACGCGTGATGAGCCTCCATCGGCGCGTTGCCCGGCACAGCCAGGAGCTGGAGACCGAACTCGCCCACCGGCGGCGGGTCGAGGTGGAACTCGAAGCGACGCGCGCCGATCTCGAACTGCGAGTCCAACAACGAACCCAGGCGCTGGTCGCGCGTAACGAAGAATTGACACGACTGCGTCTGGCGCTGGAGATGACGAATCAGCGGCTCAAGCGGCTGGTGTCGGCGGATGCGTTGACCGGCATCGCCAATCGCCGTCACTTCGACCGCTCGCTCGATCGCGAAATTCGTCGCACGCGCCGCGATGCGCAGCCGCTCTCGCTGATCTTCCTGGATCTCGATGAGTTCAAGAGATTCAACGACACGTTCGGACACGCCCGCGGCGATGAAGTGCTGCGCCGGGTCGCCCAGACCCTCGACGAAACGTTCCAGCGCGGCGGCGACTTCGTCGCTCGCTACGGCGGTGAAGAGTTTGCCGTCGTCCTGCCGGGCGTCGACGCACGCCGCGCCGGGTTGTACGCGGAAAGGCTCCGCCGGCGCATCTGGCGATTGGCCATTCCCGGCGCCTCGACCGTCGCCGACCGCGTGACCATCAGCGCGGGCGTCGCGACCATCACTCCGCCATCGACGATCAACGCGACCGGATTGCTGCGCCTGGCCGACGCCGCCCTGTATCGCGCGAAATGCCAAGGACGCAATCGTGTTCAAAGTGCCAGTGGCGAGGACACCCATCTCGTCGAAGTCGAATCACCCCCGGAGCGTCGCGCGGTCGGTTGATTTGGCCACCCTCGGCTGAGTCCGCGCTGGTCAGCTGCGGCACCTATCTGACACGATCCGCGCATGCGCATCGCCGTCGGTGGATTCCAACACGAGACCAACACATTCGCCCCCGCCAAGGCGACGCTCCAGGATTTCGTGACGCCCGACGCCTGGCCAGGGCTGGTGCGCGGACCCGACCTGTTCGACGCCGTTCGCGGCATCAACCTGCCAGCCGCAGGCTTCATCGACGCGGCCCACGACGCCGGGCATTCGCTCGTACCGCTGTCCTGGTGTTCCGCCACCCCATCCGCTCACGTAACTCGCGACGCCTTCGAGCACATCAGCTCTCTCCTGCTCGATGACCTTCGCAGCGCTGCGCCCGTCGACGCCGTCTACCTCGACCTCCACGGCGCCATGGTGGCCGAGCACTTCGACGATGCGGATGGGGAGCTGCTGCGGCGGGTCCGGGCCGTGACGGGAACTGGGACATCCATCGTCTGCAGCCTCGATTATCACGCCAATATCTCACCGCTGATGGTCGCGCAAGCTAGCGCGCTAGTCGCGTACCGCACCTACCCGCACATCGACATGGCCGAAACCGGCGCGCGTGCGCTGCGGTGCCTCCACGATATGCAGCGTCGCGCGCTGACGGCGGAACTATGCCAACTGCCGTTCCTGATCCCGCTGACCTCGCAATGCACTCTCGTCGAGCCGCTGGACTCGCTGCTGCGTGAGGTCGCCAGTCTCGTTCCATCGGTGGATGTCCTCAATTTCACCCCGGGCTTCCCGGCCGCCGACGTCGCCAAATGCGGCCCGGCCGTCTTCGGATACGGGACATCCATCGACTCGTTGCGCCAGTCGGTCGCCCGCGCTGCAGAACGGGTCCTCTCGCGCGAACCGGAATTTTCTTTGGACATCCACTCGATCGAGAGCGCTCTGCGCGAGGTCGATCGCAGTCCAAGGAAAGATGGATGTCCCGTGATTCTGGCTGACACACAGGACAACCCCGGCGGCGGAGGCACGTCCGACACGACGACACTGTTGAAAACGCTGATCGCGCGACGTACGCCGCGCGTGCTCGCAGGGATCATTTGCGATCCTTCTGCTGCTGCACGTGCTCATGCCGTCGGTGTTGGGCGCAGTGTTGATCTGTCACTAGGCGCGCAATTCAGCGCAGCGTACGAGACGCCGATCCAGGCGCTCTTTGAGGTTGTCGCGCTCGGAGATGGCAAGTTCACAGCGACCGGTCCCTTCTATCTGGGTGCGCGCATGGAGCTGGGTCCGATGGCGTTGCTGCGGACCGGAGATGTCCACATCGCCGTATCGAGCCGCAAGCAGCAGGCCGCCGACCGGCAGATGTTCCGTCACCTGGGCGTTGATCCCGCGCAGTTCGCCGTACTGGTGCTGAAGAGCTCAGTCCATTTCCGTGCCGATTTCGGCTCCATTGCGAGCCGGATCCTGGTAGTCGATGCGCCAGGAGCGAACATCGCGGACCCGGCGCGACTGCCCTTCCGCAATTTGCGGCCGGGAATGCGCGTGGCCGGCCAACCCTCCCGCAAAAACCTAGCAATTGGTCGACCGGGAAGAAATCCACAATAGGGCCAACCTCCCTGCTCCCCTCCCGTCGTCCGCGCAGCAACTGGCACCGCTCTTGCTTCATCGAGCTGCCACGCTTCCGGGCGTATAGTGCAGCTCTCACAGGCGCCACGGACTCGAGGCGGAAACAACAACGAACCTTGAATAAGGAGACGGACATGGCTGAGAAGCAGGTCGTCGGCAGCGTCACGTACCAGAATGCCGAACAGGGATACTTCGAGAAGCGCGGCCTCAAACGTCATGCGCGAGTCTGGTCGCTGTGGGCGCTCGGAGTAGGCGCGGTCATCTCGGGCCATTTTTCCGGCTGGAATTTCGGCATCGCCGTGGGCGGCTGGGGCGGGCTGTTCATCGCCGCCATCATCATTGCCGTCATGTATCTCGGCCTGATTTTCAGCCTCGCCGAAATGTCGCCGGCGCTGCCGCACACCGGCGGTGCCTATTCGTTCGCACGCAGCGCGATGGGACCGTGGGGAGGGTTCATCACCGGACTCGCCGAAAGCATCGAATACATCATGACGCCGGCGGTGATCGCATTCTTCATCGGCTCATATCTCACCAACATCTTCGAGACGCCGAAAGAATTCCAGCCGTTGTGGTGGATCGGCTGCTATATCGTCTTCGTTGCGCTCAACTGGTGGGGTGTATCGCTCTCGTTCAAGATCTCGGTGATCGTCACCGTCATGGCCCTCGCCGTACTCGCCGTTTTCTGGATCAGCGCCATTCCCTTCGCGGACTTCGATCGCTGGGCACTCAACATCGGCGTCGACGCTGCCGGCAAGCTGGTCGAATTGCCTAACGGCGGAGGCGCATTCCTGCCCATGGGGTGGGGCGGCGTGCTCGCCTCGCTGCCGTTCGCAGTCTGGCTATTCCTCGCCATCGAAGAGTTGCCGCTCGCGGCGGAGGAATCGGTGGATCCCAAGGTCGACATGCCGAAAGGACTGATCTTCGGCATGTTCACGCTGATGTTCTCGGCGCTGATGATCATGCTGCTGAATGCCTCCATCGGCTCGGTCGAGGAAGGCAAGCTGCACGGTTCGTTCTCGTTGGGAACGTCGGCCGAACCGCTGCTCGACGGATTTCGCGTGGTCTACGATACCGACCTGGCGAAGCTACTGGCACTGTTCGCCGTGATCGGCCTCATTGCCAGTTTCCACACCATCATCTTTGCGTTCGGCCGCCAGATCTATTCGTTGTCGCGTGCCGGTTACTATCCCGCCGTATTGTCCGTCACGCACGGCTCACGCAAGACTCCGCACCTCGCCTTGTTCACGGGCGCCGGCCTCGGTCTCCTCGTCATCATGGTTGTATGGTTCGCGCTCGGTGCCGAGAAAGGCGGCGCAGTGATTGGAGCGACGTTGCTGAACATGGCAGTGTTCGGCGCGATGATTTCGTATGCCTTCCAGGGCATCTCTTTCATTCTCCTTCGCAAGAACATGCCGCATATCGAACGCCCGTACCGCAGTCCGTTGGGAGTACCGGGCGCGGCACTCACCGTGCTGATCGCCGTGGTGACGCTCTACTATCAATTGCAGGACGAGGTATACCGCGATGGCGTCTACGCAGCGGTCGCCTGGTACATCGCAGGCATCGTCTATTTCGCGGTGATAGGCCGCCATCGACTGGTGCTGTCGCCCGAAGAATCCTTCGCCCTGAGCGGCGGCAAGCACGAGCCCGTTCCATGAACCCCAGGCAAGTCAAAAGCGTCGCCGACGCCAAGGCCATCGTCGATGAGCGCAAGCTCAGCCATGTCAAAGTCGGCGTGTTCGATATCGACGGCATCCTGCGCGGCAAGTACATGTCGCGTGCGAAATTCATCTCCGCGCTGGAGAGCGGATTCGGCTTCTGCGACGTCGTGCTCGGCTGGGATTGCCAGGATCAGCTGTACGACAACGTGACCTTCACCGGCTGGCATACGGGCTATCCCGATGCGCCGGTGAAGATTCTTCCCGACTCGTGTCGCCGCTTGCCGTTCGAGGATCCGGGCTTGTTTTTCCTGAGTGAATTCACCGGCGCAGCCGAAGCAGTGTGTCCGCGCGGGCTGCTTCGCCGCGTTCTCGATCGTGCCCGGAAGATGGGATTCGAGGCCTACGCCGGGCTCGAGTACGAAGTGTTCTTTTTCAACGAAACGCCCGAGAGCATCCGCGCCAAGCACTATCGCGACTTGAAGCCGATGGCGCCGGGTTGGTTCGGCTACTCGGTGATCCGTAACAGCACCGCGGCGGATTTCTATCGACAGATGCTGGATATGTGCGAGCAGATGGACTTCGGTATCGAGGGCCTGCACGAAGAAACCGGCCCCGGCGTCATCGAAGCGGCACTGACGTTCGACCAGGCGCTCGCCTCCGCCGACAAGGCGGCGATGTTCAAGACCTTCACCAAGATTCTCGCGCAGCGAAATCAGATGATGGCGACCTTCATGGCGAAATGGTCGCGCGATTGGCCGGGACAAAGCGGCCACATCCATGTGTCATTGAAGGATGGCAACGGCGGTCCGGTATTTTACGACGAGGCTCAACCGCACACCATGAGCGAACGCATGAGGCACTTCGTTGGCGGACAGCAGAAGCTGATGCCCGAGTTGCTGGCCATGGTCTCGCCCACCGTCAATTCCTATACACGGCTGATTCCCGGATTCTGGGCCCCGACGGAATCGACTTGTGGAGTGGAGAATCGCACCTGTGCCCTGCGCATCATTCCAGGCAGCGCGAAATCTCAACGAGTCGAATATCGTGTCGCCGCGGCGGACGCAAATCCTTACTTAGCGCTGTCGGCAGCCATCGCTTCGGGCCTGTGGGGAATCGCCAACCGCGTCGAACCGGAACCGCTCGTGGCGGGTAATGCCTACGAGCACAAATTTCCCGAACGTCTCGCCCTGCCTCGCACTTTGTGGGAAGCCGCCCAGAGGCTCAAGCAATCCACCATGGCGCGTGACTGGTTCGGCGACGCCTTCGTCGATCATTTCGCCGCGACGCGCGAATGGGAAGAACGCGAATTCCGCAAGCACGTGAGCGATTGGGAACTGTCGCGCTATTTTGAGATTATCTGACTCTCCTCTTCCTGGATCCTCTTCCCCGTACTCGCCTCTTGCACTCATGCTCCAACAGACTTTCTCTCCTGTCGACAACAGCCTCTACATCGAACGCCGCTGCGCCACACCGGACGACATCGACGAAGTACTGACGCGTGCGGTCACGGCACAACAGGATTGGAAACAATTCTCCATCGCCGAACGAGCCCAGACCTTGCGGCGCTTCTGCGATATTTTCGAATCGAAGCAGGAGGAGATCGCGCTCGAACTGTGTTGGCAGATGGGCCGACCGATTCGGTACGCGCCGAGCGAGGTTCGCGGCACGCTGGAGCGTGCCAGGCACATGATCGATATTGCACCGGCTGCGCTCGCGGATATCGATGCCGGTCCACGGGAAAATTTCACGCGATTCATTCGTCGCGAGCCGCTGGGTGTCGTACTGACTATCGCTGCCTGGAACTATCCCTATCTGATCGCAGTCAACAGTGTCATTCCGGCGCTGATGGCCGGCAATGCCGTAGTGCTCAAGCATTCGGCGCAAACACCGCTATGTGCGGAGCGTTTCGAAGAATGCCTCCGCGCCGCCGGGTTGCCGCACGGCGTGTTCCAGACTCTGCACATGCGTCATGAGGAGACCGAGAAAGCGATTCAGGATCCCCGCATCGACTATGTCGCGTTCACCGGCTCGGTCGCCGGCGGCCGGGCGGTTCAACAAGCCGCCGCACAAAGATTCATCGGCATCGGATTGGAACTCGGTGGCTGCGATCCCGCGTATGTGCGGCACGACGCCAATCTGGCGCACGCAATCGAGAACATCGTCGACGGCGCTTATTTCAACAGCGGCCAATCCTGCTGCGGCTTGCAGCGCATCTACGTACACGAGCGGCTCTACCACGCGTTCGTCGAAGGCTTCGTCGACCTGACGCGCCAATATCATCTCGGCAATCCTCTCGATCCAACGACGACGCTCGGGCCCGTCGTGCGGCCGGCCGCGGCCGACACCATCCGCGGCCAGATCCAGGCGTCGGTCAATGCCGGGGCCACGCCCATCCTGGAAGAGTCGGAATTTCCTGCCAGCCGCGCCGGCACTTCCTACCTGGCGCCGCAGGTATTGCTCGATGTCGACCATTCCATGACGGTGATGACCCAGGAAATCTTCGGTCCGGTGGCGGGCATCATGCGAGTCCGGTCCGACGACGAGGCCGTGGCGCTGATGAACGACACTCCCTTCGGCCTCACCGCGGCTATCTGGACCGCCGATGAATCCGCTGCGCTGGCGATCGGTAATCGCATCGAGACCGGCACCTGGTTCATGAACCGTTGCGACTATCTCGATCCGGCGCTCGCCTGGGTGGGCGTGAAGGATTCCGGCCGCGGCGCTACGCTATCGGTGGTGGGGTATGAACATCTCACCCGGCCGAAATCGTTTCACCTGCGCACGCGTACCTGATCGGGACGGAGCGAAGACAGTCATGACAGCCACAGACTTGCGCGGCAACTGGAACTATCCCACGGCGATCCGCTTCGGCGCCGGCCGCATTTCCGAGCTGCCGGATGCCTGCAAGACGCTTGGCATCCAGGCGCCGCTGATCGTCACCGATCCTGGACTGGCCGGCTTGCCCATGATCGCGGACGCGACCGCCGCCTGCATTGCCGCCGGATTGCGTTGCGGCGTGTTTTCAGACGTACAGGCGAATCCGGTGGAAGCTAACGTCAACGCCGGCGTCGCTGCTTACAAGGCCGGTACGCACGATGGCGTCATCGCTTTCGGTGGCGGCAGCGCACTCGATACTGGAAAGGCCGTAGCGTTGATGGTCGGTCAATCGCGCCCCCTCTGGGACTTCGAGGATCGCGAAGACTGGTTCAGCCGCGTCAATGTTTCCGGCATGGCGCCCACAGTGGCCGTGCCAACAACATCGGGCACCGGCTCGGAAGTCTGTCGCGCATCGGTGATCACGGACATTCGGGATCACACCAAGAAAATTATTTTCCATCCGAAAATGCAGCCCGCACTGGTGATCGCGGACCCGGCGCTGACGCTCGGTTTGCCACCGCACGTGACCGCTGCTGTCGGCATGGACGCGCTGTCCCACAATCTCGAAGCCTACTGTTCGCCGTTCTATCATCCGTTGGCGGAAGGCATCGCGGTGGAAGGCATGCGGCTCATCAAGGAGTGGCTGCCGGTGGCGGTGAAGGACGGTGCGAATCTCGAAGCGCGCTCGCACATGATGATCGCATCGTCCATGGGGGCTACCGCTTTCCAGAAGGGACTGGGAGCGATGCACAGCCTGAGTCATCCCTGTTCCGCACATTTCAACACACATCATGGACTGACCAACGCGGTCGTGATGCCCTATGTGCTCGAATGGAATCGCACGGCGATCGCCGACAAGTTATCGCGGCTGGCTGCCTACCTCGGCCTGCCGCAGCATTCCTTCGACGGCGTACTGCGCTGGATCATGGACCTGCGTCGCGAGATCGGCATTCCAAGCACGCTTGCCGAGCTGAAAGTGAAAGCCGATCGGATCGACAGCCTCGCTCAACAAGCGTTCGACGATCCGTCGACGGGCGGGAATCCGCTGCCGATGACTCCGGCAGGCTTCGCCCAGCTGTATAGGAATTGTATCGAGGGACGACTGGGGGCGGCATGAGCACTTCATTCATGGGCAATTCAGCGGAACTGCGGCAGGCTGCTGCCATGCGCCGTTGTTGCACCATCGTCGGTATTGCACTGGGCGTCCTGCTGGCGCCGCTGGCGCAAGCCGATGCCATGCGTTGCGGGAGCAAGCTGGTCCGCGAAGGCGACCCGGTATCGCAGGTACGCGAATTCTGCGGCGAACCTACTGACATCCAGACCAAGACCATCCTGCGGCGGCCCTACTTCGACCGTCTCGGCCGGCGTATTTACCTGGGCGATTCGCTGGAAGAGGTGCCGGTCGAGATCTGGACCTACAATCTCGGCCCCTACAAACTGCAGCGACGCGTGCGCTTCATCGACGGCCTGGTGGATGATATCGACACGCTCGGATACGGCTATCGCGAGAAAGGCGAGTGAGCCGCGGGCGAGTCGGCGACGCTGCTCAGCTCCGCGATACGGATCGAAAGCGAATCAACAGCAGTACCGCAGCGACGCTCAATCCTGCGATCAGTCCGCCCCATACATAGCTCGGTCCCAGCGCTTGCCGCACGCCGAACACGTAAGCCGTCGGGAACCCTACGACCCAATACGAGAACACGCATAAGGCCATCGGCACCGCCGTGTCCTTGAACCCTCGCAGCGCCCCGGCCAGCCCGACCTGCAATCCGTCGGAGACCTGGAAAATCGCAGCGAACAGCAATAACGTCGCTGCCAGCTTGCGCACCGCTAGATCGTGCGTATAGAGCGTCGCGATCTGTTCATTCAACACAACGATCGCCAGCGCCGACACCACCATCACGGCGACGCATATTCCGATACCGGCTACAGCAGCTTGCCTTGCCTGAAGCGAGCCGGCGCCACGCAGGTGTCCGACGTGAATAGTCGTCGCCGAACTGACGGCGAGCGGCACCATGAACATGAATGCCGCGTAGTTCAGAGCTATCTGGTGAGCGCTCGCAGTCACAGCGCCCATGACACCCATGAGCAGCGCGGCGGCAGCGAACAATCCACCCTCGGCAAGCACGCTACCTGCAACCGGAGCGCCGAGCCGCAACAACTCGGCAATCACGCGCACGTCGGGCTTCTCCAGGTTGCGGAAGAACTCGAAGCGTCGATACTGCCGATGCCGGCTCACATAGACGAGCATGGATATGCACATGGCCCAGTAGCCGATTGCCGTAGCCACGCCGCAGCCGACCGCACGCAGTTCCGGCATTCCGAACTTGCCGTACATGAAAACCCAGTTGCCGAAAATATTCAGCAGCAGGGAGCCGAACGCGATGTACATGATGGGCCTGGTGTGGCCGAGTCCTTCGCTCGCGAATCGCAACGCGAAGAATCCCAGCAAGCCAGGCAATCCCCAGCTCATCGCGTTCACATAGTCGATGGCGATGGGAAGTATGTCCGCGGATATGCCTATCGACGGCAGGATCCAATGCACTTGTCTCGCCCCGGCGAACAGCAATATTGCCAGGACCAGGCACAACCACCACGACTGCTGCACGTAGCGAGTGACGGCACGCACGTCGTCGGCCCCGAAGGCATGGGCAACTGCCGGCGATAAGGCCATGAACAGGCCGAGCCCGATGAACAGGAACAGGTTGAAATAGCCGAGACCCACCGCAAGGCCGGCGAGATCCGTTGCGCCTAGCTGTCCGGCCATGATCGTATCTGCGAACGCCATGGCAGCGACCGACAGATTGTTGACTAGAATCGGACCGCCAAGACGTACGATCGCACGCGCGTGCCCGGCGATGTGGGCACGATCGAATTTTTCAGCGGCGACCGCGGTGGTATTCATTGCTGTCGCAGCCTCCTTTGACCGCGCTACGAGGGGGCTGGCATGCTTGTTCGTCGGCCGGTCAGTATCTCACAGCGGCAGCGCCAACGGAGTGTCACCCATGCTCGTCGGACCCTCGGTTCGTCGCGTCGCCATCGTCGGCGGCATTCGTATTCCTTTCGCCCGGTCCATGGGCGCCTATGCGGAGGCGAGCAATCAGCAGATGCTCACTGCGGCGCTCAAGGCGCTCGTCGAACGCTATCAACTG
>Ga0157380_10001331_pt1 | contig 16060 bp, 12 predicted proteins | sample S35metaG_FD_119757 | JGI IMG/M metagenome (GOLD analysis project Ga0157380, IMG submission 119757) | Switchgrass rhizosphere microbial communities from Kellogg Biological Station, Michigan, USA - S3-5 metaG | ecosystem: Host-associated > Plants > Roots > Rhizosphere > Soil | place: USA... | reverse complement strand
TTCGTCGCGCCCGACACCAGTCCGCGCGGCGAGGCTGTGCCCGACGATCCCGACGGCGCTTGGGATTTCGGGCTGGGCGCGGGCTTCTATGTCGATGCCACCGAGAAGCCGTGGTCGGACAATTACCGCATGTGGAGCTACGTCACGGACGAATTGCCGGCGCTGGTCGCCGACCATTTTCCGATCGACCGGCAGCGGCAGGGGATCACCGGCCATTCCATGGGCGGTCACGGCGCGCTGACGGTGGCGCTCCGCCATCCGGACCGGTTCCGGTCGGTGTCGGCCTTTGCCCCGATTGTCGCACCCAGCCAGGTGCCATGGGGAGAGAAGGCGTTCGGCAGCTACCTTGGCGAAGATCGCTCAGCCTGGCGGGCGCACGATGCAGTCGCACTGATTGAAGACGGCGCGCGGCTGAAGGAGTTGCTGGTCGATATTGGCGACGCCGACCCATTCTTCGAACGCGAATTGAGGCCGGAGCTGCTGGAGCGCGCATGCGCCGAAGCCGGCATTCCGCTGAGGCTCCGCTGTCAGCCAGGCTACGATCACAGCTATTACTTCATTTCGACCTTCATGGCCGATCACATTCGCTGGCACGCGGAGCGCTTGAACCCATGACGACACGGTCCGAACTCATTCTTGGGACTAGGCGTCGAATCCGGACAGGAAGGCTTTGACGTTTTCGCCGAGGGCATCGATCGCGTAGCCGCCTTCCATGACAATCAGCACCGGAAGCCCGAGTGCGGCGATTTGGCTGGCAATCTGCGGGTAATCGTCGCGCCTCAGGCGAAAGTAGGAGATTGGGTCATTCTCAAAGGTGTCGGCGCCGAATGAGAGAATTATCAGGTCGGCGCCATGCCCGCGGACGGCGTCAAGCGCCGGACCCAATACCGCCATGTAGCTGCTGATGTCCGATCCGCGCGGGAGGGGGAAGTTCCGCGTCTTGCCTATGCCCTCACCTTCGCCCTGCTCGTCCGCATGCCCCCAGTAGAATGGATAGTCGGTCGCCGGGTCGGCGTGAATCGAAACGAACAGCACATCACCGTCGGCATAGAAAATGTCCTGTGTGCCGTTGCCATGGTGATAGTCGATGTCGAGGACGGCGGTCCGCCGGCCGGACCGGCGGGCTTGTTCGGCGGCGATCGCCGCGTTGTTGAGATAGCAATAGCCGCCGCAATAATCCGGTCCCGAGTGATGACCCGGTGGCCGGCACAGGGCGAAGCTGGCCCGGCTTTGGCCATCGAGGATCGACGAAAGCGCCGTCAGCGCCGTCTGGGCGCTCCAGTAGCTCGCTTCCCATGTCCCCTCGGCGATGGGCGTCGCGGCATCATAGCTGTAGCGTCCCAGGCGGGCGTCGATTCGGTCCAGGTTGAGCTGGCGCCGGCCAACCACCGGCCAGGTGTAGCCGATCGCATCCCCATCCCGTCCTGCCGCCGTCCACAGCGCATGCGCTTCACGAAGAAACTCGACATAGTCGGCGTGATGAACGGCCAGGATGGGATCCAGGCCCATATCTCTTGCGGGAGTGAAACTATCCAGCTGATCCGCGATCGAGCGCGCGCGCTCTGGTGTCTCGGCGTAAGGGGTCCATCCGCCATTGTGCATTTCGCGGATGGGCCTGTGCAGTAGCTGACGCTCGTCGAAGAAGGCCGGAATCGCGACCATATTGATCACAAACCGGAGCTTGCGCTTTGCTGACCTTCATGAAGCGTCATCAGCGACTGGAGGAGGTCCTCGTCGGCGCTGGACATGACTGCCAGGACGGTGGCTTCGTCGCACCCGTCGGCCGCGAGATAGGCATGGCCCATGCTGGAATCGATGTACATCGATTGGCCGACCTCCAGGGTCACCGAGTCATAATGTTCGGTGTTCACCGTCACCTGGCCGCTCAGGACGTAGACGAATTCCTCTCCGGCATGGTGCACCAGCTCGCCAAACTCCTCGGAGGTCTTGGCACGGATTTTCGAGATGACCGGGATCATGCGCTTACGCCGGAGATCGGTGCAGAGATAATAATAGTCGTAATTGTGGGTCTCGACGCGAACCGCATGATCCAGGTCGCAGAGGCTTCTACGGGCCGTGACGGCGGCTGGCTCCTCGTCCTGGGCCTCGGCAAACATTTCGGACATGCGCATGCCGAGTCGCTGGGCGACTTGGTAGAGCTTGTCATAAGTCAGCGTCAGCCGGTCATGCTCAACCTTGGACAGCGTTGAAACTGGGATTCCGCTTTTCTCGCTCATCTGCTTAAGCGTCCAGCCTTCGCGATTGCGCACCCCGCGCAACAGCGCACCCAAGGTCGGAACTGATAAAGCCATGCCGGCAGATCCCTTTCCCGGTTGACGAATTTTCCAATCAGGATAACAGTGTCCCAATCAGAACAATAGGGCTACTCTATTGGCTGGCGCATGCCGGGGCAATCCCAGCAACATAGGGGAGGATGAAGCCATGGCTAAGTGGCGAGGTTTGGTTTTTGGATTGGCGGCCATTGCCGCCGGAACTGCACTGGCTCAGCAGGCCGTCAAGCTAGGGCCGGATACGACCCTCGGAAAGCCGTCAGCGGCGACAGCAGCGCCCGGCGCGACGCCGGTCACGCCTCCGGTTGCCGGAGGTCATGAGCTCAACAAGACGGACGTCGATGCCTGGCTCGACGGCTATATGCCCTATGCCTTGGCGCGTGGCGACATCGCCGGAGCGGTTGTCGTGGTCGTCAAGGATGGCCAGGTCCTGACGCAGCGGGGTTACGGTTTCGCGGACGTCGAAAAGCGCACTCCGGTATCTCCGGAAACCACGCTCTTCCGTCCCGGCTCGGTGTCCAAGCTGTTCACCTGGACCGCGGTCATGCAACTGGTCGAGCAAGGCAAGATCGACCTCGACAAGGACGTCAACACCTACCTCGATTTCAAGATCCCGGAGCGCAACGGCAAGCCGATCACGATGCGCAACATCATGACCCATACCACGGGTTTCGAGGAGACCGTTCGCCACCTCATACACGATAATCCCGACAAGCTGGTTCCGCTCGACAAGTTCGTGAAGGTAAGCCTGCCGAACCGCGTATTCGACGCCGGTACGACGCCGGCCTATTCGAACTATGCGACTGCACTTGCAGGCTACATCGTCCAGCGCCAGTCGGGCATCTCGTTCGACGATTACGTCGATCAGCACGTCTTCAAGCCGATCGGCATGCAGCACTCCAGCTTCCGGCAGCCCCTGCCGAAGAACCTGCAGCCCTTCATGTCGCAAGGCTATCGGGGCGCGTCGTCGCCGAAAGCCGAGAAGTTCGAAATCGTCGATCCCGCTCCCGCCGGCAGCCTGTCGGCGTCAGGTGCCGACATGGGCAAGTTCATGATCGCCCACCTCAACAATGGTGCCGGGCTGCTGAAGCCTGAAACCGCCAAGTTGATGCACGAATACCGCTACGACGTGATTCCGGGCCTCAATCGAATGGCGCTCGGCTTTTACGAACAGGGCATCAACGGCCATCGGGGTCTGGCCCACGGCGGCGACACCAGCCTGTTCCACTCCGACCTGACCCTGTTCATCGATGACAATGTGGGTCTGTTCGTTTCCGTGAACAGCGCAGGCGGCGAGGGCGCACCACGCGCACTTCGCGAACGCCTGTTCGACGAGTTCGGCAACCGTTATTTTCCCGGCCAGCCGGTCACCAGCAAGGTCGACGCCGAAACGGCGAAGAAGCATGCCCAACAAATGGCCGGCAGCTACTTCAACAGCCGCGGCATTCGCTCCAAGTTCCTTCACATCCTCGACCTGATCAGTCCGATCGCCATCGGTCCGGGTGAGGATGGCAAGCTGTCGGCTCCAATGGTCACCAACACCGGCAACAAGCCGCGGCGCTGGGCCGAAATCTCGCCCTATGTCTGGAAAGACCTGGACAGCGGCGAAAAGCTCGCGGCCAAGGTCGAGAATGGCCAGGTCACGCGCTGGAGCTTCGACACGGTCTCGCCGTTCATGGTGTTCGACCGGGCCCCTTGGTACAAGGACCCGGCCTGGCTTGCGCCGGCGCTCTATGCGTCGCTCGGCCTGCTGTTCCTCGCGGCATTGTCATGGCCGGCAGGAGCGATCGCCCGGCGCCGCTACAAGGCTGCCAACGTCCATGAGGGCAAGCGGCTGCGCTTGCAGCGCATCTGGCACGGCTGGCAATGGCTTGCGCTTGCAACGCTCACCGGCTGGGTAACCTTCGTCTCGGTCGGCTTCTCGAGCCTGTCGCTTCTGGGAGGCCCGCTCGATCCGCTGCTGTACATCCTCCAGCTGCTCACTCCGATCGCGTTCGTCGGCTTGATTGCGCTGGCCGGCTGGAACGTCCGCCAGGCGTTCCTCGAGAAGCGCCGCTGGTTTGTGAAAGTCTGGGCTATCGGCCTGCTGCTTTCGGCCGCGGTACTATTGTGGGTCGTAGCGGCATTCCACCTGATCGGCTTTGGAACCAACTACTGATGGCACGGCTGGAGCTGGACGTAACCGTCGAGACGTTACGGCTGGCCCAGCCGTTCCGGATTTCGGGGCATGTGTTCACCGGTTCGGACGTCATCGTGGTGACACTGCGCGATGGCGACCTTGCGGGTAGGGGAGAGGGAGGCGGCGTCTACTATCTTGGCGACGACGTCTCCCACATGCTCGCGACGATCGGATCGGTTCGGTCCGCGATCGAGGCCGGGCCGACGCGGGAAGAATTGCGTTCGATCATGCCTGCCGGCGGTGCGCGCAATGCCGTCGATTGCGCCTTGTGGGAACTTGAGGCGGCCAGGGACGGCGCGCCGGTGTGGCAGCTCGCCGGGCAATCGGCTCCACAACCATTGCGCACCACTTTCACGCTCGGCGCCGACACGCCTGAAGTCATGGCCGAGGGGGCGAGGCGCTACGCTCAGGCCCAGTCGATCAAGGTCAAACTGACCGGTGAGCTGGAACTCGACATTGCGCGGGTAAGGGCGATCCGTGCCGCGCGGCCCGACGTGTGGCTGGGAGTCGACGGCAACCAGGGATTCGTCGCCGCGCAATTGGATGAGTTGGTTACTGCTCTTGAGAAGCAGCAGGTTTCGCTGCTGGAGCAGCCGTTGGCCCGGGGCCGCGAGGCGGATCTTTATGGCTATCAATCGCCTGTACCGATCGCCGGAGACGAGAGCCTGCTGACACTAAACGACCTGCCTGGGGCGGTCGGTTGCTTCGAAGTCGTCAACATCAAGCTCGATAAATGCGGCGGCCTTACGGAAGGGCTGCTGATGGCCGCTGAAGCCCGCCGGCTGGGACTCGGCGTCATGGTCGGCAATATGGTCGGTTCCAGCCTCGCCATGGCACCCGCCTTTGTGCTTGGGCAGGGTTGCGACATCGTCGACCTGGATGGGCCGACGTTCCTCGCCGAGGACCGCACGCCGAGCGTCATCTATGAAGGCGGCATGATCACCGCGGGCCCAGAGGTATGGGGCTCGGGCAAGGTGGTTGCGGCATGAGCGAGCAACCGTCGTGGTTCGGCCAGCCGCGCGGCCTCACCGTCCTCTTTCTAACAAACATGTGGGAGCAGTTTTCCTACTTCGGAATGCGGGCGCTCCTGGTCTACTACATGACCAAGCAGCTGCTGATCGGGCAGGCCCAATCCTCGTTCATCTATGGGACCTACACCGCCTGCGCTTACTTTACGCCGATCGTCGGCGGGGTGATCGCCGACCGGTTCCTCGGCAAGCGCCGGGCGGTAATCATCGGCGCCACCATCATGGCGCTGGGCCACTTCATGATGGCGTTCGAGGCGCTGTTTTACGTGGCGCTGGCGGCCATCGCGATCGGCAACGGCCTGTTCCTGCCAAGCTTGCCGAGCCAGGTGGGCGATCTTTACCGGCGGGACGATCCGCGTCGCGGCTGGGCGTTCAACGTCTATTATGTCGGCATCAACATCGGCGGTTTCCTGGCCCCATTGATCTGCGGGACGCTCGGCGAGGTGTATGGCTGGCACTATGGCTTTGGCGCCGCCGGTATCGGCATGGTTCTCGGCCTCATCATTTATCTGGTGGGTCAGCCCTACCTCCCGGCCGAGCAGCAGCGGCAGCCCGAAAGCGCCGCTGAGCCTCGCACCGGTTTCGACCGGCAGACGATCCTGGTCCTGCTCGGCATCGCGCTATCCGTCACCGTCTTTCGCGCCGCCTATGAGCAGGTCGGCAACACAGTCGCGCTATGGGCCGACAGCGGAGTCGATCGCGCGGCCGGCGCATTTCAGATTCCGATGACCTGGTTCCAGTCGCTGAATCCGCTGTTCGTAATGCTCCTGACTCCGCCGCTGCTGGCCTATTGGCGCCGGCACAGCCACAAGGAAACGCAAGCGTCCCTGATCCGGCGCATGTCGTTCGGGGCAATGATCGTCGGCTTTTCCTATTTGCTGTTGGCGGCGGTCGCGCTGATGAGTGGCGGCGGGCTGACGGGCTGGGTGTGGCTGGCCCTCTTCTTTCTCGTCCTTACTTTCGGCGAGCTCTTCATCCTGCCCACGGGCCTTGGCCTGTTCGCCCGCCTGGCTCCGCCGCACCTGGGCGCGACAACGGTCGCTGCCTGGTTCCTGGTGATCTTCAGCGGCAGTCTCAGTGCCGGCTTGGTCGGGACGCTTTGGAGCCGATTCGAACCGCGAGGATATTTCCTGCTCCTGGCGGTGATTGCCGGCATTTCGGCCATCTTGCTGCGCGCAATGAGCCGGGTTGGGGGGCAAGCAAGAGCCGAGTGAAATCCAGCGCCAAATCCGGTTGACAATTTTCCAATCAGGACAATAGTGTCCTTTCCGGGATTAAACTGCGAAGAGGCCTCGCCGCTTCTTCGGCGCGATCGGGCGAAAGACCCGAAGGCCGCGCCAACATGGGGAGAGAAGAAATGATCAACTGCCGCACTGCCTTGCTGTTTTCGACCGGCATTGCCGCGTTAGTCGCGAGTGCACCCGCCTTTGCACAGGAGGTCGCGGCCGAAGCACAGGCCACTGAGGCCAGCGCGGCTGCCCCGGAAGAGGGCCAGGTCATTGTCGTCACTGCCCAGAAGCGCGAGGAGCGCCTCCAGGACGTGCCGATTTCGATCAGCGTCGTTTCCGGCGAGGACCTCGCCGAGAAGGGAGCGACCCAGCTTACGGAAATCGCCGGCTATATTCCTGGCTTGCACGTCAACAACCTCGGAGCTCCGGGTCAGACGCAGGTATCGCTGCGCGGCATTTTCCCGCTGGGAGCAGGTGCGGCGGTTGGAACATATATTGACGATGTGCCGGTTGGCTCCAGCACCGTCTACACAGAAAGCTCCGCGTTTATCGTGGATCTCCTCCCGTACGACATTGCTCGAATTGAGGTCCTGCGCGGCCCGCAAGGCACGCTCTATGGTGCGAGCACCGTCGGCGGGCTGCTCAAATATGTCACTGTCGTTCCAGACCTTAATGAATTCAGCGCCCGCGTCGGCGTCGAAGGATTCACCCTCGCTCATGCGGGAGAAATTGGATACGCCGTGCAGGGCTTGGTCAACGTCCCGCTGGTCACCGATCGCCTCGCAGTCACCGCCAGCTTCGCACATCGCGACACACCCGGTTGGATCGACAATGTGCAGACTGGAGAGCACGACCAGAACTCGTTCGATCAAACCGGTTTCCGCGGGAGCCTGCTGTGGCGGCCGACCGACAATCTGACGATTCGTCTATCGGCGATGCATCAAGAGATCGATTCAGACAACGGCACCGTGATCGCCCAGGATCTGACGGGGACGCCACTTGGGAACGGCCGCTCCAACTGGAACTACATCCCGGAAACCTTGAAGTCGGACTTCACGAATTACGCCGGCACGATCGAGTATGACTTCGGCTTCGCGACACTGTCCTCGGCGACGTCATGGACCGATACGAAGCGGGTGGAAGTGCAGGACGCGAGCCGTATATACGGTGTGCTGTTCCCGCTTTTCAGCGGCGGCCTGGTCGACGCGGGCCTAGCTCCCTTCACGAACACGATCAGCATGGAGAAGCTCACTGAAGAAGTCCGCCTGACGTCCCGGTCAGGCGGCCGTTTCGAGTGGATGGCCGGCTTCTTCTACACAGACGAAGATGCTGGCAATGACCAGATCGTCAACAGCTTGGACTTCGATGGCGAGGTCAACACGCTTCTGGATCCGTTTGTAACTGCGGGCCTACCGTCCACGTACAAGGAGTATGCGTTTTTCGGAAACGCGACGTTCCGAGTGACGGACCAATTTTTGTTGAGCGGCGGTCTCCGCTGGGCCCACAACAAACAGACTTTCCGTCAACAGTCGGCAGGCGCAATTCTTCCGACCACTGATACTCCCAATAAGTCGGATGAGAGTATCGTCACCTACAGCATCAGTCCGCAATATCATTTCAATGACGACACGATGATCTACGCGCGGGTCGCCACCGGTTACCGGCCGGGTGGACCCAACGTCATTGCAACTGGCATTCCGCCGACGTTCGACCCGGATACGGTCACGAATTACGAACTCGGACTCAAGACGCGACTGGCCAATCGCACAGTCACTCTTGATCTGGCCTTGTTCCGGATCAACTGGGACGACATCCAGGTCACGCAGTCGTTCCCAGGCGGGTCGGCTCTTGGTAACGGGGACACGGCACGCAGCCAGGGATTCGAGGCAGCAGTGCTTTGGCGACCAGTGCCTGGCCTCTCGTTAGGGGCAAACGGCGCCTACACGAATGCCGAGCTGACTGCGGATGCTCCCGGAATCGACGGCCAGGACGGAGATCGGCTTCCGTCCGTGCCGAAATTCAGCGGTGCTCTTACTGCCGATTACAAATTCCCGGTCAGTTCGTCGGCCAAGGCCGCGGTCGGCGGTGGTCTTCGCTACACCGGGAGCCGAGGGTCCGGCGTTGAAAGCGATCCCACGTCCCTTCACCTCGGTTCCTACACCGCGATCGATCTCAACGGATCAGTCACCTTCGGTGATCGGTACACGGTGCGAGCCTATGTCCGTAACCTGACGAACTCAGGAGGGCCGATCGCCAGAAACATAATCCCGGGCTTCTTCGGTCCGATCAACATTACTGAAATTCCGCTGCAACCGCGGACGATTGGACTTGGCGCCGAGGTCAGTTTCTAGGTGGCGGAACCGAGCCGAGCGCTCGACCCGCAGGAACAGGATGTAGGGCTTCCGCAACCCTATCTCTTGTTCCTCGGCGATACGGTCGAGCGGGGCTATGCCAAGACCGCCTTTGGATTGTGCGATTGGGCGCCTGAGCTTTGCATCGGGGAGATGGTCCTGCCCGGTGCGACGGTGACGACCGGCATCCCGCAACTGCGGCCGGTTGAGGCTTATGCGTGCGGGGCCCGCGCCCTCGTCATCGGGGTAGCGAGCCCGGGCGGGACGATCCCTCAGCATTGGATTCCTTCACTGCTCGATGCGCTCGCCGCAGGCCTCGATATCGTTTCCGGGATGCATTCCAGGCTCTCGGACATTGCGCAGCTGGCCGCGGCCGCCAAGGCTCTGGGCAGGCGTCTAATCGAAGTGCGGGTTCCCCCGGAAAACATTCCGATCGCTAGCGGGAAGCGGCGCAGCGGCAAGAGGATCCTGACCGTCGGGACCGATTGCGCGCTGGGCAAGAAATATACCGCGCTTTCGGTAACCCGGGGACTTCAGGCCCGCGGCCTCGACGCAATATTTCGCGCGACGGGCCAGACCGGGATCATGATCGCCGGATCGGGCATTCCCATCGACGCGGTCGTTTCCGATTTCATCGCCGGAGCGGCCGAGATGCTGACGCCGGCCGCCGAGCCGGATCACATTGACGTGATCGAGGGGCAAGGTTCATTGTTTCACCCGGCCTATGCCGCCGTGTCGCTGGGCCTGCTGCATGGAAGCCAACCGGACATGTTCATCGTCTGCCACGAGCCCGGACGAAGCCATGTGCTGGGCTATCCGGATTTTCCGTTGCCGACGATCGGCGACGTGATCGCCCAGACGATCGCGTTTGGCCGCCTCACCAATCCAACAATTCGCTGCGCCGGGGTCAGCCTGAACACGTCGGGACTCGGCCACCAAGAGGCCGAACGGCTGATCGCATCCGAGGCCGACCGGCTCGGCCTGCCCGTCGCCGACCCGTTGCGCGGCGGCCCGGCATTCGACCTGCTGCTCGTCCACTGCCAGGGCTGAAACGATGAACGACAACCAGCCAGTGGGTTCGTCGCGATTCCAGCGCTTTCTTTTGCCCGGTCTGGCTTTCAAGGCCGTGGTCATCGGCGGCGGCTATGCGACCGGGCGCGAGCTGGCTGAATTCTTCCTGCCCAGCGGCGCATGGGGCGGGCTCACCGCGATGGCGCTTTCCACCGTCATCTTCAGCCTGTGCTGCATCGTCACATTCCTGTTCGCCCGCCAGGTTGGCGCGCGCGACTATGTGACCTTCTTCAAGCAACTGCTTGGCCCCGGATGGGTGCTGTTCGAAGGCGCCTATGTCCTGTTCATTATCCTGATCCTCGCAGTCTACGGCGCTGCCGCGGGGGCCATCGGTGCCGCGGTGTTTGGCGTATCGGAAATCTGGGGCACGTTGGTGCTCGCCGCCTCGATCATCGGCATCGTGACCTTCGGCAATGCCTCGGTCGAGCGGATGTTCGCCTATGTTTCCTACCTGCTCTACGCCGTCTACGCGCTGTTCGTGATCCTGGCGTTCAGCAGGTTCGGCAACCAGATCCAGGAGGCATTCGCAAGCGACTCGACCGTCGGCAATTGGGTTTCCGGTGGAACGATCTACGCCGGCTACAATTTGATCGGCGCGGTGGTCATCCTGCCCGTGATCAGGCACCTGACCAGCAACCGCGACGCCGTGATTGCAGGACTGCTTGCCGGTCCGCTGGCGATGATCCCGGCGGCGCTGTTCTTCACTTGCATGGTCGCGTTCCTGCCGGACATTGCCGCCGCGACCTTGCCGTCGGATTTCATGCTGCAGCGGCTCGACCTGCCGCGGTTCCATTTGCTGTTCCAGCTGATGATTTTCTCGGCGCTGCTCGAGAGCGGCGCCAGCTCGGTCCATGCCATCAACGAACGCATCGCCAAGGCGGTCCGCGCGCGGCGCGGCATCGAGCTCAGCCACAAGGCGCGGCTGGCAATTGCGCTCACCGTGCTCGTCGGCTGCATGTTCCTGGCCGATCGCTTCGGGCTCGTGGCCCTGATTGCCAACGGCTATCGGGCGCTCGCCTATATCCTGCTCGCCATATTCGTCCTGCCGCTGATGACCCTCGGCGTCTGGAGGCTGTGGAAACACTATTCGACTCCCATGGAGGTTGCATGAAAGTCCGTTTTTCCGCCGCGCTCATCGCGCTTGCCGCATCATGTCCGGCGCTCGCTGCGCCGCCGGTCAATTTCGACCAGCGCGTCGAATCGCTGCGCACGGCATCCGAGACACCGGGCATTGCGATCGCCATTGTCGAAAATGGCGAGACGGTGCTGGCCAAGGGCTATGGCGTCCGCAAGATCGGGACTAGCGACCCTGTCGACGCCAATACGATCTTCATGACCGGTTCGACCGGCAAGGCAGTTACGGTGGCGGCGCTCGCGACGCTGGTCGACGCGGGCAAGCTCAGCTGGGACGACAAGGTGGTCGACAAGCTGCCGGGTTTCCAGATGTACGATAGCTGGGTCACCCGCGAGATGACCGTCCGCGATCTGCTAACCCATCGCAGCGGGCTTGGCCTTGGCGCCGGCGACCTGATGTTCGTCCCGCGCAGCAACCGCACGCGCGCCCAAATGCTCGAGGGGCTGAAGCATATCAAGCCTGCAACCAGCTTCCGCAGCGGCTATGCCTATGACAATATCCTTTACACCGTGGCCGGCGCGCTGATCGAAGCAGTCAGCGGACAAAGCTATGAAAGCTACCTCCGCGACCATGTTTACAAACCGGCCGGCCTGCTAACCGCCACCAGCGACGAGCCAAGCCGTCTCGCCACCGTCAATCGCGCCTATCCGCATGGCCGCATCGGCGGTCCGGTTCGCGGTCTCGCACCCCAGCAGCTGCTGGATGAGACCGATCAGCTTGGCGCTGCTTCGACGCCGGCAGGCTTGCTTGCCATGAGTGCCAACGATCTCGCCAAATGGCTGAAAATCCAACTGTCCCACGGCAGTACTGAAAAGGGCCAGCGCTTATTCAGCGAGGCCGCCTCGGCGGCCATGTGGAACCCAGAAACGATCGAGCCGATCGGGCCGGTGCCTCCCGGTTTCGAAGCAACCAAGCCCATGTTCAGGGCCTATGCCCTCGGTTGGGAAGTTTCCGAATATGGCGGCGCCAAGATTATTTCCCATTCGGGCGGAGTGTTCGGATTCATCACCATGGTCGTGCTGATTCCCGAAAGGAATGTCGGCTTCGCGATCACCATGAATGCCGAGGAGGGCGCGGTTCGCCGCGGGCTCACCAATGAGTTGATCGACCATTATCTCGGCCGGCCCTTCGTCGACTGGCCGGCGCGCTACAAGACGCTGCTCACCACCATGCTGACCAATGCCAAGGCGGCAGTTGAAACGAAGGCTGCCGCACCGGTCAAGATCGGCCCGTCGCTGGCGCTGGACCGCTATGCCGGACAGTATAGGGACCCGTGGTACGGCAAAATTACCGTTTCGCAGGGCAAGTCGGGCCTCGCCATCAACTTCAACGAGACGCCGCGCATGGGGGGGCCGCTGGTCCACTACCAATATGACACCTTCATCGCCCGCTTCGACGACAAGGGGATCGAGCCAGCCTATGTAACCTTTGGCCTCGATGCCGAAGGCAAGGTCGACCGCATCACCATGAAACCGGTGTCGCCGACGGCCGACTTCAGTTTCGACTATCAGGATCTCAACTTCAGGCCGGTTGCCTCGGCCGCTCGCTGATCGGGGACTAGCTGGGAGGCCGCCATGGTCATTCGAAACGCCGTTGCAATTGCCGCGCTGGCGGCCGCCTTGCTGCAAGGATCTGTCGCCAATGGCGCGGAGACGGCCGCCTATGACGTGCTGATCCGCAATGGGCTGATCTACGACGGCAGCGGCGGCCAGCCATATGCCGGCGACGTGGGCATCAAGGGCGACCGTATTGTCTATGCCGGTCCATCAATCCCTGCCACGGCAACCAGGGTGGTCGACGCCAATGGCCTGGCAGTCTCGCCCGGCTTCATCAACATGCTCAGCTGGGCCACAGAATCCCTGCTGGTCGACGGCCTAGGACAAAGCGACCTCCGGCAGGGCATCACGCTCGAAGTCATGGGTGAAGGCTGGTCGATGGGTCCGCTCAACGGCCGGATGAAGAAACTCGCAGTCGAGCAGCAAGGCGACTTTAAATATCCGATCGAATGGACGACTCTTGGCGATTATCTGAGCCTGCTCGAGCGCCGTGGCATCGCCTTGAACGTCGCTTCCTTTGTCGGAGCGACCACGGTTCGGCAGCATGAGTTGGGCGACGACGATGTCGATCCCACTCCGGAGCAGTTGCAGCGAATGCGCACCCTCGTCCGCCAGGCGATGGAGGAAGGGGCGCTGGGTGTCGGCTCCTCGATCATCTATCCGCCGGCCACATTCGCCGAGACCGACGAGCTTGTCGCACTGACCACTGAAGCGGCACAATGCGGCGGCAGCTATATCAGCCACATGCGCTCCGAAGGCGATCGCCTGCTCGAGAGCATCGACGAGCTAATCGAAATTTCCCGGCGGTCCGGCGCTCCGGCTGAAATCTATCATTTGAAACAGGTCGGTCGTTCCAACTGGGACAAGATCGAGCCGGCCATTGCCAAGATCGAGGCGGCCCGAGCGGCCGGACTCAAGATCAGCGCCGACATGTATAGCTACACGGCAGGCGCTACCGGGCTTGCGGCGTCGATGCCGCCGTGGGTCCAGGACGGCGGGGTTGAGGCGATGCTGAAACGTCTCAACGACCCGGCAACCGTCGAGCGCATCAAGAAAGAGATGCAGCAGCCGGGCAAGAACTGGGAAAATCTCTACTTTCACGCGGGTCCCAGCGGCGTCCTTCTCGCGAGCATGACGGAGCCGTCCCTGAAGCCGCTGATGGGCAAGACCGTGGCTGAAGTCGCCAAGATGCGTGGGGTGACCGCTGAGCAGGCGGTCGTCGACCTGGTGCTGGCCGATCAGGGCCGGTCCGGCGCGATCTATTTCCTGATGAACGAGGACAATGTCCGGCGGCAGGCGGCGATCCCCTGGGTCAGCTTCGGGTCCGACGCCGAGGCTTCGGCACCCGAGGGGGTATTCCTGAAGTCCAGCACCCATCCGCGCGCCTATGGCAACTTTGCGCGCTTCCTTGGCAAATATGTCCGCGACGAGAAGGTGGTGCCGCTGGCCGAGGCAATCCGCAGGTTGTCGGCGCTTCCGGCCGGCAATCTGGGACTGCGCGACCGGGGCCAACTCAAGCCGGGCATGGTTGCCGATGTGGTGGTGTTCGATCCGGCAACGATCGCCGACCACTCAACCTTTGCCAAGCCGATGCAATATGCGACCGGCGTGCGTCAGGTGGTCGTCAACGGCATCCAAGTGCTCAAAGATGGCGAACCGACCGGCGCGAAGCCGGGCCGCTTCGTCAAAGGGGCGGGATGGACAGGATGGCCGGGTGGAGGTGCGTGCCGCTCGACGCGGTGACGCAGCCTTTGTCGGCTGCCAAACCCGGGCATGCCTTAATTGTCGCTTGGGTCACGACCGCGACATCCGGTTGCGCTTTTTGCGCCTCTGAATCGACCATTCGCCGCAGCCGCTTTCGGAACATCGCTGCGATTGACGGTACATCTTGGGCGGACTCAATCGGTCCGTGTCGAAAAGCTACCGCTGGCCTTAGCATGGCGATGGATCTCCAATCATGGTGAAATTTGTCCTAGGTCTAGGGGTGCTGGCGCTCATTATTGGCTGTCTGATCGCCCTGGCGCCGCCGGCGACCAATTCATTGCCCGCCGCGACTGCTGCGGCTGCAAATGCAATTCAAGATAAGGGTCAGTTGGCGAATGAGCTCGGCAACGAACCCGCCGAGTCCAGCAATGCCCTGACCGACGAGGATAACGAAATTTGCGAGCATCCAGAGTATCCGGATTGCTAGCCCCGATTGCTCAACCGATCGTCTTCGGATTGCAGGCATACGGTATTCTAACGGGAACTCGGCGCCCTATGCCTTCGGCCTGCAGGCGTGATTCAAGCAAGGGATAATATCGGGTGTCGAAATAAGGATAGACCAGGAATTGCATCAGCGTGGCCAGCTGGTTTGGCTCGTCGAGCGGTTTCAGCAATTCCTCCGCCTTCGAATTATCCCCTGCCAGCATCGCGCTGTTCCAACGACCCGACAGCGTGACATTCGGCAATTTGTCCATCTCGTTGACAATCGCTTTTGCACCGGCTCCGCCTTCCGCACATGACTGGGCCAATTTTGCGAGCAAAATGTTGTGGGCGGGCATTGAGCTAGCTGCGATCCGCTGCAGTACCCCGCGCGCTTCCGGAATATGCCCACCCCAAAGCAGCGCACGATGCGCTTGATATTGAATCAGCGCCTCGCTGGGCCGAAGTGCCAATTGCTGCCTTGCTCTGATAACGGCATTCGGAACATCAAGTGCCAGGAGAGTGCCGGAAATTGCTCTCGCCAGCGGCTGGCCTCGCTCTACCGAAAGGCCGTGGATTCTTGTGGCGACCCGACGCATTAGATTTCGATCGTTTACGTAAGCTGCCTCCCGCAGCAGCGTCTCTAGAGCGTCGAGGTCCTGGGGGCGATCGCGAACATAACACATTCACCGCGACGAAACGCGAAGCCGTTCGGCAAACGCCAACTCGTCGACCCCGTAGCGGATCGAATGGATCGATATGGGAGAAGTCTGGGCACTGCGGACCGGCAAAATCCAGCATGATCAAACTGGTGACCCCTACCGGCTAGCGCGAGGCCTTACTTGCGCAGGGCCCTGAGTTGCACTTCTTGCTGGAGGTTGATCGTCGTGATCGCCTTGGTTGCGGGTATGCTCGGTCCTTTTGGACGACTGCCGACATTGCTTTTTCAAGCCGTGGCACTGCTAGCCAACGTTTCGAGACGTGCGCTGGAAAATGCGCTGGCATATAGAGGCTCGAAGCCGATTCGATGGGGCTC
>Ga0157380_10001329_pt1 | contig 16069 bp, 12 predicted proteins | sample S35metaG_FD_119757 | JGI IMG/M metagenome (GOLD analysis project Ga0157380, IMG submission 119757) | Switchgrass rhizosphere microbial communities from Kellogg Biological Station, Michigan, USA - S3-5 metaG | ecosystem: Host-associated > Plants > Roots > Rhizosphere > Soil | place: USA... | reverse complement strand
TTTGCCGCGCGAGTCGGTAATGCCCACCGGCCGGTTCTCATACAGTTCCGGCACGCCAGCGACGTCACCGGTGCTCACCACGGCGAAGCTGTCGTGGATCTGATCACCGGCGAACAGGGCTCCACCGGCCAGGACCAGCGCGCCGCGGGCACCGGCCCGCCCCGTAATCTGATCCGAAGACTGGTCCACTCCGGCGGATAAGCGACCCCAGCGGCTGAGGAACTCGCCTTCTGCCGAGCGGCGAGGTGCTGCGCCTTCGGAATCGCGCAGCCGGTAACCGAAGTCGTTCTCCTTCCGGGCGGATTTGGAGATGCTCAGCGAAGAGGTGGAGCGTCCGCTATCCAGCGAAGTCTCGACCGCAAAGGTGGACCCACCGAGTGCGAAGCTGATGCCGAGGCCTAATCCGTAAACATCACCTGCGCTAAGATCCTTGAAGCCGGTCGCATAGAAGGTGGCGCGCCCCGCAACGGGAATGCTGTAGCTTCCGGTGATCAGCTCGACCTGTGGATCGGCAATGATGCGGTAATCAGGCTCGGCGCCGGGAATATCCATCGGCCGCCTCCTGGAGATGCGCCGATTATAGGCAATGCCGATATTTCCCCACGCACCAAGCTGGTAGCCGAGGCTGGCATTGATCGTCGATTTTGGCACCGGAGAGCCATATTTGGCGGCGATGTCGCGATAGCCGGCCGTGGCATAGGTGCCGCTGACGCTGAAGTTGAGCTTGCGTGAGACACGCTGGAAGCCGGCGGAGATCATGCCGCCGGTTGAGGGAGCAGAGAAATGGCTCCCGCCGACGCTCCCGGCGACCGCCATGTTGACGACACCAGCCGTGCCGACGAGCATCGCGACGCCCCCGCCGAGCAGTCCCAGGCCATCGGTCGCCTCGCCATGACTTTCCAGGGTGAGCCATTCGGTCAAGCCGTAGCGCGAGGACTGGTTCACCGCCCACCCGGAATAGCGATCGTCGATTTGGCCGTAGTCCTGGCGCACGGCGCCCACCTCGAGCGAATAGCTGCCCAGCCCAGGTTTCAGCAGCGCCGTGCTGGCGTAAAATGGCAGCGTGATCAGGGTCTGGCGGCCGAGCGCGTCCAACACCGCTACCGACACCTCGCCCGCGCCGGTCACGACAGGGAGCGTCCGTACGACGAAGGGGCCGGGCTGGATCGGCTCGCTGAGCTGGCGGATACCGTTCACCACCACATTGACGGTCGAGGGAACGGCGGCCGATGAGCTGATCACCGGCAAGGGGTAGGTAACGAGATCGGGACGCAGGCCGAAATCGCTGGCGACCTGGCCGCCGCCCAGTCGTACGGCCCGACTCCACGGCAAGGCCCCGGTCACCACGTCGCCGACGCGCCACCGGCGCAGCCTGTCGGCTTGGGTGTGTGTAAAGCTTGTGTCCAGGCGGACGAACCGTCGCTGACCGGTAGACGGCGTAATGTTGACGAGGCCCGAACTCTGTAGCAGCCCATGGGGACTGAACGCGCGCAGCTCGAGCAATGCTCCGCCTGTTTTCTGATGGCCGGAATAAGTGACGGCGACGTCGTAGTTGAGCAGCGCGCCGTATCCCGCAGGAGTGAGCGGCGCCAAACGTGCCAAAGTTCCACCGTGCAGTTCGGTCGGCTGCAAGGCGCTGTCGCTCGCTACCACGAGCAACGTCTGCTCGGCTTCATTCACTTGCACACGCACGTCGGGCAGGGAGGAGAGCGGGATCGGCTCGACGCCTTCGGCGACCTCCTTGGGAACAATGAAACCAAGGTCACGTATCTCGGAGGGCTTGAGGTAGAGCAGGCCGTCGCGATTGATGAACTCGGTCACCCGGCCGGTCGCGCGGCCGTTGATGACCACCTCCAGCACCATCGCGCGTTCAGCCCCCGACGCGTTGCCCGCCGCCAGCATGGTCACCAAAAGCGCTGCGGCCGCTGTGCCATGTCGGATCAAGGCCCAAGGGCAAGCGTTTGCTCGCTCTTGCCGCTCTTGGTTGTAATGCCGAGCCGCAGCGTGTTCCCCCTGGCGCGACCGCCTTGCACAACCCAATGGCGCTGCGCGCCCGCCAGGATGTACGGATTCTTGCCTTGAGAAACGACCTCCGGTTGACTGCCGTTGGACAAGGTCACCGCAATTGCCTGAATCATGTCATATGCCGGGCCCATGTTGGTGGCCGACAGCAGGATCTGGCCAGCAGGACCACGGCGTGCTCGCCATACGAGCGTTCGGGGCGCGGCTGAAGCTGAAGCTGAAGCGACGATCACCGGCAATGATACGCGCAGCGCGATCGCGACTTGGCGGTTCTGAGGGTTAGGGGCCGGCACCTCGTCCAGCAGCAGCCGATAGCTGCGTTCACCCGAGGCCACTTTCCCGCCCCGCAAAAGCAGCCGGATGGTTTGCGAGGCACCTCCGGGGACGGTGAAGATCGGAGGCGACAATATGATGTCCTGTGTAGGCGTCAGGACATCCTCCTCTTCCGCCTGGGTCCAGGAATAGGCCCGGATCTGAATCGCGGCGGGTGCTCCGCCGCGATTCTTCACCCTGATCGTCGTTGCGTTCTGGCCGGGGGCAAAAGCAACCGTAACCGGCGAGATCTCCAGCGAGGCCGCCTGGACCTCCCCGGAGAGCAGGCAGCCTAATGAAATCAGAGCGGCCAAAAGCGGTCTGGATTGCATATTTGTCCCCATCGGTGCCGGTATCAGTAGGTAAGGGTGACGAGGACGGTGTCGGTGTAAGGCGTGCCATTGCCTGAGACCAGGGTCTGTCCCGTAGTGACCTGCCCATAGACCGTCAAAACCTGATCCGCCGCATTGCCGGTTCCAGAAACCAAGCCTGCGCCGGCGTCACCCCAGCGGGTGGTGTGCCCGACCTCTTTGAACATGTCGTAGGCCAGGGTATTGGCGCCGCTCACGAGATTACGCTGAGCAGCGACATTATGCAGGCCATTGCCCACGCCGACCGTGTATGCGCCGCCCCCGGTGCAGTTGACAGTGACGGTGGCGGTGCCCGGCGTGGCGCCGCTCAGCGCCATTTCGCCGAAGGCCAGCGGCGTGGAGTCCAGGGAGCACACCGTCGATACGGACGCGCTGACGTCTATATTGGACGACTCCGTCGCAGCCCAGGCAGCAGGAGCAGTCGTTACAGCCAATATGGCGAGAGATTTAAAAACAAAACTCTTCATTTCATAAAATCCTTTTAGCTTCTCGAAAGAACGCGACCAAGGATTAATTTTTGATCCCGCAGACATCACATAGGATCATATGTATAACGATATACATCGTTCTTCTAGTTAAGATAGAATGCATTGAATAATACTTTATATTTTTTGTAAGAATAATTTTCTTATCTCAACTCACCTCATCGAATGCAGAATTTCAGGGGAGATGAATAACCGCTGACTGAGACGCTCACGCCCGGTTCAACGGATGTCGTTCAACCGCAGAAAGCTGGGGCGCAACGGCCGTGCCCGCTTATAACCATGGCATCGAGGGTGATATGACGAGCCACTTCAACGCGGCCTTTGACGAGGCCGTCGTTCATCCGTTAACCACGAATTTTCACCCATTTTCCCGCAATGACGTTACGGCACCCGAACAACTTGTGAAAAACAAGGAGGGGCGCGATATGGAAATATCGGAAAAGGCGATTATTGCCGCTGCGGAAGCGATTTTCGAACACAGCCTGATGGCGGGATTGGACCCTGCAACCAAGGCGCGACACTGGCTGGCCGAAGCCAGCGATTACCGGGACATTGCGCGTTTGGCGCTCACGGCAGCGCTGCCCCATCTCGGTCGCCGAAATGGATCTGAGGATAAAGCCTCTTGAGAATGAGGACCTGAACCCTGCACCGGTTTCCCATTGGCGGGTGGCAGGCGAAGCTGTCCCGGTCCGCCTATTGACCGCATAAGGGTGATCAGCTTTGATTCCCGAAACCTGTCCTGCTTGGCCGAGGGTTGCTGGCGCCGTCACTGCGTGAGAAGCTCATCGGCCAATGTCTCTGGTGCCCGCGTGGCTCATAGTTGAGAAGGGATGATCTGGGGCACATCCGCACATGGGGCTGCTTGCCTGCTTCTCAACCCATAATGGAGTAGCCTCCACACATCCTATGTTCTGAGGCATTCAATATTGCTATCTCTGACGATAAATATGGTCTAGTGATTTTACTATTAATTATTCCATAGAGCCAGAAATGAGCGGTGGATCGGAACGCTTAAAAATTAATGCACTGTCCAATAAATGATCACGATCCCATTTCCATAACCGTTTCTCAAAAAATTTTCCGTTTCATCCAGAGCAATATGATTAAAATATTTTCTGGATATTTCGACCCGGCCGTCTGAAATCTGTTAGGCCTGGCCATATTTAGGTAGCAGAAGATGGCAAAAGTCTTGATCGCGGAAGATGATCTGATGATCGCCGACATGCTCGAAGAGACCCTTGTCGGACACGGCTATGAAGTGTGTGGCATCGCGCGCACCGTGGCCAAGGCGATTGCGCTCGGTCACCTCCATAACCCTGAGTTCGCGATCCTCGATCTGCGGTTGGCCGAGGGCGGGTTTGGTACCGAGATAGCCGTCGAACTGGCAGCATCCCGCAGGACGGGAATTCTGTACGCCACAGGCAACGTTGCCCAGCTCGATCTCCGCACCGCCGAAGGCGATGCCTGCCTTGCCAAGCCATTCCGCTCTTCGGATATGTTGCGCAGTCTGGAGATCGTAGCCGAGATCGTTGCTACCGGCACGGCATCACCGCCCTATCCTCGCGGGCTGACGTTCCTGCATCCCCTCGGCCCTCTCGCGCTGGAGATGCACAGATGATCGATGATGCCGCCAAGGTTCGCAAGCTTTTACGCCAGCAGGCGGCGATTGCCCGGTTCGGCAGCTTCGCCTTCCGAGAAACGGATCTCCACAAAATTCTGATGGAAGCCGCGCGGGTCTGTGCTGTCGGCCTCAACGTGCCGTTCTGCAATGTTTGTCGCTATCGCGCTCAGGAGAATGATCTCTTCGTCGAGGCTGGTTACGGCTGGACGGACGTCGTCGGTCTGGTCGTTTCGCGGGCCGACGACAGCTCCCCGCAAGGCCGAGCGTTCAGCACCGGCAAGCCGGCGATCTGCAACGACCTTCGCGATAGCGGGTTCAGTCTGCCAGCCTTTTATGCGGACCACGGAATCGTCTCGACCATCGGGGTGATCATCGAGGGGCGGGGCCAGCCCTATGGCGTGCTTGAAGTCGATAACCACGAGCAGCATGACTATGAGCAGCCCGACATCGAATTCCTGACCGGCTTCGCTAACGTCCTCGCCGAGGCAATCGCTGCTTCGGAGCGCACGTCGATCCTGCGGATCACCATTGAGCGGATGAAGATCCTGGTCGATGAACTGCAACATCGGGTGCGCAACAACCTCCAGCTCGTTTACGGGATGCTAAGCAAGCAGCTCGAAGATGGGGCGGAGGAAAAGGAACAGCGAGGTTTCAGAGGCATCGCGCGCCGGGTTTCAACGCTGGCGCAGGTCTACGAGCATTTGGCGAGCAATGAACTCACCTTGACCACCGATTTTGGCGGCTATGTGCAGGCGCTATGCCTCAGTCTCGCCGATATGCAGGTGACGCCCGAGAGCACGGTCACGCTGTCCTGCGCATGCGATGGGCTCGTACTTGATCTCGAAGTGGTGACCGCCTTGGGTCTGGTCGTGACCGAGCTTGTCACCAACAGCTACGACCACGCTTTCCCCGATGGCAAGGGCATAATCAATGTCTCGGTGCACCGAATCGAAGGGGATGCTGAAACTGCGACGATGACCATCAGCGACGACGGTCAGGGCTTTACAGCGCAAGCGGAAAACAAGCTGCACGGCATGGGCTTGGTCCGACGCTTGGTCGAGCAAGTCGGCGGGACAGCCACGGTTGAATCGGACGGCGGCACCGTTTGGACCATCCGGTTTCCTATCGCGGAATTACCCGGCTCGACCGCGCACGACTATCTCGCGGCCGCCTAACCAGAACTGCATGGAATGCATCGAGCTCTGCAGAGCTTAAATCGATCTAGAATAGGCCGTAATTCGTTCTGTGCGCGGTGCCCCCCATCATTGCCTTATCTGCCGTACCAATTTCCGCTTGCCGATTTTTACGGCTGAAACCGGAGTGTCCGCAACTACCCTCCCACGCCGTCTGAACGAAAGACGGCTTTGGGAGCCACGGCTTAACGTTCGAACGTCCGAGAAGTTAGCGACTGCTGACCGGACATTGATAACCCCTGCATGTCAGCTTTTCCCGATCCCGCGTCTGACTCCGGACAGGCAGAAGTCGGCCCAAAATTCAAACCCCAGCAGGCACGACCTGCCGCCGCCGTGAAGGTTTAAGACTTGGCGCTTCCCAAAAGCTTCAGTGCTTTCTCGACCATATCGTCATGCCACACCAATTTGCTTCGCCATTCGGGTGGAATGCCCGCGCTGCCATATAATGCGCCAGCCAATTGGCCCGTTATCGCGGCTGTCGTGTCGGCATCGTCTCCCAAATTGGCCGCAAGGAGCACCGCATCCCGATAATCGGAGGTCTGGTCGACACACCATAAAGCAGCTTCCAGGCTATGCGCGACGTAGCCCGTCGACTGGATCGCATCGCGCGATTTGCCCTTCCAACCGCCGGCGAGAATTGGTCCGATTACCGCATCGCCGATCCCTGCCGCAGCTTGGATCGCTGCTTGGAGGGGAGCGCCCGTGATCGCGGCACGCAGGATCAATGCATAGCCTTCGCAGGCATCCAGACATTGGGATGCGCCGTGGGTGGTAGCGCTTTGCAGCCGCGCGGCGTGTCGCATGGAATTCTCACCGGCCTCCACACCCCAGATCGCGATAGGAGCAAGGCGCATCAGCGATCCGTTGCCGGCACTGTGAGGGTCAGTCGAGCCGGCGATGGGATCACCGCCATCCTCGAACTTCGCCAGTGCCACTCTGGTCGTGATCCCGATGTCGAAGCATTCGCCGGTCGCGCTATATTCGCCCCACTTCCACCAGTTTACGAACCGGCTCATCAAGTCGCTCGGGTCGAGCTGGCCTTGCCAGATCAGAGTATCTGCCAACGCTAGCGCCATGGACGTGTCGTCGGTCCATGTCCCCGCTGGCAGCTGAAACGGACCGCCGCCGACGAGGTCTGTTAAGGGCGGCCCCGCATCCCGCGTTGAAAATTCCAACGCAGTGCCAAGCGCGTCCCCTACAGCAAGACCGAGGAGGCAGCCGACAGCGCGATCCTGTAACGCCTGATCAATCATCGACACGTCGCTCACACCGAAACGGCTGACGTCACGTGGCCCTCGGCGCCGAACACCCGCAGATAGCGTTCGATCTCGGCGGGATCGCCGGTCGCCTTGAGAGGATTGTCGGAGAGCTTGATCGCCGGGCGGCCGTTGGCGCTGGTCACCTTGCAAACCAACGAGATCGGCTCCAGCCCCCTCATGCCATCCGGATCGCAGCCGCGGAAATCGTTTGTGAGATTGGTGCCCCAGCCGAAGCTCATCCGCACGCGGCCGTGGAAGTGGCGGTAGGTCCGTTCGATCGTGTCGATGTCCATGCCGTCCGAGAAGATCAGGAGCTTGGAGCGCGGATCGACTCCCTGTTGCTGCCACCAGCGGATGATCTGCTCGCCGCCCTCGATCGGTGGCGCGCTGTCGGGGCGAAAGCCCGTCCAGTCGGCCAGCCAGTGTGGCGCGTTTTTCAGGAATGCGGTGGTGCCGAACGCGTCTGGCAAGGCGATCAGCAGGTTGCCATTATAGTGCCGGCGCCAGTCTTCCAGCACCTGATAGGGCGCCTGCGCCAGCTCCTCGTCGTTGGTGGCCAAGGCGGCCGCGACCATCGGCAGTTCGTGCGCGTTGGTGCCGATCGCTTCCAGATCGGCGTCCATTGCCAGCAGGACATTGGAGGTGCCGATGAAGCGGCTGCCAAGCCCTTCCTTCAGCGCCTCGACGCACCAGCGCTGCCACAGGAAGCCGTGGCGGCGGCGCGTACCGAAATCCGACAGGATCAGGTCCGGCAACTCGCGGAGCCGTTCCACCTTGTCCCACAGCTTGGCCTTGGCGCGCCCATAGAGGATGTCGAGCGCGAACTTGCCCTTGCCGCGCATCGCGGCGCGGGCCTTCAGCTCATTGATGATCGCCAGCGCCGGAATCTCCCACATGCTCGTGTAGGTCCAGGGGCCGGCGAAGCGGAGCTCGTACTGGCCATCCGCCTTGTGCAGATCGTATTCGGGCAGGCGGAAATCGGCGAGCCAGGCGATGAAGTCGGGGCTGAACATCTGCTGCTTGCCGTAGAAGCTGTTGCCGGCGAGCCAGATCAGTTCCTTCTTGGAGAAGCACAGGGCGCGGGCGTGATCGAGCTGGGCGCGCAGTTCGCCTTCGTCAATGATGTCAGCCAGCCGCACCGATTTCGTGCGGTTGATCAGCGAGAAGGTGGCCTGCACGTCCGAATGGATGTGCCGGATCATCTGCAGCATCAGCAGCTTGTAGAAGTCAGTGTCGAGCAGGCTGCGCACGATCGGGTCCAGCCGGAAATTGTGGTCGTAGGTGCGCTTCGCGATGTCGGTGACGGCCATGGAACGATCCTTACCCGATCACGAGGTGAAGGGAACGGGACGCGGGTGCGATCGTAACACGGCGGCCCCAATCGAAGGCGATGAAATCCTGCTCGATGCCGTCGGCGAAGATCACGCCGCCGTCGTTCATCCGCGACGTGACGGAGAGCGGGCGGTCAGTGAGCTTGCCGGCGCGCATCTGCGTGGCAGTGGCGATGCTGGGGAAGGGTTCGCGCACCCAATAGCCGACCGCGCGCTCTTCCCGTCCGAGTGCCAGGTCACAATGCGTCGCCTCCGCGATCGAGCGTGCCCAGCCGGTGGCGCCGGTGCCCGAGGCAACGATTAGGCCGGAGGAGCTGTGGTCCTCCGCCGTGTCGCCGATCGCGATCTGATAGCGGGCGGACTGGTGGCTGCGGTGGCCGACGAAGATCTCGTTGAGCGCGATAAGCGTTTCGCCGCCGTCGAGCGTGGCCTGCACCATCGTGCGCCGCTCGATCGCGGCTGCCCCGGCAAGGCTGGCAGAGAAGAGCTTCGCCAGCCTCTCCACTGCGATCCGCACCAGCACGCCGTCGTAGAGATCGGGCGCCGGATTGACGCCGATCACAGGCTGCCCGTCGAGGTATTTGGCGACATTTGCGACCAGCCCATCTTGCCCGAGCGGTACCACTACGTCGTCGGCTGCGAACAGGAAGCGATCGAGATCGGCGCGTTTCACCAAAGTCTGCCGCCACTCCGCCGGCACCGCCGCCCGCGCCGAGGTCAGCACGGCGTGGAAGCGGTGATGCCGCGCCTCGACCTCCTCGATGCGTTGCCCGCGCGTCTCGAGGAAGAAGCGCGCTTGATCCCGCGTCGCGTGGCGGGCGACGAGCAGCTCATAGTCGGTCTCGCGCGTCACGAACACAGCGCGGGGGGTGATGATGGCCATGGCGGCGTCCCTCAGCGGCCTTCGATCAGTGCCGGCGGCTTGCGGAACTCGCCCAGCACCGCGGCGAGCAGATCGGGTGTGATGTTGACGTGCTCGATCGTCTCCAGCTTGCCGGCGAGCTGCTGCGCGGCCAGGCCGAGCAGGATGGCGGGCGGCAGGTCGCGATAGACAGCGATATGCTGCTGCTCGGCCTCCGCCCTTGCGCCCTCGACGGTGCGGATGCGATCGGCCTCCGCCGCCGCCTCGATCTGGTTCGCCTCGGCAACGCCAGTCGCCCGGTTGCGGGCATTCTCCGCCTCCTCGGCGATCAGCAGCTTTTCGCGCCGCGCTAGCTCGGTCTTGGTGGCGAGCTCGTTCTCGGCAATAGCGCGCTCCTTCTCGACGGCCAGAGCACGCCGCTCGAACGTGGCCTCGTCAGCCTTCTGTTGGAGCGCCTCGAGGGTCGGAGTCTGGAGCGCGCGCTCGAGCTCGCTGGTGGGGGCGAGGTTGGTGAGCCGCACCGCCACCGCCGCGACGCCGATCTCCGCCAGCGCCGGATCGGCGGCGAGCACCGCTTCCAGCCGCCCGCGCAGCGGCTCGGGCCCCGCGTCGAGCAAAGCGCGGACAGGCGCCTGCGCCAGATGCTGAAGCACCGCCTGATTGGCGATGCCGGCGATACGTGCCTCGATCCGCTCGATCGGCTCGCCTTGCGGCCTACCGGTGAACAGGCTGATCGAGAAATCGACTCGGCTCGCCAGCAATTCGGGATCGACGACGTGCCAGCCGATCGTGCCCTGCACTGACACGGTCTGGAAATCCTGGCTGCGGCCCTTCACGAACAGCGTCATCTCGCGATCGTCCATCGGCACCTCGGCGATGCTGGCGGTCTCCGGCCGAAACCAGAAGACGAGACCCCGGCCGCTCTGCCGCACGCGGCCGTTGCGGTAGCGGATGACGTGGCTCGATGCCTCGCTGCGCAGCTGAGCGACGAAACCGAGGTTGCGGATGGTGGCCATAATATCCTCCTTTGGATCAGAGCGGTCGTTGGAAACGAAACAGTTCGGCGGGGCGGTAAGACGTGCCCTCTTCCCGCGTGCCGGTGGCGGCGAGCCAGCCCTTGTCCAGCATGCGCCGGCGGAAGGCGGGCTTGTTGAGCGTCGTGCCCAGGATCGCCTCGTGGACGTCTTGCAGCTGGCGCAGCGTGAACAGCTCAGGCAGCAGCGCGAACCCGACGTCCGAATAATCGAGCTTGCCACGCAGCCGAAGGATCGCGAGCGCGAGGATGTCGGCATGGTCGAAAGCGATCGGTAGAGCAGTGCCTTTGGGAGACAGAAGACGGACGCTCCCTCCCGTATTGATCGCCCACGGCACTTCGATCGCAGCGGGCAGCAACGCTGGATTAGCCGCCAGCGCCGTAGCGAAGGCATGCTCGGTCAGGAGCGCAAGCCATGCGACGGTGATGATCCGCATGCGTGGGTCGCGGTCGACAGCTCCGAAGGTGTAGAGTTGTTCCAGATGCGCTTGTGCGATCCCTGCCTTTTCGTGGAGCACCCGCTCGGCGGTGGCGTCGAGTGCCTCGTCAATTCCGACGAAACCGCCGGGCAGCGCCCAGCGACCGGCGAACGGATGGTGGTTACGCTGGAGCAGCAGAGCCGACAGGCGCCCCTCTTGAAGACCCAGCAGCACCAGATCGACCGCGACCGATGGCCGCTCGAAGGCGGCTGGGTCATAGTCTTTCAGGAAATCGGCTTCGGTCATCGTGGCACCTTATATGCAAGATGCGCTTTACTTATGTTCGATTCGAATATATGTCAAGTAGTGTGAAATCGAGGAGGCTTCCGATGGCGCGCTTCGTAGTCGTGGTGGACACGCAAAAGGACTTTATGGATGCGGATGGCGCGCTCGCGGTCCCAGGGGCGGAGGCGCTGATCGGCCCGATGCGGGACTGGCTGCATGCACTCGATCAAGCGGACACAACCGGCGTGCTCTTCACCTTCGATACCCACGTGCCAGAGGTCTATGCCGGCTCAGCCGAGGCGAAGGCTTTCCCGATCCACTGCGTGCGGGGCAGCCGGGGCTGGAGCAACGTGCTGGACGTGACGGCGCTCGATCCGGTCATACCTGCATGGCGGATCGAAAAGGGCGTGTTCGACATGTGGGCCGAAGACGGGCTTTGGATCGAGGACGCGCGCGACCCTTCGGCAAAGCCGATTCCGCGCGAGAACTTCTTCGCGGATCTCAAGGCGCGAGGGGTCGCGGACGTGACGGTGATCGGCGTGGCGGCAGACTACTGCGTGCGCTGGGCGATCGAAGGGTTGGTTGCTCGAGGCTTCCGGGTCGAAGTTCCGGAAGAGCTGACCCGCGGGATTGAGCGTCAGATCGGGGGGGTGACCGGCGATGATTTCGCCGGGCTGGCGGTGCGCGTGACGCGCAACGCCTGATCTCTCGATCTGACGCTGCCCACGCATACAGGATTTCCTTTTGAAGGGCAGCTCCTCTAGGGCGTCTGATCCAAACCGGTCAGGCGGCAAGCGGCCCAAGTTCTGTCTTTCCGGCATGCCGGCCGGGCGAACGTTGAACGTGGGCTTCTAACAAGAGCTGCCGTTCGGCATGTCGCGTGCGAATGGCGGGAGAGTCCCAAACCCGGTCAAAAGCTGTGCCCGACTAGCCTATGAACGAACAGCAGGTTGTAGGGAGCGATTCCGTGCCATCGAATGTCGGCTATGTTGGCGGATTCCGACTGAGGCATTGTTCAGACGAACGGCAGGTTTCCTGTCTTGCAACTAGAACCGGACAGGCAGGACACGGCCCGCTACAGTCGTCTCTCATGCAGCCCGTCTCTCGATCGAGCTTCCCCCAACGCCCTTGAGCACGGTAAAGCCGTTGGGCACCGCCTGCTGAACGAGTGGCACGTGCGATATCAATCCCACGGCTCGGCTCGCCCCCACGATATCCTGGAGAACCTGGAGGACACGGTCCAGCGTTCCGCTGTCGTTCTCCGTGTCAAGGCTTCCAAACCCCTCGTCGATGAAGATGGTGTCGAGACGGATCGCGCCATGACTGGCCTCAACGATATCTGAGAGGCCCAGGGCGAGAGACAGCGCAGCGATGAAGGTCTCCCCGCCGGAAAGGGTGCTCAGATCCCGCGGGCGCCCCGTCTCAATGTCATGAACGCGGATGTCGAGACCCCGCTTGGTTCGACCGCCGGCGGACTCGACGTCCCGCTCTAGCCGGTAACGACCTGATGTCATCGGCTCCAAACGAAGGTTCGCTGCCTCCAGCACCTGGTCGAACATGGCACCGATCGCGAAGCTCTCGAGCGCAGTGTTCATCTCATTCTGCCCCGAGAATGCGTCTGCCAGCGCTCGCAAGGGGCCGGTTTCCTCCTCGAGCTGGCGCAGACGGGTTAGCTCCTCCGATAGCTCCGTTCGTAGGGCGACAAGTCCGTCGTACCGGGCACGAGCCGCCGCATGTTCGTGCTTTGCGCCGTCCGCTGCTTGGCGTGCCGCGTCACGTGTGCCCGTCATGACGGCGAGGTCGGGTCGCTGCGTGTTCTTGATCGCCGCTGAGGCTTGCGCGGCTGCACCCGCAGCGGTCCGCAATGCCACTTCGTGCTCGTCTACGATGGTCGTCAGGGCCTCGATCTCGGGCACGTGCCGCACGAAGGTCCGATACTGCTGATCGGAGATGCCGATTTCCTGCAGGCGGGCCGCGAACTGTTTCCGCGCGCCGGCCGCTTCGCGAGTCGCGTCGCTGCGCCGGGCGGTGGCATTAGTGAGGTCAGCGTCAGCCTTAGCCTTTGCTTCGCTCGCCTTTCGCAGGGCATTCTCTGCCTCCGCGAGTGCCTTCTTTCGGTCAGCAATGAAATTTCCGATCTCGGCTTGGGCTTGCTGGAGCACGGTCTCATCTCGGTACCGCGCCGGCACATCGGCAATATGATCCTCATAGGAGCGGCGGGCGACCGCTTCTTCTGTCCTCGCCTCCTGAAGCCTGCGGTCGGCTTCCGATGACATGGCTGACGCCGCATTCACCTGTGTCTTGGCGTCCCGAACCATCTCCTCGAGCAAAGCGACGTCCTTGGGGGCACCTAATGCTTGAAGCGCCATTTCAATATCGGCGATCATGCCCTCGAGCGTCGTAGCCGGCTGTTCCGGCGCGCTCAGCGCGGTCAGCGCTGCTTCACGTTCCGCCACCAGACTACGCGCCGATGCATGCGCCTCGCGTGCGTTCTGATGTTGTGTGGCCGCTTCGTCGAGCTTCTCCCGCGCTTGCTTCCACTCGCCTTCCAGGTCTTCCGGGTCGCCACCCCAGTGTGCGGGACTGGGGTGCTCATTCGCTCCGCAGACAGGGCATGGTTCTCCCTCCGCGAGCCGAAGTGCAAGAATGCTGGCCTGCGCCGCGAAATACTCCTTTTCGGCAAGCTCGAACCGCTCCTTAGCAGCGGAGCCGGCCTCCGCGGTGCTGACCAATTTTCGATTCGTCTGCTCGAACTCAGAGCGTGCCGTCGCCAAGTCCGTGGATGCACGTGAATGAGCTCGAGCTTGGGCAAGGTGGGCGTTGAAGGCCGTTCGTTCGCTTTGCAGCCGGGACCGTTCGACGTTATCGCGCTGTGCTTCGGAAAGCGAAGTCTGGGCTCCTTCGTATAGCTTTGTCAGACGAGTTACTTCCGCGACGGCGTTCGTGACTGATCCTTCTGCCTCGACTCGTTCAGCGGCTGCTTGGTCTTGTTCGATCTTGAGGTCGACGGCATCGGCGAGCGCCTGCTTGTAACGTCCAAGCTCATCGACCTGACGCTGGAGGGCCTCGATCTCGCCCTCTCGCGCTTTCTCCGCCTCCAGTGCGGCTTCGGATTCCCTGAGGCCCTCGAGCGCTGACACTGAGTCCTCCTCGGCCTCTTTCCCGGCCAGGGCGGCGTCTGCAACCTTCTCGTCAGCGACGGCAATTGTTCCGAAGATATCGGAAGCCCGCTGCGCCAGCAGCGCATGGTCTCTTCTGAGCCGCGACGCGTCCACCTGGGGCTGCCGCTCTTTCACGAGAGCGAGCGCGGTAGCTGCCTTCTCCGCCTCGAGGAAGCGACGCTCGACTTCCTCTGCGGACGCATACGTCTGCTCCGCTGTGCAAGCAGCCGCCTCAAGTTGAAGGGCTTTCTCAGCAAGGTCGAGGCTTTCAGCCTCGGTATCGGCGATGCCGACATTCAGTTCATCGGAACTTACGAACCCCTCTGCCTGTAGCCTTTGGGCATGGACTCGGTAGCCGTCGCTGACCTCGCGTTTGGCAGCGCTCGCTTCCTCCTTCAGCTTCTCTGTTATGGCTCGGTAGAGGCTGACGTCGAAGAGATCGCGCAGGATCTTCAGCCGCTCCGTGCTGTCAGACGTCAGGAACTTCTCGAAGCGCCCCTGCGGAAGCAGGACGATCTGTCGGAACTGGTCGGCCCCGTACCCGAGTAGCTTCTTGATCTGTTCGGTTATGAGGCCAACTTTCTTCTCCGCCAAAACCACTCCGCAGCCTTCGAGGTCGAGCACGTCGAGCTCGACGCCGGTGACATCGAAAAGCCAGGCCGCGTGAGAATGGTTGGTTTCACCTTCACCGCGAGTTTTGGGCCGCGACTGGTCCGGCTGACGGCGAACAAGATATCGCTTGGTCCCGAGCTCGAAAACGAACGCCACCTCGGTCAGGAGATCGGCCGGGGCATGCGCAGAGCGCAGCGTGCCGATGGGCTGCTCCCGCTTCGCCGCCTCTCCGAAGAGGGCGAACGTCATCGCGCTGAAGATGGAGGATTTGCCCGAACCGGTCGGTCCATAGATGCCGAAAAGACCAGCGTTTGTCGCGTCACGAAAATCGACCGTCTGGGTGTCGGCGTAGGGTCCGAAGGCCGACATCACGAGTTTGATCGGCCTCACGCTTCGAGTTCCTCGGCCGCGACACCGATCAACACTTTCTCGACGATCTCAGCCTCCGGCTCTGTCAGCCCTCCTTCGCGGATGAAACTCATGAAATTGGCAATAATTGTCTGCGGGTCCTTGAGCGCAGTCTGGCCGGCCGATACGTTCTGCTCGACCTCCGGGCGATCGCGACCATAGCTCAGCTGGACGGCGTACGGGTATTTCTCGCGAATTCGCTTCATAGGATCAATTTGCGGCGTCTCGTCGGTGAGGATGACTCCCGTGAAGTCTGGGCAGACTTCTGGTGCTTCGAGCAACTCCAGTAACTTCCCGCGAACAGTGCGAACTCCTCGGTGCGGTACCAAGGGCAGGAGCTTCACGCTCAGGGGACCGTAGGGAGCCATGTCGACCAGAGTCAGCGACTTCTGGTCGCCTTCCTCGTCGAGGCCGAATGCGAGCGGCGCGCCTGAGTAGCGGATGTGAGGTGCGCCGACCTGTTGGGGTCGATGAAGATGGCCCAGGGCCACGTAATGAGCTCCGTCGAATGTTGACGCCGGCACTGTTTCTATGCCGCCGACCACACGAGAAAGCGGACGCTCGCCCTCACTCGATGTGGCACCGTCCACGAAGGCGTGAGCAACGATGAGCCACCGAGCTCCTTCCGGCAGATACCGACGTGCGCTCTCCACCTGTGCGCGTAGAACGTGGGCAGGGCAATCGATGCTATCATC
>Ga0157380_10001327_pt1 | contig 16073 bp, 15 predicted proteins | sample S35metaG_FD_119757 | JGI IMG/M metagenome (GOLD analysis project Ga0157380, IMG submission 119757) | Switchgrass rhizosphere microbial communities from Kellogg Biological Station, Michigan, USA - S3-5 metaG | ecosystem: Host-associated > Plants > Roots > Rhizosphere > Soil | place: USA... | reverse complement strand
TTAACTAGATCACGGCACACATCTGGTGCCTCACGGATTTGCTCACATTCGCCGGTCAGCAACGTCGAAAATTTGTTTGCTAATGCGACGTTGCACTCAATGGCCGCAGCCGTCACGCGTGGTTCATAGAAAACTTCACCGAGCTCTCGTTTGAATCGACGTATCCGATTAGACAAATCGCTGCTTATCAATTCTTCGAATTCATTGATAGCTCCGTTGGCCTCCGCAATGAATGCTCGTAAGCCATCAACTGCAGCAGCAATCTCGTCGGCCGTAACTAAAGGTAGCGGGCGGTCTGTCTGCCACACGTCAGACATCTTAGTGAGGCTCTCGACCAATCGTTTTCCACCGACGCGGAGTTTTCGCTGATCATTTCCGGCCAGGGTACTAAAGAGGCGCGTCACAGAAAAGTCGTACTTGCTTTGCACTGACTCGGTATGGGGCAAACTTCGGTAGAAGCGAGTTAACGCTTGAAACGACGGCGGGTCCAAATGAACGTAGGTCCCATCGCAGAACCGCCGCAAATGATATGGCTGGATCTTTTGGTCTCTGGTGGTCAGGCTGAGATGCCACAAGTACAGCTCATTAGAAAGATGATCCTCAGCTTCGGCAATGCGCTTCGTTTCTTTTTCTTTGATAGCCTGCTTCAGGTCGCGACCTACGTTGAACGCAGGCTCCACATTGTATTTCTGTGGCATCGAGGAGAGGATTGCCTTCTCAACGCCAGCGATGATGCGCTGGACAATCTCAAGCGTTTTTGCATAGTCGACAGCGCGTTGGAATCTCGCTTCTGCTTTATCAATTCCGTTTTGCTCGAGCACTTCTAGTTGGTCCGACATGCTTCGCTCCGTTAAGAGAGTTATTAATTAATGTGGTATCGGCAGGTTTATGCCCGACTTGATCAACGCCTCGGGCGGGAGTTCCAGTTTGGCCGGAGGACTTGTCTTGCCCTCTTGTGTAGTCGCAGTGACTTCGATCGTTCCGGCCGGCAATCCTCGCAAAAGGTAGGCACCGTCTGGTCCCGTAACCACTTTGACGTTACCTGAGGTTACGGTGGCGTTTGGGACCACTTCGTCCACTGCCGGATCGAATTTGCCATCCATATCTTTATCTAAAAAGACAACACCAGATACACGGCGTTGGGCAAACAGAGGAATATCAAGGTAAGAACCTCGAACGGGCAGAACGGATATCTCCCACGATGTCTGCGCCGGCATCCGGAAGTAAGGAGGCAATGTCTCCGTGTCTACTTCGACATTATATTTTCCCGGCGTAAGGTTTCTGAATTCATACATGCCGCCGGCATCCGTGACTCGCGTCGCTGACGGTGTTCCCTGCTGATGCGGGATAAGTTTTAGACGCACACCATTGATACCTGGCTTATTTCCCGCGTCGCCAGTGTCAATGCCCTGAAGTTCATTGAAAACACGACCCGAAATGGAACCGAAATCGACGACACCAAAACTGACCTTTGCCGTTTGTCGGGGCGACACCATAATCGCTTGTTGGCCAGCGGTGCTCGCTCGCAAGCTTTTACCGAGGTCATCAGAAGCAAGACGCACCGTAACGGTGCCAAGCTTGACGTTATCGAACTTGAAGTTTCCATTTTGTTCAGTCGCTACTGAACGTCCATCCTCGAGTTCTACCTTGATCCCCGGCATCCCGGGTTCGTCCGGATTATCTTCACCATCAGCGTTGAGGTCAGCAAAGACACGTCCTCTTATAGTGCCGTGATCGCGACCTAATAATTTCATCAGGAAATTTTTTTCCGATGGGCCTCCCAGGCGTCGTGTGTAGGAAAACGTAAGGGACGAAAATCCATTCTGGGTTCCAGCCAAACCATCGCCGTGTAGCGCGCGTTGTAGGTTGGTAGTGAGCCCAATCGTATTAACTGAATCAAGACGCATCGCGAGAGTGATCGATCCGACAATGTTTTGCGGTGACTGAGTTCCCAGCTTACTGTCATCGAAGCGTACTTCTCCGGTAGCGGTATAGCGCGAAAGCTTCGCTTGAAAGCGAACGCCTACCTCGGTGCTACGCGTTTGGGGTAGCTCAATGTCGCCGAGGATTTGTTGCAGAAGATCTCGATTGAGCGCCAGAAAACGTTGTGGGTCGGCTTCGAAAGCCTGCCGAACGAGAGGCGGCAGTAGCGACGGATTTCTTAACACCAGACTGGAAAGCGATAGCGCACTGTTCTGATAGCTGAAATAAGCGGCGCCGGACCACCATTCGGCGTTGTGACGTACTTCGTTTCGCAATCCGAAGCCGCTATCCATTTTTGCGCCGGCGACGGGTTCGTGAGTTGTGTTGTAGCGAATCTCGAGACTGTTGTTCCAGTTATGTGCGAAGTCGAAGTTCGACGTCCCAACCAAACTGTTCGTTTCAAGCTGCGAGCTCAGCGCAAATCGTGAGGTCGAATTAATCCGTTGCCGCGTGTAACGCAAGCCAAACTGGGCCCGTTTTCCAGCACGATAGTTCAATCCACCAGACAAGGTTGATCCGCTGAAGGAGAGACGACTGAGATTGAACGTCTGTGCTCCTTTGGTCTGATTATAGCTGGCGTAGGTAGTAAGGCGGTCGGATGTCTGCCAGCGGATTGCCGCGGCAAGCGTTGACCGGCCCCCGCCCTGGCCACCAATCGAAATGAAGGGCGACTGCCCGTTTAGATCTGACACTTCAGTCCAAAAGTTTATTGGTCCTCGCTCAATTGCAAATCGACCTCGCCATGACAGGGCGCGCTGGGAGTAGGCCACTTCGCCTTCGGCCGTTGTGTCTTCATCGGGTGTGTAGGCGGCGGTGAAAAGTGAACTCAGCCCGCCGCTCATTGAGTGGTTTTGCTCTGAGGGCGTCACCATCATGCCACCGGCACGAATAGTTAGCTGCTTGCTATTTTTAAGCGGATACATTCCGCCCATAACTCGCCCGCCTGCCGAATCGAGCAGAGATATTGAAGGACGGGCTAAACCTGCAAAAATTTCTGCTCCTCGAAACCGTGAATCGCGTTGAGAAGTCAGGTGGAATCCGCGGATCGTGTAGCCATTCAAACTAAGAGGCGAGAGATAGAGTTCACTATCCAGCAGTTCCACAGATTCGTGCTTGTTGACGACACCTAACGACAGCCGATTAATGCCGAATCCAGTTTCAGCGGCAGGGAACAGCTCGTTAGTTCGTTTGCCCAGGAAGCTGAACAGATCGCCATGAAAAGTAAGAATGCGGCCATTGGTGAGGCCGCGGCGATATTGAAGATTTTGACTGACGAAAGCTCTTGCTCCGCCGTGAGGAGGACTAAACAATATCGAATACAACCCATCAGCTGGTGCGTTGACGGCCTGTGACTTGTTACTCGCCTGAATAATAGACTCGGCGGTCGGAATCGGATGGCCAACTACTTCTACGATTATGGTCTGGCGTCCTTTATCAGTATTTACAATCACAATCGTCTCACCAAAATCCAAACCGGTGAGTCGCACGACGCGTTCGCCCAGAAGACTGGTGCTTAAGCATCCGGGATCGACGACAGTCGCGGAGTGAATAATCGCGTCGAAGGTGAGATCGCGAACTTCTTTAATAAAGATCTTGACCCTCATCGCGTAATTTGTCGCAGCTGCCTCTCGCGAAGGATTCACCGAGGTGACAGGTTGTGTTTGTGACAGCGCGGGCGCAGTTAAAAGCCCCGCCATCAGGGCAAGCTCACATACTCGTCGTGCTCGAACGCAACGCAACGAATTCATGGTGGGAGGGGGGTCTTCTGCCGGGGAAATTTCTACTTGAGATCGAACGGTAGTTCATAAACTATCGTGGCGGGTTCGAGCCCAGCTCGATCGTAGGTTAGCGTCACTACGGCAGTGTAGTGGCCGGGCGGCAAGTCGTCGCCCCAAGGAGCCTTGTAAATATCACGTTGGCCGGGCAGGTAGGCTTTTTCTTCGTTGCGACCCTTGCCAACAAGCTTGCCGCTTGCGTCAAGAATCGCAAACATACCGCGCAGGCGAACATGCGAAGTTCCGTGATTGTGAATATCTAATTGGATTTCCAGTTCGGAAGATCCGGTCGGAGGCTGAATCTTTCCGCTCTTTACTTCGACGGCATACTCTGAAGCGCCTTCAGTTGCCAGCATCAATAAACCACCAAGGCGCACAGCAAAATTGGCGCCGGCCTTTACATCAGGCTTTTCGACTGGCTCACCTTCAAAGAAGGGGATTGTGTAATAACCGCCCGAAGCATCCTTCGGCACGGAGATGATAGCTCGAATGGTACTTGAAGAATTTGGTTCTACGATTACTTCTTCGGGTGCAAACTGGACCCACAGAGAAGCTGATCGCGGCAATGTGCCTGGCCTACCGATAAGTCGAGCGTTGTTTTGTTCATCGTACCAGTAGTCCCTGACCATGCAATGGAAGCGCAACTTGGTAGTGGTGTTGTTAACTACAGTGAAATTCTGTGTGTAAGTAAGTCCACGCTTAACATTCGCGTCCACTAGTGCCGGAGTTAGTCCAAGAGATTGCTTTTGAGCATTAGCTCTTGCGCCAGTTGAAAGCAATAAAGCGCAAGCGCAGACGACGTAAACGTACAGCCTGAGTTGAAACATTTGTGTCGCCTCCTTTCGAACAGAATCGCTTCCTGATTTCGAAGTTCGTATAGAACCAGCGACAACCAGGAAGCGACCCCGTAAAGGTTTAGCAGATTTACGGAATGGTTATTTCGTAGATCAGCCGGGAGCTCATTGCACCACTGACAGCGGAGGCACCGTTGGCGTTGCTGACAAAGTAGCCAACATATCTCGTCACTGCAGTGCCGTTCGTCGCGGCGCTGGTGAAGATATTCGGTACAACTGTCGGAGGAGCCGCCACTGACGCCGCAGCTGCTCCTTCACGAGTGGCCGCACGACCTTGGGCATCGCCCGCCGTTGTATCCAGGAGCACAGAAATACTCGCGGTGTTGTTGACGTGGCCCGAATAACGGGGTGTCAAACTGATCGGCGAGGTATAGGTGGCTCCGCCGGCACTGATGGCGACACTGACGCCGGCCGTCGGAGTACCAATGCCCAAACCGTTGACGTTGCCAAAATCCAAACTAAACACGCCGGTTGAGCTGTTGCCCGTAGCGCCAACGACTGTTGCGCCACCAGCTGCGGTCGAAATGTCCAACTGCAGAGCATTTTGTGCATTAGCGGTCAGGTTCAACTGCGATTGACTGGTCAGTCCATTGCGCTGCGGACCAACCTGCGCCGTTGCGGAGCCGGCGAAGGCAAAGAGCCCAATCAGGGCGAGGAACAGTGGAAGTTTATTCTTAAGGGACATCATTGTTCTCCTATGTGGAAGGTTGAGTTTGAGAAGCTTGGTTGGGGGGTTAAATTCCATCCAAATACAGCTTTCATTTACGGTGAGAGCTGGCTAATTATGCCTGAGTCATCGACGATAAAAATATATGGGGTTACGCCATCCGGACCAACGCCGGTGGCGGCAACTCGGTATCCCGCTGTCAATTGCGCATTCGTTGGAGACGTCGGAACAGTCTGGAAGGTATAGCCTTGTCGTTTCAAAGTAGATCCCGCCATCACACCTAAATTTCCGTTGTAAATTCCATTCAACTCCGACATGCGACCATAGCGGCCAACTGTTACTTTCATGCTCACCTGAGTCTCATGTATTACTCGTAGGCACGCTTGGGCGGCTGCTTCCTGGGCAGCTGCTCTCGAGCTGATCAGGGACGGAACTGCAATGGCGGCGATAATGCCGATTATCGCGACTACGATCAGTAACTCGATAAGGGAGAATCCACGTTGGGGGTTAGGCGAGTACATAAGTTCTAAAAGGCGATGGTCCGCCTGTCGTTGATCGAGATTAGAATCGAGGTTCTCGTGGGAGCCTATCCAAGGAGGGAAGGGCTTAGCGGGAGTGACGGTCGGTTCACTTCAGCAGGTCGGTTGCCTCGCCGCACGCAGAAGCTATTATACACAGGGCCAAACTGTTTGCAACAAGTTTTTCGCTCAACTTGAACGATTCTGTCGGATTGTGTAACGAAACAGGGCGGTGTTGGGTCTTACTAGAGTCCGTTTTTAGTGGAAACTAATGGATGAGTTCGTAAGTGAGGACTGCTCCGCCACCAGTCGTTTGAGGGGCACCGCTCACCGTCTCGTCCACCAGGAACCCGACGTATCGAACAATTCGTTCGCCGCTTCTGACTCCCTCAACTTTGATGACCTGCCCCAGTTGGAACCTTCTCAAACTCGCTTCGCTCGCCCCCTCGGTTAACGAGAGACGACCGCTTTTATCATCAATGTCGGTTACGGTTATGACCATCGTGGCGGTTTCATCCTTAAAACCTGAGAAACGAACGAGGAACTCAACTCTAGTCATCACTAGTGTGCCCGCCGCGGTTTGCTTCACTAGATCGGCTGTTTCCGAATCCGCAAGGACGACTTTCAGAGCGTACAACGTGTTGGAAGGCGCTTCCAATTCCTCAATGTAGTTTGATTTGGAGGATAACTGAATGATTGAAGCGGGTGTTACGTTGGCAGTTAAGGTCAACCCTGCCCCGCGCCGCACGCTGTCGGTCGTTTGACCGGACGATGTCGAAGCGCAGACGGAGACCAGCGACCCAAGAATGACAAGATGCCAAACCAGTTTCATCAGCAGCACCAAGTAGCCGTTATGTAGGTACTAAACGCTTATTGTGCCGCTTATTCTACGTTTGAACCGCTGACAAATCGAGGCGCCTCATTTTGATGAACCATTAGTTAGACGAAGAAATGATTCTTCCAGACTCTCCTGGGTCGGAGTCAACTCATAGACTCTGATCCCGTTCGTCACTAAAAGTTCATTCACCTCCGCAATGCTTTCGACATTTGCACCGATCCGCAAAAACGCGTCTCCATTTTGGTTTACTACCACACCCGGCAGGCTGGTTAGTAATTCAGTCGCAGCTGGTAGATTATCGACTCGCACTTTGAATTGGCCTGTTGGACCACGCAATGCGTCTGGCTCACCTTCATAAAGCAAGTTTCCCTTGTGAATGATTCCAACCCGATTGCACAGCTGTTGGACTTCCGTGAGGAGGTGACTCGAGAGTAATACCGTCAATTTAAATTCATCTCTCAGCCGTCGAATCAGTTCTCGCGTTTCGTGTATTCCTTGAGGATCAAGACCATTCGTCGGCTCGTCGAGAATGATGAGCTCCGGCGTTGGCAAGAGCGCCTGGGCGATTCCCAAACGCTGACGCATTCCGTACGAGTAGACCTTCACCGGATCGCGCGCGCGATCGCGCAAGTCAACGATCTCGAGAACCTCTTCCACGCCCTTCGATTGAACGCGGCCAGATAACGAAGCGAGCAGTTGCAGATTTCTTCGCCCGGAAAAATTCTCGTAGAACGCAGGCGTTTCGATGATAGCGCCGATACGTGTGCGCGCTTTTAGATATTCCCAGCCTGACTCGCGTACCGGATACTTGATTACACCGGATGTAGGCCTGACGAGACCCAACAACATTCTCAGCGTCGTCGACTTCCCCGCCCCGTTTGGACCAAGAAAGCCGTAGATGTCACTACGCTCAACACTGATCGTTAGACGATCAACGGCCGTGTGGGCGCCGAACCGTTTCGTTAGGTTCTCAGTCTGTAGAGCTATCTCCGTCATCGCCCTGATCAAAAACCTACTTCCACTAGCAACGGCCAGTGGTCCATTCGCCCGACCGCAGCATCTCGCAAAACCTCGACTCTTCCAACATGCACCACGCTGGGTGGGCCAAAGATGTAATCGATCCGACGATCATTGATCGCCGTATCACCAGCTGCGCGCCCCAGATCACGAAAGTCGCGCAGGATATGGCTATACGATTCGCTGTCGTGTTTCACATTGTCCGTATAGAGATGTGTCTCGTTCGCCGCTTTTAGTTCGAAGTTGAAATCACCTGCTATGAAAACTTCGGACGAGGTCGAACGGCCTTGTGTCCAATCTATTAACGCCTCCGTGTAGGCTCTCCGCTGCGCGGCATTGAATGCATCGGCGTGAGCACTCACCAGGACGATCTCAGGCGTGTCAGCGCGAGTTCGGAATGAAGCGGCGAGTGCGTAACGAGCACCTGCGGCAACTGGAATAAATTTCGCGCGCACATCCTTCACCAATACTGCTTCGAAGCGATCGCCCTGCCCCTGTTGGGCAACAACACCTCGATATTTACCGCGTAAGAGTTTTAGCAAAACGTTTAGTTGTGCTGTGCCAGTCAGTTCTTGCAAAGCGACCGCATCAGGATCTGCACGTAAAATTACTTCCGCCACTGCCGGCAAATCTTTGTTGTGCGCCCGGGTATCGTCTTCAAGTTCGGCATAACCGATATTCCAGGTAAGCACACGCAGCGAAACTACATTCGTAGAAGTTGGGTTTGACTCTTCAGCCGCACGCGGATGTGCGAAGTGAACGGCACCCAAAATCATCAGACCGAACAAGAGGAGAAGGATCAGTTTCAACCACATCTCAGGTAACAATATCCTTCCGCTCGAAGATGACCACTGCTAACAGCAATAATCCGGTTGTATAGGCGCCACAGATAAACGCGTTATGCCAAAGACTGTCCCAGGGAATATCCGGCTTGAACACGTCGCGCCAGAAATCCATGTCGGTCGTAAAGAAGTAGGGCCGCAGATGTTCGAAGAACTCCACGCGTCCAACGATGTAGAGAGTCAGGTATGCGGCGATCGTCATAACCGTGGCTTGAACCGGAGAGTCGGACACCACTGAACAAACAAGAGCGAGAGCAGCCACAACGAGAAGCGCCCACGTACCTGATAGTGCGGCGTAAGCGAAGCGCAGCAGTGCCTCATCGCGCATGATCTTGCCTGGAGCATCAACGAGATTAAGTGGACCAGGATAAAGTTCGAGGTTTCCCCAACCGACGAAAATCAATCCCACCACGAGATTCAAGCCTATGAAAAAACTGAGAAGAAGACCGGCGTGTAGTGCTGTCACAAAAAACTTCGTAAGCACGAGCGACGCGCGAGAAATTGGACGCGTGCAGATCATCCGCAGAGTGCCCGCGCGCGCCTCGCCGGCGATCTGCGAGCCCGCACTCATTGAGACGAAGATCGGGAGGAGCAAAGTAAAAGAAAACAGGACTGAGTAGAGGGCGAAGGTTAAGCCGTTGAAGTATTCTTTTGATTCATACGTATATTTGAATTGCTCAACCGCCTGACCTCCTGTCTTGCGAGCGGCATAGGTGTAGAACCCCCAAAGCATTAACGCAACGAATCCGATCAAGACAGTAAATGAGAGATAGAAGCTTTTCGCGCGGAATAACTTTTCCAACTCTAATCTGAGCAAGGTGAACATGCTGAACTTTCCCGCACTGAATTGATCAAACGTGGCTGGACCCTCTGTTGTTCAGCATAGTTACGGCTGGAAGTGAGGAACAACTGGACTAGCCACAGACGTGAGGTGTGGATGGGTACGATTCGAAGAAAAACCATTAATTTGCGATCATCGATGCGCTTCGGGCTACTTCCAGAAATTGCTCAACGAATGTCCGATACGCTTCAGCTTGTCGTCAACGTACGGTATCTCTCAACGCAGTGGAACAGACTCGCCACCGACTTGAGTGATCTGGCAGCAGGCGACAAACTAGAAAGTGTCTCGAACATGCGCTACTGACAGTGGTCTTTTCTTTTCATGTTGACGCCAGCGAACCTTATCGACAAGCTGAAGCGTATCGGACACTCGTTGACTCATTTCTCAGGGAACCTCGATCACGTCGGCCCTAACTCCTTGCGCACCAACCTTTCGTTCCGTGTTTGGCTGTCGTACGTCGCACTACAATTGGACGCATTGCCACATAAAAGCGTCTCATGGTGTTTACGACGTAAGGAATCCAGAATGAGACACATTCTCTTTAACTTTGGCGTGGGCTTGTCGCTCAGCATTGCGATTATTTCCGCTAACTCAGAGATCGTTGTCTTCTCTAAACAGAGCATACAACCGCCTATAAATGAGCGATGGGAAGGCGTGATTGAAGATGCTCGCAGACCAGTTGTCATCAATGTCGACTTCAAAGCGAAACGGCTCTCTCTAAACGGCGGTTCGTCACTGAACATTTCACCTGATTCGGCGATTGATAGTGTCAACCGAGTTAAGTTTGAACTGGTGAACGGGACGCAGACACTTAAGTTCACCGGAACTCGAAATGGAAGTCGAATAACAGGCGAATTGAATAACGGCAATCGCGTTTTTCCGTTCTGGCTTGAACTGCTTCCGTCGTTACCCAAGGCGGCGGATCGAGTTGAAGCGTGGCAACAGGATATCGATGCTGTTCTTGCGCGATTCCTTCGCTACGACCGCAGCTTCAGTGAACCACGGCGACAGGCAGCGCGTGCTGCACTTGAGAATCTAAGATCAAATATCAACCGACTTAGTGACCAGGCGGTGATTGTCGCCTTAGCGCGCGCAGTCGCGATCTCAGGCAACGCTCATACGCGTTTGTATTTGATGCGAAATAGGACTGAAGTCAGGCGCGTGCCGTTGCGTGTCTGGTGGTTCGGCAATGAACTTCGCATCATTCGAGCGGCGAACGCAAACAGGGACTTACTTGGTTGCCGCATTAATAATATTGGTCAATGGAATGTCAGAAGAGCTTTTCAAAAAGTCGAAGGGATTAAAGCGGGAAACGCATCATGGCAACGCTACATGAGCGTCTACTCTCTGACTAGTCCGGATATTTTGTTTGGGGCTGGCGTCCTGGAGAATGCAGATCGATTGCCGTTAGGCGTCAACTGTGACGGGAAGAATCGAATGGTAACTCTCCAGCCACTCCCTTTACGCCGGGCCACAAGTCCAGTCGAAGCGTGGTGGGATTTGTCGCCGGCGTATCGTCACACTGATGGATTGATTTCGGCACTCGAGGCTGAAAAAGCGCCGCGATACCTCCAACATCCGGATCGTAATTACTGGGCTGAGTATCTCGAGGAACCAGCTGTCATCTATATACAATTCAACCGGGCGCAGGAAATGTCTGCTGCGCCAGTGTCCGACTTGATCAAAGAAGTTACAGCGCTTCTTGAGAAACATAGCGTCAAGGGTCTCATCGTGGATGTGCGATTCAACACCGGCGGCGATGCCGGCGTGAGCTCGCCGCTTGTGGAAGCGCTGACTCCGCGACTTAAGGGTATGCCCGTGATTGTCCTTACTAGCCGAACAACTTTCTCGGCCGGTATTACTCTGGCCGCGCAGTTAAAACAGCACGCGAATGCGTCGGTCGTTGGAGAACCTGTGGGCGATGATCTTGATTTGTGGTCCGAGGGCGGAAATCTTCTTTTGCCGAACTCAGGTTTGACCGTTCATTACGCAAACGGCTTTCACACGTATTCTCAAAAGGAATATCCGGCATTCAAACCTTACTTTTCTGACTTGAATGTAGTGACGTTGATGCCGAACCAGGTAGTTGAGCCGACGTGGTCTGAATACTGGCGAGGAGAAGATCCGGTTTTGGAAGTCGCGCTTCGGCGGATTCATGAAATGCATCCGAAGAAGAACATTTTGAGGCGACTTGGGTAGTTGGAGGAAACGAGCGGTGGTTCGGAAAGTTTAGGTGACTTTTACTTGATCGGATTCTTGCTTAAAAAAAGCCGCCTTACACTACTTCCAACGACTCACCTGCGGCTCTTCTTTCCGCAACAATCCTGACCTTTTTAAGTTCCGATTTGTCGATGCCAAAGAATCTCGCCATCTCGACAATCTGATCTGCATTTACGAAATCCTTTGGCTTGTCACAGAACTTGCGCATGCCGGGAGCAAACTCCCGGCACTTCATTGTTTTCGGAATTTTCAGGCCGATGCCGCATGCGCTTTGCTCCGAGTAATGCAAACAGAAATCGCAAATAGTCATATTTCATTCCTCACTAAGCTTCGCGCATTTCACACGGGTTCGCTCATCTTGCACGACGCGGCCGAAACGAACGAACACTGTTGGTCCTTCGCGCAGGAATAAGTGACTTGGTTGCAGTCGCGATCGAACTGTGCACGCCGCCAAAGCCTTCTGGGACAACTCGCTTTACTCGTTGACCTATCAATCGCTCGATTGCCCGCATCGACAACTCGTCGACGGGCGTGACAATCGTAATCGCCTTGCCTTGATTGCCGGCTCTACCCGTGCGTCCAACACGATGTACGTAATCCTCCGGAGCGGCAGGAACATCGTAATTAATGACGTGCGACACTGCATCGACGTCCAGTCCGCGGGCGGCAATGTCAGTAGCGACTAAAACCCGCGCGCGGCCATCGCGAAATTCCCGCAATGCGGCTTCGCGCTGCGGCTGACTACGATCAGCATGAATACGATTCACCGTGTGATTGCGAGCTCTAAGAATGTGTGAAAGTCGTTCGGAGCCGCGACGAGTACGCGTAAACACCAGAACCCTTTCAAGAGAGTCTTGCTTGTTCTCGCGCTCAAGCAAATCAAGCAAGAGAGCCATCTTGTTTTCCTGAGCGACTGAGTAAGCAGTCTGTTCGACCATCTGCGCCGCTCCACCGCGACGGCTTACCTCAACCAGCTTTGGTTGAGTCATCGTCGTACGCGCCAGACTTTCGATACTCGACGACATCGTGGCTGAGAACAATAGCGTCTGACGTTTTGTGGGTAGCTTTGCCAGGACTCGTCTGATCGCCGGAAGGAAACCCATGTCGAGCATGCGATCGGCCTCATCAAGAACAAGGACTTCGACTGTCGCTAGATTAATTGCGCCGCGTTCCATCAGGTCGAGTAAACGACCGGGCGTTGCGATTACCACAGTTCCGGATCGTCGTAGTTCGTTGACTTGCGTTCTCATGTTTGCGCCGCCCATAACGACTACGCTGCGGTTCGATTTGACGGAATTCAGTTCACCGTAATTCTTGTGGATTTGCAACGCGAGTTCGCGTGTGGGTGAAAGTACGAGGACGCGCACGCCGGGGCGTGGGCGTTCACTTATCCGTTGAATGATCGGAAGCAAGAAAGCAGCAGTTTTACCGGTGCCGGTTTCAGCACAGCCGATCAGATCCTCTCCATTGAGGATGATCGGTATTGCTTTCGCTTGTATCGGGGTTGGATTTTCATATCCAAGGGATTTACACGCGTTCAATTGCGCGTTTGTTAATCCCAGTTGAGAAAAATTCATAGATTCCTTTTAAGTGTGCGAACAACTCTGGTATCGAATCTTCGCGGTGTGAGTGAAGGCTGCGCGGGTCTCCCCAATAAATCAATCATCACGGAGATTATCCGCGCGCCGTTATTTGCTGATTGTTACCAGCGGGGTTCGGAATGTCCGCCGCCGTTGTTGCCGCCAAAGCCACCGCGGTTATTGCTAAAGCCACCACGTGAGCCTCCTCCACTGCGATTTTCGCGTGGTTTGGCTTCGTTGACTTTCAGCGAGCGGCCACCGACTTCTTTGCCATTGAATTGCTCAATTGCTGAAGCGGCTTCCTCCTTGGTGGACATCTCGACGAAGGCGAAGCCTCTCGAACGTCCAGTATCGCGGTCTTCCACGACACTCGCTGATTCAACCGTTCCGGCCTGAGTAAACAAATTCTGCAGCTCTTGACTAGTGGTTTGGAAAGCGAGGTTTCCAACATAAAGTTTAGTTGACATAGATATACCTTTCCCTTTGTGGGATGAAAAAGAAGCTGCGAATCGGATTGTCTTCGGCGAAACGGTAGCGGGCGAAGGACCAGAGTCGGATGCTCTTAATTAAGGAGCGGCTTCGGTAGTGTGAAACAAGCCTGCTCTCGAACTATCCAAACGTCCGGCGCTAATCGTTTATGCGCGGGCGCATCACCGTCGATGCGCGAGAGAAGGATTAACCGAGCCTATGATGCCTGATGTGGTGTTGAAGTTGCAAGCTCGCGTCGTCGCCTCGTGTCTGGCTTATCTTCAAGTTACCGTGAACACGAGGTTTAGGTTCTCTTTTTATTCACTTAATGACTCCACGCCGTCGTCTTCAGTGCCCAGATGCTCTCCGGATAACGCTGCTTGAACTGCTCGGGCAACTCGCCAAGCACAGCATGATCATTCGTTACCTTGTAACGACTGACACCTTTCCAGTACAGCGCTTCAGGCGCAGCCTTCGAGTTCGGAAAACGCTCGAGCACCTGTGCATATCTTTGCTCGGCGTCCGCCCACTTTTTGTTCATAAACGCAACGCGCGCCAACCCAAGTTCTAGCTGGGGTTGGAATTCATCTTTCGGTAGGTAGCCCTCGATGCGACGACGCTCAACGCCGTTGGAATCAAGGATCACTACGGATGGAGTCCAAACTGAATCAAATCGATGAAAGTACGCTGGATGTTCTTTGATGTGTGCTTCGAGAGGAACGAAATTGTTATTGATGAATGTAGCCGTGTCTTGATCGTTGTACGACTCAGCTTCCAGCCGAGCGCATGCGCCTCAAGCGGGAGCGGCGCTGAAATCAATCAAAACGGGTTTCTTTGTTGATTTAGCTTCTGAGAGCGCCGCATCGGCATCTGTCTTCCACTGTACCAGCATGTATGTGTCCTCCTATCAACGTCGGGTAATCGAACCAGAGGTACACTCCTTTTGTTACATTTATTCGTCGCCGTTGATTCATTTTTGCCGACGGAGACTGCATTCAGACTAGCGCATGGTTGTACCCGTTGGAGCTCGCACAGGACGGCCAGGATACACGTCGGTTTGAAGATTACCGTCCTTAACGACCACGACTCCATTCACCAAAACATACTTGATGCCTTCTGAATACTTTGCGGGTTGGTCGTAGGTGGATTTATCGATAACACTTGCAGTATCGAAGATGACCAAATCCGCGTCCGCGCCCACACGGATCCTTCCCTTGTTCTTCATCGAAGGAACTCGACGCTCGAGTCGTTGGGCGGGCATGAGCGTCATCTTGCGCAGAGCATCCATCAAACTTAACGCTCCTCGTTCTCGCACGTACCTACCAAGGACACGTGTGTAAGTACCCGCCGTTCGCGGATGTCCCTTTCCACTTGCCAAGATGCCGTCGCTCGCGATCATCGTCAGCGGATTCTTCAGCGCTTCCTCTACTATCTCCTCCGTCATCGAGAATACTGCGACCATTCCGCCCTGCTTTCGATAACGATCGAAGCTCTCTTTCGTCAGTCGTTCACCAGTCGCTGCCCATTGCAGATCTTTATATTCAATTCCGAAAACTTCCTGCCAACCCTCATTGAAGATGGCGGACTTAATATCGGTCATGCCGGCGATGTAGGGATAACACTCGGTCGTGACGTCTAGATTCCTGGCCCGTGCTTCGCCGATCATTTGGAGTAACTGTGCCGTGGCTTTCCCACCAGTACTCTGAATGTGGACCACATGAAGCGGAGCGCCGGTTATTGCCGCAGCTGCGATTACCTCTTCAAGCGCCTGAGTGCTGCTGCCAGGTTCTTTCAATCCCGCATTGCGCAAATGAACATGACACGACGCTCCGAATCGCGCAGCAACGCGAAACATCTCCAGGATTTCCCAACTTGAAGCTTTTGGCACGTACTGAATCCCAAATCCAACCGCGACCGCGCCACGGCGTAGACCGTGTTCGAGCTGCGCTTTCATGTCCGATATTTCTGCATCTGTCGCCGCCCTGCGTGCGGCCTCGCCGCTCGGAAGAAACTCAACCGGATCGTGCATCGCGGCCATTCTCGCTGCGAGGTGTCCGATGCTGACGCCGTAATTGATCGAGGCTCTTCCAGCGCGGTCGTCGTACCAGCGGTCCACATCACCGGTCCCGACTTCCAGTTCGAGTGCCGTCGTTACGCCATCCATTACCTTGTAACCATAGTTCTCCTGGTCCTGCCCATGCTGATGCAAGTCAATGAAGCCGGGTGTAACAACCAGACCTTTGGCGTCGATTACCTTACGGCCATCCAGGACATTGGAAGTGATTGCTTTGATCACGCCAGCCGAAATGCCCACGTTGCGAACGGCATCGAGTCGTGATTCCGGATCAATCACGCGGCCATTAAGTATAACGACGTCGTACACCTCTTTCGCGCTGGAGTTAAAAAGCGGCGATGCACTAAGAACCGCCAGCAATGAACACGCAATTGCTTTGCACAACGGGCTCTTCGT
>Ga0157380_10001325_pt1 | contig 16086 bp, 13 predicted proteins | sample S35metaG_FD_119757 | JGI IMG/M metagenome (GOLD analysis project Ga0157380, IMG submission 119757) | Switchgrass rhizosphere microbial communities from Kellogg Biological Station, Michigan, USA - S3-5 metaG | ecosystem: Host-associated > Plants > Roots > Rhizosphere > Soil | place: USA... | reverse complement strand
TTTTGGTGCCAAGTGCTATCCCACAACCACGAGCGGTGTTGCCCAGACGGGTACACGTCGTTTCGGTCTCACCGAAGACGGTGTCATGCGCGGCGACACAACCATCGGAACTGACCCCTCCACCCGTGCCTTGATTTCCGGAATGGGCGTTCTCGGTAACTAATCGAGCTTTTGACTCATCGAAAGGATTCGGGGCAGAGATTGTTTTCTCTGCCCTTCCTTTTTTAGCCTTTCCTACAATTTTCACCCCAGCCATCGCCACAAGGTTTACACTTCACTCAGATGAGCTCTCGTGCGGTTTCAAATCCCAACTCGATCCTCCGGGCTTTTCAGTTTCATTCGGAGTCACGCCAGATAGCACTCGTCGTTGCCGTTTCAGTCGCTATCATTCTTCCGGCCGTCTTCTTTGGTATCCCTTCGAACCTCGACCTCAGGAATCACTTTCGCTTCGCGCTTCCTTTCTACGACGCCGTGACGGGCGGTGATCTGTATCCAGGATGGTTGGCTGAATCGAATGGTGGTTACGGCGACGCGAGCTTTCGGTTTTATCCGCCGGCTCTCTATTATCTGATGACGGCCGTGCGGCTCGTTACCAGTAATTGGTATGCAGCCACGCTGATCACTTTTGGCTTCCTGTTCGTCGCAGGCGCCGTCGGTGTTTATTTCTGGACCAAGTCGCTCTTCGGTTCGCGTATCGGAATGTGGGCGGCGATTGTATTCACGTTAGCACCTTATCACCTCAACCAGTTTTATCAGGCCTCGTTGCTAGCGGAGTTTGCGGCCTGTTCTGTTCTACCGTTCACGCTTTGGTTTGTTGAGCGAACATGTCAGAAACAATCCGCTACCAACATCGCCGGACTCGCTATTACCTATGCACTCCTGATCCTGACCCATCTACCACTCACGGTGCTGGGTTCGTTGGCGTTGCTCGTCTATGCGCTGTGCAGACTGCGGCCTGACAACTGGAAACGGACACTGCCCGCGCTGACATCTGCCGTCTTACTAGGACTGTTATTGAGTTCGTTTTACTGGGTGACGATGATCGCAGAGAAGAATTGGATTCGAGCCGATCAAGTCCAACGTGAGTCGTCGGTTGATTACCGCCTGAACTTTTTGTTTTCGACTTTCTCTCCTGACAATCTCAACGTTTGGTGGATGAACATTCTGATGTTTTCATCCGCTCTTATGTTTGCGCCTGCGCTCATTCTTCTCTGGAAACGATACAGACAAGGAGTGAACAACCAACTGCGCACGGTCCTGATATTGGTCACTTTTGCTATCGTAATGGCGACACAGCTGACGCTTCCAATCTGGAACCGGGTCAAGCCGCTCCAGGAAACGCAGTTTCCGTGGCGCTGGCTCGCCGTTGTGTCGATCGTGGGACCATTGCTGGTGGCAGCTTCCCTTCCAGCGTGGTTCGAAGTCGCACGCAGCAAGATGCGGCCACTGTTTTTGATCGCGATGGCCGGAATGCTCGTGTCACTCACCTTCTCGCTCTCGCATATTGTTCGCGAGGCAAAGTTTCTTCCAGCACCGGAGTTCGCTTCTACCTTAGCGTCAATTCGAGGTTCAGAAGGCGTGGGCCAGTGGCTACCGGTAATGGCCCAGGAACATGTCAAAGAGATCAGCGGCGATATCGAACTCGCGGGCCGGCAATTTGAAACCGTCTTGAAATCCCCTGAGAAGCGCGTCTTTTCGGTCGCCGCAGGGACGGCTGGAGACGCACGCGTACGGACTTATTACTATCCGCATTGGCGCGCCTCCGCTGGTCAAGAAAAACTCGCGGTCCGTCCGACAGATGATGGTGTCCTGCTCGTGAGTGTGCCTTCGGAAGCAACGACGATCACGGTAGAGTTCGTCGAGCCACAACGAACACGAATCTCAGCGATCATCTCTATGGCTGGGTTATTAATCGCCGCGAGTCTGATCTTCTTCGGCGGGCGACGCAAGTATTCAGTATCCCGACGCGTCGGGATAGCGGATGGGCAACCTGAACCGCGGCTTGAATCCTGACCATCCGCCACCGCGAATGATCCTGAATCCAAGTCCGCCATCCCACAAACTCTCTGAAGTGAAAGCTACAGAAAACGAATTGATTGACGCTCGTTATCACAAATCGCCTGTTGGATTCGTGCGTAGCTTCATTTTCGGAATCAACGACAAAAAAGCTGTGCTGATACTTTTTGGATTCGCGGCACTGTTGATGTTACCAATTGCGGTCTGGGGCATTCCTGAAGGCGCTGACCTGCCAAATCACTATCGCTACGCCTTGCCATTCTATGATTCGATCCTGAAAGGCGATTTTTACCCGGGCTGGCTCGCTGAATCCAACGCCGGTTATGGTGATGCGCGCTTTCGATTCTATCCGCCGGGCTTGTATTACCTTCTCGCACTATTCAAACCGCTGGCTGGTTGGTTCGGCTCGAGTTTGATCACATTCGTTCTGCTATCCGCGCTGGGCAGTTTGGGCGTTTACTTCTGGGCACGCGCTTTTCTTGAAAATCAATTCGCATTGGTCGCGGCCGTTCTGTACGCGATCGCGCCTTATCATCTGAATGAGCTTTACCAGGCTTCGCTGTTGTCGGAATACGCCGCCTGTGCGGCACTGCCATTTGTCTTCGCATTCATTGATCGCATCTGTGAACGGAAGCGGATGATCGACGTCGCCGGTCTCGCCGCTGCCTATGCATTATTGATACTGAGCAACTTGCCATTAGCCGTGATCGGATCATTGGCCGCCCTGGTATTTACTCTCGTTCGAGTTACGGGCAAAGCTGCACTTCGCGTTGACATGCGGCTAGCCCTTGGGGTGTTTATTGGCCTGGCGGCGAGCGCTTTCTACTGGATGAGGATGCTATCTGAACTTCCCTGGATAAAAGGAAGCGCAGTAAATCCGAAGGTCTATTACGACTATCGTCTCAACTTCATCTTCTCGCCATCCGCGTTAACGAATCGAAATACCTGGTATGCAAATCTGCTCGCCCTGGCGACCATCAGTCTTTTTCTGCCCGCGCTTGTTTTGTTCTGGAAAGGCAGTGGCAAACGCTACGTCGCGCTTTTCATCCTGACGATCTTTTCGTTCTTCATGACGCTGCCATTGAGTCAACCACTTTGGCAGGTGATTCCAAAACTTTCTGAAGTACAGTTTCCCTGGCGCTGGCTCGCGGTAACATCTTTAACCGGCTCAGTGTTGGTTGCAGCGTCGATTCCTCATTGGCTCGAGCTTCTTAAGTCACGATTTCGACCAATCTATTCGCTTCCAGCGCTCGGCGTGTTGTTTTCGTTGATATTCATCGCGACCCAGATCGTCTGGGACTCTGATTACATGACGCGCCAAGAGCTCGATTCATTTCTGCCGAAAACTCGCGCAGCAGTCAGCTTCAAGGATTGGTTGCCGGTCGAGGCACACGAACTGGCCGAGCTGCCAAAGATGACGGAGGACGTGACGACGGATTCAAGACCAGTGAAAGTTGAGGCGTGGGAACCGGAATATCGAAGATTCACTGTCTCGGGCGGAGCGGCGGCACAGGCACGAGTGAAGACTTTCTATTACCCGAACTGGAGAGCCAGTTCGGATGGTTTACCACTTACCGTGCAACCGAGTCCGGAAGGTGTGATGCTAGTTCATATTCCGGATCGAGCGACGACCGTGGAGATAACCTTTCAAGACCCTTTGAAGGTCAGAATTGCCGGTTGGGTTAGTGCGCTCTCGTGGATCGCGGTCTTCATTGCTGGATCCTTATCGATTAGTAGAAAGCGAAGGATGTTCGATCTTAAACAAGTCTCTTGACTGATAGTTTATCTTTAGATTGTTAGAACAATGGACGCAACCCAGCTCGCAAAACCTATCGAACAAGTGAAAGTTTCTCATGGCGATGCCGGCAGCTTCCCGCGCATTATCGCCATTGCTCGCAACGCTTTCCGCGAGGCTGTTCGTGATCGCGTGCTTTACAACCTCGTCCTGTTTGTTCTCTTGCTGACAGCTGCGGCAATCTTCATTGGCGAACTTTCTGGAGGACAGGAACGAAGAGTCATTGTCGACCTCGGATTGAGCTCGATGCTCTTGTTCGGCGCATTCATCGCAATCTTTGTCGGAGTAGGACTTGTTTATAAAGAGATCGAGAAGCGGACTATCTACGCAATCTTCTCGAAACCCGTTGGGCGCGGAGAGTTTCTGCTCGGGAAGTACCTGGGTCTGTGTCTCACGCTGCTCGTCAACGTTGTCGTTATGGGACTCGGCGTATCGCTAGCGCTGATCTATGTCAGTGGCGGTTGGGATCCCCTGGTGCTTGTCATTTGGCCGGCGATGCTGTTGATTTATCTGGAACTGATGATCCTCACCGCCGTCGCACTACTCTTCTCTTCGTTCTCGTCGCCCGCGCTCTCAGCACTACTCACCTTCTTCGTTTTCATCATCGGTCATTTCAGTGCCGACTTGAAGAGCCTTGCGACTTCGATGGGAAGCACCGGGGCCCGGTGGTTATTTGCTTCGCTCTACTACCTGCTACCGAATCTTTCCAATTACAGCTTCATAACACCCGCGGCTCATGGACAAGCACCTACCGCCCACTTCGTCGCGATGACGATGCTTTATGGAGTCTGTTACATCGCGGTCGTGCTGGCAGCAGCAACTGTCGTGTTTAGTCGTCGTAATTTCAAATGACGCAATTATCGATGAAAAGCGACTCTACAAAGACTGCTGGCCTCGTCATTATCATCGTTGCCGGGTTGTTGGCAGCTGCATCACTATCTCGTTGGCTCGACAGTCATCGAGCCCCACTAAACGCTGACGCTGCCGACGAGAGTTTGTATCTGAATGGTAAGACCGCGCGGCGGATGAGCCTCGCCTTCAATGGACTGGCCGCAGACTGGTATTGGATGAGGTCACTGCAGTATGTCGGCAAGAAGATCATTAACCTGCCCGAGAATGTCGAACTCGATAACCTGGGCCAACTGAATCTCAAGACGCTTGCACCTCTCCTCGATACAGCTACAAGCCTCGACCCGCAGTTTCTTGATCCATACGAGTATGCCGCAGTCGTGCTGCCTTCGGTCGACGTCGAACAGGCCATTCGCATTACGAAGAAGGGCATCGACGCAAACCCGAACGCGTGGAAGCTCTACCAGCATCTCGGTTACATCTATTGGCAACAGAAAGATTTTCAAGCCGCCGCGGATGCGTACAGCCGCGGCGCGCAGATTCCTGGGGCGCCGAGATTTTTTGCGGCCATGAAGGCGCGAATGCTGGCTGAAGACGGAAGCCGTGACACTGCTCGAGAGATTTACAAGCAAATGTTCGAACAATCAGCGGATGATTCGGTGAAGGACATGGCCCGCCGGCGTCTGATGCAGCTCGATTCTATGGACCAACGTGATGTGTTGCGAAAGTTGCTAACGGCATATCAAACACGCACGGGACATTGCCCGGCCACGTGGAAGGAAATCGAACCCGTCCTGCGGAGTTTACGAGTGCCGCTGGTTTCAGAGGCAGCGCCAATGGATCCGTCCGGAGCGCCTTATGTTTTGAAAGGTTGCGATGTCGATTTGAATCCGAAGTCAGAGGTGCCCGGAAAATAGCATGTCAGTAGTTGAGATCAACAATCTAACCAAAGACTACGAGATCGGTTTTCTCCGAAAGCGGAAAGTGCGCGCGCTCGATGGACTGACTTTGTCTGTCGAAGGTGGTCAGATCTTTGGATTCCTCGGTGCAAATGGGGCCGGCAAGACAACAACGCTGAAACTTCTGATGCGTCTGATTTTTCCAACTGCCGGAAGCGCCAGCATTCTCGGTCAGGACTTTCAGAACGTCAGTGTGCATCAACGCATCGGTTATCTACCCGAGAATCCGTACTTCTACGATTATCTGACCGCGCGCGAGTTTTTGGATTACTGTGCACAACTCTTCGGTCTTGATGCTGCTGTACGCAGAAAACGCGCTGCCGATCTGCTGGCTCGCGTGCGGCTTGATGAAAAGCGCTGGGACACTCAACTGAGAAAATTCTCGAAGGGCATGTTGCAAAGAGTTGGATTAGCGCAGTCGATCATCAACGATCCGGAAATTGTTTTCCTGGATGAGCCGATGAGCGGACTCGATCCAATTGGCCGTCGCGAGGTGCGCGATCTAATTGCGTCGCTCAGACAAGAAGGCAAGACAGTTTTCATGTGTTCGCACATCTTGTCAGACATTGAAGTGTTGTGCGACCGTGTAGCAATACTCCGAGGCGGAAAGTTGGCCCAACAGGGTCGTTTAGATGACTTGCGTCAGCAGTCTTCGGGCGACCATCAGGTTGAGATCGTTGTCTCGGGCGTTGATCGGGCGTCGCTCTCTGCTCAATTGACGACTGAGGGAACGTTTGCAATCTCGGAAACTCCCGGTGGACTGCGCATCGAAGTTCCGGAAGAAACTCATGTAGACACTGTAATAGCCGCCTTGCGGAGGTCGGGCGGCAATCTGGTTTCTGTGCAGCCGATCAGGCAATCATTGGAAGAGTTGTTTGTTGGTCCAAACAAGGACTGATGGCATAAAAGTCAGCGTGCCCAGCGCAGGCAAAGACTATCTAGAAACAGCGCAACATCCGGTAAATGCAGGTCGGGAAGGTCCCAACCTGCGTTTATGGTAGCTTGACTTGTTTCACTGAAGATTGAGCATTGATCTTCTCCACGTTGCCCTCTGACAATCTCTATTGCCGGAGTTTCAGTCGATACAACACAAACTTTCCAAACACCTCGCCGCGATCGCGTTCGTACCAACGATCGAGGTTTCCGAGATTCGGCTCATCGCCTGCCGCTAACACAAGATATTTAAGTGTTGGACTCGTAGCATGGTCACGGGTGAACGTACTTGAATAACTCGTGTACTCCTCAACGTGTGTGCGCAGTTCTTCCGGTGTGATTGGGTTTGCGTTGCCACGCGTGACCGGGCTTAGTCGATAGTAAGGAAACAAGCCTGCGTAGAACGTCCAATCGCTTCGATCGATCTCGTTGTAAATTTTCTCCTCATCAAAGCCGAGATAATAGAGTTGCTTGAAGAACCGCTCGCGATTCTCAGTTTCCGTCACGCCCGGAAAGATGAGCATGTGTGGGGCCCAAAGCGGCACTTGTGGCGCATCAGTCGGTAAACGATCTGCAGCAGTTAGATCCGACACTAATACGACCTGAAAATCGCCTTGCAAAGTCCCATCACTAAAAGACAGTTCAGCGAGACGATTAGCAACGACGCGGCCATCATCGATGTGGACGTTATGAGCTAGGTTCAGGGTCGTAGCCAGCCACACTTCTCCAACTGCCCATACAAGCGCCAAACACCCGATTACAAGCAGTCGTCTATTTGTCCACCACTGCCTTGTTACAAAGAACACGGCGAGCAACACAGCAACCCCGGAACAGTAATTCGCAATGAACCACTCGTAGTGAAACGGCTGCAAGGATCGGCCAGTTACGATCTGCTGGTTGAAGACAGCAATGATGCTGAATGCTACAGACGCAACAAACAGGACGATAGGATCCCGAACTGCCATTACTCGTCGCACCATGCCAATCGCTAACACGATCAGCGAAACCGCGGCGACAATCTCCGGCAGACGAAATAAGTCAGGCTGATGGGTAAAGACTAATGCCTGGGCGGCATCGACAGTGCTCGCCCTGTGTGAAAGCATCCAGAAGTAAACAACCGACACAGGAACAGCAATCACTCCAATAACCAGCAGAACTATGAGCGCTCGCCGTCGATCCTCCTTGCGCACGATAAGCCAGAGTGTAAGGACGCAAATCAACCACGCAGCCGCTGCGGTCCATAGAAAGAAATAGGTAAAAACGAGGACGCCAAACGCCACTGCCGCCGCTGTTGCTGCAATTAATGACTTTCGGCCGCTTGAACTCGTCAACGAGATCCAAACGAGTGCGCACAAAATGAAGAAGAGGGGAAACCCGAGCGCCGGCTGATAGAAACGCAAGAAGGGCAGATGAAAGAGTGATGGTGGCTGGACCGCGTCGGATATCCACTGCGGAATCAGAAATGGCCGTTTCAGTAGATAGCGAATCATTCCCTGTCCGGCCAGGAGTGTTCCGAATCCGAGGACAAAACAAACAGCAACAGCACCGAGACGGCGGTCGGCGGACACGATCGAAACCAACCACAGCATCACCAACGCACTCACAATCGCGGTGACAACAGGCGCGACAATAAAGACGGTGCTTGCGCTCAAGCTAAACACTCTTGCTGGAACGGCCAGCGCATACGCGGGAAGCATTTGTATGGAGAAAAGAGATTCGGGAGCGCGCGCGGCGGGAGTGTCCTGGCGACCGGTGTACGGATCGTTCCGGCGCGGACGGCCGCGAATCAACGAGGCAACATACGTAGAGTAGGCGACTTCGTCGGTGTGTGTAATCGCATTTGCACCGTGCCATTCACGGCCACGATCGATGATGAACCACAGCTGCGGGACAAACGCAAGCAGGGCGATCGCAACTACCGAGGCCACGCCCCATCGCGTTTGGTTGCGCTCAGTTTTCATCAAGTAGGCGTGTGAGTGTTAGCGAAAGCTGCAATGAAGCTAATAAATCCAAACTGTCTCTAGTTCTTGAATCTGAAGCCGGTGATTTCCATGCGAATGTTCGCGCGATCATCTGTGGCGGTCATTCCATCAAGCACAACATGCGCTTCGATCGTTTTGTTTGGCGCCAACTCAGATACACCGCTTGCCGCTGAAGGTATGACAATCACGGTTCGCTGTTTGACCGGTTGGTTCTGATGATCGATTACGGCTCCGCGAATCTCGAGACCAGACAGCGTCTTACCTGAAAAATTTCTTACGACGGTCTTGAGGTCCATCACAATATCACCGAGTCCGCGGGGTGATTCGAACGCCTCCGGTTCATCCAACATGATCCGCGAGCGATACTGCTCAAACTCCGGTGATCCGGGTCTTATCGCTCCTGCAAGCGTAGGTGGCGCAACGGTACCCCCACCAGTCGCGCGCATCAGGAAATAGAACAGCACCGCGATTATTACAGCAGCAATTATTGCGACAACGATGATCAGCGTGCGCGATTCATTCTTTGTCGTGGCGCTCTTGTCGGAAGGTGTCATGGTGCGTGGCGGGGATTGTAAATTCCGTAAAACCGATTTGCAATTACTTCGCGACCTTACGACCAGTCAACAACTCCGCAATCAAAGTCTCCAACGAGGCGAAGTCGATCGGCTTTGTAACATAGCCATTACACCCGGCCGCCAGCGCCTCTGCCTGAAAGTCGGCTGTGTCGTGCGCCGACACCGCGATTATTGGAATCTTTTTCGCAGCAGGAATCTTGCGTATTAGTCTGGTCGCTGCCAGACCGTCGATTATCGGCAGACTCAGGTCCATGAGGATCAGTTCCGGACTTTCCTCTTCCGCAAGGAGGACCGCCTCCTGCCCATTGCGGGCCTCGACAACGGTGTAGCCCACCATTTCGAGCAACCGTCGCATCATGTAACGGTTGTCCTCGGTGTCTTCCACGAGCAACACCTTAGCCTCTATTTGCTCAGTCGGCATGTAATGGCCCTCGCCCTTTCGCAAAGTAATTAGGCGTCTGAGGGCGCCCAAGTTGTTGATTTTACTGTATCACTAGAATACGCCGGAATTTTTTGGTAACATCCCGCACCGAAACACAACACAGGTGGACGGGCTGCAAGAGTTTAATCAGTACACTCGTCTAGGATGTGACATTCCCCTTCGCTTACAACGACCCGATAGAGAAAGACACAGATGGTGCCCATACTGTCGCGAACAGAGGATAAAGGTACGCTTCAAGAGCTGGGAAGGGCGTCCATCCAAATCGTTCACGACCTCAAGAACCAACTGAATGGTCTCAAACTCTATGCCACTTTCCTTCGGAAGCGCTTAGAGAAGAGTGACCGACCTGAAGATGAACTTGAGACGATTAGCAAACTCATTAGTGGGCTGGATCGGGCCGCAGTCGATTTGTCGACTATCGTCGAATATGGAAGAAAGGTTGAGTTGAAGACGCAGCCAGGCCTCGACATACAGAAGATACTGCGAAGCGTGTGTGCCAGCGTCGGCCAGCCTGAGTTCGTTTGCGACCTGGACGCCTCTGCCCTGGTAGGCGAATTCGATTCAACGAAGTTGACTGATGCCCTCAAGTGGATCTCGGCGGGAACCTTAAGGTATTTGCCGAATGGCACAGAAACTCTCCCAATCACGGTCAAGTTAAAGCGTAGTCCGGATGAAAAGAATCACGCTGAAATCGAATGGGCCGGACTTACCGGACTCGATCACGATCCTTTTCATTCCTTTGCCGGCACCGACGAGATCCGGATGTCGTTGGCAGGAAAAATTATTGAAGCTCATGGCGGGTCAGCAAGCTTCGCCGGCGAGCGCGTTGTTGTAACACTCCCATTGTCTGAATAGGCGAAACTTTTTTTAGAGGAAGATACGATGAGCCCTCAAGCTACAGCGAGTTCCAGAGAGGAGAAAAAGGTGGACAATAAAGAGGTGCGGATCCTCGTCGTAGACGACGAGCCAATGATGGCTGATTCACTGCGCCAAAACTTTATGGAAGAAGGTTATGCGGTTGATACCGCGGCGACAGGTGCTGCGGCTATCGAACTGTTTGATCAGGGTGGACATCATCTGGCTATCTGCGATCTGCAACTGCCCGACATGGATGGTCTCGAAGTAATGCGGCACATGAAAGACGCACGACCGACTACGGAAGTTATCGTCGTCACTGGTTACGGAACGGTGCAAAAGGCCGTCGACGCAACCAAGGCCGGCGCGTTCTACTTCGTTGAGAAGCCGTTTGATTTTGAAGAGCTGCAGCCGCTGGTTGAAAAGGCGCTCGAACGTCGCGAGCTCGTTGCAGAAACTGCGAACATGCGACGCCAGCTTTCAACTCGAGCGGAGTACTTCAATATCATTGGCGCATCGAAACCTATGCAGCAGATCTACGAGACGATTGAGTCAGTAGCAAAGTCAGATGCAAACGTGCTGATCGTCGGTGAATCGGGAACAGGAAAAGAATTGATCGCGAACGCGATCCACTACAACTCACTTCGTTCGAAGAAGCCGTTCATCAAAGTTAACTGCGCAGCTTTGCCGAAGGAGCTAATCGAGTCGGAACTCTTCGGCCACACGAAGGGCGCATTCACTGGTGCGCACGCTGACAAAGAAGGATTGGTCCAACATGCGGCGGGCGGTTCGCTCATGCTCGATGAAATTGCCGAGATGCCCGTCGAACTTCAGCCGAAGTTGCTGCGCGTGCTGCAGGAGAGAAGTTATCGAAAAATAGGCTCAGAAAAGACGTATGCAGTGGATTTCCGTTTGATTTGCTCGACGAATCGACCGCCTGCAGACGCGATTCGCGATGGCTTACTGCGTGACGATCTGTTCTATCGCATTTCAACCATCACGATTCATGTGCCACCCCTGCGCGAGCGGAATGAAGATATTCAGTTGCTGACTGAGCACTTCCTGCACATGTACGCACAGAAGTATGAGCGTCCAATCACCGGCGTTTCGCAGGCGGCATACCAGCGACTGTTTGGTCATCCATGGCCGGGAAATGTCAGAGAGTTGCAAAACGTCATAGAACGCGCCGTATTGTTGGCGAAAGACGTGCGCATCGAACCAATTGACTTGCCATTTGAAGATGGAACCACGCCGGAAGGCTCTTCGGCCGCGAGCGGCTGGGATGTGCCGCCCAACATGACGCTCGAAGACATTGAGCGGCTCGTGATTGAAAGGACGTTGCAGCGCACAGGAGGCAACAAACAAGCAGCAGCGAACCTACTAGGCATATACCGGCCAAGGCTTTACAGCAAGATCCGTAAGTACAACATCGACGTTCCGGCGCTGGTGTCCACGAACTGAAGAGTGTCAATCGTGAATAGGGAATCGTGAATCAAACGGGACAACGACTCACGATTCAACATTCACCGATTCATCATTTCACGATTCCCGATTCACGATTCACTATTTACGATCTACGATTTACGAACACGTGACTCCCGCCAATTCCCTCGAACCATCTCGTCTACGAAGCATTGATGCCTTACGAGGTATCGCAGCGATGGGAGTCGTCTTCTATCACTGCATAGGCCACGGCGCGAGCCAACTGCCTGACAACTTTCTCCGTTATCCCATCCAGTTGATCCAACTCACGAGCTCGTTCGGCTATATCGGTGTGTTCCTGTTTTTTGTCATTTCCGGATTCTGCATTCATCTTCAATGGGCGCGTACTCAAGCCTCAGGAGTGAAACCTTCAATTCAGTTTGGCTCATTTTGGAAGAGACGAATTCGCCGTCTTTATCCGCCATACATCATCGCGCTCGCTTTCTACCTGTTGCTGACAGCATGGTCCATAGGCATCGACGTTAGTCACTTCTTTATCTACGACGTGTTGATGCATCTGTTAATGCTGCACAACCTTGATCCGCAAACTTGCTACAGCATCAACGGCGTATTTTGGACGCTGGCCATCGAAGAACAGCTATATCTCGTGTATTTCCTGTTGCTGTTTTTGCGACGACGCTGGGGATGGACTACAACACTGGTCGTCTGCCTGTTGGCGCGACTGGGGTGGATGATCTTTAGCCACATGTTTTGGCGACAAACTGGAGTTGGCGTTCCAGTTCCGGAAGCAGCAGCTTCCCACTGGTTTACATGGGCACTCGGTGCTATCGGCGTTGAAGCAATGTTTGGATTGATTCAACTACCGAAGTGGCTGAGGAATCTTTGGCTCGCGGCCATGCTGGTGGTGGCGGCGTCCGCTCTTTCGCATTTCTTGCCGGGCATTCCAAAAGACACCTTCTGGCATAACGTCAGTTGGTTCCTGCTGCATCCGATGTGGGGTCTTGGTTTCTTTATGCTGGTGAACCGCGCTGTGATCGCAGAGCGTGGCTGGATCGAGAAGTTAACGATTCCCTGGGTGGTCGGCGCATTCGCCACCCTCGGCGTGTTTTCTTATTCGATCTACCTGACGCACGAGCTGGTCATTATGCAATCGTGGCGGTTTGTCGAACACTGGCTGCCGCCGCTGGCGAATACATTCTTCGTCGTCGTCCCGGCAACGGTTTTGTTTGCGTGGATCTTCTTCTGGTTCTGCGAACGGCCGTTCATTCGAAAACGCGGGGACGTTCGGAAGGAAGATGTCGCGATTCAGAAAGAAGAACCACCAGAGCGCGCGCAAGAGATCAAACCCATCACGCAGCTGGAACCTGAATCGGCTTAAACCCCGGCTCCCACCTCGCAATACCCATATCATTCAAGCGTCATCGCAGAGTGCAACGTCGAGTGGATGAGCAGCTCATCTCCAGTGAAACAGCTCAAGATCCGATAAAGGCAGTAGGGAAGGGGCCCGCTCAATGTCCCTTCCGCCCAACGTTGAGAGTAAGGCAAATTGAGCGGGGGCAAGCCACCCTTCCCTACCTGCAATTCTCTTAACTTGAATGGTTTCAGCGAGGCTTGCGCGCTGATCTTTTTGCACGTTGCTCTGTTTCAGTTGAGTTGGATCTTTGAATCTTGAGCGCTGGTCTTAATCCAACTGATACGTCGCAACGCTAGTCGGTGTCTCGAAGCATCGCACTTTGTAGATCTGCACACGATCGTCGCTCACCTGGCGTGAGACGCGCTCGAGGACGTACTTGGCAAGATTCTCTGCCGAGGGTTGTAGTTCATCAAAAGGCGGCAGCTCGTTGATGTTTCGGTGATCCAGGTATTGCACCACTTCATCCGCCGCGGCCTTCAACTCAACGAAGTCAACGAGCAATCCGATGTTGTCGAGTTCCCGACCACGCGCGTAGATCTCAATCTTGTAGTTATGGCCGTGCAGGTTTTCACACTTTCCTTTGTAGCCACGCAGTTGATGCGCGCTCGAGAAATTACGCTCAATCATAACTTCAAATTGTCCGGGCATAGGTTGAGTCTAAGGTGCTGATGAATGTGGTGGCAAGTCAGGACAAGGCCGCAGATTCACGCGGATAAACACAGGTAAGAACAAGACAAAACCGCTTACTGTTTGCCTTGTATCATTCTGATCTGTGTTTACCCGTGTCAATCTGCGGCTTCTAACTTACTTTTCATTGGTGGGAGTCTGCGGCTTTAACTTCCTGCTGAAATACACTCGCGAGGTCTTCGATCTCCGAAGTGATCCGACACTTCGGCAGGCTCTTCAGAAATGTCCGACCATACGGCTTGGTGCGGAGACGTGGATCCAAAACAGCTAGCACCCCTCGATCTGTTGTGCTGCGTATCAGTCTTCCAAGCCCCTGCTTCAAGGCTATGATCGCCTGTGGCACGCTGTACTCGTGAAAACTCGAGCCGCCCATGTCTTCAATGTATCGCTGGCGCGCTGCCACAATCGGATCAGTCGGTACTGCGAACGGCAACTTGTCGATGATGACACATGATAATTGTTCGCCACGCACATCAACCCCCTGCCAGAAACTCGACGTCGCAAAGAGCACCGCATTTGGTGTTTCGCGAAACGTCTTGAGAAGCTGGCCCTTTGAAGCTGTGCCCTGCAACAAACTCGGGTAATCGATCTCCGGACTGACCTGTTCGTACAACGCCTGCATCCCGGCAACACTGGTCGAAAGAACAAACGCACGACCTTCAGTGGCATTGAGAATCCGGATCACTTCCGTTGCACACGCCGGAGACCAATCGCGCGATCTCGGATCGGGCATCTTTGGTGGCAGATAAAGAATCGCCTGCGACTCATAATCAAATATCGATTCGGCGATCAGATCATCGGCAGCGTCCAAACCCAATCGATCACGGATAAATGCAAAGTTGCCGCCGCTCGACAGTGTGGCTGAGGTCAACACCACGGTTGGTATCTCATCAAACAATTTATCTTGCAGCAGACCGGAAACATCTATCGGCGATGCCCGAAGGAAGATGCCGCGATTTCGCCGTTCAGTCCAATAGACAAACTTCTTGTCGCTCCCTGTGACAATGAATTGGAGATCGAATCGTACTTGCCGTATGCGTCTAACGAGGTTCTCCACTTCCGGTGGTTTCTCTTTTATTCCATCGAGCGTTGTTTCGACGCGCATGAGTGCGCCTTCAAGAGCAAGATACAAATCCCCGAGCGGCGTCGAAGTGAAACCGCCATCTCTGTTTCTTGTCGCAAATGTTCCCGGAACGATCGGGTAGCGACCGCCTTCATCGCCGCGTCCTTCACGAAAGCCCATCCAAAAGCTATCGGCGAAGGTTGATAAACGTGACGCGCTTCTGGTCACTTCACGATCTGTATCTGAGTCTTCAATTCGCAGCATTCCGACATCGCGAATCAGATCGTCGATTTGGTAGTTCGACACCTGCGAGCCAAAGTATTCAGAAGCCACGTCTTCGATTAGATGGGCCTCGTCGAGGATCACCGCAGTGTAATCAGGCAACACCGCGCCGTACATTCCATTGCGCAAATTCAAATCGGCAAAGAAGAGATGATGATTTACGACAACGATATCCGCTTGTTGCGCGCGGTTTCGCATGCGGGTGATGAAGCACGGGTCAAACTCCGGACACTTTTGGCCCAGGCAACTCTCGGAGCGTGCGTCGATATGGCGCCAGAACGAGAGCGACTCTGGCAAACGCGCAAGCTCAGCGCGATCACCAATCTCAGTTTCGCGTGACCACTGCAAGACTTCGTCGAAATAGTCGACTTCTTCAAGACCATCAAGTATCGGGGAAGCTTCCGCACGACCAAGCCGGTTCAAACAGAGATAGTTGTTGCGCCCTTTCATGTAGGTGGCGCTGAAGGGTTTGGGCAGAACGCTTTGGAGAAAAGGAATATCTTTCTCCATCAATTGTTCCTGGAGATTCTTCGTTCCGGTAGAGATGACGACTCGACCGCGTCCGCCTAAAGCGGCGGCGACCGCTGGAACCAGATAGGCGAGTGTCTTGCCTGTTCCTGTTCCTGCTTCGACGATCAGGTGTCGGTTCTGCTCAAACGCACGCATGACAGCACTCGCCATCGTGATTTGGCCGGGCCGATACTCGTATTCGGGGTGTGCCTGGGCGATGAGGCCCTCAGGCCCAAAGACTTCTTCCACGTTCTATCCTTGTGCCTTTGCTGGTGCCGCCG
>Ga0157380_10001322_pt1 | contig 16096 bp, 13 predicted proteins | sample S35metaG_FD_119757 | JGI IMG/M metagenome (GOLD analysis project Ga0157380, IMG submission 119757) | Switchgrass rhizosphere microbial communities from Kellogg Biological Station, Michigan, USA - S3-5 metaG | ecosystem: Host-associated > Plants > Roots > Rhizosphere > Soil | place: USA... | reverse complement strand
TCTGCGGGGATTCCGCGGACTGTTTCTCGCCGATCCCGAAGACCTGTCGTTGCTGGCGCTGGTGGACTTCTTTGCCGCCGATCCTTTCGGCGGCGACTCCAGCATGCAACGCATCGTCGGCGGCAATGATCTGCTTGCGACCAGACTCGCGGCGTCGCTCGAGCAACCAGTACGGCTGAAGACGATTCTTCGCAGAATTCGCCAGAACGAGACAGGAATCGAAGCGACCGTCGAAACCGAGGGAGAGGTCGCCATCCTTCGCGCGGACTACGCGGTGGTGACGATGCCGCCACCGCCGCTCCGCGAGATCGTCTTCGATCGCCCGTTACCCGACCGGCAGCAAGAAGCGATCAGGACGATTCGCATGGGACCGGCAACGAGGATGCTGCTGCAGTTCGGCAGCCGCTTCTGGAAACTGCGCCGCCAGCCAAGCCTGTACGCATCCGATCAGGCCACCGGCGCCGTGTGGGACGGAAATGAAGAACAGCGCGGCCGCAAGGGCATCCTGACGTTGCTCGCCGGCGGCAATGCGTCGGCGGAACTCAGCGCGCTCGCGGCTGCGAAGGGTGCAGGCGCGGTCGCCCGCAGGCTCGCGTTCCTGGGACGCCCGTCGCGGCTCGTGGCATCCCGCTCGATCTCCTGGGAGCGCGACCCCTGGGCCGGTGGCGGCTACGTCGCGTTCGATCGCGCGTTCGACCCCACTCTGCGGGAGTGGCTGGCCCGCCCGGCCGGGCGAATCCGATTCGCCGGCGAGCATACGAGCGCCCGCTGGCAAGGCTACGTAAACGGGGCGATCGAGAGCGGTCAACGCGCCGCCGCGGAGATTTCGTAGCCCAGCTGTACTCCGCTTGCGCCGAGTCGTATCATCGAACCTATGGCAGGCCGGACCGTCCAGTGGCTTGTGCTTGTCGCGACCGGCTTGGTGGTCGCCTGCGCGACGAGCGTTCCAGCCCGCGTCGCCAAAGAGAAAGAACCCACGCTCACTGAATCGATCGCGTCGCAAATGGCCAAGCACGAGGCATTTCCGTGGTCGCTCCGGCGCACCTTGACGTGGGCCGACTTCAAGGGATCGCCACCGCGCGACAACTCGGCCGCCGCTGAAACGGCATACACGCTCTTCTACGGCGTGCACTGCGTCGGCTCGAAGTTCGAGTTCCGGGTCGTGGCTGCGTTCCGGCCGAACGAGTCCTGGGTGCGGCCGACCGTCGTGAAGAGCACGGCCGACAGCGCGCGCGCGCTCAGGCACGAGCAGACCCACTTCGATATTTCAGAGGTGCACGCGCGCCGCATGCGACGCTACTTTGCCGAGCTCGTGGCGCCGTGCCGCACGAGCACGAACGACCTTGCCGACGCCGCGCAGCGCTTCGTCAGCGACGAGCGCAACGCGCAGGCGCAGTACGACAAGGAGACGGATCACAGTCGCAGCGCAGCGCAACAAACGCGCTGGGACAAGGAGATCGACAACCAGTTGCTCACGCTCAGCCGCTTCGCGCTACCAGTCCCAGCACGCAACTGAGCGGCCACGCTGTCGCGCTGCATTCCTGGCCGTCACCGCCTTCGGGAGTCAGCGCCGTGTCCGGCGGTTCGTTCATAGGGCCGAGTGGATCTTTTCCAGTTGTACGTCCCATATTGCTTGCCGGCGGCCCTCCCGCCAGCGCCAGCGTTGACCCCGAACTGGCATTGCCTTTGCTGAATCCAGTAACGATCGGGTGTCGAAGTCGTTGCGTGGCCGGCATCCACAGGGAGGCACGCGCATGCGCTCCGTTCGACCTCTTGCGGCCGGTCTGGCCCCGGCGCTAGTCATTCTGCTGTTCACGGCAGTCGTGGCTGCGGCTCAGGAAACATCTGCGTCGCTTCACGGCCGCGTCACGGACGTTGCCGGACGCGGCGTGAAAGACGCCATCGTCACCGCGCAGTCCGCCGATCTCATTCGCTCGGCAACCACTCACACCGGCGCATCGGGCCACTACGCATTTGCCGACCTTCCCGCCGGACACTACATCATCGGTTTCGCGCACGAAGGACTCGTGCCGGTGAAGTATCAATTCAAGATCACCGCCGGCGAGTCGGTAGTCGCCAACGTCACGATGCGCCCACAGGACGGCAACAGACCCGCGATCACCGTGGAGATCGCGCGGCCGTGGCCGCCGCCGTCGTGGGCCACTTCTCTGGAATCCAGGCACGACGCGCTCGATCAGTTGCCCGTGACTGGCGGCGTGCGGTCGGCACTGGGTCTGGTCACCGACTATCCGACCGCCCGGCCCGACGATGCGCTCTTCTTATTTGATGGGTTGCCCCTGCGTTATGGGTGGCACTTCGCATCGCCGGTCTCGTTCATCGGTCCCGGTGCAGAATCGATTCAGGAAGTGACCGTTGTACCGGGACGCCTGCCTGCGGACTACGGCCGGGCGTCAGCGGGCGCGATCATGGCGGTGACGCGATCGGGAAGTAATCGGTTGTCCGGATCGTTGCGCGCGATTCTCGATCCTGCCGACACAGGCGCGGATGTGCTGCGTAGCGCCCGCGACACCGACGGAATCGGCAGCTCGCTCGAATACGGACTCGGCGGCGCGCTCTGGGCCGATCACACCTGGTTCTATGCCAGCGGCCGGAATGTGAGGCAGTCGGTCGCTGACTACACGGCGTTCACGCAGACGCTGTTCACGACCGACACCAGCGAGCGCTTCGGCACCGCGAAGGTCACTCACGTCTTCGCGCCTCGCCAGCGCCTCGAGGGCCAGTGGATTGGTGTGCGCCAGGAGTTGGGTAACGGAATCCCGGACGGCGCCTGGCGCGTTGCGGACGAGCGCGCGCTCGGCGGCCGCTCCTTGTCAGAGACGGTGTTTTCGGGCGCGTATTTCGGTCATTTCGGTCTCGACGTCACGGCCAGATACACGCATGAAGTGGGCACGTCGTCGGCAGACGGTCTGCCGTCGTCTGACGCGCTCAGTCTTCGCACGCCGCTGGTCGATCAGCAAACGGGCGTCGCGTGGTGGGCACCGGGCACGTGCTCGTCGTGCAGATCCGAGCGATCGACGCATTCGACCGCGCGTGTGACGTTGGGGGGAAGACTCGGATCACATTACTTCACCGCGGGTTACGAGCACGCCCGCGATGTTCTTGATTCAGAGTCACAACCAACTGGCGGAGGCTTCGTCGTCCGAGCCACCCGCCCGCGAGTCGAAAACGGCTTCGTCGTACCGGTGTTTGTTCCAAACGGATCGACCTGGATCGTCTGGACGCCTGCCGGCGACCGTGACCTCAGGCTCCGAAGTGAAGGGCTGTTTCTTGGAGATCGGTGGTCCGCCGGTCGTCACCTTGAAATAGATCTCGGCGTGCGCGTCGATCGTCATCGCGCAACGGCCGAGCCCGGTGGACTGACGACGATCTCGGAGCAGTTCGTCAGTCCGCGCGTGTCCGCAACGTGGCGCCCGGTCGAGCGGCTGCCATGGACGGTCGTCGGTGGATACGGCCGGTACGTCGGCAGCGCCCTCGACCGCCGTCTCGACGCTTCGCTGGCGCTGCAACCTCAGACCCGCGCGTTCGCCTACGCCGGTCCCAGCGTGAACACCACAGGCGCGCTGGTGCCCTCAGCAGAAGCGCTTGATCGCCTGTTCCAGTGGTTCCAGTCAACTGGCGGGACGTCGCGCGCGCCTTCGTTCGTAATCGAGCCTGGTGGGACCACCGTTGCCGCCGCCAGGATCGATCCGCCTCACGTTGATGAGTGGTCGTTAGGTGTGACTCGTCCGATCGGCACACAGGGATCGGCCCGCGTGGATTTCACGGTTCGCAACTACGCCAACCTTCCTTCGCGGCAAATCGATGTCTCGGCCCCGGTTGTGGATGGCTTCGGGCGTGCGATCGACTCGGGGCCCGCAGTCACATCGAACCTGCTCGAGAGGCGCTACGCGGGAATGACGCTGCAGGCGAGTTACCGCTTCGGCCACTATGCGGACGTCGACGCCCAGTACACGTACTCGCAACTGCGCGGCAACGCCGATGGACGGATGCTGACCGCAAACGGATTCGCCAACTCGGAGCTGGCGTATCCGCAGTTTTTCGACGCCGCCTGGCATTTGCCCACGGGCGCGCTCACCGAGGACTCGCCCCATCGACTTCGGATGTGGGCGCACTCAGAAATCATCGCGAACGAGAAACGCGGCGTGCTGATCGCGACCATTGTCTATAGCCGCGAGTCAGGACGGCCGTATGGCGCCGTCGGGCTCGTGAACGTGCAGCCGTACGTGACGAACCCCGGCTACTTCCAGCCGCCGGCAGCCGTTGACTATTTCTTCACAGCACGGGACGCCTTCCGGACCGAGGGTCTTTCACGCTGGGATCTCGGAATCAATTACCGCCGGCGCCTTCCCGGCACCGTTCACGGCGATATGTTCGGCGCAATCCATATCCTCAATCTGACGAACGCGGTGCGGGTTCTGAATGCAGAGCGGCGCGCGGTTACGCGAACTGCGTTCACCGATTCATCGCTGCAACCCTTCAATCCGTTTACGCAATCCCCCGTTCCAGGCGTGCATTGGAGCTTCGACGATACCGCCACGCGTCTCGACACCGCTCAGACGTCTGTCTCGACGACGCTCGGACGCGCGATTCGCTTCACGCTTGGGATCAGGTTCTAGCCATGAGAATGCTCACTTCGTCCATCGTCTGCGCGCTGTGCATGGCCGTGCTGTTGACGGCTCAGACAAAGCCGGCGCCGCCTTCCAAGCCAGCCTCTCCCGCTCGAGCCGAACCGACGATGGCGGAGCTCTGGTCCGAGCCGGAGCCTGACCGCGACTTGTTCTACGGCGTCGGCGGGGCGCGCCTCGTGCCTGATCCGAAAGAGCTGTATGAAGTAACCGAGATCAAAATCGGTGGATTCAGCGAGGGTTACTCGCTCATCGATTCTCAGGAACGCGAGTGGAGCGTGAAGTTCCCGCCGGAAGCGTTGAGTGAAATCGTCGTGTCGCGCCTCCATTGGGCGCTCGGCTATCACCAGCCACCTCTTCACCTGTTGCGCGAGTGGAATGCGAAGGGCGCCACGTCGCCGAACCCGCAGCTGCCGGCCAGGTTCCGCGCGAAGTCGCCGGATTTCAACGGCCTTCAGTCGGGGGCAAATTGGGCATTCAAGGACAATCCCTTCGTCGGTACCAGACAAATGAATGCTCTGCTCGTGCTTCAGGCGATCGTCGAGAATCCGGACGTCAAGCCCTCCAACAACACGATCTACGAGTTGAAAGCGCCGGCCGAAGGCGCGTCTCGTTGGTACGTCGTGCGTGACCTGGGCTACTCGCTCGGCCGGGCCGGCTTCAATTCGCCCCGGACGGACATCGACGCGTTCGAGCGCGCGCCGTTCATTCGTGGTGTCGTCAACGGAAAGGTGCAGTTCCACTATGGCGGCCAGTTCAAGTCCACCCTGCGCGACGTGGTCACTGTGGAGGATGTGCGCTGGCTCTGCGAGCGGCTTGGGCGATTGACCGATCGCCAGTGGCATGACGCGTTCCGGGCGGCCGGATACGAATTGTCCGTCTCGGATCGCTACATCTCACGCTTCAAGGCCCGAATCGCCGAAGGCCTGGCGCTGCACTAGCTCGGGCGTGTTGCGATAGCATTTCGCACACGTCGATGACTGCCACCTCTACAACGACTCAACAACTGCTCCGTCACACCGTCGCAACACTTGCGTATCGCGCTGAAAAAGTCCTGCGCGATGCGCCTGCGGCGTTCTCTGAAATGCGCCTCTCGCCTGCGCATCGATCGCCGCTCGAAATCGTCTCGCATATGGGCGATCTCCTGGAGTGGGCGCAGCGCATGGCGCAGGGGGAGTACGTGTGGTCGCCGCAACCTGCCGCCGACTGGAAAGCTGCGTGCGATCGGTTCTTCAGCGGCCTGCTGACGCTGGACGAGGCGCTTGCGTCGTCGACGTTTGACAAATATTCGGCGGACGTCATCTTCCAGGGTCCGATCGCGGATGCCTTGACGCACATCGGTCAGCTTGCGATGGTTCGAAGCGCCGCTGGCGTGCCCGTTAGGCCCGAAAGCTACGCGAGAGCCGAGATTCAGGTGGGTCGCGTCGGCCGCGAGCAGTCTGCGACGAGAAAAGAGTTCGAAGGCGACGCGAGCGCCAAACGCAGATAGCGCAGGAGTCATGACATGAAATTGACTGAACTGTTCATCGCTGAACTGGATCGGGAAGCCGCGCGGACGCAACGCGTGCTCGAAGCGGTCCCGGTCGGACACGACGACTTCAAGCCACACGAAAAATCGATGCCGTTCGGCCGGCTGGCGGCACTTGTGGCGAGCATGCCGTCCTGGATCTCGCTCGTTATCGACACGGACGAGCTCGACTTGAATCCACCCAATCCGCCCAAGGGGGGCGGTTCGTGGAAGCCGCCGGCCACCAGCGACCTTGTGAGCGCCCACGATGGGCACATCACCAAGGGCCGCGCGTCGCTCGCCAAGACCACTGACGACCACCTGCTGACGACGAACTGGAAGTTACTGGTGGGAGGTAACGTCGTGGCCAACGATCCGCGGCACGTGGTGCTCCGCGACACGATGCATCACCTCGCGCATCACCGCGGACAGCTGACGGTCTATTTGCGCCTGCTGAATCTCAAAGTGCCGGCGACGTATGGACCGTCGGCCGACGACCAGCGGTTTCTCTAGATCGTTTCTTCGTAGAACTTCTCGTAGAGCGGCACGATCGCTTCGGTCGAGTAGCGCGCGCGAACGACACTCGCGGCGTCGCGGCCGACGCGCGCTCGCAGCGGTCGATCGGCCAGCAGCGCCACCGTGCGCTCGATCATGCCGTTTATGTCGTCGGGACCGCACAAGAACCCTGTCTCGCCATCGTCAATCACTTCCGGCAGTCCGCCGACCCTCGACGCCACCACGGGCACCTCGCACGCCATAGCCTCCAGTGCGGCCATGCCGAAACTCTCCTGCGATGACGGAAGCAGGAAGACGTCCGCGGCCGACAACCACGTCGCCAGGTCCTGCTGCTCGCCGACGAACAGCACCTGATCGCGCAGGTCGTCATCCATCACCCGCCGCTCGAGCGGCAGGCGTTCCGGGCCGTCACCAATCAGTACGAGACGCGCCTTAGTCTTCGCCGCGACGCCGCGGAAGACGTCATAGACGACGCCGGTGCGTTTCACCGGGCGGAAATTCGACATGTGCATCAGCACGGCCTCGCCATCGGGAGCAAGACGCCGGGCGAGTTCGGGATCGTGCCGTCGCTGAAATTCGCGGGCGTCCAGAAAATTCGGGATGACACGAATGGGTCGCTTGATCCCCAATGTCTCAACGGTGTCGCGTCGCAGACTTTCCGACACAGCCGTGACGCCGTTCGACTTCTCAATCGAGAACGCGACCACGCGCCGGTAAGACGGATCGCTGCCGACGAGCGTGATGTCAGTGCCGTGAAGTGTCGTCACCGTCTTCGGCGGCACGGTATCGGCGTCGGAGGCGAGAATTTGATCCGCGAGATACGCCGCCGTGGCGTGCGGCACTGCGTAGTGGGCGTGCACGATGTCCAGCCGCTGCTCGCACGCGACCCGCACAATCGTGTTCGCGAGCGCGAGCAGATACTGCGGCTCGCGAAACAGCGGATACGCCGGCGTCTCCACACGCTCGAACGACAGGCCCGGCTGGCCGTGCCGCCAGCGGAACGGCACTTCACTGCTGATCAAGTGGACGCAGTGGCCGCGGAGCGCCAGCGCGTGCGCCAGCTCGGTGCCGACCACGCCGCTTCCACCGACGGAGGCGTAACACACGATGCCGACTCTCATGAAGCGCCGTGTCCGCTCTTCATGAGTGATGAACGCTGAATGGGTTCACGCACGATAAATCCCTCGGCGAAGAGAACACCGGCCTGCGCGCCCAATTGCGCATCGCGGCTCTCGATCAGTTGTCGAAAACTTGAGGCAGTGAGCCGCGTAGGTACTGCACCTGGCCCCTGCGGTGCGAACTGACTTCGATAACAGGCCAGCGACTCGCGCTTCCGCTCGTAGTGCGCGGAGACATCCACCACGAAGGATGGCGTCACGCTGTCGTTGATGAAGTAGTAGCAGGTCCATTCCGGACGCCACGGCTCGTCGGCGGAACCCGTGTCGAAGCGGCGGAGTCCGGCGCGGAAGGCTGCAATTCGCAGTGTCTCGCTCGCCGCAATGTGATCGGGATGGCGATCGTCCCAGTACGGCACCGCAATCGCCCGCGGACGATGTTGGCGCAGGAATGCGGCGCCGGCTCGAATCAGGTCTGGCGAGGGCGACAAACCGCCGTCCGGCCAGCCTAGACATTCGCGCCACTTGGCGCCGAGAACTGCGGCCGCCGCCTCGGATTCGCGGCGCCGCTCAGCCGGCGTCCCGTTACTACCCAGCTCGCCCGCCGTGAGATCGCAAATGCCCACTGCAAGTCCGTCTGCCGCATGACGCGCGATCGTTCCGCCCATTCCGATCTCCGCATCGTCGGGATGCGGTCCAAAGACCATGAGGTCCACAGGCATCGCCTTATCTTAGTTGGCGGCGCGGCCCGTACATGCAGACCGAGGGTTACACACACGATTAAGCCTTACGTAACAAAGAGATAGACGGGGGACTCGGACCGGGTTGGCCCCGATTTCGCAACAGACATCAGCGTGATGAAAGGGCGAAGATTCATGCGCCCGCGGCATCAACGCCGGCGCGGACACCGTCGCCGTATGCGCTCTGCTCTCGTGGCCGGCGCGACGATGCTGTTCGTGCCGCACGCGGGAAAAGCGCCGCCGAAACCGCGCGTGTCGCACTCGTCACACGCGGCGTCCACGGCCTCGCCGCCGACCGTCGATCGCCCGGTCGTTCCGCTCGTCCATGTCATGACCGCATTCACGCTGCCGGCGGATCTCGTCTACGAATCGCTGATACAGGAGGCCGCGGCGTTTCACGACGTGGACGCTGACCTCGTGCGCGCCGTCATTCGAACGGAGTCCGCGTTTGATGCGATGGCGGTGTCGACCGCGGGAGCGCAAGGCCTCATGCAACTCATGCCGGCCCTGGCAGCCGAGCTGGGCGTGCTGAATCCGTTCGATCCTCGCGAGAATATTTTCGCCGGCGTGCGGTATCTGCGCGCGTTGCTCGACGACCACAAAGGCGACGAAGTGCTGGCGCTTGCGAGCTATAACGCGGGACCCGGCGCGGTGATGCGTTACCAGGGCGTGCCGCCGTTCAAAGAGACCCAGCACTACGTGCGGACGATCACCGGGCTCGTGGCGCGCGATCGCGCGGCGGCCGCCGCGGCTGCGGCCGAGAACGACCAGTAATGGAGCCCGGGGTCTTCCGCCTTCGCGCGAGGCTTCGGCGGACCACCGTAGCCTTGGCGAAGGTGGTGAGACCCGGGGCACCGTTTAACGCCCCGTCTCGGCGCGCTTCTGCTTGATCTCTTCGAAAATCGGTCCGCCGGGGTGCAGCACCTGCGCCGCTTTCGTTGCGTTTGAGAAATACTCATCGGCTTCCGCCGTGCGCTTGCGACGTGCGGCATTCACCGCCATGTCCAGGTAGAGGTAGTCGAGCCGATTCTCGACCGGGACCTTGAGTGCAACGGGCAACGCGCGCAGGTAGTGCGCGCTCGCTTCGTCGAGTTGCCCGAGCAGGTCGCACACCCGGCCGAGCTCGGAATGCAGCCGAGCTAGTCCCGGATCCTCTTCGCTCTGAATGACTTCCAGCTTCCCGATCACGCTCGCGAGCGCGGCCTTGCCTCGCTCGTACTCGCCCATCTTGAAGTACACGCGCGCGAGCTCGGTGTTCGTTTCCAACTGATACGGGTGCAGCGGATGCAGACGTTGCGCCTGATCGAGAGCGTCACGAAGGGAGCGTTCGGCGCCGGTGTAGTCGCCGGCCTGCGCCTGGCTTCGCGCAAACGCCATGGTGCGTTCCCACTTCGGTCCATCGACGCAACTCGTGAGACAGAGACACGCCGCGAGCACGTGAAGAACCCTCGGGAGCTTCACGGCAGTCCTCGAAACGGAAAGTAATAAGCGAAGGCCGCGGCGGCGCCGGCGATGTACGCGAGCGTGATCGCACGCGGCAGCCGAACAGAGGCGCCGAATACGCTGACACCAACCGCCAGCGCCGGGAGTGTCGGCAGAAAGTAATACAGGTACGTTTGGCGCGGCGTCTGGAGCGACGCCAAGACAAGCGGTAGAAAACAGCCGCCGACCATGGCGAGCACCAGCAGAGCCGATTCAGAGCGCTGCCTCACGAAATGAAACAACGACCACAGGGTGAGCGGCACAGTGGTGAAGATCAGAAATGGATTGTAGAGGCCGCGCAGATGGAGCACGCCCTGCTGGAAGTAGTTGATCTCCTGACGGTTCAGCAGCCATTCCCACGGGCGGCTCTGGGGAATCGGTCCCGGTGGACGAAACCCGTACGTCGCGGCCTGGTGCGTGTACGCGTAGAACAGATTGTCGAAGGGATTGGCAAAGACGCTAACGCCGCGATTCAGCAGCCACAACAGGGCGGGCACGGCAACCACCGCGCTCGTGGTCATCAGAAGAAGCGGCCGCAGGCGGGCGGTTGACCATTTCGCCGTTCGCGTACGGTCGATCCAACTGCGGCCGACCTCGAAGATGGCGATGACGACGAGGCCGGCGAGGCCCGTCAGCTTGCAGCACACCGCCGCGGCAATGAGCAGGCCCGCCATGATCGCACGGCCCGTCACGTAGGAATACACGCCAGCGAGCGTGAACGTCACGACAAAAATATCGAGCATCGCGACGCGGCTGTGCACGAGCATCATCGGGTCGAGCGCGGCCAGACCGGCGGCGGCGAGACCGACAGCATCACTTCCCGTGAGACGTCTTGCAAGCAGGAACACGAACAGAATCGCGAGCGTCCCAAAAATCGCGCTTGGCAATCTCCAGCCGTATGCGTTGTCCCCCACCAGTCGGACGGACGCCGCGATGATGCGCTTCGCGCCGACCGGATGTTCGATATTCGGATCGATTCCGTCGCGCACGTAGCGATACGGATCGCCGGGCATTGCCTCGAGCCCGAGCATGTTGTGGACGGCCGGAATGTAATACCCCTCGTCGAACATGAGCTGACGGCCGGAGTACCCGAGCCACATGACGCGGATGGCGAGCGAGATCGCCAGAATGCCGAAGAGGCCCAGGAACACTCGCGATCGAGGTCGATCCGGCACGGCGGTATCTATACCACGCGCTTCACATACACTTTCTTTTGACGATGCCACTGCGAACCGGAATGCTGGCTCACGACGCCACGACGCGGACAGTGCACGCGAGCGGGGGCCGCAGGCACAGACGCGAGCCGTTGCTCACGAGCGATCAACTGGTCGGCAGTCCTGAGACGAAACTCGCGTACCGCGTGCAGCGGCCGCTGGGCGCAGGCGGGTACGGCGAGGTGTATCTCGTCAAACGCATCGGCCGATCGGTCACCGTGCCTTCGATCGTGTGCCTGAAGGTCAGCCGGCATATCGACGGGTGGCTCCGTGAAGCGTATTTCGGTCAGGTGCTGGAAGCGCATCCCCGCGCGATTCGCGTGTTCGACAAGTTCCCGCTGCTGTCTGACTCCGGCGAGCTGCTCTACTGCCTCGCCCTCGAATACGCGCGCAACGGCGACCTAAGTGCGTTCCTCCGGCGATCAGGCAAGGGCTTCACGGAAACTTCGGCACGACGGGAAATCGCGGGCATTCTCGAGGTCCTGGGCAAGCTGCACCGCGGTCAAGTCCTGCACCGCGACCTCACGCCACTCAACGTCTTCGTCTGCGACGGCCGCAAGCTGAAGCTCGGTGACTTCGGCATCACCCAGCAGCAGATGAGCAGTCGTGGCATTACCGCTCGGACGATGAATGTCTCGATGGCCCCGAGCGATCTGCTCGGCGGCATCGCGCCCAAGTGGCGCGCGCGCGATGACGTGTATCAGGTGGGCCAGCTGCTGGCGATGCTGATCAAGGGCGACGCGCACGCGCGTGTCCAGCCGCACGAAGTGCGGCGCCTGTCGTGCACCGACGAGCTGAAGGAAATCATTTACCGCTGCATTGGCGAACGGCGCAAGAGATATGAAAATGCCGTCGACCTCATTGAAGCGCTGAACTCACGACCGAAGCGTCTGAAGGCCGGAGTGTTGCGCTCACTGAAGGGCGCGCACTTGGCGTTCACCGGCATTCTCAGCAAGCCCCGCGCCGAGGCCGTCCGCGCTGCCCGCCGCGCGGGTGCGACCATTCACGGCTCGCCCTCCACCAAAACCTCCGTCGTCGTTCGCGGCCGCCCGAATCCCCTCCAGGCCGCCGGCCGCGCGGGCGGGTTGAAGCTGATGGAGATCAAGCGCCTGCGCGAGAAGGGCTACCGCATCACGCTGCTGAACGAGGCAAGATTCTGGAGCTTAGTGACTCGGAAATGACATGAACGACGTGAATGACACGAACGACGGGAATACCGGTCCGCCCATGTCTCGCTTCCTTGTAGCGCACATTGTCGCGATCGCGGTGGTCATGAGCGTGCCCGCCGGGAGTCGTGAACAGGCGTCGCAACTCTTCGATCGTTACGCCACCACCGGAGAAACGGGACCCACGACCTTCCGCAATGTCGATCAGTTTCTCGATCTCCTGAACTCGCAGGGAAAGAAGTGGTCGTCTTCTGCTGGCGCGGCAGAACAGGACCGTCGTCACCACTTGCTGGCGTTACTTGCGCTCGAGACTGCCGCGCAGGCCGAAGCCGCCGACGGCTTGAAAGCCATCGAGTGGGCCTGCGAACTGTTGCGCGACGACCCTCGCGACGAATTCGAAAGGCAGTGGCTCATCGTCTCGTCGTCCATGTTCTTTCGAGCGTACTTGGAGACCCAGTACACGATCGGAGAGACGCGGGGCAGCATTTCCCGCGGAGCGAGAACCCCACATCTTGACCATGCCTTGGGTCGTTACCCGCACGAGCCACGCCTCCGCCTGGCGAAAATCCTGACACGACCAGAAAGCTATGCGTTAACGAGTACGCCGGGACTCGATCCCGGCAAGCTTGTCAGCATCCAGGGGGTTGCGATCATTCCCGCGACCGTGCCCAGACCGTTGGAACGGCTCAAGGTGACTGTTACAGAGTTCGAGGCGCTCAGCGTTGATCGAGAGGTTGGCCCGGAAGCTCGTGCACACGTGGGCTTCATCAGGTTCCAACTCGGCGAGCTTGCCCAGGCGATCGAACACTTCAGACTGGCCGCTGACGCAGCCGTAGATCCTTTTGTCAGCAACCTCGCCTGGCTGGGCCTCGGGTTGTCCCTCGATGCCAGTGGCAGGAGAAACGAAGCGACGAACGCGTACGAGAGGGCCGCATCCGCAATGCCACGAGCTCGAGCGTCAGCCGTCCAACATGCGGTTCACCTGTTCTTAGCTGGCGAGAAAGATCGCGCATCCCAAGTTGTCGAACGCGCATTTGGTCCCAATCCACTCGATCTGGAGCCCTGGCGGCACATCGTCGCGCCCGATCGGCATGTTTCCGCTGATATCCGCAGACTGCGCGCGCTTCTTGGATTACCTCAGGATTCGCAAGTCGAGTCGCCTGCTCGGGATAGCTCGACCAGGACTGACGCTGTGGCATCCACCCTCGCGCCGGAGCCCCAGCGGTCGTTTGACCCTCGCTTCCACTCGATGGCGACTGGAGTCGTCGTGGATGCTCTCATCAGCGCGAGGAATATTCCCGTCGCGGGTCTCACCGAAGCTGATCTGGAAGTGACCGATCGAGGGCAGCGGCAAACCATCGAGATAGCGGAAGTCGAGCACAGTCCTCTCGACATCAGCCTCGTGGTCGACATGTTCAACGAGTTGGTCATCGGCGTGTTTCGTCCTGGAAACCAGATCGTCACTCCTGCCGTCACCGATCAACTCCGTCAAGACATTGGGTCAATCGCAGCCCGACTGCGCAGCGGCGATCGCCTCAGGGTTGTTCAGGTTGATGGTCAAGTGGGTGCCGAGCTCTGGCCGATGCAGTTCCCGCCGTTCCCACTCGAGAGACTTCCGCGTGGCGCCGGAATTAAGGGAGCCACGATGGAAACTGCGACGGCCCAGGCCACATACGGCCGTCTTCAGGCCCTCTTCGACCCGGTCGCGGCAGCGCTGATGAAGTCCGTGCCTGTCGATCGGCGGCATCTGACTGTCGTTGTGACCGACGGCGTCGATGGCGCCAGCGTGTTACCGCCGACCCTGTTCGCGGAACTGGCGCGCGAGTCATCGTCTGTCATGTACGTCCTGCGTCGCGATACCCAAGAGGAGCTCGCCGCGCAGTTCGGGACGAGATTACAGCCGTACCAGTTCCTGTTCTGGAGGCCGAATCCGCGCGTGATTGAAGAGGCGGCCGTTGCCACAGGCGGGACGGTCATCTTTCACCCAGGTGGAGCGCTGCTGCCTGACTTCAGTCGTGCTCTCGATCAGTTTCGCCGCGGGTATGTGATTCGCTATCGGCCGACCGACACGACGTCCGGCTGGCACGACATTCGGATTCGAGTGCTGCGTCCGGGCAACTACGAGATCAAGTCCCGCAAGGGCTACACGGCACGGTGACGCGACAATGACATGAACGACGGGAATGAACTAGACGAGCCTGTTCTTGAGGGCCTTCGCCACCGCCTCTGACTTCGAGTGCACCTGCAGTTTTTCGTAGATGCGGCGCATGTGGAAAGACACCGCGTGCGTGGTGACGCCAAATTCCTTCGCCGCACTCTTGTAGTTATGCCCTTCCACCATCATGCGCAGTAGGCGGGTTTCGTGAGGCGTCAATTCATAGTCTGCGTTTTCCGGCGGACGGATGTCACGAAACAAACTAATGACGCGGCGCGCGACTTCGGGCGACATCGGCGAACCGCCCTCGACGGCCTCCCTCAAGCTTTCGAGCAGGCGCGCCGGCGGCGTCTTCTTGAGTAAATAGCCGCACGCGCCCGCGCACAGCGCCGCGAAAATCCGCGCGTCGTCGCTGTAGACCGTCAGCACGAGCGGCGAAATCTTCGGATACCTCTCCTTCAGTAGGCGAATGCCGTCGATGCCGGACATGCCGGGCAATCCGATGTCGACGAGTGCGACGTCCGGCCCAGTCGGTCCGATGCTCGCAAGCGCGTCCTCCATCGATCGAAAACGGCCAATGACCTTGTAGCCGGGCGTGGCGTCGATCAATACCGCGAGCCCTTCGCGAATCTCGCGCTGATCCTCGATGTTGACGACCGTAATCACGGGAGAAACGGTGTCGGTCATTGCGCGCGCCTCTCCACGTCAAGCGAGATGGTCGTACCGCGCCCTGCCGCGGATTCAACGACGAGCCGGCCACCGAGGGCGGCGACGCGGCGCCGCATGCTGGCCACACCATTGCCGTCGGTCGCGTACGACGAATCGAAGCCGCGGCCGTTGTCCGAAATGCGAAGCCAGAGGCGGCGTTTGTCGCTCTCGAACTCGATCGCGACACGTGTAGCCTCGGCATGTTTGGCGACGTTCGTCACACTTTCTTTCAGAATCAAGAAAATCTCCCGTCGAAGGTCCGCGCCGAGGCGAAGATTGACCGAGGGCTCTGGTGCCCGAAACACAATCTCGATGTCCGTGGCGCCAAGCGTGTCCTCGACGAACCGCCGCATCCGATGCACCAGGTCGCCGAGTGAATCGACCTCGGGGTTGATCGCCCAGACGATGTCGCTCATGGAATCGACGAGAGCGCGAGAGGTTTCGGCGATCCGTCCCATTGGCTCCGCCGCGTGGCTGCCGTCGGGCTCGTGGCTCAGCCGCTCGCGCGCGACCTCCGCCAGAATGGCAATTTGCGACAGGCTAGCGCCGATGTCATCGTGCAGGTCTGTGGCGATGCGCGCCCGGACGCGCTCGACGCGCAGCAATTGCGCCACGCGCGCGCGGTACAGCGCGACGATGCCGGCCGTGGCGGCAATGATCACGAGGCTCATGAACCACCAACGCGCATACACCGGCGGGAGCACGGTGAAGGCCACTACGGCCGGCGTCTCGCTCACGGCACCGTCGCTTCGAACGGCTCGAACGAGAAACCGATAACCGCCGGGCGACAAACGCACGAAGTTGACGCTTCGAAGCTCCGACGGTGCCGTCCAGTCCGACTGCATGC
>Ga0157380_10001321_pt1 | contig 16098 bp, 10 predicted proteins | sample S35metaG_FD_119757 | JGI IMG/M metagenome (GOLD analysis project Ga0157380, IMG submission 119757) | Switchgrass rhizosphere microbial communities from Kellogg Biological Station, Michigan, USA - S3-5 metaG | ecosystem: Host-associated > Plants > Roots > Rhizosphere > Soil | place: USA... | reverse complement strand
TGCGCGCGCAGGAGATGCATTGGGGGATGGTTGTCGCCCAGCAACTCATCCGAATTGGCCTGGTCCGCCCGGGTCGTGATCGTGCCGTCGGCATTGTGCTGAAGTCGTAATGGTGAGTTCTGTCTATCGGACAGGCTGATGGTGTCGTTGAAGCCGAACAGCAGCCCATCGCGGAACCGCCGGTTCACCGCAATCTGAACCGAATGGTAAGTGCGGAATCCGATCGGTTGCTGCTGGTTGATGGCGCCATACCCCGTGTAGTAGCGGACGAGATCGGGATTCGTCGACGCGTACGACGTGGCCGGATCCGTCGACGTGGCAGACGTCGCCAGCGCCGGATTCTGCGCCGACGGCAGGAACGCGACGCCCAAATCAATGGCGTTGAGGTTGACGCCAGCGTTGGTATCGAAGGAATGCTGGCCGGTGTAAGCGACATCAAGCGCGGTCGAGAACGGCAGCATCATCTGGACTCCGCCATTCCACTGCGTCGAAGCGGACAGCTTGTTGTCGATCTGCCAGACGGTCAGTGACGGTGCGCCTTCAGTCGACAGGCCCGTCGAGGCCATGTTCTGCAGCTCGCCATAGCGGACCGTGACATTGCGGGTAAAGGGCGGATTGTTGACCGTGCCGTAGACGGTGTTGGCCGGCGCGCGGTCGTAGAACAGGCCAGCGCCGCCGCGCACGACGAACCGCTGGTCCCCCGCCACATCCCACGCCGCACCAACGCGAGGCGTGATGCCGATGGAAGGATAGTTGTAGAAGGTTTCCGGCACCGGACCCGTGCCAGCTGGATACACGCTGTTGGTGATCGAGCCGGTATTGGGGATGAGCGTGCCGACCGCCAGCGCCGAGTTCGGCCCCAGCATCTGACCCGTCAACGGATCCATCGCGCGGCGGTTGGCGGCCGCGCACGGATAGACGCCGCCGACGCATCCGGACACGTAGAGCCGGGGCGCCTGTGCCCGGTTCCACTCCTCGGGAAGGAAGTTGGCGCTGTACCCATACGAGTCGTACTGCGGCCGCATGTGGGCGAATCGCACGCCATAGTCGAGCGTCAAGCGGCTGGTGGCGCGCCAGTTGTCCTGGATGAACGCCTCGTTGTTGACCGCAAGGTATGCCCCTTCAGCCCACCGCGAGGTCTGCGTGTAGGTGCTGAACACGCCGATCGCGGCGTTGGCATATCCGAAGGTGGTGTCGAGCGGATTGTTGGCATCGTTGGCGAAGCTGATGTTCCCGGTCACGTTGCCCGCTCCGCGACGCTGCAGGCTCCGGAAGTAGTAATAGCCCGCCTTCAGGGTGTGCTGGCCCTTGACCTTGGTCAGGCTGGCGTTCCACGTCCGGTTGCGGGTGTCGAGAATGAAGTTGGTGCCGCCGGTGACGCCGGGATTGGCGCCGAACGGGCCGACGTTCGGATGCGGCGGATTGGCGACGCGAGTGCCGAAGGCAAACTGCGGCGGCGCCATGATCCGTGTGCCATCCCACATCGTCGTGTCCACTTGCCCAAGGACCCAGTGCGTGAAGGTGTTCGGATCTAGGACGGTCGCGTTCGGAAACAGCATGGGAATGTCGCCGAACCCGGAGAGATTGCGGTTGCCCGCCGACGTCACGCTCAGGCCGGTACGGCAGTAGTTCGGCTCGCCCCCGGTGATCGAGCATCCCTCCTGATGGTGGAAGTTGGCGCCGAACGATGCTTCGAGAAACATCGTCCCGCTGATCGTCCAGTTGAACGTGCCGGCCGGCAGCCAGATGCCGTAGTCGTGCTCTTGCGTGTCGTTGAAGCCCGGGATGGTGCCGGGGTGCACCTTGCTTGGTTGCTGATACTCGACAAACTTGACGCTGGCGCGGAGCGACGGCGTCGGTTGGTAGTCGCCGCGGATGACCGGCTGATACCCAATGATCTTCATCTCGGGATCAACGCTCTCGTAGTTGTACGCCTGACCGGCGGGCTGCGCAATGTTCGGACCCGGCCACCACTTCAGGATGTTCACGCCGCTCGCATAGAGACGGTTCGCGGGAATTTTTCCAAGCACGCCGCCGTCCTGAAAGCAGGCCCTGGTGTCGGCCGCCGAGCAGGTGCCGGCGACCAGCGGATCCTTGATATAGGGATAGAGGTTGCCGAGATTGTCGCGCGACTGCGAGAAATCTCCCTGACGCTCGAGTGCCGTCGGCACCCGGTAGCGATTGACATCGCCGCCGAACTTGCGCGGGTTGGCTTCGAGGTTGAAGTAGAAGAACAGCTTGTTTTGTCCTCCAGGTCGGCCGACTGGACCGCCAAGCGAAAAGCCGTAATCCATTTGATCGAGCACGGGTTTGGGATCGCCGTTGATGATGTTGGTCTGGCGGTTCGCGTTCCAGTCGGAGTTTCGGATGGCGCTATAGATCGATCCGCGGAACTGGTTGGTTCCGCTCTTGGTGACGGCGTTGATCTGCAGACCGGCCGAGCGCGCGTACTCCGCCTGGTAGGTCGACGTCACCAATCGGACTTCCGCCAGCGATTCGACGCTGATGCGTGTGGCCGGCCGGTTGATGCCTGGGTCCATCGCCGTCGCGCCGTCAAGCATGTAGTTGGCGCCGCCTCCGCCGCCGGCGCGTGCCGCCGGATCCAAGGCGCCGGGAGTCACGACGACGCCTGGCGCGAGCGAGAGCAGTTGTTCAAAAGTGCGGCCGTTGAGCGGCAGGTTGGACACCGACTCGGTGGTGACCGTGAAGGATCGCTCGCCGCTCGCCGTCTGCACGAGCGGCGTTTCAGCGGTGACGGTGACGACCTCGGCCGTCCCGCCGACGTCAATCGTGATGGTGCCGAGACCGACGATCGACCCCGAGCTGACCACGATGCCGGTGCGGCGCATCGTCCTGAACGACTGCATCTCCACCTGGATGGTGTAAGTGTCGGCGGCGATGTTCGGGACGACGAAGGCGCCGTCGGAGTTGGTGACAACCGGAGCCATCATCGTACCGCGCGTGTCACTGATCACAGTGACCGTCGCTCCGGGAATGATCCCGCCTTGCGCGTCTTTCACAACGCCCGTGATCGTTCCCGTCACGCCCTGCGCCGCCGCGACTGCAGCCGCGGCGATGATGATCGCGCCGGCAGCTAAGTATCGCAACCCGTGTGAAACAGACATCATTTGCACTCCTCCGGCGCAGCCGCGCCTGGCTTCCCGAACCCAAATGCAATTCAAGCCATCAGACTGACCATCACCTTCACCGCTTCGCGCTGGCGCAGAACATCGAAACCCGTCAGCGCTTCTTCCAACGACAGCCGATGCGTAATCAGCTCGTGCGGTCTGACCTTGCCCGTGCGAATCAATTCGATCGCGTGCGCGAAATGGCGCCGCACGCTCGCCACCACGCCGATCCACGTCACGTTCTTGCGCATCACCTGCAGCACGTCGAGCTCGGTGGTCCGGACGATTCCCAAGCTCACCAGCGTTCCGTTGCCGGCGACGATGTCGAGCGCGGTCTGAATGGCAGCGGACGTGCCGCCCGATTCGATTGACAGGCCGAATCCAATCCCGCTCGTCAGGTGCCGCGCGTGTTGCACGATTGCCGATCGATCGCCGAGAAACACGCCGGCACCGAGCGACGCGGCCAGCTCGAGTCGCGCCTCGTCGCCCGCCTGGCCGTACATCACGATCGGACCGACGCCAGCGGACTGCAGCAACTGAAGATGCAAGAACCCGAGTGGCCCCGGCCCAATGATCGCGGCCGTCGTCCCCGGGGCCGGTCTCACCCGCTCCACCGTGTGCACCGCCGTCGCGAGCGGTTCGAGAAACGCCGCGCTCTCGAGCGTGACCTCCTCAGGAAGCGGCAACAGCGAGGCCGCCGGCACCACGACAAATTCCGCCAGTACACCGGCTCGCGTCAGCCCGATGTGGTGCCAGTCCTGGCACAGGTTGTAATTCCCGCGCAGGCAGTGAAAGCAAACACCGCATCCCGTCACGGCCTCAACGCCGACGCGCGTGCCGAGCGCCGGTCCGGCAGTGCCTGGTCCAAGGTCGACGACTTCGCCCGCCGCCTCGTGTCCGACAATCAGCGGCGACGGCACCGGGCGGTTGCGTCCGCGATAGACGCCGTCGAACAGCAGCAGATCGGTACCGCAGAGCCCCGATGGGCCAACGCGCACCAGCGCCTCGCCGGGTCCGGGCACTGGCGGCGCGGTCTCGAGAACCTCGAGGTGGCCGACGCCGGGTGCCGTCTTGATCAGTGCACGCACAGCCGCTTCACCAGCCGAGAATCTCCATGCGCGCCAGCGTGCAGTTCCGCATGATGTTGATGTAGCGCTCGGTGCGGTCCGGGCCATAGAGCAGGGGGTTCTTCGCAGGCGGATAGCTGTCGTGCACGTAGGTGGTCCGCGCGAGCAGATTCATGTTGGTGTTGGGATGGGCCTGCATGACGTTCTCGACTTTCATCTTGATGGCCTCGTCCCAGATGTGCTCGTATCCGCCGACGAAGTCGCCGCGGTTGTTCACGTCGGTGCCGGCGGTCACGAGCAGGATCGGGTGAGTCGTTCCCTGCCATTTCACCGGGACGACCATCCCAATCGATCCAGGCGTGTGTCCCGTCATCGTGAAGATGGTGCCGGTCACGTCGCCGACCGTGATCTTCATGCCGTCGGTGGCGTCGATGTCGCGCTTCATCTTCGGCGTCGGGGCTGGAGGTGGCGCCGGTGCGGCGGCCGGCGCGGCTGCTCCGCCGCGACCGCCGCGGCCGCCGCCACCACCACGTCCGGTGCTCTTCAAATAGAGTTCCCAATCGTCTCGATGCATCACCGCTTTGGCGCCGGTCATCCGCTGGATGTATTCGCCGCCACCGGTGTGGTCGAAGTGGTTATGCCCGAAGACCAGGTACTTGATCTTCATGGGATCGAGATTGAGCTTCTTGATGGCGGGGATGATGATGTCGCGCGCGTCTTCCTCGCTGTTCATCGTGTCGAACAGGATGTAGCCGTCATTCGACGTGATGAGCCACGCGCCGATGCCGGTGTTGCCGATCCAGTAGAAGTTGTCGAACAGGCGCTGCCCGCCGATCACCTTTGGCGGAGAGGGAGCGGGATACGGACGCAGCTTGGGCTCACTGTCGGGCACGCCCACCGCGGCGCGATCCTCGTTTTGCGAGCCGCCCGACGCCTTGCAGAAGATGCCAAAGTCGAACACCAGGTCGGGATCCTTCCCGGCAATCGCTCTGGCCTTGTCCACGTACTCCTTGGCTTTCGGCGACATCGCCGCCCATTGCGCCTCCGTGGGGAGCTTGGGCGCCGCGCCGCCGCGGCCGCCGGCCGGTGGCGGCGCCTGGCCCTGCGCGTAGGCCAACGTACTTGCCACCACACTCACGCCAATGCCCGCGAGAATTTGTCTCACCATCTCCGTCCTCCCGAAAGTCGTGTTGCGCCCGGCCTACGGCAACGCGTAAGCGATCAGCCGCGGACCCGAGATCACTATGTATTGCTTGCCGTCGGCAGCCCTGTAGCTGATGGCGTTCGCCGAGACGTCGAAGCCGGGACTGGTCGACCACAGCTCTTTGCCGGTCATCGAGTGGAACGCGCGGAACTGGCCGTCGGCGGTGCCGCCGATGAAGACGAGCCCGCCAGCTGTGGCGAGCGGCGCACCGGAGTTGGTGGCGGTACCGGTCCTCGGAATACCTTTCGCCGCCAGCTCCTTGTATTCGCCGAGCGGCACGCGCCACACGATGTCGCCGGTGTTAGCGTTGATGCCAAACAGCTCGGCCCACGGCGGGACGTTGCAGGGATAGCCGTCTTTATCGAGGTAGTAGTCAAACGGCATCTTGGTCTTGCCGAATGACGGCAGCACGTCGGACGAGAGCATCGCGGAGAGCTGCCCGATGGTCGCCACGTTGCGCGCAGTCGCGAACACCATGCCGCGGCCCGGATCGAACGAGCCACCGTGGTTGCTCCCGCCGCCCGTCGAACCTGGAAACGAAATGCTCGGGACCATGCCGTACGGGGTGTACGGCCCCATCTGGACGGCCTGGTCGTAGATCTCCATGCAGTACTTCGTGGCCTCAGGAGAAATCTTCGAGACCTCGGCACGCGTCATCGACAGCCGGGTGATCGGTTCCGGCTTGAGCGGGAAGGGCTGCGTCGTCCACGCGGTATCACCGAGCGCGTCGGTCGGCGGTACCGGGCGCTCTTCGACGCCAAAGATCGGTTCACCGGTCAGCCGGTTGAGGAAGAACAGCAGACCGACCTTCGTCATCTGCACGATCGCCGGGATCTTTTGGCCGTTGCGATTGACCTCGGCAAACATCGGCGGCGCGTTGAGATCCCCGTCATAGATATCGTGGTGCGCGGTCTGGTAGTGCCAGCGATATTTCCCGGTCGCGGCCTCGAGCGCCACCACGCTTGCGGAATAGAGATTGGCGCCCGGGCGGCTGTTGCCGTAGTTCTGATCGACGGCGTTGCCGAGCGCGACGAACACGAGGCCGTTCTCGTTGTCCACGGTCAGGGGCTGCCACGAACCCGGGCCCTTACGGTCCTGCCATCCATTGAGTCCCCACGTGCCGAAATTCGGATCGCCCGGTTGCGGCACGGTGTGGAAACGCCACATTTCCTTGCCGGTCAGCAGATCGAAGCCACGCAGATCGCCAGGGATGCCCCACCGATTGTGTTCACCCGTCCGGCCGGGAAAAATCGCCATGTTCTTGTAGACCGCGACCGGAGAGGCAATCGTGTACGCCTCGCCGTCCGGGATGCGGCTCATGATGCCGTTCTCGAGATCGACGACGCCGACGCCGGGCACGAGCGCGCCCGTCTTCGCGTCGAGTTGAACCAGCTTGCCGGCGCTGAGGGTGACGAGCACGCGGGGCGCGTGCTGGGGCGTGCCGGGCCAATACGTCATGCCTCGGCGAATCGCGCCGCCGGTGGTCGCCTTGGCCAACGGAAACTTCCAGAGCTCGATGCCCGAGTCGGCCCTGAGCGCGACCACGTTGCCGGCCGCCACGAAATACATCACGTTGTCGATGACAATCGGTGCGGCGCCGCCTGGCTGATAGCTCCACGTCTGCTTCAGCGTGGTGACATTCGCCGCCGTGATTTGATCGATGGGCGAATATTTCATCGCGCCCAAGTCGCCGGCGACCGCAGGCCAGTCAGTGGGCACCTGCGCGTATGCCGTCAGGCCGCAGGTCACGACCGCGGCGCCCACGAGTGTGATTACCCTGTTCAGGACCATCTCAAACCCTCGCGGTTCGCTAGATCGCCAGGCCGGTATTGGCCATCTCGAACGATTTCCGAATGGTGATGACGTCGCGCTTCAGCATGCCGATGACGAACTGGCGGGACCGCGTGATCTTGTCGGCGCCGCTCTCAGCGCCGCCGATGCCGGCGTAGTCCGACTGCAATTCAGACGGCCCGTTGAAACCGATCTCAGCGAGCAGGTTCACGACGCGCGGGATATCGACGACGCCGGTGCCCATGGCCACGCTCGGCGCGCTCCACCCGCCGCCCTTGACGTTCTTGCCGCCGATCGGCCGCTTCGGCATCTCGCCGTCGACCGTGCGGTAGAGCGGGTTGTTCGCATCAATGCTGCCGGCGCCTGCCGAGTTGGCCGGGCCACGCGCGGGACCTCGTCCGGCTCCCGGCGGTCCGCCTTCATCGTCACCACCGGGGCGGCCGCCAGGCGGCCCACCGCCGCGTCCGCCACCACCACCACCGCCACCAGCGCCGGGCGCCGGAAGGTTACCGGGTTTGTCGCTGCCATCCGGCAAGGTGACGAGCGGACCGACGCGCGGATTCGGACCAGCGTACGGACCACCCTCACCGAGCAGCCCGAGGTCCTGCACCCATCCACGATCGCGCCAGCCGATGGTCGCGAGATACGGTCCGGCGTGGCGCATCAGCGTCTCCCACATGCCGTCGCCATGCAGCGCCATGTGTCCCGTGTCCCAGTGGATACCGACGAATTTCGGATCGAATTCCTTGAGCACAGAGAGCAGGTCAAGGACCGCGCCGCCAACCGCTGCCGGGCCCGGGAGCGTGTCATAGACCAGGGTGATCTTGTGTTTCTGGTTCAACCGGACAAATCGTTCGACCTTCGTCTTGATCGCATCGAGCTGCGGCGCGAGCGGCTTCTTGAGGTCGTAGGTGTAGCCACCGAGCGAGTAATGGGTACAGCCTGCCTGGGCCGCGGCGCCGATGATCGCTTCGGTGTTCGGCTCGCTGACGTCGGTGATCGCCGGTCCCCTGATCTGCGTCACGCGCAGTCCGTGACTCCGCACACCCTTCACGAACGCGGGCAACTCCTGCGTGACGCGCGCCGGATCGATGTGCCCAGGGTACGCCTGCACAGTCGGGCACACGCCACCGCACACCATCTCCACTGCGACCTGCCCGACCTCGTCGGCCGACCGCAGCCAGTGCAGCGACTTCGAGTACGCGTCGAGCACCAGCTTCCGCGTGACCGGCGCGGCAACCGGTGCCGGTGCCCGTGCCGGCGCCGCCGGAGCCTGCGCCGCGGCCTGAGCCGCGAGCGGGCCGAACAGGGTTACGCCGAGGCTACTCTGGAGAAAAGTTCGTCTGTCCATCGATCACCCCTCGTGCTCTGGAACCGGCGCGCCGACGATCGGCTCCGCCGATTCTTCCTTCACGCGCTCGCCTGGCAGCAGCGCGATCGCGACCGCACCGAGTCCGGCCATCAGCGCCGACACCCATAGCGCCGATCCGTAGCCGCCCCACGCAGCGCGCAACTGCGCGATCAGATTGGGAAACCAGAACTGCGTGACCGTATCAGCGGGGAGAATCCCCGACATCGCGCGGCCCAGACTCCTTAGCCCGAACAGATCCGCGGCCATGAGCGGGATCAACATGTAATCGGCGCCCATCGCAAAACCAAAGACGACGCCAAACAGGTAGACAAAGCCGGGCTGCGACGGCCGCACCAGGAACAGCATCGGGATCGCGACGGCGACGATGGCGTAGATGGCGAGCATGAGCGGCCGCCGCGGCCATTTATCGGCGAGGTGGCCGACCATCAACCGCCCCGCAATCGCGGCCATGAGCGCGGTCGACGAGGCGGTGCTCCAGATTTGATTGCGCTGGGCTTGATCGACGAAGCCCTGCTCTTCGAACACGAACTTCATCAGGAAGTTCACGGTGGCAATCGATCCGATCGACGCCGCGCTGCCGACGAGCAGCAGCCAGAAAGAACGTTGACCTAGCAGCACGCCATAGGGCTGCAGCGGGATCGGCGGTTCGGCGGCCGCATCCACCGGCTCGCCGTCAGGCGTCTGTCCCACATCTTCGGGACGGTCGCGCAGCACGAAGATCGCGACGGGCCACGCGAGCAGGAGAACGAAGCCCGAGATCTGCAGCGCCTGCTGGTAGGGCAGGAACGTCACCAGCCACGGATTCAGCAGGTTGCCCAGCGCGCCGAGGAGCGCGCCGCCCACGTAGGCGATCCCCATCGCGCGGCCGCGCCGTTTCTTGTACCACTGCGACAGGATGATCTGGTGAGGGATCGGCCCCGACAGGAAGTAGCCGAGCATGTAAACGCACCAGGCCGCGTAATACTCGGCGCGTGACCCGCCTAAGCGCGCGAACCACTGAAAGGCGAGGAACGTCAGTCCGGTGCCGATGACGATCAGCCAGCGCGGGCTCCAGCGCGGCACGATGACCGGTCCCGCCCAGATCGTCAGCAGCACCGCGATCGGCGCGCCCAGCGTGATCGCTTGTTGCGTCCAGCCGTGATCGTTGCGGAAGTAATCGAAGAAAAACGCGATGTTGTAATAGGGAAAGCCGCTCGCGACGCCGAACGTGAGAAAGCAGCCGGCGATGATCCAGGGGCCGCGAAACGGGTGTGAAGCAGGCGTCATGGCATGCTCTGTTCCGAGCCCGCCCACTATCCGCCAGACATGTCTTAATGTCAAGACAAGTATGGACTGGCGCGGAGATCTCAGTCACCATATGCCAGCCCCGATGGCACATGCGTCGCTCCTGATGATGCGGCTCGGCTATGCTGCGCTACTGCTCGCCTTCCACGGGGGGCCACGCTTCCTCCACGCGTTTCAGTTCGTCGCGCGCGGCGAGCCGTGGGGCTTCATCGACATCGTCGGACAAATGGGGTGGCCGTTCGCGTCGGCGTTTGCCGTCGCCTCGGCGCTGTCGGAATCGATCGGCGCTGCGCTCGTCGCTGCCGGATGGTGGACGCGTCTCGCCGCCGCCTCGATTGTGATCAACATGACGGTGGCCCTCATCCATGAAGCCGCCAAAGGCGATCCGATCGAACTCCCGGCGCTGTACCTGCTCGGGGCGCTGGCGATCCTCATCGCGGGAGCCGGCCGGTTCTCCGTTGACTCGTTTCGCGCGCCCACCCCTTAAGCCGTTGCAGTTGCGGACGTTGTACGGAAGTTACGGTAGCGGCACGGTTACATGCTTGGGTCTGCCTCCTGCGGGTGATACGGTGATGGCCAAAACCGCGCCACAGCCCCGCAAGGTCCGACGGGAGGTTTGATGTCTGCTCTTCGACAGCGACAGCGCACGTCTCCTGCGACGCCTGCCGACACATCGCGCGTCCACGCGTTGGGCTGATTGGCAAAGCCGTGCCGAGAAGATGAGGACAGGAGGAGCCATGCGCTCGAGATCGATCCTGGCCATGATGCTGGCCACCAGTTTCCTGCCCAGCGTCAGCGCGCAAAAGCCGACGCCCACACCGCAGATGGACAGCCGCGGCTTGCCGCTGCCATTCGGTGTACAGCCGTACTACAAGCCTGACGTCCCTCTTGGCACCGGCTCATACAAGGCCATCATGGCGGGAGACCAGGGCCTCTCGGCGCATGTGATCTACTACCCTGGCGACCTCGCGCCGTTCGGTGCGAAGAAGATGCCGGTCGTGGTCTGGGGCAACGGTTCTTGTCTCTACGCGGGCAATCGCTATCGACAGTTCCTGACCGAGATCGCGTCACACGGTTACCTGGTCATTGCGGGCGGCCCGATGGGTGCCGTGGAACAGGAAGTCGGCCCGCAGTCAAATCCCGTCACGCGCGCGCAGGGCGCCGCCGATGCGCAGCGGACGCCGGCGGCTCAACCGCCTCAGGCGAACGCGTCGAATACGCAGGGCGCCCCGCAAAATCGGGTCACGGTGCCGCTCTTGAAGGAAGCGGTTGACTGGGCGATCGCGCAGAACGGCGATCCGGCCAGCAGGTTCAACAACAGGCTCGACCTCAACTGGATTGTGGTGATGGGCCACTCGTGCGGCGGCGGACTGGCGATCCAGCTGGCCACCGAGGATTCGCGCGTGCACGGCCTCGGGATTTGGTTCAGCGGCGCCGGGCTCGCCGGCGCGCGCGGCAACGATGCATCATCCCTGCAGAAGATCAAGGGCCCAATATTGATCATCACGGGCGACGAGAAGAACGACATCGCCTACGGCAGCGGCAAGACGACATTCGAGACGGTCGGTCACACGCCGATCTTTTATGGCTGGCAGACAGAGCTGCAGCACATCGGCACGTTCGGCGCGAAAAACGCCGGCGACATGGGCGTGATTGCGTCGAACTGGCTCGAGTGGACGACTCGGAACGATGCGACCGCCGCGAGGATGTTCAAGGGCACAACGTGCACGTTGTGCAAGGACCCGTCGTGGCACATCCAGAAAAAGAAGGTGGATTCGGCGGGGACTAGCAGACAGTAACAATCGCGCTCAGCGCTGCATCGACCAGATCAGGGCTTCGAAATACATCTTCTGGAGCCACGGGGTGTCCCAGAGTTCGCGTGGATGGCCAAGCGTCGAATAGAAGACGCGGCCCCTGCCATATTCCCTTGTGTAGGCGACGGCGAAATCGCCGTCGGTACGGTGAACGAGCGGAGCCTTCAGGTCGAGCTTGGCCGGATCGAGGCGCGCGAGGACATGGACGTTCTTCCGCGAAAAGTCCTTCAACTGGTAGTGCTCGTCGGTCACCGCGAAGGTCGCGGGCAAATGCCGCGAGATTGGCGACGTCCGATCTTCGACGATCACCGTGGCTTCGCTGATCCCCCACGGATGCTCATCAAACCGGCCACCCAGCATCTCGCCGAACTCCGGCCACGAGAAGAACGCGGTCGCGCCGGCATGCGTTGCCACGAATCCCTTGCCGTCCTCGCGGACGAACCGCAACAGGTCCGCGCGCTGTCCGGTGTCGAGATCGATCTCGCGCACGCCGAAGAAGAAGATCGCGTCGAAATAGTTCAGATTGCGGGCCAGGAACTGTTCGCCGCTGGCGATGCCGGTGCCCTGCCTGAACAGGATCGGCGACTTCGTGATCGACTGTGAATCGGTGCGGATGATTGTGTCGTAAACGCCTGATTCCCACCCGAGCTTCTCGATCGTGCTGAGCGCGTGCGTGATCGACTCGTGCTGATAACCGTTACGAACATCGGCCCAGGCGAGCACGTGTTTCGGAAATGTTCTCGGGGCCTGGGAACGGGCCCCGAGAACCGTCAACGACAACGCGCTGATCGCTATGGCGCAGGCGATCCGCAGTCCCATCGTCGATTACCGGGCGGTCCGGGCCGGCCGCGGCGAGGCATCGCCGTCGGTGAGGCGGAGAGCCCACTTGATCGCTTCCAGGTACATCAGGCCCACGTCGCGGTTGTCCCACGTCGCGGTGTCATGCGCGAACGACGAATAGAACACGCGACCCTTGCCGTAATTCATCGCCCAGGCGAGCGGGAAATCCTTGTTCCGCAGCTCGGCGTGCGGCGGCATTTTCGAGACATCGAGGCGCAGCAGCACACGCGCATTCGGCGAGAACGCCTTTGGCTGATAGAACTCGTCGCTGATCGCAAACGTCGAGGGGAAGTGCTTCGTGGCCGGGAAATCGGCGCCGTCGTTGATCACCGTCCCGGCCTGATGCCACGGATGGCCATCGTAACGGGCGCCGAGCAGCTCGCCGAATTCCGGCCATGACTCAAATGCCGTCAGCCCGGTGTGCGCGGCCACGAACCCCTTGCCTTCATCGTGAACGAAGGCGAGCAGTTCTTTCTTCTGCGCCTCGTCGATCGGCACGTCGCGGTGCCCGAGGAAGAAGATCGCGTCCGCCATCGCCAGGCTCGGTCCGCCGCTCGCGGGCTCGCCGGTCGTGCGCTTCGGCTCCTTCGCGATGATGTTGGAGTCGGTGCGAATGAAAGTGTCGTAGAGGCCGGTCTCATAGCCGAGCCGCTCGATCACCGACAACGCGTGCGAGGTGAAATCGTGCTGCGCGATGCCGTTGCGGGTGTCCGCCCAGGCGAGCACGACCTTGCGCGTGCGCGCCGGCCGCGGCCCGCGCGGCGGTCCCTGCTGCGCGTCGAGCGGCAGCAACGCCGCACCAACCACCAATGCCACGACGAAGATGAACCGCGAACCCTTCATGTCTGATCCCTGATCCCTGATCCCTGACTACGGCAGCCGAAAGGCCACCACTTCATCACTTAACGGGCTGCGCAGGAATCCGCCGCCACCGGCAGTGATCACCACGTACTGCTTGCCGTCCTTGCCCATGTAGGTCGACGGAATCGCGTGCGCCGGCACGCTGAGTTTCGTTGACCAGAGCTCGGCGCCGTTGCGCGCATCGAAAGCGCGGAAGTAGCCGTCGATGGTCGCGGCAATGAAGACCAGGTTACCGGCAGTGGTGATGCCGCCGCCGAGCGCCGCCGTGCCGGTCTTGATGCCCTTCTTCTCGAGCTCTTCGAATTCGCCGAGGGGCACACGCCACACGATGTCGCCGGTGCTGGCGCTGACGGCGATCAGCTCGCCCCAGGGCGGCTCGTTGCAGGGATACCGTTTGGCAGGGTCCCAGAACCGCCCACCCTCGGGGGTCACTTTTCGATATGGCGAGCGCACGCTGATCCCGTCGTCAATAAAGGGCGCGCGCCCGCCACCACGCCCCGCACCTGCCGCGCCAGGCGGCGGGCCGGCGGGCGCTCCGGGCGCTCCGGGAGGCGGGCCGCCTCGTCCGCCGCGCTCATCGCCCGGCTTCACTTCCTCGAGGTGGCCCCACTGACCCGCGTTCATGACGTTCGTGATGAGGAGCCCGAGCTTCTTGTTGTAGGAGACGCCGTTCCAGTTGCCCCCGCCGACTGCGCCGGGGAACATGAGGATGTCCTGCTTGAGCCGCCACGGCGTGTACGGAACTGCGTCCTGAAGGTTGTACTTTTCCCACAGCGCCGCGCAAAATGCCGTGTGCTCGGGTGAGATGGTCGTGGGCAGCTCGCTCTTCTTCATCGAGTTGCGAGCCAAGGGTGGCGGTTTGACTGTGAACGGTTGCGTTGGCGATGTCTTTTCGCCGGGCACGGTGCTCTGTGGAACGGCTCGCTCCTCGATCCCGAAGATCGGCGTGCCGGTCACCCTGTCGAAGATGAACAACATCCCCATCTTGGTGATCTGCGCCACGGCCGGGATTCGCTTGCCGTCCTTGACGGCATCAAACAGCGTCGGCGCCGCGCCAAGGTCGAAGTCCCACATGTCGTGGTGCACCAGCTGCTGATGCCATCGGCGTTCTCCGGTGGCGATGTCCACCGCGACCAGCGAGGTGCCATACAGGTTGTTGCCCGGCCGTTCGACGCCGACATAGTCGCCGCCGGCGATCGAGACCGGAATGTAGACGATGCCGCGCTCTTCGTCGATCGACAGGTAGCCCCACGTGTTGGTGCCGCCGATCGTTTTCCACGCGTCGTTTTCCCACGTCGAGTGGTTGGGATCGCCGGGCTGCGCGATCAGGTTGAAGGTCCAGAGCAACGCGCCGGAGCGGGCGTTCCACGCCCGAATGATCGGGGTGGCCGCCGGCGTGATCAGCACGTCCTTGTAGACCGATGCGGGCGAATCCATGGACACGCCCATCTCGACGAAGCCGCCCTGTCCGAATTCCTGGGTCAGCTTTCCGGTCTTCATGTCGAGCGCCAGCAGCTTCGTATCGGACGAAATCAACAGCCGGCCGCCAGTCTTGGCGTCGCCGGGCCAATACGCGAGACCACGCCGCGTCGCCCCGCTGGTCTCGAATTTCCACTGCTGCGTACCCGTTAGCGGATCCAGGGCGAAGACGCCGTTCTGTGCCGACACGTACAACGTACCGTCGATCATCAGCGGGGTACTCTCGAAGAAGCCGCTCTTGTCGCCGGTGTGAAACGTCCACGCCCGCTGCAGGGTCTTGACATTGCCGGTATTGATCTGGTCGAGCGTGGAGTATTTCGTCGCGCCGGAATCCTGGCCGACCTGCGCCCAGTTCTGTTGCGCGCCGACGACGGCTGCGGACAGGGCCGCAGCCGTCACCCATGCAAGAGCACGACGCATCGTCATACGATCTAGAAGTCTACCTTCAACGCAAACTGCATGATGCGCGGATCAGCGGCAGTTTGGATCTGGCCGAAGCTCGCGCTATTGAGCGCCGTTATCGGCGCGTTGTAGTTGACCTTGTTGATCACGTTGAAGATCTCCCAGCGGAACTGCAGGTTCTGCGTGCTGCCGACCTTGAACGTGCGCGTCACCGCCAGATCGTTCTGTAGGCGCGAAGGGTTGACGACCGAGAACGGCGCCAGGGTGCTGTAGGTGCCCGCGGTTGGCGACGCAAAGGCGGCGCGATTCAGGTAGTTGCCCTGAGTGCCATCGCCATATGGGTCATCGAGGATCTGCACCGCACGCTGGCCGCCCATGCCGGTCAAGGCATTGTCGACGCCGGTGGTGATCGACGATCGGTTGCCGCTCTGCCAGCGCACGAGCGGCGAGAACTGCCAGTCGCTGAACACTGCTTTGACCACGCCGCTCCCCACCTCGCCCACACGGACGACCGCGGAGACGTTGAACACGTGCCGACGATCCGACGAACAGTAGGAGTAGTCGAGATCGGGGTTGTTTGGATCGACAATCGTCGGTCCGGTGATTTCCGTCGTGGCCGGATCCGACATGCACTTCGACAGCGTGTAGTTGGTCAGGACGCTGAGGTTGTCCTTCATTCGGCGCTGTGCCGACAGCAGCAGGCCGTGATAAATGCCGCTACCGGTATCGTCGACTTGTCCAATCGTACCGTAGAACTGCCCCTGCACGGGATCCTGCAGGATCAGCCGGCGGCGCTGGTTGGTATTGGTGGTCGTCGCGCCCGCTGCGAAGACCGCCGGATTGAGTTCCGTCGCCC
>Ga0157380_10001320_pt1 | contig 16099 bp, 13 predicted proteins | sample S35metaG_FD_119757 | JGI IMG/M metagenome (GOLD analysis project Ga0157380, IMG submission 119757) | Switchgrass rhizosphere microbial communities from Kellogg Biological Station, Michigan, USA - S3-5 metaG | ecosystem: Host-associated > Plants > Roots > Rhizosphere > Soil | place: USA... | reverse complement strand
TTCAACGGTGGGAAACGGACCGAGATGGCTCGGATCAATGGGTATCAAATCAAAGTTCGGTGTTGTTAGTAATAACTTTCCACCGGGCTTGAGGCACGCTGCGGCGTCGCGTAATAACTTTTTGTCATCGATGATGTGCTCAATGACTTCACAGAGCACAGCCACATCAAATTTCTCGAGTAAATCCCCGCGCATGTGCAATTCACGGATGTCCTGAACGTCGAATCTGGCGTTGTCCGCGCCACACATTCTGGAGCGCTCGGCTGCCACTGTCTGGTTTCTGGGATCCCAACTTAGGCCAAGAGCGCGATATCCGCGGAGAGCGCATCCGATGGTAAAGGCTCCGGTGCCACAACCTATATCGAGCAGTTGCTGACTGCCGTCACTGCGAGGTAGCCGCTTTCGCAGCCAAAGCCATCTATCGGTCACACCCGTATCCCCGTGAATCAGAGGAGACGGCCACCCGAAGACACCGACAAGTGGAGAGTGCGTCGTCACGCCTTGAAATCTTGTAGCGATTACACCAGGCACATCGTCCTCCGTCGCTGCCAGATGGGGAAGATCCGATCCGCAAATCGTCGCCGGTAATCAGCCTTCGTCAAACTAGACACGTGCTCACGAGCACGCAGGCCCATCTCAATAGCTGCTTGCGGGTGATCATGAATCCACGCCAACTTTTCGTAGATAGCGTCCACATCGCGAATTGGAATTATGAAACCAGTTACGCCGTCCTCTATTAAATCGGGTCCGGCACAATTGGGTGTCGTGATAACCGGCAGTCCCGACGCCATTGCTTCGATAATGTTTCTTCCAAAGCCGTCAATCAAAGTCGGAAAGACGTGCACGTGACACTGTCCCATCACTCGGCCCAGTTCGGGTCGACTAATGTGCCCCAAACGACGCACTCGAATACGATTTTCATAAAGAGCAACCGCGTCCGTACCATACGGATAACCTGCCAATACTAATTCCGCATCTGGCACAGGTTGACGCGCGAGTGCTTCGAGCAAGTAGCCGATACCTTTAGTCTGTGTGTATGAACTCGCCCATACAATCGAAAAACGCGGATATTTTGTTGCTGACGGTTCGAAGACAGATTGATCAACTCCATAAGGCTCGACAAAGATTTTTTCGGCTGGCACTCCTGTCTCAATCAATGATTGCCTGGTAAATGCGCTGGCACAAACTATCGCCTCAGCCAAGCGGCGCTCTTCACGACGTCGCTCCAGCTCAGATTCTGGAAACCAGTTGTAACGTAATGTATTCGCAAGTTGAGGGAACCGGCGGCGTTCCTCTTCAAGTAGGGTCCGTGCTTTCTCCGCGCACGCGATCGGTTGATACAAGACACAGGGTAGGCCAAGCTCTTTGGCTCGCTGAAAAGCGTAAAGACTGGAGCTCTCGTAACCGATTACGAGATTGCCGAACTCTGGTAGATGCGATGCGATCCAGCGATCAAATCGAGCGTTATGCCAGAACTGCCAGCGATACCACTCGACTTCATTCCTGGCGAAGCGATGCCCAATCTTTGTGATTATGTGGGGAACAGAATAACTTCTGACTTGAGTCGAATCGATTCCCGGATGATATCGTTTTCTCAGATACTTTTTGATGCCATTGTCCGGCAACCACCGGTAAGGCACTCGTTCCACGTCGCAATAATAATCAAGGGCCATCGTGCCCAGCCCACCACGTTCCTGTAACGCCAGGCTTTGCTCAAAAATCCCCATCGGGCCTGGACAGAAGACGAGCGCTCGCAATTCTTCCTTTTTTCTAGCAACGATTTTCAAGGATGGCTGTTTCGCTAGAGTCGTGGATCGCCGAGCGTTGTCGTCAACAATCCTGTGGCGAAATCTTTTGGCAGAGTGCGGCATAGTGCGCATAGTACAAAGCAGACCAAATTGGCTTTAAGAGGGTGGGAAGATAAACCGCCGTCAATATTTGCCGGTAGTATTGAGCCTTGCCCAAATTGTTTTTCTCTGTAACGAAGCGAACTGTGGGACGGTCCCAAATTGGAACGTATCTTCTTTGATCTAGAATTCTGAAACCGCTTGCAGTCAGCAACTTTGTGAAGGACTTGGCGGTAAAAAACTGTACGTGGCCGGATAAATTTCCGCTTCGATCCAGAATAAGTGACTTCAGAAAGTTAAGAAAAAGATCTTCCAACGGAATTTCTGCTACGAGGTAAGAGAAGTTGAGCGTTTGAACGGATTGTAGAAACGTAGACGGATCTTCCAAATGCTCAAGGACGTGGCTCAGGATCACAACGTCCCAGGTCTCATGGCGCCAGGGGGCTTGTGTAGTGATATCGGCTGCCATGGTCTTGATGCCCTGAGAGTGGCTTCTTAAGTAATCTATTGCCTCTTCCGAGTAATCTACGGCACAGTATCGTTCTGCGAATCCTCTTCGTTGGCATTCGGTTATTACCGCACCTGTTCCACAACCGAGTTCAAGCATGCTCTTGGGTCTGATGTGGTTATTTCGTAATAACATTTCTATCGAGTTCACCTTTTCCACTGCCCCGCGTCGAAGCCATTCAGCCTCCTTATCCAACTGATTCTTGTAAATCTCCCGGTAGTGCTCCCTGCCGCTCAATTCCTCGCTCTTTGTCATCGCTGAGCCTGACTTTAATGAGTCCTTTTCTCTGCGTGAACAAAGAGATTGCCGGGAACACGAATCACCTTAACAATCCGTAGCCTCTCGTGCTCGAGGATGGGAATTACATCTTCAACGTAGAACACTTTGACCGGCCCCTCAGTCTCATTTGCCGGTCGATAGCCCGAATCAGGCTGGCCACGTAATTTCGAATAGATAACCTGATAAAGGCCAAGAGCATCGAGTGTTTTCTTCGTTCGCCGGCGCCATCCACCGGCACTGTCATAAACGAAAACACTCCGCTTTGCGCAACGGACCATTTCTTTCAAAACCCGCAACGGACTGTCCATATGATGAAGACTGCGAAATACACAAACTGAGTCGAAGTGATCGTCGGGAAAGTTGAGAAACTCAGCATCTCCTTTTGAGAGCCGTTCTGAAGGAATGCGACGCTTTGTTTCTGCAACCCTCAAAAGACCCGACGAAAAATCCTGGCCATAAGCATCTTTCCCGGCGGCGAGCAGTCTTTCCAGAACTATTCCGGTGCCGGTAGCGACTTCGAGAATGCGATCGCCGCCGTGCTGCAATAGATAGGGAATAACAACTTCAAAATTGACAAAGTCCTGCTGGTCACACGTCTCCGTATCGTGATCGTAGCGTGCCGCCCTTTCGTCGAAGTGCTGTTGTACTTCCGTCTTAAAGTCAGGTTTCATTTACCAGTTGCACGTATGGTTTTTGGGCTTCGATATGAAGAGACTCACCGGGCCGATTATCAAGAATGTTTGCATCCGGCAACTTGCCCTGTCGAAACTCGCAAACGGTTGGGTCGATGAAGCCTGTTTCTTTCAGAATCGAACTCAAAGAGGGCGCGTCATACATCCACATGTGAGGATCGCGACCATTTCGAGTCAGTTGTAGCCAACGCAAGAATTCGGAAGCTGCACGATGATCAGGAGGATCAGCAGCAAGCGCATCTATATAGCAGCGGGCACCATACGCCAGGTCTGGTACAACGAGTCTTAGAATACCGCCCGGCTTCAGAACTCTAAAGACTTCGTTTAGTAATCTAATAGCGTCGTCCTTCGCGAGATGTTCTATAAAATGCGAAGAGTAGGCATAGTCGATTGTCAGATCGTCAAACGGAAGTCGTTTCCTCAAATCGCGGACGATGATTGACTCCGGCCAATCGACCGCGTAATGCGCATCCGACAAGACCCCAAATTTCCAGCCAAGCCATCGTAGTGGCGGATATTTTGAAAGTCTGGCATTCGGCGAGTTGTCGATATTTATCCAGCCCGGAGCGACCGCTACGCCACAACCGAGGTTGATTGCTTTGGCATTAATTGGAAGAGCCACTTGCGGAGCGGTCGCTAATTCGTTGACGTCGCAGTCTTCAGCCGGGATAAAGCATTGAGGAGGGCACCTGAGTTGATAAGGTGGCGAATTTTTTCTTCTCGTTTCGCAAGCTACGAGCGGTAAATAGCGGCACCAGAGGCCACCAATATACCGGCAATTTAAACCATAGTCGGAATGAGCTCTTGAAATTTCCCTTGAGAATTTCGAGTGCGATATTACTTCCTGCGGTGCCAAGCCCCTTCAAGCGCGTTCGCGCTCTCGTGCGCCAGCTTAAACCCAGAGTATTGCCATTTTCTGCCAGAAACTCCTTCCAAAACAGACGATGATCTCTAACTGAGATCAAATTCTTACGGGTGCCGGCAGCTACTTGCCCTTCATGAATTCGATTCGTTGTGAGAATTTCTGGTACGAATATGTAATCCCATGTCATGAGCAATCGGGTCCAGAGAAATACGTCGAAGTGTGCAAATCTGGAATCGAAACCTCCGAAGTCGGACCAGGCCTGTTTTCTTACCATCGCGGTTGTAAGAGAAGGCAATCCAATTTCGGCATGCCCCGCTAGTGAACTCCTTAAGAAACTAGTTCCCTGGTGATAGATGATTTCGTCACCGTTTGCGGAAACAGGGAAGTACTGAAATCCATTTCCAAATAGCCAACACTCCCGATTGCCGATAAGTCCGACGGAAGAAATCCGGCCATCCTTCACAGCCTCGTTGAGCCGGCGCAAACATCCGGTGCTCATCAAATCGTCATGGCAAAACAATTTCACCCATGGACCAGTGCATAGTTCGACCGAGCGATTAACATTTTCAGCTTGAGGTAAGAATGTCTCGGACCGATGGACCCGTATCCGGCGATCAAGGACAGCATATTCTTCCAAAATATCAGGAGTCTCATCTGTCGAACGATTATCAGAAACAACCAGTTCAAAGTCAGAAAAATCCTGGGCAAGAATGCTGTCCAAAGCCTCCCGCAAAAAGTTCGCGCCGTTATAGACAGGAAGGGCGACAGAGATCTCGCTCATAACAACTTCAATGGAATAGTGTCCGCGGGATCGTACCGACTGCCGGCATAGGCCACTAACAACATCTCTTCGTCGGCGTCCTCAGGATTTTGGAAAGCATGAGCAATACCAGGAGGAACATAAACAGTGAGCGGTGATGAACTTTCCAACTGAATGTCGCGCGTCTCACTGGTTGATGGATCGAGCAAGCGCAGCAGCGCCTTACCATTTACTACGGTGAACCATTCCGCAGTCCGCTGGTGATAGTGATTGCCACGTACTTCGCCCGGTATGGCCATCGTTAGATAAACCTCGCCAATTTCAGCTGGAAGTTCGGGCTCATCGCCATCAATTACTTTAAGAAACCAGCCGCGACCATCAGCCTTTAAGACTCTTGGGATCAGAGTTACTTGATCTAACAAAGCGGCAGTTTCCATGTTTGCTTAGTTCAACGTGAACGAAAATTGCTGATTCAATTCAAACGAGCGAAATTTTGAATCAACTCCCTATCCGATAGGACCTGCCGGCTCTTTTTCCCTAAGAAATAGTAGCCTGAGGCTCCGTCAATTGCGTCCGGCTTATCGATCAAATAGTAGTCAAAGTACTTGAGCCAAAACGCCGTGTAGTGTGCAAAAAGGCTGATAAGCGCCTTAACCATTTTTGATGAAGTAAAACTTAAGAGGAAGTACTTGTAGGCCCATGCCAAGGCCACAGCCGGGCCCCACGCCGAGCCGCAATACAACATATCAAAGCGCCTGAACAGACGTCGATAACCGGTTAGAGTAAAACGAGTGAAATCGTAAGGAGCGAAATGTCCTCCTTGCATGAAGGGCGTTTCAGCATAGACCACGCCATCATCTTTGAGTATCCGGAAAATTTCGCTGACACAACGGTAAGGATCGATAACATGCTCAAGCACACCCTGGGCAATCACACCATCAAAAGTGTTTTCTGCGAAGGGAATATTGTGGGCATCAATGATCAAAGCTGTGCGAGGTCCTAAAGCTACGTCAGACTCAATCACGTTAATACCTGAACAGGAAAGAAAATCATCCATCCCTGCACCCACCTTGCTACCGCCCACCACCAGGACGTTGGGACTTGGGTTTTTGGACAAAAGAATCTCAGCCAATCGTGCATAATTATTTCTTGCTTTGAGGTGGATAGTGATATCCGGGATGAGATGCGGCGCTAAAGCACGAAGCTTTTCACGGAATTTGCTAGTTGGACTCGCAAAGAAGGTGTCACTATGATTTTCGAAATCTCGAATTCGAAAAAGACTATTCTCTTCATTTATTAAGACTGGAATCCCATTTACAATCGGAAAGCGAGCGTTACATTGTTTATTTAGGCATTCCACGTCGTTATCTAAGAGTGATATGTCGCCTTCGCATTTTGGGCACACCAGACTCTCTAGAAAATTCTCCTTGATCTTTAGCTTAGTTTCGGAAGGCAAAGGTATAAGCTGCAAAACTTCCTATCCAGTCCATCTTCTTATGCGCTGACGGGCGAAAAAGCTGCTAACGCATTGATTGTCAATCTTAGTCCTTCGTCAATGCTGGTAGGGGGGATCCATCCGCACACCTTTTTCAACATCGTTACATCAGCGACGTAGTTCTTCGCTTCGCCCGCTCGGGAGGGCAAAACTCCGAATTGCAAGTCAACAGTGATGTTCATGCTTTTTAGAGTCTCAGCGACTTTCAAGGCGAACGCTCTCACCGTGATTCCGCTGCCAGTGCCGATATTGAGTAACTGCAAACCACTGCGAGGCGGAGTCGAGAGCGCTCGCCAAAAGCTCTCAGCCACATCGCCGACGTAGGCATAGTCCCTAAGTTGATCACCAGAGGTAAGCTTGGCCGGCTTTCCGGTGCGCGCACAATCAATGATGTATGGAAGCAGTCGTGGAGACTGCTCGCCTGGGCCATAAACACTAAACACTCGCAAAAGAGTTATCGGATACCGTTTTGCGTAATACGCCGCACACAGCGAAGCCGCAGCTTTGGCAACACCATACGCCGAAGAAGGTTGAAGAGAATCAACTTCAGAGATCGGGCGGTCCTGCGGAGCGTACTCAAAACCCGATCCCGCGAGCACGACAATTGGTTTAGTCACAACTGCGTCCGCGGCAGCCAGTAGATTTTCTGTCCCAAGCACGTTCGTTCGGAGCATTTCATCAAGTCTGTCGGACTCATAACTCACGCCTGTTGCCGCTAAATGGATAATCCCTTTGGGTACAACATCCTCAAGAACCCGAAAGACTTTCTCCCGGTCGCGCAAGTCGACCTTATGATGAAAAACTCCAGGCGTCTGAGCGTCGTGCAATGAAAGATTATGAATCTCAATTCCTGCCTTTAGGCCTTGCATTAAGACCTGCCGGCCGATAAATCCTGAGCCTCCAGTCACCAGGACCCTTCGGCCTTTCCATTGATTCATATGGTCCATGCCAATTGTTGTTCCTTAGCAGTGTCCTGGTATTCGGCGATCTCAGCGGCGCAGAGCTGGTAGGTAAACTGTTTATCCGAATCGCGGTTAATGAACTCCCTATACCATGTGATGGTCTGACGGACGGTTGTGGAAAAATCCCAAACTGGCTTCCAGCCTAGCTCAGTTCGCGCTTTCTCAGTCGAGAGCCTAAGCAATCCTGCCTCATGTGGCCCGGATTCGTTGCCGTTAGTCCGCGAACCGGAACCCCAGGCTTTGATAACCGCATCAGTGAGTTCTCCGACGGTGTGTGACAGTGACTCTTCTGGTCCAAAATTCCAGCCGCCGGCAAATCTCTCACCTCCATCCATTGACATTTTTGCAGCCAACCACAGGTAGCCTGAAAGCGGTTCCAGAACATGTTGCCAGGGTCTGATCGAGTTCGGGTGTCTTACTGCAACGGTTTTTCCTGACGAGAGTGCTCGGATAGCGTCCGGCACAATCCGATCATTTCCCCAGTCACCGCCACCAATCACATTTCCCGCCCGCGCCGAAGCCAGTCGCACTCCGTGATGCGTTGGACGTTCGCGCGAAAAGAATGATTGACGGTAAGAACCCACAACAATTTCCATGGCGCCCTTACTGGCACTGTATGGATCGTACCCGCCAAGAGAATCGGATTCCTGATACGCGTGGTCGCTCTCTCGATTCTCGTAGCATTTATCTGATGAGATGATAACTATTGTGCAGGGATGGCGATTCTCACGAACCGCGTCGAGAAGGGAAACGGTTCCCATGATATTTGTATCGAACGTTTCGATCGGCTTCACATATGAGGCGCGGACCAACGATAACGCCGCGAGATGAAAGATGAACCTTGGCTTGAAGCGGTCGATGATCCCATAGAGGTCCTGATTTTTTCGGATATCGCCACGAAGATCCTCGAGTTGATTGTTAAGTCCGGCTGATTGGAAGAGACTCGGGATGGTTGGAGGCGCAAGCGCGTAGCCAACTACATTGGCGCCCAGCTGCTGGAGCCAAATCGCCAACCATGCGCCCTTGAAACCAGTATGTCCTGTGATAAGGACTGTCTGGTTGCGAAAAATGTCGCGGAAAATCACCAAACTCTCCAGGGAGCCTCGTTCGTCTCCCACAACTCGTTAAGGATCTTCCATTCCCGATATGTATCCATCGGCTGCCAAAAACCATCATGCTCATACATGACGAGTTGGCCATCGTGGGCTAGTCGCGCGAGTGGTTCACGCTCGAAAACTAAATCCGGGTCATCGTTCAGATAGTTCCAAAGTCGCGAATCAAATACAAAGAACCCACCATTGATTCTGCCGGAAGTAGTTTGGATCTTTTCCTCGAAAGTGCGAACAATAGTTACCCCATTACGTTTCTCGGTTTGCATAACTCCAAAACGTCCGGGTGGGCGCACACCGGTGACGGTCCCAATTCGGCCGTGCGACTGATGAAAGTTGATCAGCTTCTGAATATCGATGTCGGCAACCCCGTCTCCATAAGTCAAACAAAAGTATTCAGTCTCCTCAAGGTATTGACGGACTCGCCAGATGCGAGCGCCAGTCTGCGTCTCTTCTCCAGTTTCCGCTAAGGTGATGTGCCAGTCCTCTGAAATTCCGTCGTGGAAGTCCACCACGCCATGATTTCCGAGCGTTAGCGAGAGATCAGAGGAAACAGCGTGATAGTTCAAAAAGAATTCCTTTATGGTCCAACCCTTATATCCGAGGCAAAGCACAAAGTCTTTTAAGCCGTGGTGAGCGTAGATTTTCATAAGGTGCCAAAGAATTGGCCGGCTCCCGATGAGAGCCATTGGTTTCGGCATGTTGTCAGCCAGGCCTCTAATACGTGTACCCTGACCGCCGCAAAGGATTACGGTTCTCACGCGGTCATAATTGCTGTAACCAGCCGCATCCGTCATCTGGTTCTCAAGACCTGATAGTATTCTTTACACATCACCAGGATCGACGGGCACCCCAATGGGGGTCGTCAGAATGAAGTTGCTGTGCCTGGGTCTGAAGTCACGAATGATTGATTTGATATCGGCAGTCTCAATGCGGAAGAGTGAAGTCGTGGCGATCGAATGAACACGATGAAGTCCCGAGACTATTATCACCAGTTGCGTGGCGTAGGCCGCCACTGAAGTAATTGCAGCGCCCAGTATGCCAAGCGTGGGAAGTAGAAGAAGCAACATGCCCACTGTGACAATGAGGGCGCCAAGCTCGGCCCTGCTACTAAGCCACGGTGTGCCCATCGCCTGAGTCCCTCCGGCCAGCACGTCTTTTGCACCTGCAATGACCGCACCGACAAGAAGAATTTCGGCAACCCATATGGCTTGTTTGAAGTGTGGTCCGAACACTAGTGGAATCGCTAACGGCATGGTCAGGCTCATAAACGCTGTAGTAGTTAGTCCCAACAGCAGGTAGCGTCGAAATACCAATTTGAGCTTTGCCGCACGATGGACCTCGGAAGATTCGCGGGCAATAGCCGGCGTAGCCACCATCCTTATCGAGGTTGAGAGAACTTGGGAAATACCTGCGGCGCTTACAGCCGCGACGTATATTCCGAGTTGGAACGGGGGGAGAAAAGCAGCCATGAGGATCTGATCGAGCCGTAGGTTCATACCTTGGGAAAGGTCACCGACATAAACGCGAACACCAAATTTGAGCATCTGCTTCGCACAAGCCGCCGTCGGTTTTCCTATGATTCCAATACCAGCTCTACGGAGCCCAACGAACATCAAAATTAGCGCAAACAGGTTCAGTGCCAGGTGAAAAACAATGATGTGCCTGAGCGTTAAGGCCCCAAACGCCTGGAGAAGAATTGCACCGCAAATGTATCCGGTGGGAATAATGGTACGCAGCAAATTAAAGGTCGTGATCTTAACTCGACCCTGCAAAATGCTTATTCCAAATTGGGTCATCAGGGAAATTGGAATCACAAACAGATAGACGCGCGCCGCAGTTATGACGGCACTCGATTGGCTTGCCAATAACCATGGCATTGCCAAATAGCCTGCTATCAGAGCTACGGATGATTGAATTGCAGCCAAAACAATTGCCGTCGAAAATATCTGTCCAGTCTGCGAATTCGCCTGCGCACTGAAATATAAGACTGAGGGCATCAAACCCAAGCTGCTCAGATAGACCAGCAAAATTGGCCAAAGCATTGAGGCGGCGACTTCTCCTCTACCTGTAGGTCCGAGCCAACGCGACAACATCACGGACGTAACAAAGCCCACAACGAGAATGCCTGAGTTAGTAATGAAGGTACGAAGTGTTGGCGAGCGCCACATAATCAATGGCCAGGCATGAATCCGTAGAGATCCGAATCCATATCAGTTTCAAGTAGTTGCATCAGTTGGAAAAGCCAGCTAGGCGAAGTCGTTCTGGGGGAGGAGGAGACGATCAAATTCGTTTTGGATTTGCGGCTGCTCCGATCGGACTTCAAGCGGGCTAAAGGTGTCTTGCAGCAGACTGAGCTAAGCACTTTTCGGGGACGCTACATGCTCTTCATCTTCCTTGCCGGTGTATTCATAGCCGTAGTACTGGTTCTTGTAATAGTAGTAATCGGGGGAATGAGAGTCGACGCGGTTGAGTACCACGCCGAAGATTTTCGCGCCCACTTCCGTAAGCAGTTGACGCGAACGTCGCACCACGTTGCGTGAGCTCTTACCACTGTGAACTACCAACAACACGCCATCGACCATCGTTGCCAGCAACACACCGTCGGTAAATGAAGTGATTGGAGGTGAATCTATCACCACGTGGGTAAAGCTTGAGGAAACGGTTGCCAGCAGCCGGCGCATCTGATCTGAACTTATAAGTTCCGCCGGGTTTGGAGGAATGGGTCCGGCGGTCAAAAGATGTAACCCGCTGTCAGAGTCCTGCTCAATCATGGATAACATCTCAGCTTCAGTCGGCTCGCTCGAGAGGATCGTGCTCAGTCCCCGCCGATTTTCCAAACCAAAGACTGAATGGATGCGCGGGCGGCGCATGTCCCCATCAATGATCAAAACGCTGGGTGCTGTTTGCGCCATACTGATGGCGGTGTTAATGGTGCCGGTTGTTTTCCCCTCAGCAGGCACGCTTGATGTGACCAGTACCGTCCTCGGTGCGCGTCCGGCGGTAGACAGCAAGACAGATGTGCGCAGTTGCCGGTAGGCTTCAGCTAACGGTGAGTGCTTATTCGTATTACTCAACAGCAATTCCGGATTGCCATTGCCATTCCCGTTACCATTGCGTGCGACCAGGGAGCCTGCCGCTGGTCTCAACCTGCGCCGAGCGCTAATCCCCATCGCAGGAATAACAGCGAGTGTCGGTAAACGCAGCAGGCGTTCGACGTCTTCAGTCGAGCGCACACTGTCATCGAGATACTCCAGAAAGAGCGCCAGAAAGATTCCGGCGATTGTCGACGCGACCAGAGCTAATATGATCGTGAGCAGCCGCCGTGGGCCAACCGGCGCGCGCGGAATGATGGCATGTTCAGTGACGTGAATATTGTTCGGGGTCCCGGCTAAATCAACATCATTCTCTTTCGAACGTTGCAGTAAGCCATCCAGCAGAGTCTTGTTGGTGGTGATCTCCTGTTGAATGATGCGGTAATTAATGGCCGCCTGGTTCTGAGTAACCGTCTCGCCGCGCTGTTGATTAAACGAGCTCTTCAGTGACTGTTCATGCGCGAGAGCCTGATCGTAGGTCGTCTTCAAGTTAGTGATGACGACCGACGTAGTTCGTTTGCGCGCAGAGTCCATCTGTGACTGTGCGGCTTCAATCTGCTTATCGATCTCTTTCACCGCCGGCCATTCCTCGGTGTTATCAACCAAAAGCTCAGCGCGTTTTTGCCGCAGTTCACCTAATCTGGTTTCCAGATCACCAATCTGCTTGCCCTCAACCTCGGCTTTCGCGCCTGCGGCGCCCGGCACCTGAGCCGCACGATAAGCAGACTCAGCCAGCTTGCGAGTGTTCTCGGCTTCAAGCAATTGCCGATTGAGACCCACCAGCCGTTCCACCACGGTATTCTGGTTTTCATCCAGAGTAAGAATCTGGTTGTTTTTCGCGTAATTGATTAGTTGCTCTTCACCGCTCCGTATCTTGTCCTGAAGTTCGGCGATACGCCGCTGCAAGAAATCACCGGTTGATGTGTTCGTCTGCGTTTTCATCTCGAGGTTGCTCAAGACGCACGCGTCCATCAGCGCGTTAACCACCTTCGCAGTGATCAAAGGGTCGTGATGATGATAAGTAAGCTTGATCAGACGAGTGGCGCTCACTTGTTTGACGGTCAAATTTTCCTGGATCGCAGCGACGTAGGGTTCGAGTCGCATGGCTTCTTCCAAATCCTCACGCGAAGATGCAGCTGCAACCGGTGGAGCCACCTGAGACGCAAGTGTCTCTTTACTGACCTCTACCTTTTCATTCTTGTTGAAACCGAAGATGCGAGTAATGTTGCGCCACCATCGAGTCTGGTCCGGCTTGGATTTCAAGAACTCGGGATTGTGTTCCAAATCGAGTGTCTTAACGACTCGACGCAGCAAGCCGGAGCTGGAAAGGTTTTCGAGCTGCGTATTGAAGTACGAGACATCGCTCAAAGTGCTATTCACGACAATCGGCGCGCTCTTTGAAGCTCCCATCGCTGGGGGACTGCTTTCCAAATCCACTTGTATGCGAGCTTGGGCCTCGAAGATGTCAGGCTGACGAGCCACGTAGACTGCCGAAAGCATCGTCACTAACAAGGAAATGGAGATAACGAGCCAAAGGCGTTTTCGCACCGAGCGCCAATAGTTCCGCAAGGGAATCCCGTCGCGACTATCGTCTTCGCCATAACCATAGCCGTAACCTCCAGACCGCGCTGAAGCAAAGGCATCTTCATCAGCGGTCTTTCGGTCGAGAGAATTACCGTTATTCTGCCTTATCGATGTTAGGGATTCGCGATCCTTTGGTTGTGAAGAGTTCATTGCATTAATACGTTCGGCTTATTGTTATGCGGTTACACGCGTTGACGTAAAGAGTCTCGCAGCCTATGGAATCGCGTAGACCGGAAGTTGAGCAGCGGTTGGTCCAATGGCACCGATCAAACCTCTTAATATGCTTTTGGTTCCTGAGACTGGGACGTCGACGATGTCGTTGGCGAGCAGCACGACATCCTCGGCCTTATGCTTCTCGATGGCGCCAAGGTCAACGAAGATTTCCTCTTTAGTTATGCCGCCTGGTGTCTGCCGAATAATTCGCACCTTGTCTTTCTTGGTGGCAGGAGCGGTGCCTCCGGCTGCGGCGATAGCTTTCGAAACTGTGACTGGGCCTCTCAAGGCAATAATTGTCGGTCTTAATACGTTGCCAACAACGTACACTTGATCCGCCTCAAGAACCCGGACAATATCCCCCGGTCGAAGGTAGGGGTTCGCTTCAGGAACGCCGGCCTGGGTGTCGTTCAGTGTGTATGCGATCATGCCTCCAATATCATTTGTAGTCGCATCGCTTCCCTTATCGCAAAGAGAAGGACCTCCGGCATGAATGATTTGGACCGTTCGCCCGGCGTTGTCAGCGGGACCACCAGCGAAGCTCAGTACCTCGAGCAACCGAACTTGACGCTGTAAATTGAATTTTGATGGGTTCCGGACAGCTCCCGTTACAGCTACCGGTTGTGACTGGAACTCTTTGACGAATACCTCGACATGGGGAGCGCGTTTGTACTTCAAGTAGATCTTCGCGATGCTGGCGGCAAGTTCGCCTTCCGTGAGACAAGCGGCGGGGACGTCATCATCCCACATTGGCATCCGGATCATACCGCGCTGGTCGACGCGAACCCCATCACGCGACAGCTCGGGTGCTCTCGAGACGCGCACGTCGAGAACATCGCCTGGCCCGATACGGTAACGTGTGTCGGTGATCGGCTGCTGTGCGTTTCCAAGATGGAACGACACAAAAAAGAGCAGACTCAACTGCAGACATTTAGCTATTCGAGAAGAGAGCGAGATGAGTCTGTTCATATTGCACACCACTACAGACTTTCATAGACAAGTATTAGAACAGGAAGCTGCTGGAAAGGTTTGAATGTTCCGACCGCGAGTTTCAGTTTCTTTTGCCAGTGCACAATCTCGCCTTTGGCATGAACGCCATGAATTTCATCATGGCAACTTCATACGAGCACCCTGTTGGGAAACCTCTCTCGCGAGGCGGCATTCAGTGCGTTGCCGGATCATCAACTCGAGATCCGAACTTCGCTTTTAAGCCGAAAGAGCAAGGCGGCATTAAGCCAGCCTTGAGGGCGACGCTCCGCATGTGCTTTTGTACACACGCGATCAAAACTTTAGGTTAACTCTTTGCCGTAACGACAACTTCACCATAAGACCTACCGCGCTCAAACTGATTCCTTAGGAACGTGGCGATCTTTCTGGTTTGGTTACCCGGGCTTAACCTGTCGGGGCTAATATGAGTTGCGCACACGGGAGTCATCAACGGATCACGACAGACTCCGTTCTTGTCCATCTGTGGCGCCTTGGGCCGGAAGCCAAGTGGGTTCTTTGAAACAACCAGTGGGAAGCGTGAGTTAGTTTCCTGGGTTACTACTCGTCTGCTATTACACTAGTGCTATTCAATATGACATACCGGCACCGCTCACTCGCGAAGGGCGGTCACTGCAACGTCGTAAAACTAAAGTCGTCGAGTCTGCCAGCTATTTATTTGTCCTATCCATACGCAGTTGCGATCAGTGGGCGACCAGAGGAGGGCGATGACCGGAGGGCGATAAACTGCAATCGACTAACTCTATTATGAGTCGGACATTACATTACGGAAAACTCGGTGTCAAGACGGAAGTTGCAACGGTTTGAACTCTGTAAGTGGTACTATGGAACGTCAGATCTCAAGTTTCAAGGGTCAGGTTTGGGTCTCAAGTCTCAAGTTCAAGTGTCAACGAAAACACCGGACGAATCTCACAGGCTTTTTCGACGATGACAGTATTGGTATAAGCCGAGATAGGAACCGACTTGAATATCTCCAATCAAGCCACTAAATCCTTAGTAGACTTTTTCACACGCCTTCCTGGGTTGACTAGACAACCTAAAGTAGAGCCGCTTCAACTCCCTCATCCTCCGCTCGTTCTCAGAGTTGCTGTTGGCGGACACCTGACTGTACCAAATCCTAGTCAGCTCCAAATCGTTATGGAAAGCGTCCTTTCGGGTCTACTAGAATACTCGCAGCGGACCAATGGTCTGTTTTCGTCTGCGCTCGTCGGCGATAACGAGTGCCGTCCGGATGGCGATAGCCCCGTGCCTCCGCACAAACCACCAGAAGTTCGCATCCTTTGCCAGCTTGCGCCTGGCGTTGATCAACTGGCTGCGGAAATAGCAATCCGCCTGGGATACCAACTACACGCCGTGTTGCCCGCTCATCGAGACGTGTTCGAAAAAGATTTTTTGCGGCAGATGAATGATCGGCACGATCGGCCAACTGATTTTGATTTCCTTCCGACGCTCGAAAGTTATTGGAATCTACTTTCAAGAGCGACCAGGGTTCTCGAGTTGGACTCGACTACCGACGAACTCACAACCGAATCATATGCGCAGGCCTCATCTCTCATCCTCGCCCACAGCGATATTGTGGTCATCGCGATTCATAAGGAGAGTGGCGATCAAGCGGGAGGCACTAGATGGATGGAGCAGCAGAGCGAGGATCTGGATCTTCCGGTGGTTAGGGTGCCAATCGACGC
>Ga0157380_10001319_pt1 | contig 16100 bp, 14 predicted proteins | sample S35metaG_FD_119757 | JGI IMG/M metagenome (GOLD analysis project Ga0157380, IMG submission 119757) | Switchgrass rhizosphere microbial communities from Kellogg Biological Station, Michigan, USA - S3-5 metaG | ecosystem: Host-associated > Plants > Roots > Rhizosphere > Soil | place: USA... | reverse complement strand
CTCGTCGATCATGTGAGCCATCATCAAAAATCCGACGCTGTCGAGTCCGAGCTTACGCGACAACAGGAGATGCTGTTCCGACACATCGGCTTCGGTGCAATGGGTGGCTACGCGCATGGTCGCGACACCGCAGTCGTGCGCGAGGCGCAAATGATCGACCGTACCGATGCCGGGTATCAGCAGCGCAGACACCTTGGCGCGTTTGAGTTTCGGGACGACGGCTCGCAGGTACTCTTCGTCGCTATAGGGCGCAAATCCATAGTTGACCGAAGCGCCGCCGAGACCATCGCCGTGAGTGACTTCGATCAACGCAACGCCGGCGCCGTCCAAGGCGGTGGCTACGGAAACCATTTGCTCGATCGAGATCTGATGACGCTTCGGATGCATTCCGTCGCGCAGGCACATGTCATGCAGGGTGACTTTTCGGCCGCTGAGGTTCATAGCGTTAACTCCGAGTGAACTCGTGCCGTTCATGCGGCAGTCGGTTGGAAACGGCCGCTGCTGATCTCTTGAGCGATCATCTCACCGGTTCGCAGCGCCGCGGCGGTCATGATATCGAGGTTCCCAGCGTACTTGGGCAGATAGTCGCCGAGTCCCGCGACTTCCAGATAGACGGATACGCGTTTGCCGTCGAACACGGGGCCGTTCTTCAACACATATCCCGGCACGTACTTCTGCACCTCTGCAATCATCGCGTGGATCGACTCGGTGATGCGTTTTTGATCCGGTTCCGTTTCAGTCAGGCAGTGCACCGTATCGCGCATCAGCAGCGGCGGCTCGGCCGGATTCAAAATGATGATGGCTTTGCCGCGCTTGGCGCCGCCAACCTTTTCGATGCCACTCGAAGTCGTGCGCGTAAATTCGTCGATGTTCTTGCGTGTGCCAGGGCCGGCTGAGCGGGAGGAAACCGTCGCGACGATCTCACCATAAGCCACTGGTTGCACTCGGCTGACAGCCGCCACTATCGGAATCGTCGCCTGTCCGCCGCAACTGACCATGTTTACATTCATGGCGCGTTTGCCGACTTGTTCGACCAGGTTTACCGGCGGCACGCAGTACGGCCCGATGGCCGCCGGCGTCAGATCGACCACGACGACACCGCGGGCTTGCAACTTACGCGAGTTTTCAGCGTGCACGTACGCGCTGGTGGCATCGAAAGCAATGCGGATATTGTCTCGGGCGATATACGGCAAGAGGCCATCGACACCGTCTGCCGTGGTTTGTAGGCCTTTATCGCGTGCCTTGGCCAAACCATCGGAGTTTGCGTCGATGCCTACCATCCACACGGGCCGAATCCAATCGCTCCGCAACGCCTTGTACATGAGATCGGTGCCGATATTTCCGGACCCTATCAATGCGACGTTCAATGTAGGCATAAGTCCTCGAAGATACGAGTCGGCAGGCTCCGCGGGCATGTAAGGGGCTGTCCGTCGCCCGTTGCCGCAGTCGGCCAACACTCAAGAGCACGTTGATGAGCAATTGTCGGTTTGCGTAGAAGAAAGCATATAGAACAATGCATACCAACCAAGTTTTACCATGCTACACTACCGAATCGCAGCAAAACAGCGAAATTTCTGTGGTAGCAGCGGCATCGAGTTTCGCCCGGCAGCAGGTTCGAGAGGTTGTATGAGTGTCAGCTCCCTTGGCTATGTGATCATCGAGACCGCGGATCTCGCAAAGTGGCGCTATTTCGCGATGGACACGCTCGGTTTGATGGAGAGCCCTTCCGGCCCGGATGGCAGTTTGCGGTTGCGAGTGGATGAGCGGCCCTTTCGGCTCGCGGTCATTCCAGGCAAGGTAGATCGTTTCCTGGGTGCGGGCTGGGAGTTTCGGGATGAACCGCAGTGGGAGGCATGCCTGGCGCGTTTACGGGCCGCGGATGTTCCGGTGCGTATTGGCAGCGGCAACGAAGCGGCGAATCGTCTCGCCCACAAGATTGCTTACTGCCAGGATCCCTCGGGGAATTCGCTGGAAATGTATTTCGGCCGTGCCTACGACCACGTGCCGTTCGTATCGCCCCACGGCGTGTCCGGCTTTCTTGCGGGCGACCAGGGGATGGGCCACGTGGTGTTGCCCGCGCCCGAACTCGAAACGACGCGTGCTTTTTATAAGCAGCACTTGGGTTTCGCTGACACGGATGAAATGTGGCTTGACATGACCGGCAATCCGGCGGACCCCAAGCTGGGAATCTATTTCTTGCATGCGAACAACGCGCGCCATCACAGTCTCGCTCTGATGGGTGGCGCAGCTCCGTCGGGTTGCGTGCACATCATGCTGGAGGCGCGTACGTTGGATGACGTCGGCCGGACACTGGATCGTTGCACTCGAAACGGATGGCACATTTCTTCATCCTTCGGCAGGCACTCCAATGACTTCATGTTGTCGTTCTATGTGCAGACGCCGGGCGGCTTTGATCTCGAATTCGGTTGCGATGGCCTGCGGCCCGACTGGAGCTCGTGGGTGCCAACTCATAGCCTGGTTGGCGATTTGTGGGGACACGCCTGGTCGCCGCCGCCCGCGAAATAGTATGGGGTGAGGTATCAGAATGCTTCGGTTCGCCTCAAGGCACCGGTACCGTCATCCTTGGAGATGATCGCACGGCGAATCACTCGCCTTTGCCGTTCCTGATGAAGTCGGATCCACTCGCGGCACTAGCCGTCGCTTGGGCTGGCGGCTTTAGCGAAGCCTTGAGCTTGCCATGCAGGCGCATCATGGCTATCAATCCGCCGAAATAGGCGATCGACAGTGCCAGCACTAGAAAGGCGGAGGGGAACTGCATCTCTGCGTTCACTATCGGGATTACGCCTACCGTGAGATAAAGCATCGCAGTTGCGTTCACCAGCGTCTTTCCCCACTGCATGATCTGCATGTAGACAACGATCAGCAGTACGCTCATGAAGACCATCAGCCCCACCTCGCCGAACCAGAGGGGGAAGAGCTTCATGCTCCACGCCAGCAACAGTCCGAACGCCGAGCCGGCAGCGTTGCTGAGAAATTTTTCCGGCGCCATATGTTCGAAGCTGGCCCAGCCTATGAGGAACAGGAATGCGGCCCACAGGTCATGGAGCCCCAGGAAGGTGAGCGCGGTGATGAAGATCGCGAGCGCCACGACCACCGCTCCGAGCATCGCGAGCCCCTGAACCGGGGTCATGCTGGACACGGAAGTCGCTACCGGCTGATTACTCATTGCGCCTTGCTTCGGAATATTCTGCATGACAATCGAAGGTTGCCGCGACACCGTCCTCGCAATCCACCGCCATGCTTCGCTGTGCACGAGTTCAACATCGTAAACACGGCCATCTGCGTGCGGCGGCCGCGTGCGCTGTTGGGGCCGTGATCCCCGCGATCGGAGCCTATCGGCGTGGGCTGCAGCTTACGCAACCGAAGCTGGATGGGCAAACCCGGCGCCGAACTGCTCGCCGGGCATGCTTAGGTGTCCCGTTAGCGACCCCAGTTATAGCGTGCGCGCACTCCATACATTCTCGGCTCGCCATAGATTGTGCCCCAGGACAGCAATGAGCCGACCTGATACACATCGGTGTTGCTGATCCGATATTCCTTGTCCGCCAGATTGGTGCCGAACACGCTTACATCCACCGGAACGCCCGCGATGTTTTTCCATTCGAGCGTCGCGTTGACCAGTCCATAGGCTTCCAGGCGTTCGCCGGGCTGATTCTGCTCCAGCACCAGCGCCTCAGTGTGCTGCTCGTCCGTCCATGAATAGTTGACGAACAGGCTCAGATCGTCGGTGAAGCCGATTCGAACGTAGGTGCTCAGGATATTCGGACTGAGGTACTGCATCGGCAGGCATGACATGTCGGCGGTTGCGCCGCCGGGAATGAATGCGCCCGTGCAATCCTGGTGGGGAAAGGGGCCCGGCACGACAAACGGGAATTTGTCGTACTGCGCATCGATATAGCTGTAGTTCAGCCCCAGCTCCAGATTCGCGATCGGACGAATCGTTGCTTCCAGCTCGACGCCGCGGATGGTTGCGGATGCCGAACTCAAGACTTGCGCGCCGCTAGATGCGCCGTGCGTGTCTCCGGCGGCACGTTGGATGGCGGAGTAGTCCAGCTGGAACAGGTTCACGTTCAATCGGGCCGGGGCGTCACCCACATCAAAGTCCGACTTGAAACCGGCTTCATATGCCCGGACTTCTTCCGGACCGAACGTGAGCGTCTCAGGACGCACCGCATAGGTGTTGAAACCGCCAGCCTTGTAGCCTTCGCTTACTCGGGCGTAGAGCAGGATGGCGTCGGTAAGATTGTAGTCGAGGCCGACCGTCCAGGTGGGTGCCGAGCTACGCAGTTTGCCTCTCGACAGACAATCCGTCAGGGGATTGTCGGTGAAAAGCCCCGTCGCGGCGCACACCGCTGCCTGCGGATCATCCACGCCGTTGGCACCCAGCCAACCCGGAGGGTCGGGGTTGTAGCTCGTGGCGAAGCCGTCGATCCGATCCCAGGTGTAGCGGTAACCCAAGGTCAAGCGCAGTCCCTTCAGGCCGTCGCTCATGCCGCCGAAGTCGTACGTACCCTGGGCATACGCCGCGTAGGATTCGTTCGTGACGCCGTAGTTGGAGATATTGTTGAAGGGATTCTGATTGCCGGGCGATGTGTCTTGGGGCCACTTCAAGCACAGCGGTCCGAGGCCCAGGCCGCACACATTGGAGGAGCCCGCTGCCTGAAGGCCGTTCGGTTCGTTCTTGTAGTAGAACACGCCCACGATGTAAGTCAGATCGTCCTGCCACGCCCTGCCTTGCAGCTGCAACTCCTCGGAGTACTGCCGCACGTCATCGCGCGGAACCGTGCGGCCGCGGAAAGGATTCACATCGTTCTGGGAGGCAACCGAGCCATCACCATCGTAGATGTAGAAGCTTTGCAGCTCGGCATAATTCGCGACATTGCGCAGCCGCAGAGCATCGGTGAGGTCCCAATCGACGATGTCCGTGACGCTTGAGGTTTCGGTTCGTTGATATACGTCGGCGCTCAGCGCAATCGTGCGCGGGCCACGCGCGTCCTGCGCCGCGGTAAGATCCTGGTAGGCTGAGCAGGGTGGGCTGAAGGCATTGCCGCACGCTTGATAGAGCTGCAGGCCAAGGAGGTTGAATCCGCGCCCGACAATGCCGGTGCCATTGGTTTCCGACTTGGCCGTCGACATCACCAGGTAGTTCTGGAAACCATCCACGGGGCGCCAGGTGAGGCCCAGCCGCACAGCCCAGTTGTCCTTGTCGTCGCGATCCTTGTTGAACGTGATGTCCCGGGTGTAGCCATCGCGCTGTGCTATTTCGCCGGCGAAGCGCACCAGCAAGCGGTCTTCGATCAGCGGTGCATTCAGCACTGCCTGGAACTCTCGATCAGCGTGGTTGCCGGCTTGTACATTCACATAGCCTTCGAAGTTCTCCGTCGGGCGATTGGGTTCGAGCAGGATGGCACCGCCGGTCGTGTTACGCCCGAACAGCGTGCCCTGCGGACCCTTCAAAACCTGCAGGTTGGCGAGATCGAGATAGTTCCCCGGACCGCCTTGCGTGCTCAGTGTCAAGGCGGAGACCAAGGGCGCTTCTGCGAAATACACGGCGACGCCCGGAGAGGCCTGGAACGTTGCACCCTGGCCACGAATAGTGGGTGATTCTACGTCCCGCGATCCTTGGCCATTCGGTCCCACGACCAACGAGGGCACGGAGGCCTGCAGTGACTGAGTCGAGGTGATGCCTTGCTGCAGTAACCGCTCGCCGCTGAAGGCTGTAATGGAGATCGGAACATCCTGGGTCCGCTCCTCTTTTCGGCGAGCCGTCACGATGACTTCATCCAGTACCGCCCCTTGCCGTGGCGCATCGGGCGCAGACGCGGGCACTTCCGCCGCAGATTGCGCGAACGCCTCGCTCCCAGAGATCAGGACCAGAATCGCCGCAGTCCCCTTCGCGAGCACCCTTGCAGTGCTCAAATATGAAGCAGCCATAGACTTCCCCCATTCGCGTGATATCTTTAAGTTAGAGCGTGTCAAATAGACGGTAACAGCGCTTGTTTATCGATACAAGCGTAGAAAGTAATAGAGATTTATACGCAAATAGTAACACGTGTGACATTTATGAGCGACACCCATTCGGGTGGTGTGTCAGCGCCACACATCGATCCATCGCCTTGGCGTGAGGGGAAAGTGCGGGGGCTCAGCGACGATGCGTTGTCCGACCTGATCGGGTTGATCTACGAAGGTCCGCTCGAGTCTGTGCCATGGGCCAGCAGCCTGCGCTGGCTGACACGCCACCTCGCTTTCAGCTGGGCGGTGCTGGTGCTGCGTCCCGCTTCCAAATCACAGCCGCGTTCTGGTGAAAAGTATCGCGCGATTGCAGCGAGTGGAGGCGCAGCGCCGTCCTGCAGCGGCGGTTTTCATCCGCGATCCGCAGCACAACGTCGAGCCCTTCGCTCGACCTGTTGCGCATGCTGTTCGACTTTACTGCCGCTGAAGCGCGTTTCGCACGCTTGCTCGCTTCAGGCATGAGCATGGAAGAGGCGGGCAAGCGTCTCGGCATCACCAGGAATACTTGTAAGTCGCGCTTGCAGGCGATCTTTGCGAAGACGGGAGTGACGAGGCAAGCCGCGCTGGTCGTAGTGCTGCACGATACGCTCGTCTCCCTGTAGGCGGATCCGTCCAGTCTTGCGCCCGAACGGGTGTTGTCGTGCTTTAGTCGCCGCAAGATAGTGCACGGCGGATGCGGTTTGCACCGCGCACCGAGGTCAAAGGTATGAGAGTTATCGCCAATGTCACGCTCTGCCAGGGACACTCGCGCTGCGCGGACATTTGCCCCGAGGTCTTCGGCACAGACGCGATCCTCGGCACAGTGGTCTTGCGACTGCAAGAGATTCCGCCATCGTTGGACGAGGACGTCATGGTCGCCGTGAACAACTGTCCGGAAGGCGCACTCGCCGTCCAGGGCGAATAGCAGGAGTCCTGTGTGATCAATCAGAAGCCCAGAAGGGTTCCTCCGCATGTGCCGCACGAACTCGTCTTCGATTTCGATCTGTTCGAAGTGCCTGCCGGCATGCGCGATCCGCTGGACAAATGGCGAGCGCTGGTCGATACGGGCTTCCCGCAGATCTTCTGGTCGCCGTTCAACGGCGGCCATTGGACTTTTCTCTCCTACGACGACATTCGCGAGGCATATCGCAATCACGAATTCTTCTCGACGCGCCACGATTCGATCCCGCCGACCCCAGGCTTCCCCACCTTGCAGCCCAACGGCGTCGATCCACCAGATCATTCGAAATTCCGCACGCTGCTCGCGCCGTTGTTCACTCCCGCTGCTGTGGCGGGCCTGAAGAGTGAGATTAGCCGGCGCGCTGCCGCCTTGATCGATACCTTTGTGGGCGCGGGCCACTGTGATTACGTTGCACAATTTTCGCAGCGGCTGCCCACGGGCATGTTCATTCACCTCATGGGTATGGACGAGTCGCGCGTGGAGGAATTCACGGAGTTGTCTGACTTCTTCATGCGCGCCGACGATGCCGCCGACAAGACACAGAACGTCCAAGACATTTGTACGGTGATCCGCGACTTCTTCGCGAGCAAGCAGCGAGCCATGAGTGACGATATCGGCAGCGTCCTCCTGCGGGCTCGGGACACGCCGGGCAGCAATGTCACGCACGAGGAAATCGTCAACTGCGCGCTTCTCCTGTTCGTTGCGGGGTTGGATACCGTTACGAGTACGATGACTTACATCTGGCGTTACCTCGCCACCACGCCGACCGCACGCAAGCACATCGCCGCGCATCTGGATCAGCCGGACAAGCTGGGACGCGCCATTGACGAGCTGTTCCGCGTCAATGCAGTGTCCAACATTTACCGGCGCGTGACTCGCGACCGCGACTACAAGGGCGTTGCGCTAAAGGCCGGCGACATGGTGGTGCTCCCGAATAACGTGGCCAATCGCGATCCGGTGGTATTCGATCGGCCGCTTGAGATCGATCTCGACCGTAAAATCAACACGCATCTCACTTTTGGACTCGGCGTGCACCGCTGCCTGGGATCGCATCTAGCCAAGCTCGAGGTCGCCGCATCGTTGCAGGAGTGGCTGCCGCGCATTCCGGATTTCGGAATGATGGCCAACGCGGACATCAACATATTCGCCGGACCGGTAATGGGGCTGCGTTCCTTGCCGCTCGAATGGCAGGTGCCCGCTTAGCCCGGATGCGAAGAATGGAGCTGAGCGGACGCTTACCGTTTGCTTCTGGCGGCCTGCAGGCCCGCCTGGCGGCCGAAGAATGTGCAGTCAGCTAGTGACATTCCAGAGCTATAACCCGCGCCCTACCGCGGAAGGCCGCATGCAGTGCGCCCTGCCGCATAGAGCCCAGTGATGACGTCGCCATCTTCTGTGAGCACCTCGCCGGTAGGCAGCGTATCTAGTCCGCCCAACGTGAAGCTCGAATAGAAGCAGTGATCGACCCGGCAGTCCAGCGCGACGAAGGGGGGCTCGATCAGCGGCTTCAGCCATTCGGGTGACTTGTGGAACATCGGATCCTGGCCGAGCGCAGCGTACTTGTTGTAGATGTCAACGGTGCTGAGCAGAGATCCTTCAGGGAGTCGTAGCTCGCGCTCGATTTCTTCCCGGGTTTCCCCTGCTGCCGCGATTTCCACGCGCACCAGCTTCTCGTACTCCATCGGCGCGTAGGTAGCGTGGTCCTGCAGCAGGAAAATTCGATCACCAGCCTGCTGGAAGATTATCTGTGACACGCGGCCGTGATAACAGTCTTCATTGATGAAGCGTTGCCCGCGTTCGTTGATGAAAATTCCGTTCACCAGCGAGCCCGGCGGGTACCAGGGCAGGGTAACAAAGCCTTCGTTCATGTGAATTGCGGCCGCACCCACGCTCATGCCGAGGCGGATGCCGGAGCCGTCGTCCACGGAACCAATGGGATACAGCGATCTTAGCAGCGGCGGCGCGTGACGCTTCACCATCTCGCGATTCATTACGAAGCCGCTGGTGCACAGGATCACTCCGTGGCGTGCCTGGATGAAGTGCTCCTGACCGTTGCTCTTGACGACGGCGCCGTGTACCCGCAGTTCTTCGTCAGCGACTAAGGCAATCGCGCGGCTATTGACAGAGAAGGCCGTGATCTTTCCCCTTTGACCGGTGCTCTCGGGCATGGATTGCGCTGAGAGATGATATCGACGATATTGTGCATCCCTGCGCACTCCGCCTGGCAAGAACGATGAAAATAGGGAAACGCTCCGACGACGCAACCAGAGGACGCGACGAACTCGACAATCGAATCATCGATATTCTTAGAACCAACGGCCGGGCGACGAACCAAGAAGTTGCAGAAGCACTATCCGTCACCGCCGCCACGGTGTCTTCCCGTATACGGCGACTCGAAGAGGCCAAAGCCATGCGAGTCGTCGCAGTTTCGGACTTTTCCGCTCATGGTTACAAGATTCTCATCGCCGTCGGCGTTAAGGTTTTCGGGCGGGATGCGGCTGAAGTCGCGCGTGACCTTGCCAAGCTCCGTGAAGTGTTCAGCATCCACTTGATGAGCGGACCGTACGATTTGGAAATACTTGTCGTGCTCCGCGAGTTCGAGGAGATCAACGTGTTTCTCCTCGATCACGTCGCTCGAATACGAGGTGTCCACGAGCTGCATCCGGCGATCGCCGCCGATATCGTCAAATTCGAATTCAGTGTTGCGCCGCTATGACAGCAGACCGCTTGGACAAACTGGATCACCAGATCATTGAATCGTTGGGTCGTGACGCTCGTGTCTCCAATCGTCAGATCGCCGGTGAGCTGGGCGTGACCGAGGGCACCATCCGAACTCGCCTCAAGCATTTGCAAAACGAGCGGCTGATTCAGTTTACGGTAGTGACCGACTTTCACCTGGCAGGTTCGCCCAATCTGGTGATGATGGGAATTCATGCCGATCCCAACCGCGTGCCTGCACTCGCCAAGAAACTATCGGATATCGACGCCATCAGTTGCGTCGTTGTCCTTCTCGGTCGCTACAGCCTGCTTGCCATGGGACTGTTCACTTCTTTGGAAACCGTGAACGAGCTGATCCAAAAGAAGATCCGGACGCTGGACGGTGTACGAGACGTAGAAACGCTCGTCTCAGTACGCAATTTCAAATACGACGCCCGCCTGGCAAGGATCACTCCGATAAAGAGTCGGCCCCGCCGAGCGCGAGTCGAAGCGCCCCCCGCGAGAGTCAAGAAACGACGTGTCAAATCGGCGGCCGCGAAATAGGAGAGTGTGACGCAGTGCCTTCGTTGGCTGCGAGCAGCCTCGCAATGATTCACCATGCCGGCCAAAGCACGACCGCAATGCTTCGGCAGTTCGTGACTGATCGCTCAGTTAGCAGCGGACCGCACCACCGAAGGCAGCGCGTGTCGCGCGTACCCTCAGCCGCTGTTGACTCCCGCGCCGGCGCCTCGGCAAACCGCGCCGCCCGGAGCCCATTGGATCGGTTCACATCCGCCCGAAACAACTTCGCGCGCTTCGTAAGCTCGGGCGGCAGCGACCGCAGGAGTGTCGGCCGCGCTGTCTCGCAATATGTGTCCAAATCGGCGGGCGGTTCGCGCCAGGCCGCGCAGCGCATGGGCTCATCGCGGGGAGCAGGTGCCGGACTCGTCCGATTCCTCAACGACGCCAGTGCCAATGGCGCGCGCGAGGCGCTGCGAACGCTAAACCTCGAAAGCCTCGCTGGGCAGCCGATAGAGGAAGTATTCGCAGGGCTCGTCGATTACATTTGTCCCGAGGGCGGATCGATCGATGAGGGCATCGCGCGAGACGCCTTCGTCGAGACCACTGGCACGGGCGGAAGCCATTCGCGCACGACATTCTTCAGGAGCTTGCCGTTTGGATTGCGCGGCAGGGGGCCGTCGACCACATAGATATGGTCCGGCACCTTGTAATCGGAGAGGCGCAGGGCGCAGAAGTCGCGCAGCCCCGTCTCCGCGACCGCATCCTTCACCACGACGAAGGCCTCCACCCGCTCGCCCAGCACCGGGCAGGGGCGGCCGACCACGACGGCCTCCGCCACCGCCTCATGGGCCATCAGGACGTTTTCCACCTCGACCGAATAGATCTTGAAACCGCCGCGGTTGATCATGTCCTTCATCCGGTCGAGCACGCGGAGATAGCCGTCCGCGTCCTTCGTGCCGATATCGCCTGACTTCCAATAACCGTCGGTAAAGTTCCGGGCGGTCGCCTCCGCATTGTTCCAGTAGCCGGGGACCGTCATCGGCCCGGCGATCCAGATCTCGCCCTGCTCGCCCGGCGAGCATTCCCGGCCGCCCGCGTCCATGACGAGGATATCGGCATAGGGCAGGGCGCGGCCCACCTTGTCCGGCCGCTGCGGCCCCTCGCCCAGCGGCATCATCACGGCGGGGGAAGTGGTTTCGGTCGAGCCGTAGATGTTGACGAGCGTCAGTTGCGGCGTGTGCGCGGCGAGCGCTTCTATCGTCGCCTCGGCCATGGGCGCGCCGCCATAGGCGCCGATGCGCCAGCTCGACAGGTCGAACGCGGCATAGTCCGGCTCCATCAGGCACAGCTTGTACATTGCCGGAACCATGATCGTGTAGCTCATGCGCTCGGCCTCGGCGAGTGCGAGGAACGTGCGCGCCTTGAAGGCGCGCTGCATCACGACCTTGCCCGCGACCCGCACGCTGAGCAGTAACACCAGCAGGATACCGGTCACATGCGATGCCGGCACCGACAGGATCATCGCCTCCCCGTCGCGGAGACCAAGATGCTCCTGGCTGCCGATGCAGCCGGAGAGGATGCCGAGATGGGTCAGCACGGCGCCCTTCGGCCGGCCTGTGGTGCCGGACGTGTAGAGGATGCAAAGCGGATTGTCCTCACCCACGGCGGAACGCTCCGGCAGGACGGGCGCGGCATTGTCGCCGTCCCAGTGCGCCGCCTCCGCCGAATGGGTGAGCCAATGGCGCAATTGCGGCAATTCGGCCCGCTCCGGCAGCTGGTCGGCCAGCGACTCCTCGTGGATGAGCGCGACCGCGCCGCTGTCGTTCAGGGCATAGGCCGTCTCCGGAGCGCGCTGCCGGATGTTCATCGGCACCGCGATCAGTCCTAGCCGCGCCGCTGCGACCAGCAGCGTCAGATAGTCCGCACGATTGTCGAGAAGGATGCCGATCCGGTCGCCCGCCGCCAGCCCCAGCGAAGACAGCCGGGCGGCGCAACGTTCGGCCCGCGCCGCCAGCGCGGCATAGGTCCAGCGGCTCTCGCCCTCCACGACCGCGACCGCGTCCGGCGCGCGGCGCACCGCCTCGGCGAACATCTCGAACACGTCCGCCGGCCGGTCCGCATGGCACCGCACCACCCGGCCATGATGTACTTCACGTCGCAACTGTCTTTCGGTCGTCATGTCGGCGCTCCATCCTCCCACGCGTCCTCGGCCATCCGCATCGACGGCCATCGCTTTATTACAACTTGCATTATGTAGTAGCTTGGCAAGCGCCTCGGCGAAGGAAAAGAGTGGACATGAGCCATGACGATCAACAGGCGGCGGCAGGACCAGTCATATCGGACCCTCTCTTGCGATGGTGGCGTTCATTTCCTCCTGGGCCGCTGCCGCGCTCGCTTTCCGTGCTCTGTCAGCCTATGGGAATCTGGCGTCGGCTGTAGACTCGGGCGCTGAAAACTGAAGAGCACGCACCGCCCGCGAAAGTCGTTGCCCGATTAGCCGACTGCCACGAGTCGAGCGCCGGTCGTGTGAGTTGACTGAACCGAACGTTCAGTCCCGAAGCAGGAAGCTCAATGTCGTCGCCTCGAACTCCTTTTTACGTTCGATCATCGCCCAATGTCCACAGTTGGGGAAAACATGCAACTCGCACTGAGGAATGAGCCGCATGGGCAGCAGAGCGCGATCGAGTTGGCTGACGCGGTCATCACGACCCCATGTCAACAGCGTCGGGCAGCGGATCTGCGGCAGAAAATCTATGCTTTTGAACGCATGGGGCCCGGCGAGGAAGTCGGCCAATGCCTGCATCGCGGCTCGCGAGTACATCATCTTGGTGGTGGCAAGCGTTGTCGGTTCGAGGGCCTGAGCCAAGCGCCGATCGATCATCGCATCCGTGACAATAGATTTGTCGTGCACCATCGAACGCAGCCATTGTGCGATTCGTGCGCGCGTCGGGTCCTCCGCAAACTCGCTCAAGAGATTAATGCCTTCATTTGGAAACGGGGCGAAGACGTTGAAGCCCAACCCCCCCACCGTAATGAGCTTTACGATTCGATCCGGCCACTGAGCAGCGATGCGGGCGGCGACGATTCCACCGAAGGAGTTCCCCAGCAGTGAGGCGGATTTGATTCCGAGCGTTTCCATGAACTCGACGACGGCCTTCGCTGCCGCGTGATCGGGCGGACCCTCGACGGGGGCGCTTCCTCCGTATCCAGGCAAGTCCGGAACGATGGTGCGAAAATGTTGCGAGTACGCAGCAATGTTGGCGCTGAAGTTTTCCATGCCGGTCACCCCCGGCCCCGAGCCGTGCAGCAGGAGGAGTGTGGGTCCCTGGCCTGCCTCGTGATAGGCCACTTTGCGATCATTAACGGTGATGGCGTGTGCTTGCACAGCATGAGTGGTCATCGTCGATCTCCCTTTATTGCATGCGGGTCCGATGGTCGCCTGGCCGCCATCGATGGTGAGGATGTGCCGGTCGCGAGACTGGACTCAACATGTCGAGGCCGCCGCCTTTGCGCCGTCGAGGAAAATGGAGACGGCGAGTAGAGCGTGTCGTGCTACCTCGTCCGAACTCGGCAATGGCCTTCTGAAAGTGACTCGCCGCTGCCATTCCGACAACGCCAGGGCGAGGAACAGCTTCGTCCGCTCGTCGCAACCTCGGCGTTCGAGTCCTGCTTTGCGAAGATAAATGGCGAGCGGACGCACTAGATGGCGCTCCTGGTTGGCTTCCGCCGCACGCAGCAGCTCCGGGAAGTCACCACCCTCGCGGTAAACCAGCATGCTGAGCCGCAGACTCGCATCCGCGGAGAGCGCCTGAACGATCGAGCTGGCATGTTCAACGAGCACCTCGCGCACGTGGGCAAGCGGTGAAGGGGTCAAGTGTGGAAACGCCGTCCCTGCGCCCAGATCGAGGCATGCGGCGAACAGGCTGAGCTTGTCGGCATAACGGTTGTAGAGCGTGCGAGTGGAAACCTGTGCGCCTTCTGCCACCCCGCGCATTGTCACGGCTCGGTAGCCCAGCTGGATGAACTGTTCGCGCGCCACCGACAAGACCAGAGCCAGCTTCTGCCGTGCGTCCTCCGCCCTCGGTCGCCCTGTTTTGTTGACTACTGGCGTGAATGCTGGGTCCATATCTGACTCGATCCGCGTTTGCGTGAATAATGTTGCAGTATCGTCTCGTGATTGACAATCTACAACGTGCGTTGTAATAATTTGCGTAGACAAGAATTGTAACGCCTACGCAGAAACAAAGATTGCCATGACAGTTGGGGGAGCAGATGCTGAACGCGACGACTGCGGCTGATGAACTGCACAGGCCTACGCTCGAAGATGCGGTCACAGCGCTCGATCCTGTGGTGGCGTTGCTGAGCCTCGTCCAGATCACCGGTGACCGGACGCTGCTGCATAAGTACGGCCCTGCCCTGGAGGGAACGCAGCATCAAGTAAAGGAGGCATTCGTCGCCTTCGACAAGCCCAGGGAGCCGAGCGAAGCCTCGTTGCAGGTTGCGAATGAGGTACGCACTCTACTGCTGAATGCCGTAGTGGCCGGCAAGCCGGCAGTGCTACCGAATCTGGACATGCCGTTGTTCCGCGAGATGGCGCGGCTCGCGCTTGGCCTCGAACTCCCCGAAATGTCGATTGATCCGGCGTATCAGCACGCCGGTTTTACCACCGACACGCGCGTGCGTAAGCCAGGGCGTGTACCGTCCGCGGATTTCAAAGTGCTGGTCGTCGGCGCCGGAATGATGGGCATCAATGCAGCGGTGAAGCTGCAACAGGCCGGCTTTGACTTCCAGGTGATTGAGAAATTGCCTGCCGTAGGCGGCAATTGGCTGGAGAATACCTATCCCGGCGCGGCGGTGGACACGCCAAGCCGCGTCTATTCGTTCTCGTTCGAGCCCAATGCCTCATGGACGAAATACTATCCCAATGGCCCGGAGTTCCTCGCGTATCTCGAGCGGGTTACGGACAAGTACAACTTGCGCGAGCGTATCGTCTTCAACACCAAGGTGGAGGGTGCCGAGTGGGACGATGCGCGCAAGATTTGGAGGATCAAGGCAACGCGTGATGGGAAGAGCGTCGTGTTCGAGGCCAACGCCGTCATCATGGCGGTCGGTCCGAACAACGCGCCCAATTACCCGAAGGTGGATAACCTAGACCGGTTCAAGGGGCCGGTGATTCACTCGGCCACTTGGGATCATTCGGTCGATCTCACGAACAAGAAGGTAGCGCTGGTGGGCACCGGCTGCTCTGGCGTACAGGTGGCGACGGCACTCGCCGTCAAAGTGCGTGAAATGGTGATCATTCAGCGCCAGCCCGAGCACATCATTCCCAATCCGGCGGCTCACGCTCCAGTCGACGAGCTGGAGCGCTGGGCGATGGAGAACATTCCGTTCGCAGTGCAATGGAAGCGCCTGCAGAGCTTGTCGAGCGCCATGCAGGATATGCGCGGCATGGTGATGAAGGACGAGGAGCACCACAGGAAGACGGGTGGATTCGGACCGATCAACGACGGCATTCGCATGATGTGCGAGTGGTATCTCAAGAGCCATTTCCCGGACGATCCGCAAATGGTGCAAATGCTCACACCAAGTTTCCCGGTGTTCGCCAAGCGTCCGATTCTCGACTGCGGCTTCTATGACACTCTCAAGAAGCCCAATGTAAGCATCGTGCGTGGCGCGCTGGCCGCTTGCGACGAGCATGCGGTGATTCTGGCCGACGGAACGCGCATTGAGTGCGACGCACTCCTGCTTTCGACCGGCTACAAGCTGTTCTTCGGGCGACAGTTCGACATTCGTGGCAAGGGCGGCAAGACGCTGAAGGAAACCTTCGAGCCGTATCCGTTCTCCTATGAGGGCATGCTCATCACGGGCTTCCCCAACTTCGTCTTCATGGGCGCGCCTTACAGCTATCTCG
>Ga0157380_10001316_pt1 | contig 16117 bp, 15 predicted proteins | sample S35metaG_FD_119757 | JGI IMG/M metagenome (GOLD analysis project Ga0157380, IMG submission 119757) | Switchgrass rhizosphere microbial communities from Kellogg Biological Station, Michigan, USA - S3-5 metaG | ecosystem: Host-associated > Plants > Roots > Rhizosphere > Soil | place: USA... | reverse complement strand
TCTGCATCCTGGGCGGCATTGGCACGGCGGGGGTGCCGGCGGGGTCGTTGCCAGTGGTGGCGTTGATCCTCGGCATGGTCGGGGTGCCGCCGGAGGGGATCGGGCTGGTGCTGGGCGTCGATCGCTTTCTCGATATGTGCCGGACGACGCTCAACGTGACCGGTGATCTGACCGCGGCGGTCGTCGTATCGAAAGGCGAGGCTTCGGAGGATTCGCTGCCGGAACAAAAACGCGGAAATCGCGATATGACGAATATGTGAAAGAGAGGTCGCGGATGCTGTTCGAGAAGCGGGCGCGTTCAGTCAAACGCTTGCTGATCGTCGAGGATGAGCCATTGCTTGCGTTCGACAATGAGCATCTGCTCGTCGAGTCCGGATTCGAGGTCGTCGCTACGGTTGATCGGACGGCGGAAGCAATCGCGACGATGGAAGCCGAGCAGATCGATCTGATCCTAGCCGATGTGCGGCTGAGCGACGGTGACAGCGGGATCGACGTGGCCCGCGCCGCGCATGCGAGCGGCGTGCCGGTGCTGTTCGTCTCTGGCTTCTGCCCGGAGGAGGCGCAGCAGTTTGCGGTGGGATGCCTCGCCAAGCCCTATCGGCAGCGCGACCTGCTCGATGCCATCGATGCGGTGGAGTCGCTGCTGAGGGGCAAGCGCAAGCGCAAGCCGCCAGAGGGGCTGACGCTGTATTCGTGAGCCTTTGTCATTCCCGCTTTCGCGGGAATGACAATGTAAAGATTTGGTACCGCCATTTTTCCCTTGCGAAACGAAGCGCCTGACCACATCTGACTGTGGCAAATCGGCAACAGTTGGCGAAGCGGTCAGGGTAAGCGAAACAGGGTTATGGCGGATCTCTATTCAAGGCTGGGCATAGCGCGGGGCGCGGACGACGCGGCCATCAAGAAGGCGTATCGCAAGCTCGCCAAGGAGCTGCATCCCGATCGCAACCAGGACAATCCCAACGCGGCCGAACGCTTCGCCGAAGTGACCTCGGCCTATGACCTGCTGAGCGACAAGGACAAGCGCGCCCAATATGACCGGGGCGAGATCGACGACAACGGCAATCCCAAGATGCCGTACGGCTTCGGCGGCGGGGGCGGCGGGCAGGGCGGTTTCCGTCATGGCCAGGGCGGCGCCAATTTCGAGTTCGGCGAGGCGGACCTTGGCGACATCTTCAGCGGCATCTTCGGCGGCGGCGCTCGGGGCCGGGGCGGGCCGGGTGCGGGGTTCGCGGGGTTCGGCGGGCGCGCAGCGCGCAAGGGCGCCGATGTCGGTTACCGGCTTCAGGTCGCGTTCGAGGAGGCTGCCGCACTGAAGCCGCAGCGGGTGACGCTGTCGAGCGGCAGGACGATCGACCTCAAGCTTCCGGCCGGTGTCGAGAACGGCACCCAGATGCGGCTTTCCGGTCAGGGCGAGGAAGGTCCCGGCGGCAAGGGCGACGCGATCGTGACGATCGAGATCCGGCCGCATCGTTTCTTCAAGCGGGATGGCGATGATGTGCGGCTTGATCTGCCGATCTCGCTGACCGAGGCGGTGAAGGGCGGGCCGGTTAAGGTGCCGACGGTTGAGAGCGCGGTGATGCTGACCGTGCCGGCGGGATCCTCGAGCGGCAAGACGCTGCGGCTGAAAGGGCGCGGCTTCCACAAGAAAGGCGGCGGGCGCGGTGACCAGCTCGTCACGCTGATGATCGATATTCCCAATGACGATGCCGCGTTGAAGGCGTTCGTCGAAGGCTGGGCGGGCGGCGGCAACCCCAGGGCGGGATTAGGGGTTTGACGAGGCATGATCATTGATCCCATCGTCACCCTGAACTTGTTTCAGGGTCCACTGTCCGGCGGGCGCTGCGGCAAGTGACTGGGTGGATGCTGAAACGAGTTCAGCATGACGATGGACACGGGACGCCGTGAAGGACGTCTCGCCCGTATCGCCCGAGGAGCGGGCCAAGACCGAGGCGCGTGGCGGGTTCGTCCGGCATCTCGGCAGGATCGGGATCGGACCGCGCGCCATAGAGGTCGGCAAGCGAACGGTGATCGGCGTCTATTCGGATGGCTTCATCCACGCCGGCAACCTCGCCTATCTGGCGCTGCTGACGCTGTTTCCCTTCTTCATCGTGCTGGCGGCGGTGGCGCAGTTCTTCGGGCATGGGCCGGAGACGGTGATGGCGGTGCAGTCGTTCCTGCGGACGGTCCCGCCCACGGTGGCCGACCTGCTCGCCAAGCCGATCTCCGATGTGCTGGCGGCGCGGACCGGATCGCTGTTATGGCTGGGGGCGCTGGTCGGCATGTGGTCGGTGATCAGCTTCATCGAGACGATCCGCGATATCCTGCGCCGCGCCTATGGCACCGCCTTCTCGCGCAGCTTCTGGCGCTATCGCCTCGGCTCGATGCTGCTGATCATCGGATCGGTGATCCTCGCGCTCACCGCGTTCAGCGCGCAAGTGGTGCTGACCGCGATCGAGCAGTTCGTCTACCGGCTGATCCCCTTCGCGCAGCATGTGACCGACTGGATCGGGCTTTCGAAGCTGGTGCCCCTGGCGATGCTGATGGTTGCCCTCTACGTGATCTTCTATTCGCTGACGCCCTCCAAATATCGCTACAGTGCCTGCCCGAAATGGCCGGGGGCGTTCTTTACGGCGGGGTGGTGGATGCTGATGACGTTGGTGCTGCCGGCAGTGCTCGGCTTGCTGGGCAGCTATGACCGGACCTATGGCAGCCTGGCCGGCGTGATCATCGCGCTCATTTTCTTCTGGTTCGTGGGGCTGGGGCTGGTTTTCGGCGCCCACCTCAACGCGGCACTGGCGGAATCGCCCGAACCGGCGTTAAAGGGCGGCCAACCCCAAGGCTGAAGGAGAAACTATGGGCGGCTTGATGCAGGGAAAGCGCGGGCTCATCATGGGTCTCGCGAACGATCGCTCGCTGGCGTGGGGCATCGCCAAGGCGCTGCACGCGCATGGTGCCGAGATGGCGTTCAGCTATCAGGGGGAAGCGCTGGAGCGGCGCGTGCGTCCGCTTGCGGAGGAGCTTGGCAGCGATTTCCTGATCGATTGTGACGTTTCGGACATGGCCGCGCTCGACAAGACATTCGAGGTGCTGGCTGAGAAATGGCCGACGATCGACTTCGTCGTCCATGCGATCGGCTTTTCCGACAAGAACGAGCTGCGCGGCAAATATGTCGACACCAGCCTCGAAAATTTCCTGATGACGATGAACATCTCGGCCTACAGCTTCGTCGCGGTGACACGGCGGGCGCGGACGATGATGCCTAACGGGGGATCAATCCTGACGCTGACTTATTACGGCGCGGCGAAGGTCATCCCGCATTACAATGTGATGGGCGTGGCCAAGGCCGCACTTGAGGCGAGTGTGCGCTATTTGGCGGTCGATCTCGGCGGCGAGAATATCCGCGTAAACGGCATTTCGGCTGGACCGATCAAGACATTGGCCGCCAGCGGGATCGGGGATTTTCGCTATATTCTCAAATGGAACGAGCTCAACTCTCCCTTGCAGCGTAATGTTACGATCGAGGATGTCGGCGGGGCGGGCCTCTATCTCTGCTCCGATCTTTCGAGCGGCGTGACGGGCGAGATCCACTATGTCGACGCGGGTTATAACGCGATCGGCATGAAGGCCGAACATGCGCCGGATATCGCGCTGACGTGACCGTCGCCATTCGTGCGGCGACCGGTGGCGACGTGGCGGCAATCGATGCGCTGCTACGCCGTGCCTTTCCCCAACCGGATGAGGCGCGTCTCGTCCAGCAGCTCTGTGTCGACGGTGACATGGTGCTCACGCTCGTTGCTGACGATGAAGACAGCGGCGAACTGGCCGGCATCGTTGCTTTCAGCCGGATGGATGTCGAGGTGGACGGGAAAGTGATCGCGTCTGTAGCGCTCGCGCCGGTGGCTGTTGCCCGGCATTACCGGCGGCAGGGCGTCGCTGAAGCGTTGATTCAGGCAGGTCTTGCCCATCTGGGTGATGCGGGCGCGATGCTATGCTTCGTGCTGGGCGATCCGGCTTATTATGGACGCTTCGGCTTTTCTGCTGATTGGGCGCGGGGATTTGCCTCGCCCTATGCTGGCGACTATCTGATGGCATTGCCGCTGCAAGGCGGGGCAATGCCGTGTGGGGTACGCGGCAGGGCGGATCATGCGGCGGCGTTCGCGCAACTGGGACAGGCACAGTGAGCTTCAACACGTTCAACAAATGGGTGAAGCGTTCTCTGCGCTTCACCGGTCGAGTGGGCGTGTCGGAATACATCGTTTTTTTGTTGATTGTGGTGGGCTTTGGCCAACTCCTTGCCTACTATTTTGCGCGGGGTGATCGCACGACCTTATTAATCTTGTTGTCCGTGGCGGCCATTTTGATGTGGCCGATTCTGGCTGTAACTGTCCGCCGTTTGCATGATCTAAACTTGTCGGCTTGCGGGTTATATTCCTTATCATCGTCGGCGAAATACCGGTCGTGGGTTTTATGATTTGGCTGGGACTTCTTTTCCCTCCGAAACGGGGGCCAAATCGATATGGTCCCGATCCCCGCGACGTGCGCCAGCAGATATTGGAGCGGGAGAGGGGAATATGAGTTTCAACAGCTTCGGGCGCGTCTTTCGCTTTTCGACCTGGGGGGAGAGCCACGGGCCGGCGCTCGGCGCGGTGGTGGACGGGTGCCCGCCGGGGATCGCGCTGAGCGAGGATGATATCCAGCCGTGGCTCGATAAAAGGCGGCCGGGGACGTCTCGCTTTACCACCCAGCGGCAGGAGCCGGATCGGGTGCGCATCCTCTCCGGCGTGTTTGACGGGCAGACCACCGGGACCCCGATCTCGCTGATGATCGAGAATGTCGACCAGCGTTCCAAGGATTATTCGGACGTGATGAAGGCCTATCGGCCCGGCCACGCCGACTATGCCTATGAGATGAAATACGGTTTCCGCGATTATCGCGGCGGCGGGCGCTCCTCGGCGCGGGAAACGGCGGCGCGGGTCGCCGCCGGGGCGGTGGCGCGCAAGGTGATAGGTGATGTGAGGATCAGGGGCTATCTCGTTGAACTAGGTGGCGATCCGATTGATCGTGCGCTGTTCGACGACAGCCAGATCGACAGCAATCCCTTCTTCTGTCCGGACGCGCATGCCGCCGCACGCTGGGAGGGGCTGGTGGACGATGCCCGCAAGCGTGGCTCGTCCCTGGGCGCGGTGATCGAGTGCGTCGCGGAAGGGGTACCGCCGGGCTGGGGGGCGCCGCTTTACGCCAAGCTCGACAGCGAACTGGCGGGAGCGATGATGAGCATCAACGCGGTCAAGGGCGTCGAGATCGGCGACGGCTTCCACGCCGCGCGGCTGACCGGCGAGAGTAATGCCGATGCGATGCGGCCGGGCAATGACGGCAGGCCGGTGTTCCTCGCCAACCATGCCGGCGGGGTCGCTGGCGGGATTTCCACCGGGCAGCCGGTGGTGGTGCGGGTCGCGCTCAAGCCGACCTCCTCGATCCTGACCCCGGTCGAGACGATCGACCGCGACGGTGAGGCGGCGGAGATCATGACCAAGGGCCGCCACGACCCTTGCGTCGGCATCCGCGCCGCGCCGGTGGTCGAGGCGATGATGGCGCTCGTGCTGGCCGACCAGAAACTGCTGCATCGCGCCCAGACCGGGAAATGAGCGAAGACCGTATCGCGCGGCGGCTGCGCATCCACGGGCGTGTGCAGGGGGTCTATTATCGCGGCTGGACGGTCGAGACAGCGGAAAAGTTGGGCCTCGACGGTTGGGTCCGCAATCGTATGGACGGGACGGTGGAGGCGCTGGTTGCCGGCCCCGCCGTCGCGGTCGAGGCGCTGATCGCGGCCTGCCACAAGGGGCCGCCGGCGGCGCGGGTCGATCTCGTCGAGGTCGAGGAGGCGATCGGGATCGTCGCCAGCGGCTTTACGCAGAAGCCGACAGTGTAAACCAGGGCGATTCAAAATACCGTCATTCCGACGAAAGTCGGAACCCAGAAACGCTGTGTTGCGAAAATTCGCGGCGTCAGCGCGTCTGGGTCCCGGCTTGCGCCGGGATGACGATCAGGAATTGGGTTTACGCAAAGGCCTCGCTTTCGCGGGAATGACGCTTCTTTTCGCGCGGGCGTTAAACGAAACCTTGCTTCACCGCGATGTCGATGCCGTTCCCGATCGGCAGCAGGCTCGCCTGCATGCCCGGCATCGCGCGGACGGCGGCGCGATAGGCGTCAGCGTCGGGGCGGCTATTGGGCGGGAAGATCATGTTGTCCGCCAGGATCGTGCCGCTCGGCCCAAGCAGGGGAGCGACCTTGTGAAGGCAGGGAATATAAAGATCCTTCCAGAGATCCATCAGCACGAAATCCACTGGTCCAGGCTGGCTGTCGAGCAGTGCGACCGCGTCGCCAAGCCTGAAGTCAACCAACCCGGCGAGACCGGCCCGCTCAAGCTGAGCGCGGGCGTGCGCCTGTTTGTTGGCCGCAACGTCATAGCTGTAGACCCGGCCACCGGTTGCGGCGGCGGCATCGGCGAGAAACAGCGTTGAATAGCCGTAGGACGTGCCGAGCTCGACGATCGTCCGCGCCTTCAGCCCGACCACCATCGCATGCATCAGCCGTCCGACTTCCTCGCCCACGGGTATGAGCAGGGAATCGACATCCAGCTCCGCTATCACCGTGCCCGGATCGTGGAGCAGCTTGTCCTCCTCGATCAGGCGGGTCGTGTATTCGGCAAGAACGGCGGTAAATGCGGGATCATCCAGCGCCACTGTCTTCCTCCTGCGATTTCAACAAGCATTTAACAGCATGGGGGAGAAGAAAAGCACAATATACTGATATGCTTCAGAGTTTCGAATTCCGATCAGCGTACCCTTGATGCCGCTTCCAAGCGTCCAGCGGAAATCGGGCCAGTGCCGCCGCCATCGCGCCGCGATCGCACGTTCTCCCGGCCGGCTGGCATCATCAAGCATGATCGTCCCGCCGGGCCCCATCCGATCAAACAGCCGCTCGGCCGATCCGCGCACCAACGGGTGCAGCGTCCAGGGTGGCCCGTCGATCAGCAGCAGGTCGATCCGCTCGGGCAGCTGGCCAAGGTCGTACCAGAGAGCGTGCCAGGGCGCCTCGGCCGGAACAAGCGGCGCGTGGGCGATATGCGCTGCAAGGCCGTGGTCCCTGAGCCAGCCTCGTACCGCCTCGACGAAATCGGAATGCTGATCGAAGCTGGTCAGCGTCCCGCCGCCGTGCAGTGCGAGGGCGCGGGCGGTGACGAGCGTCGAAGCGCCCGATCCCAGTTCGACGACGTGCGCGGGGCGATGCGTTTCGATATGGTCGACGATGCGCGTGAGGAAGCCGACATCGGCTTTCCAGCTGCCCAGATTGGGCAGCGCGTCGGCAGGCAGGTCCAGCCGGTCGAGCAGGAGCCGCTTGTCGCGCCGGCGGCCGCCCCACAGGCTTTTGAGCAGCCACGGCCACTGGATCGCGCCATAGCCAATCAGCGCCGCCCAGTCAGCGGAGCTTCTGCGCCAGCCGGATCTTGCATATCCAATGTCCGCGCGAGGCAGGATGGACGTGGCCTCGCGGGTGGTCATGGGGCGATCGCTTCGAAGGAAATGGTTGTCATTCCAGAGAAAGCGAGGCCTTTGCGTAAACCCAAGTCCTGATCGTCATCCCGGCGCACGCCGGGACCCAGACGCGCTGACGCCGCGAATTTTCGCAACACAGCGTTTCTGGGTTCCGATTTTCGTCGGAATGACGAGAGGGCGGAGCCATTATGCAAAGGTCCCGCAACAGCTGGAATCTCACCCGTCCTCTGTCGCACGGAAAGAGGGAGATCTCGGCTTGCGCTGGGATGACCAGTCTTTCTCAATCCGCGAAGGGATCGCGCACGAGAATGGTGTCCTCGCGCTCGGGACTTGTCGATACCAGGGCGACGGGGCATCCGATCAGCTCCTCGATGCGGCGGACATATTTGATCGCCTGGGCGGGCAGTTGCGCCCAGCTTCTAGCGCCGGCTGTTGACTGGCTCCATCCCTCGATCGTCTCGTAGACCGGTTTTGCGCGCGCTTGGTCTTGCGGGTGCGGGGGCAGATAGTCGTAGTGGCGATCGCCGACGGTGTAGCCGGTGCAGATCTTCAACTCCGGGAAGCCATCGAGCACGTCGAGCTTCGTGAGCGCAATGCCGGTTACGCCCGAGACCGCTATCGACTGGCGGAGGAGCACCGCATCGAACCAGCCGCAGCGGCGCTTGCGCCCGGTGACGGTCCCGAATTCATGACCGCGCTCGCCGAGCCGTTGGCCAGTCTCGTCCTCCAGCTCGGTGGGGAAGGGGCCGGAGCCGACGCGGGTGGTGTAGGCCTTGACGATGCCGAGCACGAAGCCCGCCGCGCCGGGGCCAAGACCCGATCCGCCCGCCGCCGTACCCGCGATCGTGTTCGACGAGGTGACGAACGGATAGGTGCCGTGATCGACGTCGAGCAACACGCCCTGCGCGCCTTCGAACAGGATGCGATCGCCGCGTGCCTTGGCGTTGTTGAGGGTGAGCCATACCGGCTTGGCGAAGGGCAGGATGAAACCGGCGATCTCGCGCAGGTCGGCCATCAGCCGCTCGCGGTCGATCGGGCCTTCGCCGAAGCCGGCGCGCAGGGCATCGTGATGGGCGCAGATACGGTCGAGCTGCAATTCGAGATCGTCGAGGTGGGCAAGATCGCAGACCCGGATCGCGCGACGGCCGACCTTGTCCTCATAGGCCGGGCCGATGCCACGCCGGGTGGTGCCGATCTTGCCGGCGCCGCTGGCGTCCTCGCGCAGCCCGTCGAGATCGCGGTGGAAGGGCAGGATCAGCGGGCAGGTCTCGGCGACCTGGAGATTGTCCGGGGTCATGACGACGCCCTGGCCCTTGAGCTTGGCGACCTCATCGCGGAAATGCCAGGGATCGAGCACGACGCCGTTGCCGATTACCGAGAGCGTGCCGCGCACGATGCCGGAGGGCAGCAGGCTGAGCTTGTAGGTCTGGTTGCCGACGACCAGCGTATGGCCGGCATTGTGGCCGCCCTGGAATCGCACGACGACATCGGCGCGCTCCGCTAGCCAGTCGACGATCTTGCCCTTTCCTTCATCGCCCCACTGGGCCCCGATGACGGTTACATTGCCCACTTGGCTCCCCTTCGCATACAAGCCCCGATATTGGCGGGCGCTGCCTATTGGATGCGCGCGTCCACGTCCATGGCAAACCGCCGCCGGGAGAGGAAATGAAGCTTTTGCTGGCGATTGCTGCGGGCTTTTTGCTGATCGCCGCGGGCCCGTCGATGAAGCGGAGCAGCCACGCCTATGGCGGCGACAAGCGGCAGGTGCTCGATCTTTATGCGCCAAAATCCGGGCCGCCGGCGCCGGTGATCCTGTTCGTCCATGGCGGCGGCTGGTCGGCGGGGTCGAAGGAAATGGGGGAGGGCGGGCAACCCGCCCATTTCGTCAAGGAAGGCTATGCCTGGGCGTCCATGAACTATCGGCTGGTGCCGCAGGTGAAGGTCGAGGATCAGGCGGCCGATGTCGCCCGCGCGCTCGCCTGGCTGGATCGGCATGCCAAACGGCTGGGGCTGGACATGCGCCGGTTGGTGGTGATCGCTCACAGTTCAGGCGCGCAGCTGGCCGGGCTGGTCGGCACTGACCCGCAATGGATGGCGGGCGCCGGCGCGCCTTTCGTCAGCATCAGGGGGATCGTGTCGCTGGATGGCGCGGGGATCGACCTCGCCGGTATCATGGCGGCCGGGGCGGGAAGCTCGCCCTTCTATGCCAATGCCTTCGGCACCGATGTCGCCCGGCAGATGCGGCTTTCACCGTTTGCCAATCTGAGGCCGCCGGACGTGCCGCGCTGGCTGCTGATCCATGATCAGCGCAACAATCAGGCGGCAGGGTTCTTCGGCGCGCGTTTTGCCGAGGCGGGACGTGCGCGCGGGTTGTCGATCGAGACGATGGCCGTTCCGGACACGAATCATATGAAGATGCTGCGACAGCTCGGCACCGACGGCGATCCGGTCACGGCGGCGGTCGACGGCTTCATGCGCGAGGCGACGAAGGCGCCATAGCCGGCAAGTTGGCGTTCAGGATCATTGCGCTAAGCATCCGGCGACGTGCGAAGCCGGGGACATGCGCAAGATGCGGAAGGCTATTCTCGCTGTGATCGGGGTCGGTGCGGCCCTGCTGGCGTCAATCGGCGCCCTGCATCCGCTGACAGCACAAGGCACGCGCTGCGAGGAGCATCCGATCGTCTGCAAGATGATCAGCAAGCGCCTCGGCGAGGTGGAGCCCGAGGATCGGATCAACCCGACCGGCGCCGAGGAACTCTCCTACGGCCCCGATCCCAGCCAACGGATCGATTACTGGCAGGGTACCAGCAAGGAGGGTGGTGGATCATTGTTGATCTTCATTCACGGTGGCGGCTGGACGCGGGGCGACAAGGCCAGCGCCACCGGCCCGGCGAAGGTCAATTGGGCGACCGCGAACGGCTATGACTTCGCGTCGGTGAACTATCGGCTGGTACCGAAGGTGACGGTCGAGGATCAGGCGCGCGATATCGCGGCGGCGATCCGCTATCTGCGGCACCACGCCGGCGAGCTCGGCTTCGATGCCGACCGGATCATGCTGGCCGGGCACAGCGCCGGATCGCACCTCGCGGCGCTGATCGGCACCGACGAGCGCTATCTGGGCGACGATCTCAAAGCGATCCGGGCCGTGATTCTGCTCGACGGGGCGGGTTATGATCTGCCGCGCCAGCTCCGCGATGCGGGCCGATTCGAGGCGAAGATCTATGCGCAGCCGTTTGGATCGCTGGATGCAGCTACGCTCACCCGGCTTTCTCCAACCGCGCATGCCGGCCCGCCGAACGCGAATTCCTTCCTGATCATCTATGATGCCGAGCGGGCCAATGCGGTCCGGCAGAGCGAAGGGCTGGACGCGGCGCTGCGGCAGGCCGGAACGCCGGCCGAGTTGCTGCCGGTCAAGGGCAGCAATCATATCGGCATCAATTTCGACTTGGGCAAAGCCGGCAATGTCGAAACGATGCACGCCGACGCCTTTCTCGCGAAGGCCGGACTCGCCAGCGATCAATAGGGAACAGGTGTCCCTTCCCTCAGGCAATGGCTGCATCCGAGCGCGATACCGTCGTCACTGGCGGCGAGTGCCGCGATGGTGATCCAGCCTTCCTTGCGCAAGGCCGCGGCGACGGCCGGATCACTGCCCAGCGGGAGGAAGACGCGGCGGCGCGGTTCCTGGCCCAGACCGGCATCGACCAGCGGATCAAGGTAGAGCGAGAAGCCGACGGCATCTTCTTCGCCGCCCTCCGGATTGACGATGCTGTACGCGCCCCCCCGGCCGATCTCGCCCGAGAGGCCCGCTCCGAAAAGCGAGAAACCGATCCAGCGCTGATATTCGAAGCCGTGCTGCTCGGTAGGGTCGAGCGTCAGAGTCGCGCGGTCGCCGATGGCGTCGGCGATGGCGTCGATGGCTTCGAGCCGTGGCGCGAGCAGGCTGACGCAATCCAGCCGTTCGAGCCGCTGGCGGGCGGATTTGACCGGGCCAGCGGCGGCGACCAGCGGGAGGTAGGCGTTGGCGCCCAACGCCGTCAGGGCGCCGGCATCCTTCGCATCGAGCCGGTCACGCACCGAATCGACGCGATCGGCGGGAAGAGGGAGTGGCCCCGCCGCCAGCGCGTCGATCAGATCCGGCAAGGTGAGGTCGATCGTGATGCCGGTTACGCCCGCGACCTCAAGCGCTTCGATCGCGACCAGCAGAACCTCGATGACGGCGGCGGTCGAAGAAAGGCCGATCAGCTCGGCGCCGACTTGCGTCATCTCACGCTCGGGGCGAAGCTGGGTCGCGCGGAGCTTGAGCACCCGCCCGCCATAGGCAAGCCGGAGCGGGCGGGGACGGTGCGCCATGCGCGAAACGGCGATGCGGCCGACCTGGGCGGTGATATCCGGCCGGAGCGCGAGAGTGCGCTGCGAGATCGGGTCGACGAAGCGCAGCAGATCTTGTGCTCTGGCGGACTTCAGCCGCCCGACCAGGGTTTCCTCGAACTCGGCGAGCGGCGGCGCGACGCGCTCATAGCCGTGGCGGCTGATCGCGACGATCGCGCGATGGAGCAGGCGCGATCCGGCCTCCGCCTGCGGGGGCAGGCGATCGCGAAAGCCTTCGGGCAACAGTCCGGGTGCGAGGATCATGCCTGCCCTTTAGCGATTATTTCGGGGGCTGCTACCGGTTGCGAAGCGGCGGAGCTGCGGCCGGGGGAAATTCCCGGGATCACCGGCGGCTTCCTCTCCTGCTTATCTTATATTTACCCGACCGCAGCGAGCATTCCGTAGCGTAATCATCACGACAAAAGAATGATCGCTTCTGACAAGCCTTAACCATTTATCGCTGAAAAGGCACGCTTGACCGGAGAATCAGAAAAAAAGGGCTGGCCCGTAAGGACCAGCCCGGAAAGTTTTAGGAGAGGATGCCTGAAAGGCAGTTTCCTTGTGCACCGCACCAAAAAATTTTGCAACTGCAAAAAAATCATTCAGCATTGCAAAGATTGCATCGGTCGTTTCAGAAGCGTAGCGACATCGCCCGCTTCACCCCGGGCAGTGTCCTCACCTTGGTAACAAGCGGTTCGTTCGCCGGAGAATCGAGGGAAAGCAGCAGGACCGCTTCACCCCCGGCGCGCCGCCTACCAAGATGAAAAGTCCCGATATTTACATTTGCTTCGCCGAGCGTCGTGCCCAGCCGGCCGATGAAGCCCGGCGCATCCTCGTTGACGATATAGAGCATCTCGCCGGCCAGATCGGCTTCGACCTTGATCCCGAAAAGCTCGACCAGACGCGGTTCCGCATTTGCGAACAAAGTGCCGGCGACCGAACGCTCCCCGTCCTTGGTCTGCACCGAGACTCGGACAAGGGTGTGATAGTCGCCCTCGCGGTCATGGCGGATCTCGCGGACGTCGAGTCCGCGTTCCTTGGCGAGGAAGGGTGCGTTGACCATGTTCACCGTGTCCGAATAGACCCGCATCAACCCGGCGAGCACCGCGCTGGTGATCGGCTTCATGTTAAGCTCGGCCGCAGCGCCCTCGGCCTCGATCGAGATCGAAGTAAGCGCACCATGGGCAAGCTGGCCGACCAGCGAACCCAGCTTTTCAGCCAGTTCCATATAAGGCTTGAGCTTCGGCGCTTCCTCGGCCGACAGGCTCGGCACGTTGAGTGCGTTGGTGACACCACCGGTGACGAGATAATCGGCCATCTGCTCGGCCACCTGAATCGCGACATTGACCTGCGCCTCGGTGGTCGACGCGCCGAGGTGCGGGGTCGAGATGAAGCCGGGGGTTCCGAACAGCGGTGATTCGGTCGCCGGCTCGCTCACGAACACATCGAGCGCGGCCCCGGCGACATGGCCCGAATCGAGCGCATCCTTCAGCGCCACCTCGTCGATCAGCCCGCCGCGCGCGCAGTTGATGATCCGCACGCCCTTCTTCGTCTTGGCGAGGTTCTCACGGCTGAGGATGTTGCGGGTGCTCTCGGTGAGCGGGGTGTGGAGGGTGATGAAGTCGGCACGTGCGAGCAGTTCGTCCAGCGTCACCTTCTCGATGCCCAGCTCCACTGCCCGCTCGGGCGTCAGGAAGGGATCATAGGCGACCACCTTCATACGCAGGCCGAGCGCGCGGTCGGCGACGATCGAACCGATATTGCCCGCGCCGATCAACCCAAGCGTCTTGGAGGTGACTTCCACGCCCATGAAGCGGTTCTTCTCCCACTTGCCTGCCTGGGTCGATCTGTCGGCCTCGGGCAGGTCGCGTGCGAGCGCGAACATCAGCGCGATCGCGTGCTCGGCGGTGGTGATCGAATTGCCGAACGGGGTGTTCATCACGACGATGCCGGCGGCCGAAGCAGCGGGGATATCGACATTGTCGACGCCGATGCCCGCGCGGCCGATCACCTTGAGGTTCTTAGCGGCGGCGATCACATCCTTGGTGACCTTGGTGGCGGAGCGGATGGCGAGGCCGTCATACTGATCGATCATCGCGATCAGCTCTTCCTTGGTCTTGCCGGTGATCTCGTCGACCTGGATGCCGCGCTCGCGGAAAATCTGGGCGGCGCGGGGGTCCATCTTGTCGGATATCATTACCTTGGGCATTTGCTTTGCCTTTCTGTTTCCACGTCACCCCAGCGAAGGCTGGGGTCCATGTCTGTTGGTCAATGTGCGTGGATAGAGAGATGGGCCCCAGCCTGCGCTGGGGCGACGGAAGAGTGTCAGCCGCGCGCCTGCGACCAGGCCCAGTCGAGCCAGGGGCCGAGCGCCTCGATGTCGGCGGTGTCGACGGTGGCGCCGCACCAGACGCGCAGGCCCGGCGGGGCGTCGCGATAGCCGGCGACGTCATAGGCGGCGTCTTCGGCTTCGAGCAGCGAGGCGATCTTCTTGACCAGCGCGAGCTGCGCTTCCTCGTCGAGGCCCTGCACCGCATCGGGCGCGAACTTGAGGCAGACCGAAGTGTTGGAGCGGCTCGCCGGATCGGTGGCTAGATGATCGATCCAGGGCGTCTTCCGGACCCAGGCGTCGAGCGCGGTGAGATTGTCGTCGGCCCGCTTGATCAGGGCGCGCAGGCCGCCCAGCGACTTCGCCCATTCCAGCGCGAAGATATAATCCTCGATCGCCAGCAGCGACGGCGTGTTGATCGTGTCGCCCTTGAAGATGCTGGCGTTGAACTTGCCGCCCTTGGTCATGCGGAAGATCTTGGGCAGCGGCCAGGCCGGCGTGTAGCTTTCCAGCCGCTCGACCGCGCGCGGGCTCAGGATCAGCACGCCGTGCGCGCCTTCACCGCCCAGCGCCTTCTGCCAGCTGTAGGTGACGACATCTAGCTTGGCCCAGGGGATATCCTGCGCGAAGCAGGCCGAGGTCGCATCGGCGATCATCAGCCCTTCGCGATCGTCGCGGATCCAGTCGCCATTGGGAACGCGGACGCCGGAGGTGGTGCCGTTCCAGGTGAAGACGACGTCGGTCGACTGGTCGATCGCTGCAAGATCGGGAAGTTCGCCATAGGCCGCCTTGACGACCTTGGCGTCGAGCTTGAGCTGCTTGACGACATCGGTGACCCAACCTTCACCGAAGCTTTCCCAGGCGACCATCGTCGCGGGCCGGGCGCCGAGCAGGCTCCACAGCGCCATCTCGACCGCGCCGGTGTCGGAGCCGGGGACGATGCCGATATGATAATCAGCCGGAATGCCGAGGATCTCGCGGCTCAGCTCCATCGCGTGGACGATGCGGCTCTTGCCCAGCTTGGAGCGGTGCGAGCGGCCCAGCGAACCGATCGCGAGCTTTTCGGGAGCCCAGCCGGGAGGCTTGGCGCAGGGTCCGGATGAAAAATGGGGACGGGCCGGCTTCGCCGCCGGCTTGGGAAAATCAGTCATGTAGTCTCTCCTCACAGAGAGCGCGCGCCGCGTTGGGACGGCGTGGCCCGCCGGCGCTTCTAGAGATGCGCGCGGTGAAGTCAACTAACGTCCGTTAACCATGACCCAAAGGATGAGGGGGGCGCTGCGGACACGATCATCCCGCCGCAATCGGGTTGATCCGAAAGGCGTTGCCCTTCAAGCATCGGAAGGATGCGCAAGCGGGGACTCTTGTTATTGCTCATGGCTGCCGCCTGTGTCGGGCCGTCGGCCAACCAGCGTGGCAGGCGCCCGCCGCCGTCGCGACCGCCGGAACCCAATCTCCGCATATGCCTGGCCGATTTGCGCGCGGCGGGCGCGAAGTTCGAGCTGTTGCCGGACCGTGTATTCTCGCCGGGCTGCTCGGCGATTTCGTCAGTCAAGCTGCTCGCGGTCGGCATCCCGGTCACCAATCTCGGCGCGGTGCGCTGCGGCTTGGCGGTGCCGTTCACCCAATGGGTGCAAACGGCGGTACAGCAGGCGGCGCGCGCATGGCTCGATAGCCCGGTCGTGAAGATCGAAAGTTTCGGCAGCTATGCCTGCCGGCCGGTCAACGGGATGGCCGGCAACAAGCTGTCCGAACATGCCAGCGCCAATGCCGTCGATATTTCCGCCTTCGTGCTGGCCAATGGCCGCCGCATCACCGTGCTGAACGACTGGAACGGAGCGGACGTCAATGCGCGCAATTTTCT
>Ga0157380_10001314_pt1 | contig 16137 bp, 10 predicted proteins | sample S35metaG_FD_119757 | JGI IMG/M metagenome (GOLD analysis project Ga0157380, IMG submission 119757) | Switchgrass rhizosphere microbial communities from Kellogg Biological Station, Michigan, USA - S3-5 metaG | ecosystem: Host-associated > Plants > Roots > Rhizosphere > Soil | place: USA... | reverse complement strand
ATTAAACTTATTAAGCAATAAAAAGAGCCGCGAATAGTGTGTCGGCATGATGATCATACCCTTTTAATAATTCCATCTTAACCAATTTGAGATGGAATTTTTCTTTGATAAAAGAAACCATCTCTTCATTCTCCTTTTTAAATACTGAGCAGGTGATATATAAAAAATGGGCGCCAGGTTTTAACCCGTTAATAACATTGCTCACAATTTTCCGCTGTAACAAATTATACTTCGCAATATCCGAAGGTTCAAAATAAAATAGTTGCTCCGGAGTTCGGCTCCAGGTACCACTGCCGGTGCATGGTACATCGCAGAGTATGAGTTCGGAGTCGAAGCTCGGGAGTCCTTCGGCTGCCGTAGGTTTGCCGAAGGCGCTGCGGGAGTCGGGTACAGAAAGATTACAAATGAAACTCTTGTATTTTTTAATACCTGCCTTATCAAATCTCTTACGAAGGTTTACAAGAATGCTTTCCCTTATGTCGGATACGTTGAGAACGATATCGCCCAATACATCTTTAGCAAGAATAGATTTACCACCGCTGGCCGCGCAACAATCCCAGATTTCGAAATGGTCAGGTCGGGACGGTCGAACTATATCGAGAAACTCAGAAATCCGTTGCGAACTATAATCCTGCACCACTGCTTCTTTATCTAATTCAATTATGTCTTCAATCTTTGATGCATTCGGTAATTCAATGCAATTTTCTCCAATCTGCCGAAACCATTTATTAACAACCTCGACTGCTGGCAGCCGACTACCAACTACCGACTCATATTCCGCGTCGAATAATTTACTTTTTACGGCCTCCACATAGCCAGGCCTTATCCGCAGGAATAAATACGGTTGTATTAAAAAAGACCTATTGAATGACTCAGGATTAACCCCTTCACTTAATGCTTCCTTCCATGGGAATAATTGAGTTAGGAGTTGAGAATAGCCATCCGGAAGTGTTGCAATCTTTTCATTAAGCGGCAAATGAATGATCTCGTTCCATGCTGGTTTTAAATCAGCCAGTATATTGTTGTATTCTGAAGAACAAAGAAATAGTGCAGTAAGTATTCGTTCGTCCATATCTATTTTCGGTAGTGATTTTCCCAGCCGGAAATAACAATAACAAAGATGTGCAATCTGTTTCCTGTCTTTGGAACCGTATTTTTTTTGTTGAGAAAAGAATTTTTTCAGGCTAGCCGAAAAAGGTTCGTTGCCATTGTATTGAAGAAGAACTGTTGCAGCAGTATTAAGATAAGAGTGATAACGGCTCATTGTGCAATTTACAGAAGCTCAATCAGGTATTTCTACTGATAGTAAAATTCAAGGAATATCTTTTTATTATTATCATGCAACAGGGTTGAAACACTGGAGACGGGTTTATTCAATGAATTATACACAAATTTCTTCTCCACGTGGTGGCTGGAAAGACCATTACTTCCGATAAGATTTGTATAAATATTATTGTTTACGGCATATCGCCCATCTTGTTCTGTTACCAATGCTTCTCCATCGCTCAACTGCAACGGCCTCACCTTATTGTCATACCTATATATAAATGTCACGGAATCATGAAGGTTTCCATTTTCAAATTGATAAACTTTTTCTGAGATTATATTTCCCTGACCATCGCGACTAAAAATAACTTTCGCCGTCAACATAACATCGAACAAACTTCGATAATCAAGGATGTAATATAGATATCCGGCAATTTTCTGTGCATTGTCATATTGAAATTGCATACTATCTCGGTAAAAGGGCGTCGTTAGCCTTCTATTACTTGATTTGGATTCGTATCTGGACAAAGTTCTATTATAGTTCACCTTAAAATAAAAACTATCATTGATGAAGCCTGATTTGTAGATTGTCTTCGTAATAATGCCATCCGCATCCCTAACAATGATCACTTGATCGTCAAGCGCCGATACGTTCGTATTTACTCTACTTGTTGAACCGACCCAACGTCTGGCAGTATCATAGTAATACAATGTAACTAGTGAATCCTGATTTATCCGTTCAACCGTTTTTACCAAAAGGTCGTTTCCGGGTATCTCTCCGGGATTTCCCATGTTCATCCCTTTTTTACATGAGAAAATGAATAGAACGCTTCCATAAAGCAAATACAGGAGAATAGTATTTCGCCGAAGGAGCATGAGGAATGTATTAAGGTTGTTCTATTTATACGTATACGTAAAATTCGACACGAGGTTACCTGGGTTTTCAGTACTCACTGCAGTTGCAGGTTTATTTCTTGAATTGTAGGTATAAACATAAGTGACATCGAAATTTTGGGAACCTGCGCCTTGCACATCTATATAATTAAATTTGGTAGCGTTGGCAGTTGCCACCAGGTCGATCCGCAAAATTGCTGCTGCCTCACCGGGTGGCAAGATCAGCGGGCTGGTGTTTGTATCATAGGTATATTTTATTGTTAGCACTAATTCAGTTGGACCACCCGGATTTCCAAAATCAGCGATGTTTAAGCGGGTTTCTGTTACACCACCGGCGCCATAATCGTACTCTGTGACTGCTATCAATTCATAATCGGGACCTAAAGATGATGATTTGAAATATTCATCGATCCGTATCACTTTCCCAGATGCATCATAAAAAAATGCAGAACTATCAATTGTAGAAAATCCAGAAAACGATATTTCGGCAACTCTCGATGTGTAACGTTGAGTTGATGTATTATAATGTATGATGGCCACAGCGCTATCAATACCCTGCATAGCCAGGTCAGCATTCTTCTGAATAGTTGAAGTGATAATTCCAGCAGCGTTCCTCACTATACGAAAATCGTTATTAAGATTAGTCCCTTGTGAGGTTCCGGTTATTTTCTCGCGAAGCAATCTCTTGCTTGCATCATACTCATATTCTGTTGTAAGTGTTTCTCCGCCGGAAATAGATTCAATTTTTGTCAACAGATCACCAGTAGTAGTTCCACCTCCCCCTCCACCACCATTATCATCAAAACTCAATTCTTTTTGACAGGAGCTGATTAAAAAGCTCAATGCAGCAATTGCAAAAAGTAATTTTGTTTTCATAAAGCAATTTTGATCAGAGGAAAAACTATAATTCCAATAAAGTCTTGACAGGATCCTTACCAAACAAAAGCAATTCAGGATTTTCCAATAATTCTTTTACTCTTACTAAAAAGCTCACACTTTCTCTTCCATCAATGATTCGATGATCATAACTTAGTGCAAGGTACATCATAGGCTTAATAACCACTTGCCCGTTTACCGCAATTGGGCGTTCCTGGATCTTATGCATTCCTAAAATTGCACTTTGCGGTATATTGATTATAGGGGTGCTCATCAAACTACCGAATACTCCTCCATTAGTAATTGTAAAAGTACCTCCGGTCATTTCTTCCATACTCAACTTATTGTCCTTGGCTTTGCCCGCCAGCTCCACTACTTTCTTTTCAATTTCTGCCATACTAAGGCTTTCTGCATTACGGATTACCGGAACCACTAATCCTTTTGGGGCAGACACGGCAATAGAAATATCACAGAAATTATGATACACGATATTTTCTCCGTCAATATATGCGTTCACCGAAGGCCATTCCTGTAATGCAAAACAACAAGCCTTTGTAAAGAAACTCATAAAGCCAAGGTTGGTTCCATGAGCCTCTTTGAATTTGTCTTTAAACTTAGTCCGGGTTGCCATGATATTTGTCATATCCACTTCGTTGAAAGTGGTAAGCATGGCTGTTGTATTTTTGGCTTCTACAAGACGTCTGCTGATCGTCTTGCGAAGATTGCTCATCTTCTCCTTTTTCTCGTCCCGACTGAATGCTGCACCTGATGTTCTTCCCGGATTGTTTAAAGCGGCCAGCACATCATCTTTAAGAATCTTACCGCCGTAACCACTTGGGGTAACTTTTTTAGGATCTACTTTTTTATCCGCGATCATTGCCGATGCAACCGGAGTTGCTTTTACATCCTCACTAACCGTTGCAGCAGCTTCAATTTTTTTACCGGAATCCGCAGGCTTACCATTGCTTTTACTTTCGACAGTTGCTGCTTTGACTTCCGGCTCCTGACCTGCCTGTCCGGCAGGCAGGCTCCCGACTCCCGACTTGCCCTCAGGCTTTGCGCCATTTTCATCAATAGAAGCTAATACATCACCAATTTTAATAGTATCGCCTTCGTTAATACCACTATGTTTTAATACACCCGCTTTTTCGGCGTTCACCTCAAAAGTGGCTTTTTCACTTTCCAGTTCAGCGATTACCTCATCCCGTTCAACATAGTCACCGTCTTTCCGGGTCCATTTAAGCAGCGTTACTTCACTGATGGATTCTCCTACGGTGGGAACTTTAATATCAATCATAATACACTAATTAACACGAATAAAAACGCTAATTAACGCGAATGTTGTTACACTAATTAACGCGAATAAAAACACAAATTAATACAATACAATTAAATGCTGAAAGCAGTTTCTATGATCTCATCCTGCTCCTGCTTATGCACTTTGGCATAACCCGTAGCAGTCGCGGCACCTGGTTGACGACTGATAACGCCATAATTGATACTCTTCAGATTCATTTGCAAATAAGAAGCCGCTCCCATATTCAACGGTTCTTCCTGTATCCAGAACCAGGTGGCCTTATTGTACTTTTTATATAATGCCTCCAACTGTGTCAGCGGCAATGGATATAATTGCTCTAATCTGATAATAGCAACATCAGTCACGTTATCCTTTTGTTGTTTTTCTGCCAGGTCGAAATAGATTTTACCAGTACAGAACAATACTTTTTTAACCTGCGGGGGATTGCTGATATAGGAATCATCAATCACCTCCTTAAATCCACCATTGATAAATTCGTTCATAGGTGAATAGGTACCCGGATGACGAAGGTTCGCTTTTGGAGAGAACACGATTAATGGTTTACGGAAGGGCCATGCTAACTGACGACGTAATGCGTGAAAGAAGTTGGCTGAAGTAGTGATATTCACTGCTACCATATTCAATTCAGCGCACATTTGCAGGAAGCGTTCCATTCGGGCGCTGCTGTGTTCTGGTCCCTGTCCTTCATATCCATGCGGCAACAACATCACTACGCTGTTCATCCGGTTCCATTTTTGTTCACCGGCACTTATGAATTGGTCGATCATTGTTTGCGCGCCATTACAAAAATCTCCAAACTGAGCTTCCCATAATACCAATGCGTGCGGATTCGCTAATGTATAACCATATTCAAATCCTAATACACCATATTCGCTCAACAAAGAATTGTATATCCGGAATTGACCTTTTGCACCTTCAATACGATCAAGACGACTATATGACTTATCGTTGTTTTCATCACGTAATACTGCGTGGCGGTGACTAAATGTACCTCTTCGTACATCTTGTCCGCTCATACGCACATCGTTTCCTTCGAGAATGATACTCCCGTAAGCTAGCAGTTCACCAGTGGCCCAATCTAATTTGCCTTCCGTATCAAATAATTTTATTTTATCCTGGATAATTTTTTCAACTTTCTTCAATGGCTTAAAATCATCAGGCCATTTCATCAGGGATTCAAATATTTTTCTGAAATCCGCTTCGTTAATAGCAGTAATGGGGCTGTGTTCAAAATCTTCGGCATTTGCTCTGCGCAAACTCTTCCACCACAATTCCGGTTGCTGGTAAGTATATGGAAGTGGATTTTGTTTTACACCATCCAATCTTTCCTGCAGCTCGGCCCAGAATTTCTTTTCCATTTCTTTGGCGAGTTCCTGCGCATCGGATTCTCCGTTCTCCAATAAGAATTTTACATATACTTCGCGCGGATTGGGATGTTTTTCGATCAATGCATACAAATGGGGTTGCGTAAATTTCGGATCGTCTCCTTCGTTGTGACCGTGACGACGATAACAAACCATATCGATAAATACATCACAATTAAATTCCTGGCGGTAACGGGTGGCGATCTCCACGCATTTTACAACCGCTTCCGGATCATCTCCATTCACATGAAGTACGGGTGCTTGAATGGCGGAGGCAAGCGAGGTACAATAATCCGAACTACGGGCGTCATCAAAATCGGTGGTGAAGCCGATCTGGTTATTGATTACGAAATGAATGGTACCACCTGTATAATATCCTTCCAGTTCACTCATCTGTAAAATTTCGTACACGATACCCTGACCGGCAATAGAAGCATCTCCATGGATCAGTATCGGTAATATCTTATCAAAATTACTTTCGTACAATACATCCGCTTTTGCTCTTGCAAAACCAACAACCACCGGATCCACTGCTTCAAGATGGGATGGATTGGGCATTAATTTAAGGTGAACAGTTTTACCACTGGTGGATTGCAATTCACTACCATATCCCATATGGTATTTTACATCTCCACTGCCCATAGTTTGATCCAACTTCGCGGTTCCTTCAAATTCACTGAATATTTGTTCATAGGTTTTGCCCATGATATTAGCCAGAATATTCAATCGCCCGCGATGCGCCATACCAATAACTACTTCCTGAACATCATAATCGGATGCAATATTTATTATAGCGTCGAGTGCCGCGATGGTGGTCTCTCCTCCTTCTAATGAAAATCGTTTTTGCCCTACATATTTGGTGTGAAGGAATTTTTCAAACATAACTCCCTGGTTCAACTTCTCGAGTATCCGCTTCTTTTTAGTAAGAGATAAGGGCTCGGTGAATTTTTTCTCCATTTCATTGGTGAGCCAATCCACTTTTTTCTGCTCACTGATATATTTGAATTCGATGCCTACATGCGAGGCATAACATTTTTCAAGATGTTCATGAATTTTGCGAAGGGTGGTGGGTCCAAGGCCAACAAGCGTACCAGCCTGGAAGGTCTGGTTCATGTCGGCTTCTGTAAATCCATAAAAATCCAACCCGATATTAGCACCGCGATCCTTGCGTTTACGGATCGGGTTTGTTTTAGCTATCAAATGACCTTTGTTGCGATAGCCTAAAATCATACGATAGGCTCTTACTTCACGCATCCAGTCTACATCAGCGGGCAAACTGGCAGTGGCCACACTCCCTCCATTTGATGAAACCTTACCTGCGGAGATTGCAAAATCGAATCCTTCAAAGAATTTTCTCATTTCGGGATCGATGCTATCAGGATTGCTTACAAATTCCTGGTACAAACTTTCAATGAATTGCGGATGAGAACTGGTGATATACGAGAAATCCTTCATACACGGCTACTTTTATATGGGATGACAAATATCGGTGAAAATGTGCGAACTCAAAAGGCATGAGCCCCTGATAACCATGAATTTTAAACACCTATTACCCTCACTAAACCCGGTCCCGGGGCTCCATTTTACGTGCTCTTAACCCTTACTCACGACCATTAGTCTCAACGAGACGGCCTATTTTGAAGTTTTTTGGGAACTTCTCCTTTGATTTTTGGAATTTCACCTGTCGAAACCTACCTTTGCCTCCCGAAATTTATCGGAACTAAAATATTCGAGTTCATGGCTAATCACAAAGCTACCTTAAAAGATGTACGTCAGGCTACTAAGCGCCGCGAAAGAAATAAATATTATGGCAAAACTACCCGTAATGCCATCCGCGATCTGAAAGAAATCAAGACCGCTAAAGAAGCAGGTACAAAATTAAGTGAAGTTGCTTCTATGATCGATAAACTCGCAAAGCGTGGTATCATCCATAAGAATAAAGCTGCCAACCTGAAGAGCGGGTTGACCAAGAAAGTGAATACACTGGCTAAAAAATAATGGCCCTAAATAATAGTAGAAAGGCATTCATCGATTGATGGATGCTTTTTTATTTTCTGAGGCTGTGGATCAGTAAGTGAGTTAGGGAGTCTCTAAAGGGATTTATTTCGCCTTTCATTTAAAACACTCTCAATAATCAACTCCGTTTTTCTGTTAATCCGATACCAATGAAGCATTAATACAGCAATAATGAAAATGAATCCCGGGTACAGACTTACCGACAACTTAATTCCCGACACGGCACTTGCTTTCTGTTCCGACAATCCAGCTATATATCCAGAACCCTCTAAAAATGCTGCTCCTAACGCCCCTCCCACACTTAACCCTATTTTTAATCCGGAAATCATAGCGGAAAAAATAATAGCAGTGGCCCTCCTATTATTTTTCCATTCACTGTAATCTGCCACATCAGCTATCATTGTCCAAAGCAGCGGAATAGTAATTCCATAAAAGAATCCATGCATGATCTGCGTAACAAAAACATTCGCGATTGAGTTGGGAGAATAAAAAACAAACATCAACAAACAGGACGCGGATGCTAACAGACTAAACCCAAATACGTCACGTTTCCCGAATTTATCGGCCAGCGATCTTGAAAAGACAATGCCCACTATCATAAATAAGATCCCACATGCATTGAAAAGACTATATCCCGCGGTTGCGGTATCATCTGGCCACTGAAATCCCGTTGACTGGTTAAGCCAGACTGTGAATTTATTAAACCCAATCATTTCCAGGAAAGTGGCTATAGAGGATTCGTTCAGGTAATACTTAAAGTAATATATATACATTCCCCCTTTTAATGCCAGCGTAATAAAAATCAAAACGGTTACTAATAACAATATACTCCAGGGTCTGTTTTTAGCGAGATCGGTTAAATCCTGTTTCAGTGTACTTTTTTGACCCGGCAATGGTTTAATCCTCTCCCTGGTTGCAAAAAATGTAATTATAAAAAAAATGATTGCTATAATTGAAAAATAAGTCATGACCGTTTTGAAGCCTGCAGCTTCGTCGCCATGCCCAAATTTTAATACAAGAGGTTGCATGAATACCTGTATGATAAACTGCGCGATCATCACAGCAACAAAACGATAAGAAGAAAGGCTGTTGCGTTGTTTCATATCGCTGGTGATTACTCCACCTAATGCAGAATAGGGAAGATTATTCGCAGAATAAATAATTACCAGGGAAAAATAAGTAACAATCGCATAAATTAGCTTGCCCGTTTCACCCAATGATGGAGTAGTAAACGTTAGGATTGCGATAACACCAAAAGGGACAGCCGTCCATAAAACCCATGGTCTGAACTTACCAAAGCGTGTATTGGTCCGGTCGGCGATGGCCCCCATTATTATATTGCAGAAAGCGCCTAAAAAACCACCGGTAAGTATTATTATACTTGCTGTTCCCGCAGGTATTTTATATATATCTGTATAAAAAAATGCAAGGAAGTTCATTAATGTCTGGAAAATAAGATTGGCTGCCAGGTCACCCAGGCTATAACCTATTTTTTCAATAACAGACAATTTTTGCGAACCTCCAATCATACGATATCAATTGAATTACTTGTAACCTGAAATATTCTGATGACTATTATCGATAGCAATTCCAATGATGTACTGTATCATTCATTATTTTGAAGTTTACTGGTAATAAAATTTCCAATTTTCTTTCCGGCTTCCAATCCTTTATCAACGCTGATACGGTAATGAATACCTCCATACAAACGACTAACTGAACACTCTTCAGCAGCCTGAATAAAGGAAGTAAAACTTCTTTCCATATTAATATATCTCTTATTGCTGGAGTCTGTAAATGCGAATTTGTCGCCATACAAATTGGTTAACACAGTAGCCGCGCTCCCTGTTATTGTACTATGCCCGCTCGTGTATTCCGGAAACGGTGGCGTTTGCAAAAAAGGTTCCCATTTATTATCGATTGCCTGATTAATAAATGTAATTGGACGTACATAATTGTATCGAAACTTGGTATCAAACACAGATATAAATCCTTCAAATAAAGCAAGCGCGGTAAGCGCATAGGTTCTTGCTGATTTAACTGCATCAGCCTTACTCAGTCTGCAGGCGATTGTGGCGATGCCCATCCAATGTCCTCCCGGGGTTTGTTTCTTGGTAGCAGCCATCATATGTCCCACATGTCCCATCACAAATGGGTTATCATCCCAAAAAGAAGCAATCGTCTTTTGTTCTTCGGTAAGATTTTTCCCCACTGTATATACCTCTTTATTCATTTCATAGAATTCACTTCCCTCCTTTTTATTAAACACGGGGGGTGGTCCCGGATCGAATTGATTGGAAGAATCTGCTATAATGCATTTTAATGTTTGCCAATAGGGTTCGGTAGCATCGAGATAATCGGGTGAAGTAGGTTGCCATTTTCCATCGTCCTTACTGCCGAAATATTTTTCCATACTCCTTGTTTGCTTATAATTATCCGCAGCAGCTCTTTGCAGTATTGCTTTACCAACTGATTCACCAAAAGCCAGCGAATTTTCAAAGACCTCTTTGCTTAACATTTCTTGAAAAGGCGCGTATGTTTCTGATTCAAATTTTGCTAATGTATCTTTTGAAAAAGTCATTTGCGCCGCTACTGTATAAAATGCTTTGGATGCCGACAGCCCATAATTGTATTGCTTGTTTTTATCCGGCTGCGGCATTTCACCAAACCCTTTTAACTTAGCAATCAGGGATGATTCTTTCGGATTCTGATGTCGCATTGCCTCGTGTGCTGCCAGTGAAGTATACACATATATTCTTGAGGCTACAGGAGGAGAAAAAATATCATATACAATCAGGTCTGTCAGATTGATTTCATTTTTATGAAGGACGGCCGCATCATCCACCACCTGCTTAGATTGATTATTGTTGCATGCAACTATGATTAAAAACACCAGTGCAAGGAATAAGTAACTATTTCTCATAAAGCAATTTTCATTTATACAATCTATTTTCAAGTACCATAACTGAAAGGGATCTTTTTTTCCATTTATCAATCAAAGCAGCTGGTACATCTCCCAACGTAAAGAATGCGTTTCCCAGCATAATATCAACATCACCATCAGCATCAATATCTTTTGCATCCATGGTCATCCATCTGCCCTCAGTAACATTCTTAAATGTTGAACGTTCAAACACCCAGTTTCCTTTATTTTCCCAAAAAATAAAACTTTCATTAGCGTGATTGATGTAGTCGGGGAAAAAAGAAATGGAGGCAATATCTATATCCCCATCCTTGTCAAAGTCTATTGCAATCACTTTTTGCGCACCATAAACCGGAAGAAATAATTTTTCTGTAAACTTATTCTTCCCATCATTATAGAATATCCGGATGCCATGATAGGCTTTAAGTATAACTGAATTATCACCGTTATCGCCCTGCGTAGTGATAATATCTTTAAATCCATCATTATTCACATCAGCCATATCAAAATAATTGGAACCATATGAGGGAGGGAATTGCAATACCCGTTCCTCCCTGAATTTTCCATTCTTTTCATTATAATAAATGAAAATTCCTTCATCTCCCTGGCTCATTAAAACAGCTATATCAGGCAAGCCATCATTGTTTAAATCCTGAACTTGTATATCAATCGCACCAGGCTGTTGTCTTAACACATGCTTTTCATAACCATTTTCTTTTTTCTCAAACCAGCTCAAGGCACCGTTTCTATAACCAAACTCGCTAACTATAATATCTTCCGCGCCATCTCCATTTAAGTCTGCATATTTAGCCCTCACGGGCCTTCTTAAACTATCCAAAATAGTAACAGGGTCATTCCCTATTGATAATTGGCTAAGTTTACCCAATTGTTGATCAGAAGGTTTTAAGATACCCATTGAAACCGCAAACCAGCCCTTTGAATTTTTCCCGAGATCTGCAATCCCCTCTGGAACATTAAAAATTTTCTTCGCTTTATAGTCTTTCGATAATGAGTATAACCCATGATTCAGACCATCTCCGAATAAAACTTCTTTTATGTTCGTATCATATCCAATATAGGTAGTCAATGGATGATCCACCACATCATAAACCGGATGCATTTCAAAGAATGTTAACGAATCTTTTATAGTACCCAATGTTTCTTTGCGGGCGATTGGTTTTTCAGGAGCATTTGTTATATACCATGCCACAATGCTCTTCCATTTTTCATATGGAAATTGATTTTCGGGGCTTACCCGCTTTACATTCACGTCACCCGATGGACCACTATTATTATAAGGTTCATAATAGATATCCACGTTCATAAATTGTCCCATTTGTGGCAACACGTTATCTTCCCAGGTTTTTTTATCCAGGAGATCCGGCTCTGGAAAAGCATGACAGGAAATGCAATAACTACGAGCGAGTTGCTCGCCCTCTTTTAAAATTTTATCATTGCCATTATCACAGGAACGTATAAGGGTTAAGCCAACCAGTAAAAACCCTCCTACTACTATCCTGTTTTTTTTCATGCTATAATTTTATCTCTCTTTTGCTACCCGTCACTCCTGATATAGTGATTGCTTTTACAAAATGGTTAACAAGAATATAGTGTCCAGACTGCGAGTAAAAAGAGTTGCCAATATAAACTTCTTCCCTGCGCCTGGACCCATTACTAAAATTATATTCAATGATTTCATCACCCGGTAACAACCGGATTATTTGTTGGTTTCTGTTAATTAACTCAAAGGTCTTTAGCGGGCCGCTGTTTTGAGAAGCAAAGTACCAGACTCTTTCCTTTACTGTTGCCATTCCTACCAGTGCTTTCCCATCTCCGGGAATATAGAATCCCGTCTCACCTGTTTCTAGTGCGTTAAACTTTCCAGTACCATCACCTTTTAATACCAGGCCATTAAAAGCATCATAACGGCCCGTTCCAATCTCGGTTCCGTAATCATTGCCGGTTATAAGCAGGTCCAGGTTTGCATCACCATCAACATCGGTAGCCACCATAGCAAATGCTGCTGAAAGCTGTGCCTGAACTGGAAGTGGTGAAATATCGAAATTTCCATTCCCATTATTTTTTATAAAGCAACTGGCAAAATTATTCGCTGTAAGCTTTAAAGATTTTTTAATTTCTTCCTGTGTTAATACTTCGGTGATAGGCGATAAAGAATACTTCTTGTAATTGGTAAATCGTGCTTTAAAGCCAATCATCTGTTTAATCATATCATCTCTTCCAAAAGCCGGGAATTCCTGGAGCTTATTCTGCACATCCGGTAAAAATAAAGTTGGAATCGCATCATAACCTCCATCACCATTGTAATCGAATGCGTAGATACCTGCCGGATATGCAGGGCTTGCTTTATAAAAAGAATTCAATCCCACATTTCCTGCTACATAATCAATATCACCGTCATTATCGAAATCTCCGGCAACCAAACTGTTCCACCATCCACTGTTTTGCTGTAAAGCAATATCAAGATGCTCCTTTATAAATTTCCCATGCTCATTCTTTAGTATTGTTACAGGCATCCATTCTCCCACTAATATAATATCCTTCCAGCCATCATTATTATAATCCGACCACAACATATCGCAGATCAATCCGCAGTTTATGAGAGCCGGAGCAATTTCCTTAGTAACATCTACAAATTTGCAAAGGCCATTTTTACTTTCATTTCTTAAAATATAAGAGTTAAGCGGATCTGGATATTTTCCCGGTATAACACGCCCACCTATAAATAAATCCAAATCTCCGTCCTTATCATAATCAGCTGCTTTAACACAACTCTTACTATTTGAAAAAGCCGGTATGGCGGTTGTGTCCAACTTATAATTGCCCTGGCCATCGTTCAAATAAAACAGATCCCTATAATTGGGAGATCCAAAAGGGTTTTCAAATCCGCCACTGGCAATATATAAATCCAGGTCCTGATCGTTATCCGCATCAAACAACAATACTCCCGCGTCTTCCGTTTTTTTGGAATTCATGTTCGCAGCAGAAATTAAATCCCTGGCACTAAATTTTCCATTTTTATCCTGAATAAAAAACTTGCCGGAATTACCGTAAGAACCTCCTACAAACAGATCATCTAAACCATCCCCATTCACATCGCCCACTGCCAGGGCCGGTCCGTACTGGCTAAACTTATGAGGCAATAATTTCTGTATATTAAAATCTATATAGTCTCTATCTGTATGAACAAAATCCAACCCATTCATCCCGGTTATATCAGAGAATAAAGGCGCGTTACTGGCTAAATCTTTTATTGAATTATAATTGCTATTGTCTTTAGTTATGGTTATCGTTTGGTTGGCTTTTATATTTTGCACTAGCTGCTGCTTTCCGTCTGGCCATTCAATATGAATTTCTCTTACCAGGCTATCTGCTCCCAGGCCAAAATGAATGGTTCTTTCATCAGTGGAAAGATATCCGCGATAAGGAGTCATTTCATGCAATTGCTGACCATTAGCTCCATATTTAATAGAGACAAAAGCCCCCAGGGCGTATTTATTAGGTGAATCACCCTGCAGCAATATTCTTATGTAATTATTTTTGCCTTTCTTCCGTTCCATTAGATTATTACGGAAAACAAAAGCAGAATCATTTATATTATTCACTACATAATCAAGATCTCCATCATTATCTAAATCTGCATAAGCCGCCCCATTTGAAAAACTCGGCTCTTTAATTCCCCATTCATCGGTTACATTAGAAAAACTAAGATCCCCGTTATTATGAAAAGCATAGTTTTTCAATTTAACCGCCGGGATCTCCGACAATATCGTACTCTTTGGCGCGTAATTTTTTGTGTTAATGCGATAAGCAATAAAATCATGATCCGTCACATCTTTGGGGAAACCGTTGGTGATGATAATATCGCGATAACCATCATTATCAAAATCCGCGACTACGGGGGCCCAACTCCAATCGGTGGAAGCAATATTGGCATACCAGGCTATATCTGAAAACAAAGGATGTGTGGAAGTATCCCGACCAGGAGTATTACCCCTGTTCAACTGCAGTGTATTTCTTACATACTGATACCCATAATTAAATTCCTTTGTATTAATATAAGAGGAATAATTATTGGGATTGAGCATCATTTTTTTTCGAAAATTATCTTCGGGAAGCATATCAACGGCTATAATATCCTGTAACCCGTCGTTGTTAATATCCGCAATATCATTTCCCATAGCAGAAAAACTGGTATGCTTAAAATATTCCTGGGCCTTATTAGTGAATGTTCCGTTCTTATTATTAATATATAATAAGTCGTCCGTGATGTAATCGTTGGTCACGTAAATATCAGGCCATCCATCCCTGTTGATATCCGAAATATGCAGTCCCAACCCGTAACCTTCAATAGTAATACCAGCTTGCTTTGATACGTCTGTATAAACCGGGTGCTTTAATGATTCATTCCAATCATTCCGGTACAAACGATCTGTTCCCGGCGCTGATCCATCTGTGATTTTAGGATGATACTTATTGGGATAGCCATTCGCATAAATTTCATCGGCCATTACATATAAATCGTGGTCCCCATCCAGGTCGTAGTCAAAAAAAGCAGCGGTTGTTGTGTGAGAAGCATCGGCGATTCCATATTCACCCGCCATTTCTTTGAACAATGGAACACCCTGCTTGTCATTACCCTGATTAATATATAAAAGATTCGCACGTTTTTTTGCGTCTTTACTCAAAGTGGCGCAAACATACAGATCGGGTAAACTATCATTATTAATATCCACCACTGCTATTCCGGAACACCATTTTTGCTCACCTGTAACCTTACTGGTAAGAGTTACGTCTTCAAATTGCATATTCCCCCGGTTTAGATACAATTTGTTACTTACCATATTACCCGTGAAGTATATATCCTGCAGATTATCGTTGTTAAAATCCGCTATAGCTACCCCTCCGCCATTGTAGACATATTCATTATCGAGAATATTAATGGAATCATTCTCTGTAATCCTGTTGGAAAAGGTTATTCCGGTTGCCTTTGCCGGCAGTGAAGTAAATAATCCTTCTTTAGAATTGCAGGAATTTAGTAGTATGCATGTAAATACATATACAGCAAAATATCCGGTGATATTAACAACCGATATTCTTTTCTTCTTCATATAGGCAATCTGAATTACTATTTATGGGCAAAAACTTAATCAGCTCCAAAAAAAACTATTCTACCTCGGCATTAATTGTCACAATAATATCCGCTGGGTCCGTATTACAAGTAAGCGTTACCAGCCTGTTCTGCACCCCTTTTCTTCCTTTTGTATTAAAATAAACCTTTACCTGTGCTTCTGATCCGGGGTTGATCATTTCCTTTGGATATTCAGCACCAATGCAATCACATGACCCAGATACTTTATAAATAAACAGCGGTTCCTTACCAGTGTTGGTCAATTTGAACACATGCATCAGGGTATCCCCTTCTTTAACTTTACCAAAATCATATTTTGTTTCCAAAATCT
>Ga0157380_10001312_pt1 | contig 16146 bp, 14 predicted proteins | sample S35metaG_FD_119757 | JGI IMG/M metagenome (GOLD analysis project Ga0157380, IMG submission 119757) | Switchgrass rhizosphere microbial communities from Kellogg Biological Station, Michigan, USA - S3-5 metaG | ecosystem: Host-associated > Plants > Roots > Rhizosphere > Soil | place: USA... | reverse complement strand
TGCCCGAAGAACCAGAACACGTGCTGGAACAGCACCGGGTCGCCGCCGCCCGCCGCGTTGAAGAAGCTGGTGTGGAAGTAGTAGTCGGTGAGCAGCATCGTCACCGCGCCCGCGAACACAGGCATCACCGCGATCAGCAAATACGCCGTGATCAGCCAGGACCAGGAGAACAGCGGCATCTTGAGCAGCGTCATGCCCGGCGCGCGCATGTTGACGATGGTCACGATCACGTTGATCGCACCCATAATCGAGGATGCGCCCATCAGGTGGATCGAGAAGATCGCGAGCGGGAAAGCCTCGCCGGTCTGCAGCACGAGCGGCGGGTAGAGGGTCCAGCCGCCGGCCGGGGCGCCGCCCGGCATCAGGAAGGTCGACAACAGCAGCAGGAAGGCGAACGCGAGCAGCCAGAAGCTGAACAGATTCATGCGCGGCAGCGCCATGTCGGCGGCGCCGATCTGCATCGGAATCATCCAGTTGGCGAGGCCGACCGTCGCCGGCATGACCGCGCCGAAGACCATCACGAGCGCGTGCATGGTCGTCATCTGGTTGAACACGGCCGGGTTCAGGAGCTGCAGGCCCGGCTGGAACAGCTCGGCGCGGACCATGAACGCGAACCCGCCGCCGATGAAGAACATCATCAGCGAGAATACGAGGTACATCGTGCCGATGTCCTTGTGGTTCGTCGTCGTCAGCCAGCGCACGATTCCCTTCGGCGGGCCGTGGTGCGCGTGGTCGTCGTGGTGGCCTGCGTGTGCCATCTCGTTCACTCCGTCGCGGCGAGTGCCGGGGCGGTCGCCGTCTCCTGCTCATCAAGCCAAGCCTCGAATTCTTCCTTCGGCTTCGCGACCACGACGATCGGCATGAAGCCATGGTCCGCGCCGCAGAGCTCCGCACACTGGCCGCGATACGTGCCGGGCTTGTCCGCGTCCACGGAGATCCACATCTCGTTGATGAAGCCCGGAATCGCATCGCGCTTCATGCCGAAGTCGGGCACCCACCAGGCATGGATGACGTCGTTGGCGGTCAGGAGTATGCGGATCTTCACGCCGGCCGGCACGACGAGCGGCTTGTCGACATCGAGGAGGTAGTGCGGGACCGTGCGCGGGTCGATGCCGGATCCCTTTTGCCGCGCCAGGTCGCTCGTGCGCGCGAGGCGGCTGTAGAAGGACACTCCGGTGCCGAGGTACTCGTACTGCCAGTACCACTGGTGGCCCGTGACCTTGATCGTGAGGCCGGACCCGGACGTGTCCTCGATCTTCACTAGCTTCTCGACCGAAGGGATCGCCATCGCGATCAGGATGATGACGGGGACGATCGTCCACGCCGCCTCGAGCCGGGCGTTGTGCAGGAGCTTCTGGTCGGCGACCGCGCCCTTGGACTTCCGGAAGCGGACCATCGCGTAGATCATTGCGCCGAAGGTGACGACGGCGATCGCGAGGCAGATCCACAGCATGATCATGTGCATGTCGTGGATGTCGCGGGACAGCTCGCTGACGCCCCGCGGCATGTTGAGCGCGTCCCAGTCCGCACGCGCGGGCAGCGAGGCGAGCATCGCTGCGGTACCGGCAATGGCCGACCGCTTGAAGAACCGAGTGTCGATGCGCAACGGAACTCCCCGAGGGTGGCGCGCGGAACGCGGGCTCACGGCCCGCGCATCGTAAGGGTTAGGCGCGTGAGCCGCAACCCGAGTTTTTCCTTTTATTCCAGCAACATGAGGGCGTCAGCGAGGTCGCAACGCGAGCGCGCCGGAAAGCGCCTGCGCGGCCATTGCGACGTCGGGCGACGCCATCCACGGCACGATGCCGAGGCAGGGGGCCGGCAGCCGCGCCGTGAGCGTGGCGACGTTTGCGTCGCGCCGTGCGAATCCAGGGTCGATTGCGTTGCCGACCCATCCGGCGAGCTTGAGACTGTGCTGCGCCACGGCCTCGGCCGTCAGCAGCGCGTGGTTGAGGCAGCCGAGGCGCAGGCCGACCACCAGCAACACTTCCATGCCGAGCAGTACCGGCAAGTCGGCAAAGCTCCGCGTGGCGTCGAGCGGCACGAGGAATCCTCCCGCGCCTTCGGCGAGCACGACGTCGGCGCCTGCGCGCAGCGTCGCGTACGCCGCGCTGATACGCGCGGTGTCGATTGCGATTCCCGCTTCCGCCGCAGCGATGTGGGGGGCGATCGGGGGCTCGAACAGGTAGGGATTCACCAAGGCATAGGAATGCCGGACGCTCGACTCGGCCTGCAGCAGCAGCGCGTCCTCGTTGGCCGGGCCGTCGGGCCCCGCGATGCTGCCCGCGGCCACAGGTTTCATGCCGGCAACCTTCACACCCGATTCGCGCAGCCGGCGCAGCAGGGCGGCGGTCACCAGTGTCTTGCCGACACCCGTGTCTGTACCGGTTACGAAGTAATCGCTCCGTCTGGTCAAGTCGCTCGCTTGCCGGGTTGCGCCCCAAGGCGTGCCTCTGCCGCCGCGAGCATCTTCTCGTAGCGCGGGTCGTCGCGCAGAAGTTCGAAGTCTGGATCGACCTTGGCGTACGGCAGGAACGTATCAGTGATCGTCTCGAATACCGGGCCGAGCATACCGAGCGCGGCATCCTTGTCCTTGAGGTAGACGCTCAATGCGCACGCGAAGTTGTAGCGCATGTTGAAGTTTTCCGGATCGATCAGCAACGCGCGCTCCATGCGCGCCTTGGCGCGCTCTCCCTCGCCCAATGCGGCTAGCGCGTACGCGCTGTAGCCCGCCACCATGGAGTTGTTCTGGTCATGGGCCAGGATGGCTTCGGCCCGCCTGAGTGCCAGCTCCGCGGACCGGCGCATCCCCCCGACGTTGCCAAGGGCCGTGTAGCAGCTGATCAGCATGGAAGCAGAATTGAGATCCGCCTCCATCAGGCTGACTGCTTTCTCGTAAAAACGCGCCGCATCCTCGTGCCGGAGCAACTGATAGTTCAGACGGCCAGCCGAGCGATTGACCTCATACGACTCTGGATCCAGCTCGAGTGCGGTCGCGACTGCGGCGGCAGCGGCTTCGGCATCCCCCTCCGACAGCAGGATCTGGGCCTTGACCGCATGAGCCTCGGCCAACCCGGGATCCAGGGACAGCGCCCGCTCCGCAGCCGCCCGGCTCTCGTCCGCGCCTCCGCCTTTCGCCACGCGCAATTTCTCACGGCCGATGGCCATCAGTGCCCACGCCTGCGCATATTGCGCATCTATCTGCGTGGCTCGCACGCAGAGGCGAACGATGGCCTCGGCGGAACGGGGATCGTTTTCCTGCGCGGTGACGTAGGTCTGACGCGCCATCAGGTAGAGATTGTGGGCTTCCGCATTGCTGGTGCCGCGCCGCTCAATCGCCTTCTTCTCCTCCGGCAGCAAACGAAGTTTCAGCGCCTTGACGATCGCCTCGGAAATCTCGTCCTGCAGCGCGAAGATGTCGCTGGAGTCGCGGTCGTAGCGATCGGCCCAGATGTGGCTGTTGGTCTCTCCGTCGACCAGCTGCGCGTTGATCCGGATGCGGCCGCCGGCCTTGCGGACGCTGCCCTCGAGCACGTGGCTGACCTTGAGTTCGCGCGCCACCTTCAGGATGTCGACGTTCTTCTGCTTGTACATGAAGGCGCTGTTGCGCGCGATGACCCCGAGCGCCGAGATCTTGCTGAGATCGGTGATGATGTCCTCGGTGATGCCGTCGCTGAAATATTCCTGCTCCGGGTCGCCGCTCATGTTGACGAACGGCAGCACGCAGATCGTGTAGCGCCGGGCATCCTTGCCGGCCGCCTGCGATGCGGACGCGCTTCCGGGTTTCGCCGGGCGCGACGCCTGCGAGCGCGTAATCAGGGTGCCGAGCGCACGCAGGAACTCCTGCGCCGGCGGACTTGCGGGATTCTCGCCCCAGCCATCGAGGTCGGTCGTATGGATGGCGCGAACGTCCATCGGCAGGCGCGCCTGCTCGAACCGCACCGGGACGAGAATGCCGCGTTCGGCGGCTTCTCGCGCCTCGCCACGCACCCACCGCGACACCACCGAAGCCGGCGTCCAGACCACCAGCAGCGCCGCGGCCGCGGCGATCTCGGCATCTATCTGGTCGTCGAATTCCTGGCCGGGGCTGATTTCCGGGTCCCACCAGACCGACCATCCTTTCGCTTCTATCGCGGCGACCAGCGGCGCGACTCGCGCCTTGTCCGTGCGCGCATAGGAAACGAAAACGTCAGCCATCCGATGAGTCCTGCGTCCGCTGAAACAAGGGAAATGCGGAACCTGCCCAGCATACACGCGCGAGCAATGACCGAGTAGCGAACGGGCAGCGGCCCTGCACGCCTATGGACCGCGGCGCCTGATTGCCTCGACCGAGACCGCGATCTCGCCGTCGGGTGCGCGCCGGGCAACCGCGCCCCAGGCCTGGCCAAAAACCACTTCGTAGCTGGCGGGCAGCACGCCGCCGGTGCGAAACCGTTCGTAGGCTTCCTGCATCGCGCGCAGTCGGCCGCGACCCGTGAGGCCGCGCGCGCGCTCCGCCGCCGCGCCCTGGGAACCCGTCGCGCGCAGGGCGCGCAGCAGCGCGACGGCGTCGGGATAGGTGAGCGTGAAGCGGCTGACGTCGAGCACTGGCTCCGCGAACCCGGCACGCACCAGGCCGTCCCCGAGGTCGTGCATGTCGGTGAACGGATGCAGTGCGGCCTCGAGGTCCGCCGCCCGCCAGGCCGTGCGCAACTCGACGAGCGTGTCCGGGCCGAAGGTCGTGAAGGTGAAGAGGCCCCGCGGCTTCAGGACGCGTGCGACCTCCGCGAACACCGCGTCGATGTCCTCGCACCAGGGCAGCAGGAGGTTGCTGAACACGAGGTCCACGCTCGCATCCGGCAGCGGGATGGACTCGGCTTCGGCGAGTTGAAGCTCGAAGCGTTCCGCGCCTTCGCGGCGCGATGCCTCGTCGAGCATGGCAGGCGAGGCATCGAGCGCGATCACGCGGGCGCCCGGCCAGCGCGCGGCAAGCGATGCGGCGCCGTGGCCGGTGCCGCAGCCGAGGTCGAGCACCGTCTCCGGCACGAACGCGACCCACTCGAGGCGACGGACCATGTCTTCGCGCAGGCGCGCGGCGAGCACCGCGGCCGCGTCGTAGCCCGCGCTCGCGCGGTCCGCGTGGCGGCGGATCGCGCCGCGGTCGAGCAGGGGCGGTTTCGTGCCGGTCACGGTCGCGGCAGGCTGTCGGCGAGCGCGACGACGAGTCCCTCGACGTCGGCGTCGCGGTGCGCGGCCGAGAGCGCGACGCGCAGGCGCGATCCGCCCTGCGGCACGGTCGGTGGGCGGATGGCAGCGACGAAGTAGCCTCGTTCCAGCAGGCGCTCGCTTGCGGCGACGGCGGCATCGGGGTCGCCGACCGGGACCGGCTGGATGGGCGTCGACGAGTCCGCCAGCGGCACGCCCGCCTCGGCCGCCAGCAGCCGGAATCGCCGCGTGAGCGCGATGACGCGCGTGCGCCGCCAGGACTCGGCGATCGAGACGGCGAGCGCGGCCCGGGTCGCGGCCGCGACCGCGGCTGGCAGAGCAGTCGTATAAATGTATGTGCGTGCGCGCTGGACCAGCGTCTCGACGAGGTCCGCATCCCCCGCGACGAAGGCGCCGAAGCTGCCGAAGGCCTTGCCGAGCGTGCCGACGAGGGCTGGCACGTCGCGCGAGCCGAGCCCGAAATGCTCGAGCGAGCCGCCGCCCCCCGCGCCCAGCACGCCGAGCCCGTGCGCGTCGTCCACGGCGAGCAGGGCGCCGCGGCGGCGGCAGGCCGCAGCGAGCGCCGGCAGCGGCGCGAGGTCGCCGTCCATGCTGAACACGCCGTCGGTCAGCACCAGGGCCGGCCCCGGCGCGCGTTCCACGAGCTTCGCCTCGAGCGCCGCGGCATCGCCGTGCGGGTACCAGTCGAGCGTCGCGCGCGCGATGCGCCCGGCGTCGATCAGCGAGGCATGGTTGAGCGCGTCGCCCAGCACGGTCCCGCGCTTCCTCACGAGCGCGGTCGCGAGCCCGAGGTTCGCCATGTAGCCGGTCGAGAAAAGCAGCGCGCGTTCGCGTCCCGTGAACGCCGCCAGTTCCTCCTCGAGCGCCTCGTGCTCCGCCTGGTGGCCGCTGACGAGGTGCGAGGCGCGGGCGCCGACGCCGTGCTCGCGCGCCGCGGCGATGAACGCCTCGGTCACGCGCGGGTGCGCGGAGATGCCGAGGTAGTCGTTGCTGCAGAAGTCGATGCAGGGCCGGCCGTCGAGCTCGATCTCGGCGGTGTCGTGCGTGAGGCGTCGGACGCTGCGGCGTCGCCGCCGCAGCCCGCGCCCGTCGAGGTCCGCGAGCACTGCCTCGAAGGCGAGCGGCGATGCGGGCACGGCCTAGTTCCCCGCGGCGACGGCAGCGGCAGCGGGCTCAGGCCGGATGCCGAGGCGGCCGAAGAGCGCGAGGTCGCTCGCCGTGTCGGGGTTGCCGGTGGTCAGGAGCTTTTCGCCGTAGAAGATGGAGTTCGCGCCGGCGAGGAAACAGAGCGCCTGCAGCTCGTCGCTCATCGCTTCCCGGCCGGCCGACAGGCGCACGTGGGAGCGCGGCATCAGGATACGTGCGAGCGCGACGATGCGCACGAACTCGATCGGGTCGAGCGCGGGCGTGCCCGCGAGCGGCGTGCCGGCGACCTGGACGAGGTTGTTGATCGGCACGCTTTCCGGGTGCGGGTCGAGCGCCGCGAGCGTGTGCAGGAAGGCGACGCGGTCCTCCGGCTGCTCGCCCATGCCGAGGATGCCGCCGCAGCACACGTGGATTCCGGCGCCGCGCACGGCGGCGAGCGTGTCGAGGCGATCCTGGTAGGTGCGTGTCGTGATGACCTCGCCGTAGAACGCCTCCGACGTGTCGAGGTTGTGGTTGTAGTAGTCGAGCCCGGCGTCCTTGAGCCGCCTCGCCTGCGCGGGAGTCAGCATGCCGAGCGTCGCGCAGGTCTCGAGGCCGAGGGCGGCGACGCCCTCGACCATCGCGGCGACCTTCTCGAGGTCGCGGTCCTTCGGGCTGCGCCACGCCGCGCCCATGCAGAAGCGCGTGGCACCGGCGTCCCGGGCGGCGCGCGCGCGGGCGATGACGTCGCCGGCCTCCATCAGCGACTCGCGCTCGAGGCCGGTGTCGTAGCGGATGCTCTGAGGGCAGTAGGCGCAGTCCTCCGGGCAGGCGCCGGTCTTGATCGAAAGCAGCGTCGAGACCTGGACGGCGTTCGGGTCGAAGTGCCTGCGGTGCACCGACTGAGCCCGATGGATGAGGTCGCTGAAGGGCAGCGCATGCAGCGCGCGGACTTCCTCTAGCGTCCAGGTGCTCCTGACATCGCCGCCTGCGCCGTTGCCGTCCATTGCATTGCTCCCCGTTCCGGCCGGAAAACCGCCGCATGCCGCGCGCGCGGGCGGCGCAACTTGGCGCCGTGGCGCAGTATTCGAATGCACTGAAAGCCTGTCAACCGACCCTGCTGAGGCAGGTTTACGGCGCGTCCAAGTCGCTGATTCACAAGCTCATCACGCCGACCTGCCTGCTCTGCCTGGCGCCCGGGCAGTCCCCAGCACTCGACCTGTGCCGCGAATGCGAGGAGGACCTGCCGCGCACCGGCCGCGGCTGCGCGGCCTGCGCGGCGCCGGTCGCGGGCGCTGCCATCGCCTGCGCGGCTTGCCTTGCGCGGCGGCCGGCATTCGACGCCGTGTTCGCTCCCTATCGCTACGAGTTCCCGCTCGTCGAGCTGATCCATCGCCTCAAGTACGGGGGCCAGGTGGCGGTCGCACGCATCCTCGGCAACCTCGTTGCGCGGCGGCTCGCGGAACGAGGCGTGCCGGCCGTCGACGCGCTCGTGCCCGTGCCGCTGCACGCCGCGCGCGAGGCGCGCCGCGGCTACAACCAGGCGGGCGAGATCGCGCGCTTCGCCGGGGAGATCCTTTCGCTGCCGGTCGTGCGTGACCTCGCGACGCGCGTGCGCGCGACTGAGGAGCAGGCGGCATTGCCCGCGATCGTCCGGCGCATCAACGTGAGCGGCGCGTTCGCGGTCCGCGACGCGCCGCTGCCGGCCACGGTCGCGATCGTCGACGACGTGCTCACGACCGGCTCGACGGCGGACGCGCTCGCGCGCGAACTCAAGCGCGCCGGCTGCCGGCGGGTGGAAGTCTGGGCGGTCGCACGGGCTGCGCGCGCCACGGATGCGGCGGGCGCATCAGGCTACGTGCCGCGGTAGAGGTAATCGAGCGCGATCCCGATGAACACGGCGAGGCCGACGTAGTGGTTGTTGTTGAAGGCCCGAAAGCAGGCCTCAGGCTCGCGGCGCCGGATCAGCCACAATTCGTAGGCGAAGAAGAGCGTGGCGGCGACCAGGCCGCCGCGGTACCAGTCGCCGAGCCCGGCCTCCTTCCCGGCGAGGTACAGCGCGAACAACATCATCGCCATCATCGCCGCGATGATGAATCGGTCGGCCTCGCCGAACAGGATGGCGGTCGACTTGACGCCGATGCGCTCGTCGTCCTCGCGGTCGACCATCGCGTACATCGTGTCGTAGACCGCGGCCCACAGGACGACGGCGGTGAGCAGCAGCCAGGCGATCCTCGGCACGCCGCCGGTCAGCGCAGCGAATGCCATCGGGATCGACCAGCCGAAGGCGACGCCGAGGTAGAACTGCGGCAGGTGCACGAAGCGCTTGAGCCAGGGATAGGTCACGGCGAGCAGGGCGCCCGCGACCGCGAACAGCTGCGCGTATGGGTCTAGCTGCAGCGCGAGCCAGACCGCGACCAGGCCGAGCGCGACGAACAGGAGCAGCGCCTCGGTGGGCGCGACGCGCCGCGTGGCGAGCGGGCGGTCCCGGGTGCGCGTCACCAGCGGGTCGAAGTCGCGGTCGGCGTAGTCGTTGATGACGCAGCCCGCCGAGCGCATCACGACGACGCCCGCGACGAATACCAGGAGGATGCGCGCATCCGGCCGGCCCTCGCCGGCGATCCACAGCCCCCAGAGCGCCGGCCACAGCAGCAGCCAGATGCCGATCGGCCGGTGCAGGCGCATGAGCCGCGCGTACTCGGCGAGCGTCTTGCCGAGCGCACGGAAGAACTCGCGTGCGGGGTGCGGCTCGTACTTCGGCTTGTACGAGGGATCGCGCTTGCGGGCGATGTCCGGGTCGCTGCTCACGCGTGCGATTCGGGCAGGAAGACTTCCTGCACCAGGAGGCGCTGTCCTTCGATCGCGAACCAGGAGCGGCGCGCCCACAGCGCGGCGGGCGGGTGGGAGCGCTCGCGGAACGCGCGGCGAAAGAGCCGGTCGCCGGCGGCGAGGCGCGTGTACTCGAGCGGCCCGCGCTCGATGCCGGGCACGCTCGCGAGCCGCTCGCCGAGCGCCGCCCGGCCGAGCGTCGCGAGCCAGCGCTGGCGCGAGAGCATCTCGTGCGGGACCAGCGTCTGCGCGAAGACCCAGGGCCGGCCGCCGCAGGTGAGCTCGACCTCGCGCACGAAGGCAGCGCTGCCCGGCGCACGGAGGAGCGCGGCATCCTCGGCCGCGAGCGGCGCTTCGGCCTCCGAGACGACGACGAGGCCCGTCTCGCCCGTGCAGCAGGCGCGCAGGCGCTCGGTGAGGAGGCCGGGCTCACGCAACCAGGCCGCGGCGGAGTCCGGCGCGGCCGGAGTCCAGTCGTCGAGCCGCTCCGTCCAGCGCGGTGCCGGATGCGTCGGGCCCTTCGCGGCGGGTTGTCCGTTCATACCTTTCCGTAGCGGGTCGAGCCGCCGATCCACCGGCGCTCGAGTGGCGCAATGTTATCCGCATGCGCGCGCATCATCACGTCCGCGGCGGACTGGACCCCCGGCAGCAGGTCGGCGTCGCGCATGAGGTCGGCGACCTTGAGCTGCATGAGCCCCGCCTGCCGCGTGCCCAGCAGCTCTCCCGGGCCGCGCAGCTCCAGGTCGCGGCGCGCGACCTCGAATCCGTCGTTCGTGCCGCGCAGGACCGAGAGCCGTTCCTTAGCGAGCGGAGACAGCGGTGCGTGCCAGAGCAGCACGCAGCTCGATGCCTCGCTGCCGCGGCCGACGCGCCCGCGCAGCTGGTGCAGCTGCGCGAGGCCCATGCGCTCGGCGTTCTCGATGACCATGAGGCTCGCGTTCGGCACGTCCACACCGACCTCGATCACCGTGGTCGCGACCAGGAGGCCGATGCCGCCCGCCTTGAACGTCGCCATGGTCTTTTCGCGTGCGGCGGGGGGCATGCGGCCGTGCACGATGCCGATGGCGACATCGGGCAGGGCGGCGGCGAGCGCAGCGGCGGTGTCCTCGGCGGCCTGCGCCTCGAGCAGCTCGGATTCCGCGATGAGCGGGCAGACCCAGTAGGCCTGCCGGCCCGCGAGGCAGGCGCTGCGGATGCGGGCGACGACCTCGTCGCGGCGCGAGTCCGGCATCGCGACCGTGGCGACCGGAACCCGGCCCGGCGGCAGCTCGTCGATCACGGACACGTCGAGGTCGGCGTAGGCCGTCATCGCGAGCGTGCGCGGGATCGGCGTCGCCGTCATGACCAGCTGGTGCGGGTAGCGGCCGGCGGCGCCCTTCTCGCGCAGGCGCATGCGCTGGTGCACGCCGAAGCGGTGCTGCTCGTCGACGATGACTAGGGCTAGCTTCGCGAAGCGCACCTCGTCCTGGAACAGCGCGTGCGTGCCGATCGCGATGCCTGCGCCGCCGCCGGCGAGCAGTGCTTCCGCTTCGCGCCGCGCCTTCGCGGGCATGCGCCCGGTGAGCAGCAACGGTGCGAGGTCGAGCGGTGCGAGCCAGCGCCTGAAATTCTGCGCATGCTGCTCGGCGAGAAGTTCGGTCGGCGCCATCAGCGCCGCCTGCCCGCCCGCCTCGACGACGTCGGCCGCGGCGAGCGCGGCGACGATCGTCTTGCCCGACCCGACGTCGCCCTGCACGAGGCGCAGCATCGGGTGCGGCGTCGCGAGGTCGCGGCGCACTTCCGCGATGACGCGGCGCTGCGCGCCCGTGAGCGTGAAGCCAGTGCCCGCGAGCAGGCGCTCCGCGAGCGCGCCCCGCGCGGCGACCGGCCACGCCGGGTCGCGGCGGATGACGTTGCGCAGCCTGCGCAGCGTCAGTTGTTGCGCGAGCAGCTCCTCGAAGGCGAGGCGGCGCTGCGCGGGGTGCCGGCCCGCCTCGAGCACCGCCAGCCGCGCGTCGGGCGGGGGCCGGTGGACGTACTTCAGCGCTTCGTGCAGGGACGGCAGGCCGAGCCCCTGAAGGATCTCCGCCGGCAGGAAGTCCTGCAGTTCGCCGTCGCCTGCGGCCGCGAGCGCCTGCGCCGTCAGGTTGCGCAGCCGGCCCTGCTGGAGGCCCTCGGTGACCGGGTAGATCGGCGTGAGCGCGTCCTTGACGGCCTGGGTATCCGGCGCGCCGGCATCGCGGTACTCCGGGTGCACGATCTCGGGCCCGTGCTTGCCGCGACGCACTTCGCCGAAACAGGCGAGGCGCGCGCCGCGCATCAGCTGCTGCTGCTGGGCGCCGCTGAAATGGAAGAAGCGCAGGGTCAGGAAGCCCGTGCCGTCGGAGAGGCGCACGAGCAGCGAGCGCCGCCCGCGGAACACGACCTCCGCGAGCTCGATGGTGCCCTCGACCGCCGCGCGCATGCCGGGGCGCAGCGAGCCGATCGCCACGACGTGCGTGCGATCCTCGTAGCGCGTCGGCAGCCAGAACAGGAGGTCGGCGACCGTCTCGATGCCGAGCTTGCCGAGCCGCTTCGCGAGCGAGGGACCGACGCCCTTGAGCGCGGTGACCGGCCGGCGTTCGATCGTCACAGCTTCCCGCCGGTCACGGCACCAGGATGCAGTCGACCTCGATCGCGGCGCCGCGCGGCAACGCGGCCGCGGCAATCGTCACCCGCGCAGGATACGGCTCGGAGAAGAACTCCTGCATGATCTTGTTGACCGCGGCGAAGTGGCCGAAGTCCACGAGGTAGATCGTCACCCTGACGGCAGCCGCCAGGTTTGCGCCGGCCGCTTCCGCGACGGCGGCGAGGTTGGTGAACACGCGCCGCGCCTCTGCCTCGACGCCGCCGGGGACCAGCTCCGCGGTTGCCGGATCCAGCCCGATCTGCCCGGAAAGATAGACGGTGCCGCCGGCGGCGATCGCCTGCGAGTACGGACCGATTGCCTTCGGGGCTTTCGGCGTGTGGATGGTCTTGCGTGTCATGTCTGCCGCCTGCGGCCGGAAAGGCCGACATTATGCGGCTTTTCCGGCGCGCGGACTTTTTCGCCGCTTGTGTCGCCTCCCTGACAGAGCGGGCGTTCGGGACGGCCCAACATCGCTCCCGGATCAAACACCGATCCGAGGAGGATGACCATGAAGACCAACCCGTACCGCAGCCACTCCGTCGCCGCCGCCGTTGCCGCAACCATCGTCACGACCGTGCTGGTCGCGTCGCTGGTGGAAGCGTTCGATCCGGCGCAGCTGATCCAGTTCAGCCGCAAGGCAAACCCCGAACTCACCGTCGCGCTCGCGGGCCGCCAGCCGGGCGACTCGACCCAGGGTTGAGCCATGCGCGCAACCGGCGCCCGGCCGGCCCTGGCCGGGCGCCGATGCGGCAGGAGGATTCCGTGAACCGGACGAACCAGAACCGCTTCGAGCGATGCCTCGCGCTGCTTGCGCCCGTGCGGGCCGGGGAGGGGCGCTGCGTCGCGATCCTATGCCTGCAGGCCTTCTCCCTGATGCTCGCCTACTACATGATCCGCCCGGTGCGCGAAGCGCTGATCCTCACCGAGGGCGGCGCGGAGCTGCGCAGCTACGCGGTCGCGCTGCAGGCTCTGCTCCTGATCGCGATCGTGCCCGCCTACAGCGCCTGGGTCCGCCGCCTGGACGCGCGGCGTATCTACGTGCTCGTCAACGCGTTCTTCGTGAGCCACCTGCTGCTGTTCTTCCTGGCCGGGCGCGCAGGCATGCAGCTCGGCTTCGTGTTCTTCGTGTGGGGAAGCCTGTTCGGCGTCATGGCCGTGACGCAGTTCTGGGCGTTCGCGACCGACCTCTTCAACGTGCATTCGGGCGAGCGGCTGTTCGGCCTGGTTGCCATCGGAATCTCGGGCGGGGCCTTCGCCGGTGCGCAGGCGGCGTCCGCGCTGTTCGGCGCGATCGGGCCGCACGGGCTCATGCTGGCGTCGGCCGGCGCGCTCACCGTCGCCATCGCCCTGGGCGCGCGCGTGCGCGCGACGATCCCGCCGGCGGCGCAGGGCCAGGGCCGCGACTGCGAGGCCGCGCCCGGGCGCGGCCGGTGGCTCGGCGGGTTCGCCGTGGTCGCGCGCAGCCGCTACCTCGTCGGCATCGCGACGCTCGTGGTGCTGCTCAACTGGATCACGTCTGCCGGCGACTTCGTGCTTTCGAGCTGGCTCGTCGACATCGCCGGGCGCGAGGCGCCAGGGGCCGAGAAGGCGTTCATCGGCCGCTTCATGGGGGAGTACTGCTCAACGGTGGCGCTGGCCGGCTTCCTGATCCAGCTCCTGCTGGTCTCGCGCATCATCCAGTTCGCGGGGCTCGCGCGCGCTCTGCTCCTGACGCCGGTCGCCTTCGCCGCCGGCTACCTGCTGGTCGGGATCATGCCGGCATTTCTGCTGCTGCAATCGGTGCTGATCATCCAGCGAAGCTTCGACTACTCGCTGCTCAACACGACGCGGAACGCCCTGCTGCTGCCGATGGGCCGCGACGCGAAGTACCAGGCGAAGACGGCGATCGACACGTTTTTCTACCGCGCCGGCGACCTGCTGGCGACGGGCTCGATCTTTGCAGGCAGCCGCCTGTTCCCCGACCCGCGCGCGCAGGTCATCTGGCTCGTCATCGTCCTGAGCCTCACGATGCTCCTGGTCGCCTGGCTCGTCGGCCGCGAGTACGCGCGGCGCGAGCGTGCCGAGGCGGGTTCAGCGGGGGGCGTCGGCGCCGTGCTCGCGCAATAGCAGGTCCCGGCGCTTCAGGATGGCGTCGATCTGGCGGCGTTGCAGCCAGGGGCCGAGTTCGCGCTCGAGCGACGCGCGATCCAGCGCCGCAAGGCGCGCGGCAAGCGCGGCGGGCAGCGTGACCGGCCGCTGGTACAGGAGCCGTGGCGGCTGCTGGCGCAGCGTGAAGGCGCGCGAGTGGTCGATCAGCACGACGTCCCAGTCGCTCGTGAGCAGGAGGTTCTCCTGCGTCCGGTCCGTGTTGTGGACCAGCAGGTCGAATACGTTCATGAGGTTGTACTGCGGGTCTACGGGGCACCAGCCCGCGGGCGTCCGGCCACCCTCGATCATCTGGCGCGCGTTGATGGCGCCTTCGACCCAGAACTGAAGCGCCCCCTTCCGGCCGTCGATCGTGCGCGGAACAGAGACCGGAACCATGCCGAGGCCGAGCAGCCGGTCGAGTTTGTAGGCTGCGACCTCGTACTCGAAGCGATCGCCCTCGTTGAGCGAACGCGTGGCATTGGAGGCGCCGAAGTCGGTCGACAGCTGCTTCAGCACGGCGTGCAGCTCGACGCCGTCCCGGCGCAATGTCACCCGCTGCGGCTCGGTGATGCCGGCGGGCAGTTCCTCGACGCCGACGATGTCCGCGTGCGCGAGCCAGGCTTCCAGCGCGTCGTCGTCGAGCCCGTCGGGGCGCGGGCCGACCGCGCGCGCCTGGGGTTCGGGGGCGACGAGCTTGCCGGGCTCGCCGGCGTAGGCGGCGAGCGGCTTGCCTCCTTCGATGACGAGCGCGGAGGCCCGGCCCTGGTAGGCGCTCGCGAGCATTCCGGTGTCGAGCAGGATCACGCGCCCGTCCAATCGGCTCGTCACGCGCCGCGTCGGCGTCACGCTGTGGCCGACGACCAGGCGCGCGGCGCCCAGCTTCGCAAGCGCGGCATCGAGGTTGCCGGCCTCGGTGAAGGGGTTGCAGAGCGCCTGGCCGCGGAACCAGGCCGGTCCCTCGGTGGTGAAGACAGGAGCATCCGTCAGCGCGCGCAGCGCCGCGGAGGATTCCACGAGCCCGGCGCCCGCGAGCGCATCCGGGCGCTGCTGAAACTCACCGGCATCCGGGTCCGGCAGTCCCGCGGCGAATCCCGGCCAGGCTTGCAGGTAGTCGTCGAGTTCGCGGTGGAGCGCGCGATTGGTTTCTTCGAGCCCGAGCGCGGCGACCCGCGGCGGCAGGCCGCCGTGCGTGAATGCGGTATCGTTCACGACGAGGACGAAAGGCCGCGAGAGGAGCCAGGCGCCGTAGCGGCCCCGCGGCGAAAAAGCCTGCCGGTGCGCGAAGAAGCCGGCGGGGTGGCGCGCCTCGAAGCCCGCGCGATCCGCGCCCGGCTCGCGCGCGAGCCGCTGCTGCCAGGCCGCCTCGCGCAGTGCCTCGTCCTCGGGGCCGGCGAAGGCGGCGTACTCGCCCGCGCTCACGTAACGCAGGTCGCCGGCGATGTTCATGACCTCGTGGTTGCCGAGCAGGACGTGGATCGCGCCGCCGGCATCGCGCGCCTCGCCCTCGAGCCGCATGAGGAGGTCCAGCACGCGCCGCGAATCCGGCCCGCGGTCCACCAGGTCGCCGAGGCTGACGAGCTGGGTGTCCGCGCCGCTCCAGCGCAACGACCGGTCGACGATGCCCAGCGAGCCGAGGAGCGCAACCAGCTCGTCATAGGCGCCGTGCACGTCAGCGAAGGCAACCACGCGGCGCGCGCCCTCGATGCGGTTGGGCGATTCGCCTGCGGCCGCGGCGAGTGCCGCAGCGGCGAGGACGAGCGCGAAGGAGAGGGCCGCGGCGTACCGGCGCATGAGGCGTATCATGCGCGCGTCAACGCGCGTCGGAGAAGCATGGCGGGCATGACGACCGTGGGCGGCAGGATGATGCTGCAGCGCAGCCCCCTGTTCCGGGGACTGGCGGCGGCGACTTTCGAGCGCATCGCCCCGCTCGCGACGCAGCGCGCCTATCGGCGCGGCGAAGTCATCTTCAGCCACGGCGATCCCGGGGACGCGCTATTCGCGGTCGTGAGCGGCAAGGTCCGCATCAGCACGGGCTCCGCCGCCGGGCGCGAGATCTTCCTCAACATCATGGAGCCGGGGGACACCTTCGGCGAGATCGCGCTGCTCGACGGCGGCCCGCGCACGGCGACCGCCACCGCGTTCGTAGCTGCCGAGCTCGTGTCGATCCGCCGCGGCCCGCTGTTCGAGATGCTCGAGCGCGAGCCGAAGGCCGCGCT
>Ga0157380_10001311_pt1 | contig 16147 bp, 11 predicted proteins | sample S35metaG_FD_119757 | JGI IMG/M metagenome (GOLD analysis project Ga0157380, IMG submission 119757) | Switchgrass rhizosphere microbial communities from Kellogg Biological Station, Michigan, USA - S3-5 metaG | ecosystem: Host-associated > Plants > Roots > Rhizosphere > Soil | place: USA... | reverse complement strand
GTCGCGACGGTGCTCTTGCGGCCGCCGCGGCTCGTGCGCTGCTCGATCGCGACGGTCGGCGGAATGCCGTACACGGCGTCGACGTCGGCACGGCCGGCCGGCTCGACGAACTGGCGCGCGTACGCGTTCAACGACTCGAGGTAGCGGCGTTGGCCTTCGGCGAACAAGATGTCGAACGCGATCGTGCTCTTGCCGCTGCCGCTGACGCCGGTGATGACCGTGAGCTTGTCGCGCGGAATCGCCAGGCTGACGTTCTTCAAGTTGTGCTCGCGAGCATGCACGATCTCGATCATTTTGCTCGACGACATCGCAGGCGAAGACGGCGGCGCCGCAACAGGGGTCGCTCGGGACCGCCGTGAATACGTCCCTGTAGGCTGCGTCGGCGACGTCCTGTCGCCGACGCTCCCGATCGACCCCTGTTGCGTCACCGCCGTCTTCGCTTCGGCTGTTTCGCCACGCTTTGCGAAGCGGGCTTCGTAGGCGGCGAGAGCTTGCGCGGTATGACCTACGCCGGATGCGCGGACCTGGGAAGGGGGGCCTTCGGCGACGATGGTGCCGCCCGCGTCGCCGCCTTCGGGGCCGAGATCAACGAGCCAGTCGGCCGCGGCGATGACGTCGAGGTTATGCTCGATGACGACGACGGAGTGTCCCGCCGCCACGAGCCGATCGAGCGCGGCAACGAGCTTCGCGACGTCGGCGAAGTGCAAGCCCGTCGTCGGCTCGTCGAACAGAAACAGCGTGCGACCCTTGGTAGTCCCCGAAGGGGGGCGCCCCTTCGAGCCGGCGCCCCTTGGTAGTCCCCGAAGGGGGACGTCGACGAGCTCGGCCGCGAGCTTCAACCGTTGCGCTTCGCCGCCGGACAGCGTCGGCACAGCCTGCCCGAGCGTCAGGTACTCGAGCCCGACGTCGACGAGCGGCTGCAAACGGACCCGCACGGCGTCGTGGCCGGCGAAGTAGTCGAGCGCCTCCGTGACCGTCATCTCGAGCACATCGGCGATCGACTTCGGCACGCGCCCCTTGGTAGTCCCCGAAGGGGGGCGACCCTTTCCAAGTGCGAGCTTCACCTCGAGCACCTCGCCGCGATAGCGCCGCCCATTGCACTCGGCGCAGCGCAAATAGACGTCGCTCAAGAACTGCATCTCGACGTGCTCGAACCCGTTGCCGGAGCACACGGGGCAACGCCCGTTCCCCGTATTGAAGCTGAACGTCCCGGCGGTGTAACGGCGCTCGCGCGCGAGCGGCTCGGCGGCGAAGAGTTGCCGGATCGGCTCGAGCACGCCGACGAAGCTCGCAGGATTGGAGCGCGTCGTGCGGCCGATCGGCGCTTGGTCGACGAGCACGACGTCGGTGACAGTCGCGAAACCCTCGATACTCTGATGCTCGCCGGGCGGCTCCTTCGGTTTGCCGAGCAGCTTCGAGAGGCCGTTGTAGAGGACGTCCTCGACGAGCGTTGACTTGCCGGAGCCGCTGACGCCGGTCACACAGACGAGCCGATTCAGCGGAATGCCCAAATCGATGTCGCGCAGGTTGTGCTCGCGTGCACCGCGGATCACGAGTCGCGGATCGTGCTTGGCGACGCCGCGCAACGTGCGGCCGCGGTTGACCTTGAGCTCGCCGCGCAGATACTTCGCCGTCAGCGACTCGCGGTCGCGCGTGAGCGCGGCGGGCGAGCCGTTGAACACGACGCGGCCGCCGGCGCGGCCCGCCCCAGGCCCCATGTCGATGATGCGGTCCGCCGCGAGCATGACCTGAGCATCGTGCTCGACGACGAGCAGCGTATTGCCGGCATCGCGCAGCTTCTTGAGCACGTCGACGATGCGGCCGAGGTCGCGCGGATGCAGGCCGACGCTCGGCTCATCGAGCACGAATAGCGTGTTGACGAGCGACGTGCCGAGCGCCGTCGTCAGATTGATGCGCTGCACTTCGCCGCCCGACAACGTGCGCGACTGCCGATCGAGCGTGAGGTAACGGAGGCCCACGTCGCGCAGGTACCGCAGCCGGTTCCTGATCTCGCCGAGCACCAACTCGGCCGCGTCGTCTAGCGGTTGCGGCAATTCGACGCGCTCGAAGAATGCGAGCGAGCGCTCGACGGGCAGCACCATGAGGTCGTGGATCGAGAGGCCCGGCAGCGCGGCGAAAGCCTCGTCGCCGAGCGCCGGCAGATGCCCCGCTTCGGGGCCTACCAGGTGCGCGCGGAGGCGGCGCTCCGGGTCGACGACGGCGGCCGCATCGGCAAGCGAGCCGAGCCGCCAGAGCAGCGACTCGGGCTTGAGCCTCGCGCCCGAGCACGTAGGGCAGACGTCGTAGCTGCGGTACTTCGACAGCAGCACGCGCACGTGCATCTTGTAGGCTTTCGATTCGAGCCAGGCGAAAAAGCGCGCAACGCCGTACCACTTGCGCTGCCGCCACGAGCCTTCGCCGTCGATGACCCAGGCGCGCTGCTCGCGAGTGAGCTCGCGCCACGGCACGTCGATGGGAACGCCGCGCTGGTTCGCGTAGCGGATGAGATCGCGCTGGCACTCCTGATTGCTCTTCGTCTGCCACGGCCGGATGGCGCCGCCCGCGAGCGTCTTCCCCTCGTCCGGAATCACGAGCCGATAATCGATGCCGATCGTGCGGCCGAACCCGCGGCACTGTTGGCAGGCGCCGACCGGCGAATTGAACGAGAAGGAGTTCGGAATGCAGTCGTCATACGCGATGTCGCAGCGCGCGCAGTGCCGGTGCGCGGAGAACTTCAGCGGCGGTGACTCGGCGCTCGCGTCGCCGCCCGTCAAGACGCGCACGGTGACATAGCCGTTACCGATCTTTAGCGCGGCCTCGAGCGCCTCGATGAGGCGGGCACGATTCTCCGCGGTGAACGCGATCCGGTCCTGCACCACCTCGACGGCAGTCTTCGTGCGCGCGTGAATTCGCGTATAGCCCTGGCGCGTCAAGAACTGCTCGATCTCGTCGCGACTGAAGTTGTCCGGCACGTTGACTGTGAACGTGACGAGCACCCGCGCGTCTGCGCCGTGCACCGTCGGCTCGCGCGCGAGATCGTCGTAGATCGACTCGGCGTCGTCGCGGCGCACCTCGCGGCCGCAGTTGCGGCAATAGAGCACGGCCGCGCGCGCGTAGAGGAGCTTCACGTGATCGTTGAGCTCCGTCATCGTGCCGACCGTCGAGCGCGACGTGCGCACGGGGTTCACTTGATCGATGGCGATCGCCGGCGGGATGCCTTCGATCCGGTCGACCTGCGGCTTGTCCATGCGGTCGAGAAACTGCCGCGCGTAGGGCGAGAATGTTTCGACGTAACGCCGCTGGCCTTCGGAGTACACGGTGTCGAACGCCAACGACGACTTGCCCGAGCCGCTGACGCCCGTGACGACGATGAGCTCGCCGAGCGGCAGGTCGAGATCGAGGGCGCGTAGATTGTTCTGCCGCGCCCCGCGGATGCGGATGACGTCGTTGTTCATGGGTGATTTGACGGCTGGAATGGCACCGCCAGAGACGAATTGTGCCGAAAGGCGCGGCAACGTGCGAGCCGCCGCGAGCATGACTCGGGTCGAGCGGCACGCTAGAGTTGGCCACCCACGCCGAGCGAGATCTCCCGAAAATGACTAGGAACGAGCACGATCGAACGACGGCCACCCGGCGCGCCGTGCTGGCGGGGGCTGCCGGGCTCGCGACACTCGGCATGCGGTTACCTCTGTCGGCCCAGCCACCCGCGGCCGCCAACCGCCCCCCGGCGCCGCCCGGCACGCGGCTCGTAATGCTCGGCACGCGCGGCGGTCCTGGCGTCTCGTTGGATCGCAGCGAGACCGCGAGCGCCGTCGTCGTCGACGGCGTGCCGTATCTCGTCGACTGCGGCTACGGGACGATGCGTGCGCTCGTCGCCGCGGGCCTAGGTTTTCAGCCCGTGAGCACGGTCTTCATCACGCACTTGCATGACGATCACACGGCCGATCTCGCGGCGATGCTTGCGCACCAGTGGACGGGGAGCAAGGCGACACCGACACACGTCTACGGCCCGTACGCTACTGCCCGCACCGTCGAAGGTGCGATCGCGTTCTTCCGCGCCAACGTCGAGATCCGCATGGTCGACGAAGGCCGCACGGTGCTACCCGAGACGCTATTCTTCGGTCACGACATCGACGCGGGCAACGAACCCGTACGCGTGTTCGCCGACGACCGCGTCGTGGTGACGGCCGCGACCAACACGCATTTCCCCGAGCGGTTCGTCGCGCGCATGCAGCATCGCTCGCTCGGCTACCGCTTCGAGACGAGCACGCGCTCGATCTGCTTCTCGGGCGACACGGCCTACTCCGCGAATATCGTACGTTTGGCGCGCGGCGCCGACGTGTTCGTCTGCGAGGTCTTGGACCACGCCTCTTACGAGAACAACATGCGCCGCGCCAAGGAGGCGGCCGACGCCGGCAATCCCGAGAGCGTTTTCCGTCACGTCGCCGAGACGCACTCGACGCCTGCGGACGTCGGCCGCATGGCGCACGAGGCCGGCGTGAAAACCGTCGTGCTCAATCACCAGGTGCGCGGCACCGCGGCGCAGGGCTTCACGATTTCGTCATTCATCGACGGCGTGCGCGCCGCATTCGACGGCCAGGTCATCGTCGGCGAAGATCAACTCGTGATCTGACGTGCGCTAAAGCGCTAGTACGCAGAGCGATCGATGTGCTCGCCGCGCAGGTACACGTCGCGAATACGCCGCGTGTTCGTGATGTCGTCGAGCGGATTCGCGTCGAGCACGATGAAGCTCGCGGCCTTACCCGGTGCGACGGTGCCCGCGTCAGTGAGCCGCATGAACTCCGCCGCGGTGCCCGTCGACGCCACGATGACCTGCGCCGGCGTCATACCGGTCGCGACCATGTCGGCCATCTCGAGATGCGCCCCCCATGGAACGTTGCCATCGGTGCCGAGCGCGATCTTCACGCCTTCGCGACTCAAGCGCTCGAGGTTGCGCGCCTGGATCGCGAAGAACGCCTGCGCCTCCGGACGATCGACGGCGGCGGCCTGGAGCTGCGCGACCTGCTCGGCGGGCAAGCTCGAAGAGAGCCAGCTCATGTCCTGCGCCACGCCGCGATCGGGCAGATTCGGGACGACCACGAAGCTCGGCCGCTCCTTGAGCATGGCGACGAATTCGTCGTCGATGGGCTCGCGCACGGTGTGCGCAAACGCGTCGATGCCGCGACGCACGAGCTCTTTCGCATCGGCGAGGTAGTACTCGTGCGCGGTGGTGCGCAAGCCGTTGGCGTGGGCTTCCTCGATCACGGCGCCGTAAAGCTCGGGCGCGAGCTTCGGGTACTGACCCATGCGGTCGTCGACCCACACCTTGATGATGTCGACGCCGAGCGCCGCCTGCTCGCGCACGCCGGCGCGCCCTTCGTCAGCCGTCGTGATCCAGTACGGAACGTCGCTGCGGCCGGGCTCCGGCGCCGTGAAACCGCGGCCCGCCGTGCGGTAGAGCGCGTGTCCGGGGATGACCTCGCGGCGCATCGCGTAGATGTCGTCGCCATTGTCCTGCCCCAGGCTCATGGCCGCGCTGACACCGAAGTACGCGCGATGCTTGAGATCGGCCGTAAGCCCAGCGCGATCGCGCGACAGATGCGTGTGCGTATCTACGATCGCGGGCATCACAGTGCGGCCCGTGAGATCGACAGTCGTCGCACCGGCCGGCACCGTCACCGCTGCCGTAGCGCCGACCAGACCGAACCGGTTGTCGGGTCCGACCGTAAAGGTCGCATTGTCGATAACGGTGCCATCGCCGACGAGGAGCCTTGCACCCGTGAATACCGTGACGCCGGCACCCGCGGCGGGCGCGTCAGCGGCTGTTTCGGGACCTGTGCTTGGAGACTCGGAGCATGCCGCGAGCATGGCGACTGCCCATGAGCACGACACGAGTCCAAGTGTTCGGCGGGTGATGCGCGACATGGCGGGCTCCCCTGTTACATCGTTTGCGCACGATCTTAGGCGCAACGCTGCCGGATCGCCATTGGGTGAGGAGCCGTTCGGCGCACGGTACACTGCCGTCGCCGGTCAACGGAGCGCCCCATGCGTATCGAGGCCATTGCCATCGGCACCAACCCGCCGCACGACGTCAACGTCATCATCGAGGTGCCGCTCGGCGGGCAGCCGATCAAATACGAGCTCGACAAGGAAGCGGGCACGCTCGTCGTCAACCGTTTCCTTTATACGTCGATGGCATTTCCGGGCAACTACGGCTTCGTCCCGCACACCCAATCGGCCGACGGCGAACCGATCGACGTGCTCGTCTGCAACACGCGGCCGCTCCTGCCCGGCTGCGTCATCAACGTGCGGCCGATCGGCGTCCTCGTCATGGAGGACAACTTGGGTCTCGACGAGAAGATCATCGCGGTCCCGTCACCGCACTTGACGCGCCGCTATGACGGCGTCACGAACTACAGCGACGTGCCGACGATCACCTTGCAGCAGATCGAGCACTTCTTCGAGCACTACAAGGATCTCGAGGTAGGCAAGTGGGTGAAGATCGGCGACTGGGGCGACGCCGCGGCGGCGCGCCGCGCGATCGGCGAGGCTATCAGTCGCGGCGCGCGCGCGTAACCGCGCTACGCCTCGAGACGCAACAACGGCTCGCCGGGACCGGCCGCGGCGACAGCGGCAGCCGAGCGCTGCGGCTCCAGACTCATCAGAAGCTTGCGCAGCAATTGCGCGAGGCGTTGCTGGTCGCGATCGGACAACGTGCGCTCGAGCAGCGCGCTATCGAACTCCCGCACGGCGTTCTGCACGGCGCCGATCGCCTCACGCCCACGCGCGGTGAGCTCAACGAGGTTACGGCGCTTGTCCGCCGCATCGTCGCGGCGCACGACCAGCCCTTTGGCCTCGAGCTGCTTCAAGATCTTGGTCATGCCGCCGGGGCTCAGCACGAGCGTCTCGTGCAGCGCGCTCGGCGTCATGACGTGCGGCGCAGGCTCGCGGCGCAGCACACGCAGGGTGACGAACTCGGCGGTGGTCAGCTCGAAGCGCGCGAGGAACCGGTGCAGCTCCTCGGTGTGCCGCAGCGCCGCATGGTAGAGCCGCAGCATGACCTCTTCGGCGGAGGAATAGCCTTCAGGCCAGTTCTCCTTGAAAAGGTGCAGCAGCTCTTCCGACGTGCGGCGCGGCGGCATGCGGTACTCGCGTGCCCCGCTCTAGTCGAACGTCTCGCCGCTCTGCCCCCAACCGAACCCGTCGGATGGACGCAGCAGGGTACGCATGCGAAGACGGTGGTCCGCCGGGTTACGCCCCGGGTTGCCCGTGATGACGACTTTGTCGCCGGGCTTCAACGATTCGCGCGTGACACCTTGCCCCGCCAACGCACCGGCGCCGCCCCACTCCACGCCCCAACGCTGCATCGCACCGTTCTCATCGGGTGCCATGACGTGCACGAACGCGTGCGGGTTGCGGAACATGAACTGCACGAGCTCGCCCTCGATCTCGATGGTCTTGCTCTCGTCGTAGGTCGCCGTAAACGAGTGATGCGCGTAGACCGGGGCAGCGATCACCGCGGCACCCAATAGCAAACTCAGGTACTTCGATCTCATAATCGGGACCTCCAAGTCGGCGATGGCTTTACTTTACTAGAAAACTAACTGCGCGGTCATTTCAAGCCTGAATTTTTCTCGGCTCGTCGTGCACCGACCCCACTCTAAGTACCTATGCTACAAAGGATTTCGTGAACCGACCCTGAACGCCCGCGGGACCTGACGAACACCAAAAGCAACCGCCCAGTGCCCGACCACCGACCTCGCGACTCGTACCACGCCCGCGGCGGCGTACGCCTTGCGTGCGCGGCGCTCATGGCCGCCTTGCTCTGCGGAGAAGCCGTGGCGCAGCCGCCGCCCGTCGACGCCGAGCAAAAGACCGTCCGCATCCAACGAACGGCCGAACCACCGACGATCGACGGCGACCTCAGTGAAGAGCTGTGGGTGCGCGCGCAGCCGGTCGCCGACTTCCATCAGGTCACGCCCGTCGAGGGCGACGCGCCGAGCGAGCGCACCGAGGTCTACGTTCTCTACGACCGCGACGCGCTCTACATCGGCGTGCGGCTCTTCGATGCGGAGCCGAACCTCATCAACGCGCGCATCCTTCGCCAAGGCCAGGCAATCGGCGCAGACGACCGCTTTTTCGTCCATCTCGACCCGTTCAACAACCGTCGCAGCGGTTACCTATTCGGGGTCAACCCGAACGGTGTGCGCTTCGACGGCATCTTCGAGGGCGTGACACAGCGGCAGTTCGATTGGGACGGAATCTGGCAGGCGGCCGCACGCGTCACACCCGAGGGCTGGGTGCTCGAGATGGCGATCCCGTTCAAGACACTGTCGTTCGATCCGGCAGCGACGAGCTGGCGCATGAATTTCGTGCGCAACATCGAACGCAAGAACGAGGGAATGGCTTGGATCTCGCGCAATCGCAACACCGATCTGTCGACGATGGGCGACGTGACCGGTATCTCGCAAATCGAGCAGGGCCGAGGCCTCGACGTCGTCCCTTCCGTGAGCGTGCGCGACCGCCGCGCGATCGGCACCACCGAAGGGGAGTCGGCCACCGAGCCGTCGGTGGACGTGTTCTACAAGCTCACCCCGCAGCTCAATGCCTCACTCACGGTGAACACCGACTTCTCGGCGACCGAAGTCGACGACCGGCAAGTCAATTTGACGCGCTTCAGCTTGTTCTTCCCCGAGAAGCGCGATTTCTTCTTGCAGGACGTCGATATCTTCCAGTTCGGCCGCTTGCAGCAGGACGGCCGGCCGTTCTTCTCGCGCAAGCTCGGCATCGACGCAGCCGGCCAACCCGTGCCGCTCGACGTGGGCGCGAAGGTCAGCGGCCGCATTGGCCGGTTCGAGCTCGGCACGCTGGCCGTGCAGCAGGAAGCCTACGAGAACCCCTACGTCGCCGGCGAAACGATCGACGCGACCACGGCGTTCGTCGGCCGGGTAGCCGCCAACGTGCTCGCCGAGTCGAGCGTCGGCATGATCGTGACGGACGGCGACCCGAGCTCGAATCGCGACAACAGCGTCGTCGGTGTCGATTTCCGCTATCAGAATAGCCAGCTCATCGGCGGCAAATCCCTCCAGGGCGACGCCTGGTTCCAACAATCCGATACCGAGGACCTCGTCGGTGACGACACGGCGATCGGGCTCGCGGTGCGTGTACCGAGCAACACCGGTCTGCGCGGCGAGTTCGGGTTGACGCGGATGGAGGAGAACTTCTATCCGGCTTTGGGCTTCGTGCGGCGCACCGGCATCGACCAAGCGGACCTCGAGCTCGGGCACACGTGGCGGCCCGCGAGCAGCGCGCTTAGAACCGTGTTCTCGGGCGTCATTGCAACGCGCATCGAGTATCTCGACGACGGGTCGATCCAGAGCCAGAACGTCACCTTGCAAGCCGTGAACCTAGAGCTGAACTCGCAGGACTCCTTCGGCTTCAACGTCTCGAACAACAAGGAGGGCCTCCGAACGCCGTTCGTGATCTCGCAGGGCGTCACGATTCCCGAAGGGGAATACTCGTTCAGCAATGTCAGCCTGCAATTGCGCTCAGGAGATCAGCGCGCGCTCGGCGGCGGAATGTTCGTCAACGACGGAGATTTCTACGACGGCGAGCGATTCGGCGTCACGACCTTCATCGGCTATAGGAGCCGGCATTTCCGGGCCAACCTCAACTACCAATACAACGAGATATCGTTCCCCGGCAAAGGCGACGATCTCCTCGCCAACGGACTGCCGCGCTGCACCACGCTCGACTGCGCGTTCATCACGCGCGTCGTCCGGTTGTCCCTCGAAGCGATCTTCTCGTCGCGTCTGTCGTGGGTGAATTTGATTCAATACGACAACGTCAGCCACACCGTCGGCTTGAACAGCCGACTGCACTGGATTCCGCAGGCCGGCCGCGAGGCCTTTCTCGTGCTCAATCACAATGTGAAAGACGACCCATTGACCCCGGACGACGATTTCCACTCGTCGTTCGCAGAGGTCACTTTGAAGTACAGCTACACGTTCCGTTTCTGACGGAGAATCACCATGACGACATCCAAATCGCTACTCGGGTCCTGCATGGCAACGGCGGCGTTGCTGCTGCTCTGCGCCGCCGCGCAGTCGCAAACGACCGATAATGCGGCGGCGTACGCGCTCGCCAACCAAGTTGCCGACGAGCTCGAGCTCGTCCGCGAGCGGATGGGGCGGCCTTACGACGACAGCCCGCGCTTACCGGTGTCGGCCGTGACGGAGCTCGAGCTGTATTTTCAAACCCAGTCCCTCCTGCGCAAGGCGAACCAGCTCGCGCAAGAGCTCGCAGGCGCCGCGCCGCGCGCGGCGGGGCCCGTGCCGTCGGGCGAGATCGACGCCGACGACGTCCACGCGCTGCTCGACGACGCGCTCGCCCAGATTCGCGTCGCGGCCGAGGCGATCGGCATCACGGAACGTGCAACGTTCGAGCAACGCGTGACGAGCATCGCGGCCACCGGCGTGTTTCTCGTCGTCATCGACATCAACCGACAGCTGAACCACATGCTGCGCGTGCCGATCAGCGACGCTGAGGTCTTCGAGGAAGTGTCGTCCGCCATCACCTATGCGGCCTCGCTCCTCGCAACCTACCCCGGCACGACTCCCGTGCCGGAGCAGCCGCCGTTCGACGGCTACAAGCGGCCGGCCGACGTGTACGAACGCCTCACCGAGTGCCTAGACGCGGTGATCCGCGTGGCGCCGAAGATCGGCGTGCCGGTGCTCGGGTTGAGCCTACGCCGCAACGTACCCGACGACACCGAGCCGGGGCACGCTTACGACATCGCGCGCTTCCTCGTCGCCGATCTGGCCGCGTTCGCGGACGCGCGCGACGCGCCGCTCATGCGCGCGGCTTTGCCGGCGCCGAAGCACATCTTTCCGACCGAGGTCTATGCGCGCGCGGGCATCCTCTTGAAACAGCTCGAGGAGCTCGAGCAAAAACTCTGAACGCACCTCTGCGCGGTCAGGGGCGCGCGGTGTTGACGCGGGGCCGCGAGCCGACTTGCTCGTAACGGAAGCCGTCGGCGGGCCGATCGAGCTGCCGGATGTACAGCGTGCGCGGCTCCGTGCGTCCCAGGCTGCCCGTCACGACGACGCGATCGCCGGGCTTGAGCGTAGCGTTCGTCATCCCCACGTCGGCGAGCTCGAACCGATTGTCCATCTCGAGCCGCCACGACTCGCCGCCACCCGCGGCGTCGACCGTGACGATGACGAACGGGTGCGGGTTGACGAACTGGAATTCCGCGACGACACCTTCGATGCGCTGCTGGCGCGTGCTGTCGTAGACGGCGCTGATCGAGTGGTGCGCGGATGCCGCGAAGCTCGCGCACGCGAGCATCCCGGCCGTCACGATGCCGGCCCCGTGCAACGAGTTACCGCCGCGGTGTCGCCTGCAGATTGCTCCTGTCATGCACGGCCATCGTAACCCGCCTTCGCGGGAGCGGCACGCGCCGCGCGCAACCATTGGACGTCCGCCGACACCGGGCGTAGGGTAGGTTGCAGCGCTGGAGTTAATCGGGAGTACGGTGTTTGCGCTGAACCGCATTCTGGTACCGACGAATCTCGGTGAGCCGTCGCGAACCGCAATTCAATACGGCGTAGCGTTTGCGCGTCAGTTCGGCGCCAAGTTGTACTTGCTGCACGTGCTCGACGCCAAGGGTCTCGATGCGGCGCTCGAGACGGAGCGCGTCCTCGAAACGCTGTCGCCGGACGAGAACGAGCGCGCAGCAACCGAGCCGACGGAGCTCGAGGTCGCACGCAACGCCGCGCGGCACGACCTGAGCCGTCTACTCGATCCTCAGGAGGAGGAAGACACTCGCGCGGAGTACTTACTGCGCGGCTCAGGTATGGCGGGAACGAGCGACGCGATCGTGGCCTGCGCGCGCGAGCTGAATTGCGAGCTGATCGTCATGGGCAAGCACAACCTCGGCTTCGTCGAGCACCTGCTCGCCGGCAGCGTGGCCGAGAAGGTCGTCCGCCACGCCCCCTGCCCCGTCCTGATCGTGCAACACCCCGAGCACGATTTCGTACTAGCGGACGCGCTGCCGGAGACTGTCACGCACTGACGGTTCGCGCTGACGGCGTCGGGGCGCCCAGGTGGCCCGCCCCGACGTCGTTGTCGGCACTACTTGTTGAACCCTAGTTTCTTGCCGTGCGGCCGCAGCGAGTGATCGAAGACGTACCGGCCAACCTCCCCGCCCTGCATCAGCCCGCGCAGGCAGCCCGTGCGGAAATGCATGCCGCCGAACACGCGCGCATCGACGGCTTCGAAGCCCGCTTGCGAGAGGCTCGTGAAGGATCTCGTGATACCTCCCGGGGTCGTAAGGCTATAAGCGATACTGTCGGTACAGAAGTAGCTGCGCAGCACCGCCAGCCCCGAACCCGTGAGGTTCGTCAGGCCGCAGGTGTAGTCGGGATACGGCGGCGTGTTCTGGTAGGACAGCCAGGTTAGGTCCGGCATCGTGAACGGGTTGCCGTCCGTACCGGCGGCTCTGATCGCAGTGACCGGGCGCCAGAAGTTGTAGGTGTACTTGGTGTCGAACACCGTCACGGCGGCGTCGGAGTTCGCCATGTTGATCAGGGCGAAGAGGCGCGCGTGCTGCCAAAGATCGAGGCCACGGCCCGCAATGATGACCCGCGCGACCGCGTTCATGTTCGCGCCGCCACCCGGCCAGAACCGCGCGACTTCGCTTTGATCCGCCGTTCGGTTGCCCAGTGTTTCGGCATCGACCCTGCCGACGGTTTTCACCTCGAGGAAGTCGCGCGTATATAGAAAGCCCGTGAGATCGAAGAGCGGCGACGGCTCGGCGCGAAACTGCGAGCCGCTCTTCAGGACGAACGGTGTGACGTTCGCCCAACCCGCAAACTGCGGCGCCACCGGGGGCAGTTCCGTCGGCGGTGTCGCCGCCGAGGTCACGGGCGTCGGCTGATAGACGCCGGGGCCCGCCGGCAAGGTGTACGGCAGATGCGGACTGCTCGAGCCGTCGCCGTTGCGGAGCAGCAAGATCGCGTTGGCGGCGGCGGCGCCGGCGGCAATTCCGTCCGTGCACGCGGCGCTCGGGCAGCCGGGAAGCGCGCCGTACCAAGTGTTATAGAAAGTGGTGATGGGCCCAGTCAGCGCCGGCGCCGCGCCCACCAACGCACGGTACGCCGCCTCGCCGACGGCTGCGTCGGGCGATGCGCCTTTGCGAGCGGGCGGCACCTTCGCATAGGACCCGTAATACGCGTCGATCGAGTTCAGTGCATCGTGAATAGCCACGTGCATGATGGCCGTGGCCCGCGCCCGCACGGGCGGCGCTCCCAAGTTGATGCTGTCCGCAAAGACGTTCCAGTCGGTGACGGCGTCCGCCAGCGCAGCCGGTGACGCGGCGAGAGCGGCTGCCAAGAGCGCCGCCCGGGCAGGCGGACGCGCGACGGACTTAACAGTATCGATACTCCACGGAAACATGTTGTTCTCCCCTGTGTTTGCGGCGCAAAGGCCATACACCCACCGGACCTATCGGCCGGGCGGGATTGGTGCTAACAATGGCGCTGCGCCCATGAAAAAAATCCGCCGGCGTGTGAAGCGGTATGAAAAACGGGGCGCAAGGTAGGGGGCCCGGTTGGGCGACGCCCAAACACCAGTCGCGTACGAGTTCGCAGGCTTTCGCTTGGAGCCTGCGCGCCGCGCACTCACGCGCCCGGACGGCACCGCGGCCCGCCTGAGCGGCAAGCCGTTCGACACGCTCGTGTATCTCGTCGAGCGTGCCGGCGAGCTCGTCGATCGCGACGACCTGCTGCACGGGATTTGGCCGAAGCGCGTCATCGAGGACAACAATCTCAACCAAGCCATCGCAACGCTGCGCCGCTTACTTGGCGAGCAGCATGTCGTGACCGTCGCCGGCCGCGGCTATCAGTTCGTGACACCAGTGCGGCGCGTGCCGCTGGCGGCGCTGCCTGCGCGGGGCGAACCCGCGCCGTCGCTCACGCGGACGGCGTCGTCGCCGACGGATCCAGGACCGACGATCGGCTCGTTCGACGCAGACACGCCACGCTGGCGCCTACGGTGGCCCGTGGTCGCGGCTTTCGCTGCCGGCCTCGCCGTGGTGTTCGCCGCGATCGCCCTCCTTGCGCTAGCGCCGCACGCAACGATGAGTCTCGTCGGAACCCGCGTCGCCGTGCAGCCCCTGACGAGCTACCCTGGAGCGGAGTTGACTCCGGCGCTATCGCCCGATGGCGACCGAATCGCCTTCTCGTGGCGGGGGCCAACCGGCGGTCGCGGAATCTTCGTCTCGCAGATCGGTGCCGCCGAGCCGTTTCGGCTGAGCGACGGCGGCGAAGCCGATGACGTGAACCCCGCCTGGTCGCGTGACGGCACACGCATCGCATTCCTGCGGCGCTACGACCCCGAGAGGTTCGACGTCATGGTCATGTCCTCGCTCGGCGGCAGCGCGAGGCGCGTGTACGAAGGGCAGATGTTCTCGATCTCTGTGGAAGGATCCCCACTGCTCGCATGGACGCCGGAGGGCGACCACCTGCTGTTTACGACGCGCCGGTCTGCCGCTAGCGCCGAGAGAACCTTCGGACTGCACCGCTTGACGATCGCGACGGGCCAACTGCAGGACCTTGGCCTCGCCGATCAGCCGCTCTATTACGACACTTCGCCGGCCGTCTCACCCGACGGTCAATGGCTTGCCTTCACGCGTTACACGCGCACCCAGCGGCTGAATCAAATCATGCTGCAACGATTGGGCCCCGGTTACGTGCCCGTGGGCGCGCCGCAGAGGGCGCCCGATCTCGAGCCCGACATCCATCACTCGCTGCATTGGGGCCCCGACAGCAAACGGCTTTGGTTCAGCAACGGCGGTCAGGTATTCGAGTGGCTGCTCGACGGTTCGCCTCGACACGTCCACACGCTCGGCCCGCGATTCTCGACCTTCGAAATGTCGATCGTGGGTCGCGGGACGAGTGCCCGCGCAGCCGTCGTCACGCGCCGCACTGACGAGGAACTGCTCGCGTTGCCGCTCGATCCCGCGACGCATACCGCGACAGGCCCGGCCCAGGTCCGGGCGCCGTCCTCGGGTGTGGACTACCATCCGCGCATCTCACCGGACGGGACGATGTTGGCGTTCGTCAGCGACCGCACTGGCCCCCGTGCGATCTGGCTCGCGAACCGCGACGGCACGAATCCGCGCCCGCTCGCGACCGTGGACCAACTGATCGTCGGCTATCCGCGCTGGTCGCCCGACAGCAAATCCATCGCTTTCCACGCCTCGGCGCCGGGAGAGGCGCGCGTGATCTATCGCGTCGATGTCGCATCGGGCGCCACCTCCCGATTGTTCAACGGCTGCTGCCCCGGCAGCTGGTCCGCGGACGGCCGTAGCCTGTACGTCACGGAGCTCGGGAATCTCGGCGGCGTCAACACCGTCGCGCGAGTCGACATCGCCACCGGCCACCGGGAGCGGTTGTTCGAGGGCGAGACGGCGATGGAGTCCGCTGACGGTCAGCACCTGCTCTATTCCAAGCAGCGTGAGCCCGGTTACTTCCACCGGCCGCTCATCGCCGCGTCCGGAAGCGCCGACGAAACACGGTTGGTCGACGACTACCGACCGTCGGCCGGCGGGCTGGCGCCTGTCGACGGTGGGTTTTACTACGTCGGCCTTGCGGAGGATTCCACGCCCCGGGCGATCCGCTTCCACGACTACGCGAGCGGCGAGACGAAAGACGTCGCGCCGGTCCCGGCCGTCACGGCGATCGGTCTCACGGTCGCGCCCGACGGCCGCGAGCTCCTCTATTCAGCCGTCGACGGCGGGCCGGAATCCGACATCATGCTGATCGACTTCGAAGCCGCAACCGATCAGTAGCGTGTGAAGTGTGCCGGCTAGCGAGCCAGCTAATCGTTGCCGAACCGCTTCGTGATGTCGGTATAGGCGTCGATGCGCCGATCGCGGAAGAACGGCCAGCCGGCGCGGACGGCGTCGATCTCGGCGAGATCGACCTCCTCGACGACCACGACCTCGCGGTCGACGGGCGCACGCACGAGAATGCGGCCGTCGGTGCCGGCGATGAAGCTCTGGCCCCAGAACTCGATCCCGCCGTTGCCGGTCGGGTCGGGCTCGAAGCCGGTGCGGTTCACGGCGATCACGAAGCAGCCGTTC
>Ga0157380_10001310_pt1 | contig 16151 bp, 9 predicted proteins | sample S35metaG_FD_119757 | JGI IMG/M metagenome (GOLD analysis project Ga0157380, IMG submission 119757) | Switchgrass rhizosphere microbial communities from Kellogg Biological Station, Michigan, USA - S3-5 metaG | ecosystem: Host-associated > Plants > Roots > Rhizosphere > Soil | place: USA: Michigan... | reverse complement strand
GTGAGTCGTGAGTCGTCAGGCGTCAGGCGTCAGGCGTGAGTCGTGAGGGGTGAGGGGTGAATAGTGAGCAGTAGTGAGAGGCAGGATCATTACCTATTCCACTATTATGATTTTGTTGATACCAATAATCTGACCTTTGGATTCGACACCCACAAAATACATTCCTCCAGGCAGACCATCTCGGGACATGGTAATTTCATGATCAGTAAATGGCAACTGCCTGATCACTTCGCCGGTAATGGAGTATAGAATTAAGGAAGTCGCAGTTATATATTCCGGTATTTTAATAGTCGCTTCATCAACAATAAGATTGGGCAATACTTGGAGTTGCACATCTTCTGGCGTTTCTGTAATGCTTGTTTCTAATGGGCAATACTGGATAGCCGTAAGAGTTTGTGAGGTGTCAAAACTGTCCAGTGGATCATACACTTTGATTTGCATCCAAGCTGAATCACCAGGATAAAAATTGTCATGAGCCAAATAAAATATAATCCATGCCGTGTCACGGGCATCAAGACGCACATGCCCATGAGGTATAGATGGTGGATATTGTAATGGTTCGAAGATGAGCCAATAATAACTCTCATGAGGAGACTGATACTGAGTTAATTCCCAGTTTACAATAATATCTTCATCTGTATTATTATAGATCAAAACGGTGTCTATCGATTTCGGGTACGTATCACAAGAAGTCAGTACAACAGTATCTGTGGAAAAAATCATGGACTGTGCAAATCCAATATTCCTGTTGCAGAGCAAGCAGATCAGGAGGAGGAGGATGGAGAGATGACGATTCATTGTGTCAAAATACAAAAAATCGTGAGTCGTCAGTCAACTTCGTGAGTCGTGAGTCGTCAGTCGTGAGGATCATATGAATAGATCTTACTTAAATTTTTCTCACGATTCACGACTGACGACTCACGCTTTCACGGCTTCAAGCCGTGGATATAAAAAAAACAGGTGTAGACAGAACGTCTACACCTGTTATCATATGTATGAAATAGGTCTCCTTGTTATTTGCCTCCCAGTTATTTTACCAACTCAGAAAGCGGGCTGAATACAGCATCCAACTCCATGGCTTTGCTTAAGTGGCTGCGTAGTTCTGGTAATCTTTTGGAAGCAATGGCTTTCACATCGGGGTCATGGGATGCATTGGTACAACTTTCAAACATCGCAATGGCATCATTGTGACTCTCGATCACTCGTGCCAGGTAAGCTTCATCAAATTCCTCAACGGATACTGCATTTAATTTATCGTACGAATCGTTTGCAGCTTTTGTAGGTGCGCAAGGAACAGCGATGGATTTTATAATCCCCATAGAACCCAATTCAGATTTAGTATTCCGATGAGCTTCTTCCATCATAGTAGCAAAATCCCTTACATCATCTGATGTGGCTCTTTGCCTGGCTAGTTTTCCGATCATGATTTGCTCGTAATCAAATTCAGCAGCCTGAATCAGAAAACGTTCGTCTCTTGGTTTGGTATTCTCTTTCTCAGGTTGATTGAGACCCATAGAAGTTGCATCACTGTTAACTTTTTCCTTTCCACCACATGAGGTGATTGCTATCGCAGCGAAGAACAATAGCAGCGTATGGAAAAATGATTTTGTCTGTTGCTGGTAGGTAAACATAGGTGTACGGTTTAAATGAAGTAATGTGTCTATTCATAAAATGTATACATATGGTTTGCCTTATTCTTGATTGTAACGAACTGTATTTTGAATTGGTATAGCATGAATAGCAGATTCATGGTTTAACATTAGAGGATTGTGGAAAAATCAGGGTTTTTCCACATGCTTTATAGCATGTGAGTTGTGAGTTGTGAGTTGTGAGTGGTGTGAGGTGGGGGAGGAGGGACGCGTGACGTGAAAGGTGGGAGCAGAATGATTAATTGATAGAAATTTATTGAACACCCCTTTCGTCCCATTTTATAATTTGCGACTCACAACTCACAACTCACAACTCACGTACTTCACCTTAAGGTGAAGTTCAGATTGTCCCTGTTATTGTAGTAATAATTGATCAGGCTATATTTTAAATCCTGATCATCTTCCATGAGGGCAAAACATTCGTGGCGGACGTGAATAAGGAGTTCATCCAGGTTTCCGGCTTTGTCTTTTTGACGGTCGAGAGATTCATTGACGTATCGCTTGAAGTTGGCATCAATGGTTGATTTCTCTTCATGGAGCAGGCAGTAAAAAATGCCTTCGAATGCAAATGCTTCCAACAAAGTCATATCACGTGGGAAAGGATTGAATCCAGGGTCTTTTGTACTCACACAAATATGACTCATGATGATCGTATCGCTTTCCTTGATCTCTATGCAATAGAAAAATCTCGAAGCCACCATCATCATTTCTTCAGTGGAAAAAGTGTCCGGTGTAATCTCAGGATTTCGAAAGGAGTTGGGTAAAACATTGTTCACATAAAACATGAAAAGCGAATTACTGTACATCAGGTCACAGAACACAGAATCCATGGTTAATGTATCAGGGTATATTTCTGCAACAGCATTAAGATCCCCGAGCTTATTCCACAGTAAATAATTGAACCGGTTATTGTGCTTTTGTAAAAACCAGGAGAGAGTATCCTGCTGACGAAGTTTTATTTCGGGGTTATAGGCCCTGATCGACTCGCCATTTTCTTCGCGGGTAGAGAAATTCAGATAAAAGTATTGACAGAAATCTATGTCCTGTGCTTGTCCGGTCGAAATGCAAAGGAGAGACAGAATCGATAAAAGCAGGTTCTTCATGCTGAATATCCGCCCCCGAGCCAGTTAAATGGCTGATTTCAGACAAGTAAGATGCGAAAATTTGGGGGAATTTAATAGCTGCCAGCTTCCAGATAGCTTCGAGCCACCAGCTGCCAGCTTCCAGAAGAATATTCAATACTCCTAACTAGTTATTCACTTTTCATTCTTCACTTTACCCTCTGCCCCATGCCCTCTGCTTTAAGCCATGCGTTTGCTAGCTTCTATGCACCACAATAACTCTTTGATAAAAGGGGAGGCTCGTTTGTCAATTGCTTTTTTGTCTACAGGAACGCCTTGCTCATCAAAAGTGTCCTGCACTTTCGGAACGGGGAACATGGCAGGGACCGTCCATGCACGGATCTTCCAGAGTGACCATTGTAACGATGTGATGACTTGTGTGCCTCCAAATATGCCATCTGAATTGGTGGAGATGGCAATTGGTTTCCTATGCCATTCGTCATAAAGAACATCAATAGCATTTTTGATACTTGCTGGATAGCCACCGTTGTACTCCGGTGTGACGAGGATGATTCCATCTGCCTTCTTCACTCTTTCTGCATAATCAAGCAATGCAGGCGAAGGATCCGGCAGATTCCAGATGCGCTCTTCAAACACAGGAAATTGATAAGCCTTGAGATCGATGATTTCGACAGTAGCCAGGTTGTGTTCCACGAGATAGTTTTGGAAGTACAATGCCGTCCGGTGGCTAGCGCGACCGGTGCGGACACTGGCAGAGATTATTGCTATATGGGGCATGATTTATCAAGTTAGTGAGCGGTGAGCAGTGAGAATAGTCAGTCGTCAGTCGTGAATCGTGAGAGATGAAAAGTGAGCAGTGAGCAGTGAGCAGTGAGCAGTGAGTTGTGAGTTGTGAGTTGTGAGTTGTGAGTTGTGAGTGGGAATCGGGAGATGTATTATTAGTTAAATAATAAAATATGAACACTGGAAGCTGGTAGCTGGTAGCTCGAAGCTAACACTGATAGCTGATAGCTGACAGCCGATAGCTCAAAAATACCGAAGATTGACGAAACCATGCTTGACACAGATCAACACTTGAAACCGATCCGACCCACGCATTAAATAATTATCTATATTTCGTAGCAGCAATGACAACACCGATCTCCTTTCTGTCATACAAAACCACTACTTATGAAAAAACTGCTCCTCGTATTTCTTTCACTGGTGTGTATCAGCCAGGCAAACGCCCAAATAACCATTACTGGTAAAGTCACCGATTGGCAACTACAATTGTTGCCTGGAGTGAACGTCGCTGAAAAAGGAACTACACAAGGTACTGTAACCGATCTTGAAGGTCGATATGTACTTAATGTATCAGGTGATAATGCCATTCTTATCTTCAGTTATGTAGGTTATGATACGAAGGAAGTAAATCTTGACGGCAGGACGATTATTGATGTAGTCATGGAAGAAGGCATCAGCCTGGGTGAAGTGCAAGTGGTAGGAACACGGAGTTATAAACGGTCTAGTACGGATACGCCGGTTGGGATCGATGTAATTGACGTAGCTGAATTGTCAGCAATTAGTGGCAAAGTAGAAATCAATCAAATCCTGCAGTATGCCGCACCTTCCTTCAATGCAACCAAACAATCCGGTTCAGATGGCGCAGATCATATAGATCCGGCATCGCTTCGTGGCTTAGGTCCTGATCAAACGCTGGTGCTCATCAATGGAAAGCGCAGGCATCAGTCCTCGCTGATCAATGTGTTTGGTACAAGAGGAAGAGGAAACACAGGAACTGACCTTAATGCATTACCTGCTTCTGCTATTGATCGTATCGAAATTCTCAGAGATGGTTCCTCTGCGCAGTATGGCAGTGATGCTATAGCAGGGGTGATGAATATTGTTTTGAAAGACCAGACTGCAGGCCTCACCGGTGGACTCACCTATGGGGTATACAGTACAGGCGTAGGTGATGGATATGAAGAGGAAGCAGGCGATGTATTGTATAATATTGAAGGCACAAACCGGATTGAAGGGGAAGACAAATCATATGATGGCAATACTATTAAGGTTGATCTCAATTATGGTTTACCAATCGGTGAGCAAGGAGGATTTCTCAACATGACTGCTGAGTATCTTTCAAAAGACAGAACCTTGCGTCCATCATGGTCCTGGAGGAAAGGATATGGTACCGCCCAACTCGATGGACTCAACTTTATGATCAATTCCGCGATTCCGTTAGGAGCCAACACAGAGTTGTATGCTTTTGGTGGTCGCAGTTTTAGAGATACGGATGCTTATGCTTTTTCCCGCGATAGCGCTCACCTTGATAACAGGTCAGTTGCAAGTCTACATCCCAATGGATTCAGTCCACACATTACCTCAAACATTATTGATAATTCTGTCTCTGCCGGTGTTCGCCACAATATGAATAATGGTTGGGTAGCAGATATCAGCAATACCTTTGGAAAGAATTACTTCCACTATTATATCCAGGGCACCAACAATGCATCGCTGAAAGATGCATCGCCAACTGACTTTGATGCAGGCGGACATAGTTTGTCCCAAAATGTGACAGGGCTAGATTTCTCAAAATATTATGAAGAGATCATGCATGGATTGAACATGGCATTTGGTATGGAATACCGTACTGAGAACTTTCAAATTTTTGCTGGTGACGTACCCTCATACTCCATCTATGACAATAACGGAATACCAATTACTAATCCCATAAATCAAACACCTGCAACAGATCCAAACGGGAAGCCATTACCTGGTGGGTCACAGGGATTTCCGGGATATAGCCCAGCCAATGAAGTAGACCGCAGCCGTACGAATCTCGGATTGTATGTTGATGGCGAATTAAATATCACAGATCCTTTCCTGATCAGTGCAGCATTGCGCTTTGAGGATTATAGTGATTTTGGAAGTACGTTCAATTGGAAAGTAGCCAGTCGATATCTGATAAATGAAAAGATCACTGTTCGCGGTTCGGTGTCTACAGGATTCCGTGCACCATCATTAGCGCAGATACATTACAACCTCATCTTTAACAACTTTGTTGCAGGTGAATCGCTTCCTTCATTGCTGGCTTCGAACACAAGTACAGTGACCAGGGCATTTGGTATCGGTCCGTTGAAAGAAGAGACTGCTTTTAATGGAAGTCTTGGATTTACATTAACCCTGGGTGCATTTACAGCCACTGTCGATGGATATTCTATCACTGTAAAAGACCGTATCGTCCTTACAGATAATTTTGATGCATCAGGACTTGGCTTAGGTGTCGATGTCGCTCAGTTTTTTGCCAATGGAGTTGATACCAAAACTACTGGTGTAGATCTCGTTTTTGGATATAGGAAAGTATGGGATAAAAGCGTATTGACTTTATCTCTTGCAGGAAATCTCAACAACCTGGAAATCGATAAAATCCATAATGGTGATCTCAACTTGTATACTTTCTTCGGGCCTTTTTCACAAGCCTATCTTGAAGCGGCTGCACCTGATTATAAGTTCAGCCTGGGGGCGGGTTATTCGATTTCAAAATTTGATTTTAATGCAAACCTCACACAATTCAGTGAAGTCATCCTCCAGGATTTTCAATGGATAGATACACCACCAATTACAGAAGATGAAGCGAATGCATTATATGAAGTTGCTACAGATACATATGAAGCTGCTTTGGTAGTAGACCTAAGTGTTGGCTACAACTTTAATGAGCGCTTTAAAATTACCCTTGGTGCAAACAACTTATTCAACGCTTATCCAACACCTCAGTTTGATGGATGGACAGACCAAGGAGGATTTAATGATAGTGTGCAGATGGGAAGTGATGGAGCGTATTATTTTGGGAGGATAGGGTTTAGGTTCTAACTCAAGCCGACGTTTCGGCTACGCTCAACGACCGTGATTCTTCAATTATATCAAGCCTTATTTTTAATGCAACTCATCAAAAAATCTACTAGTTGACGTTTCGGCTACGCTCAACGTCATAGAAGCTGACTATGATTTTTGACTTGAAGTTGAGCGTAGCCGAAACTTCAACTTGATAACTATCGATTACGAAAATCAAAAACGAAATCATGCTTTTCAGAAAAATCTCCGGTCGTTGAGCGTAGTCGAAACGGCAACATTAATTTTTTACAAACTTCGCTACTTCGGTACTTCCGGAAGTACGTGCTTGCAATAGGTAAATTCCAGAGGGCAATCCTTGAATGTCAAGACGGATATTTTCAGCGCTATTGGAAGTTTGTGACTTTACATGATCACCTTTTGAATTATAAAGTGAGAATTTTATTTCACCATTGACTTCAACATCCGTTATCGTTACCTGTATAAAATCATCAGCAGGGTTTGGGAAAATCGTGAAAAGTTCGTTTGCATCTTTATGGATATCCTCCACCGCGGTAATATATGGATTTTCAATGGTCGACTTGTACACACCTTGTCCTCCGAGGTAAATGACATCATCATGGATTACATAACTATTTCCTGTTTGTGAAGTACTTAATTCTGACCACAGCATGGAAGCATTGGGAGCCGTATAATGACCTTCCCAACCTAGAAAGCAATAATGATGTATGGCATCTCGGAAAATAATTGCCGATGAAAACCCATATGTAGGAATTGTGCTATATTCTTTGGGAAACCCATCACTTACGTACGTCCATTGGACGCCATCTTCAGAAGTATAAAGCTCAATGTCATAGTCCTGGTTATACGCCATCGCATAAAGCACATCCGCAAATTCAAAAAGATATTCAATGCCGATAGGTGGCTGAACAGCATCCCAACTTACACCGCTGTCTGTGGAAGAGTACAACGAATCGCTGTCGGCCATATAGAGAATCCCGTTTGCGCTAAGAATATCAGTGTTAACAAAGCCAACATCTACATAGTCCCAATTCAATCCCATGTCGGTCGAACGAAAAAGATAATAATCAGCAACCAAATATAGAATGTCTCCCACCAGATGCATTTTATTGATGGAGTAAATACCATTCCCTGGTAATAATATTGTATCCCAGGTAAATCCATTATTATCTGAAAGATAGAACTCATCTCCAAGTGTTTGGCATACGAGAACCCAACCATGATCATTGGCTGATATGAAATCAAATTCAAAAACAGGAAGCGGAAGGTTCATTTTTTCGCTCCATGTTTCAGTAGGTACATCATAGGCAAAAACACCATTACCACAGGCGGCCCATATTTTATTGTCACCCACTGCCAGGTCATATACATATCCCTTGCTGAAACCATCATTACTTTCTATTAATGCATCTGCAGTTTCATCCCACCGGTACACACCTTTGTTAAAGGTTGTACTCAAGTATAAATCATTCAGTCCTGTAGCAGTGACCATATCCAACCCATTAAAAGTATTCGTTAAACTGTCCCATGTCCATCCAAAGTCGTTTGTCCGCAGCAAATCAAATGTCGCGGAAAGATATACCTGGTCTCCAACCAATGTAAGTTTGTTATTCGCGTTGCCAGAATTGATTACCGATGTTTCCCAACTCTGACCATTATCATGTGAATGAAATAGATGTTTTGATGAAGTAACAAGAAGATGGGAACCTTTAGCGGCGACATCATCCACATAATAAGACAGAGGGAGAGGCGGGGTCACATCTTCCCAATTTTGACCATCAGTATCGGTACGCCACAATGCAGAACTTCCATAGATATAAAGCCTGTTTTCATGAGTTTCTAATGTATGAAATTCTTGAGGCACGGCGATGTTGTCCCAGGTGTCACCGAGATCTGTTGACCGAAACAAAAGATCATTATTTCCCTGGCTAAGATAAATACCATGAGTAGTCATCACGATATCATCTGACACATTAAAATCTTCGGGAAGATCTTTTACAACCCAGGTTATTCCATTGTCATAACTCAATTGCAAGCGCAGGGAATCAGCATCCTCATTGTATAGAATGTTGAGCAGGGTGTCCTGGTAAACAAACATAATAAATGAAACAGGATGATCGATTTTCTCCCAGGAGAGGCCATCAGTCGATCGGTAAAGGAAATCGTCCTCCGGGATGAAGGCATATTGATCATTGGAGTAGATGGAAGACAATACTGATCCGAAAGGACCGTCAGTATGCTCCCATGAGAATTGTGCAGTGATGATTCCTGAGGAGAAAGCTAAAATGAAAAGCAGTGTAAAGTGTCCATATTTCATAGTCTTCGTTTTAGTCTTTGACAGCACCTGAAATTCAGGTTGCTAAAAATAGTTTTTTAAACCGAGAGTCAAGAAGCAAACATATCAAAAAGTAACGAAGACGCTAATTATGTCGTTTCGGAAGTATCTCAGCCAGCAGAGTTGGGTTTATGAGTTTATACGTTTATGGGTTTATTATCAAGCTGCCGTTGGATGAAGTTTTCTCCGCCAGCATTCAATGGGCTTAGGAGATTAGAAGATTCAATTTTTCATCACCTTAACCACTCCTGTACCTTCAGAAGTACGAGCTTGTAACAGGTAAATTCCAGAAGGTAGGCCTTGAATGTCAAAGCGGATGTTTTCAGCGTTATTGGAAGTTTGTGACTTTAAATGATCACCTTTTGAATCATAAAGTGAGAATTGTAATGCACCATCGACTTCAACATCCGTTATCGTCACCTGTATAAAATCATCTGCTGGGTTTGGGGCGATCGTAAAAAGGTCGTGCGCATTTTTGTAGATATCTCCTACTGCTGTGATGTATGGGTTTTCTATGACCGATTTATACAGCCCCTCACTACCAAGGTAAATTGTATTGTCAATAATAAGATAATCGTTTCCGGTCAAAGAAGCCTCCATGTCCATCCAGGGGGACGAAAAATCAGTTGAAATAAAGTGCCCATCATTACTAAGGAAAGCATAGTGAGCAGTGGCATCTCTGAAAAATAATGGATGATGATAATACCACAGATTGAAGTATTCAATTTCAGGAAGCCCTTCATCTGCTTTGGTCCAAACGAATCCATCAGGGGAAACATACAAAACAGGATCACTAGATAAATCTGAACTGACCAAGTACATGTTATTCTCAAACGCATATAAACTGTATGGATCGGGTACGCTTATGGTATATGATTCCCATGTCATTCCATTGTCATTGGAATAAAACATTTTTCCATGACCCAACACATATTTTTTTCCTTGAAAAGTAAGGAGTTCATTGCCGCGAATAGGAAAATCGAGGGTATCCCAATGCTGACCTTTATCAGCAGATCTGTAGAGACGACTATAAAATGCAAAAATCAAATCACCCTCAAGTTGGACATTGACAAAGTCAAAATCTGGGCTGATGGTGTCCCAGCTTATACCCTGATTGTCTGAAAAAAAGAAGTCACCTGAATAATCATCAGCCGCAACAACCCAGCCTTCATCATTTGCACTGATGATTTGATATTCAAGTGGGGATGGGGGAAGTTGCATTTTATCAGTCCAGGTTGCAGCGGAGATATCGTAAGCGAAGATACCATTGCCACACGCGGCCCAGATTTTCCCTGCCCCATATGCCAGATTAATAATCCTTCCATGCTCCAAACCTTGGTTATTCTCAAAAGTCAGACCTGCAGTGTCTTCCCATCGAAATACGCCACTATCATATGTCGACCCAAGCAATATATTTCTCAATCCATTTAAATGAGCAGGCTGCGGATAGAATTCAGTCACTATAGTATCCCAATGATGACCATAATCATAACTTCGGAGAATGGAACCAAACCCATTAAAATAGATTGCATCCTCTGTTAATGCTAATTGATCGTAAGGATTGGATGCAAACGCTTCAATGCTATCCCAATGCATTCCATAGTCATGAGAATGGAAGAGAAAATCGAATGCATAAACAATGATGTGTGAATCAACAACGACAAAATCATCAATCATTTTGTAATTGGGAACATATTCCGAAAGAGGGGGTGTGATGGCAGACCAGGATTCATCTATTTCATTAAAGCGCCACAGCATCGTATCGGATGAGATAAAGATTGTGTCGTCGAAGACAGAAAGGTGTGTAAACGTTTCAGGGGTCATGATCGAATCCCAATTGATACCCAGATCATTTGATTTATAAATTATGGAATCATGATCATTACTGATATATACGCCATGTGAGCACATAACCAAACCACCGGTTGGGGATAGGCCCGAAGGGAGATTTCCACTTAACCAGTTCTCCCCTTGATCAAAGCTATGTTGAAGAGAAAGGTTGGCTGCTTCTGTAAGTATGTTTACAATCGTGTCGCCATACACGCACATAAAATCAGATACTTTGTGGTTTATTTTTTCCCATGAAATTCCATCTGCCGAACGGTAAAGAAAGTCACCCTCAGGAATAAACGCATAATTATCATTGGAGAAAATGCGTGAATAAGCCGAACCAGGAGGACCTGAAAGATGCTCCCAGCTAAACTGCGTAAATCCTATCTGTGGAAGAAAGAAGATGATCAGCAGAAATCCTTTAAGGTTTTTCACAGTGTTCAATTTTAGTTTTTCAAAATACTGACCGTTCCCTGGTCACGTCCAATGCGTGCATGCAGAAAGTAGACTCCTGATGGTAAATCCCGTATATCCAATTGGATGTTTTCAGGAGAGAAGGATGCTTGTTTTTTTACAAAAGTACCATTCGCATCGTACAGAGATAAGATCACTTCACCATTGACTACCTGATCTCTGATCGTCACCATGATATAATCTTTTGTCGGATTAGGTGAAGCAGTGATTGAGAGTTTTTTCCCCGGCTCTTTAATACTCGTTTCAAAACCTACAGTACTACCCACCGTATTTGTGATCACTGGCACATTGAAGTCAAAGTATATGTACGCTCTGTTTTCAATCTGATCATTTAAAGCAAGTGTTGATCTGGCATTGATTGCAAATTTGACAAAGCCATGGCTGCCGCGTTCATCGTTGGTGCTGTCAGGCAGGTTGATGTTTTCAAAATAGAATTCCAACACATTTCCTGGAAGCAACTTCCAGGTATAATCATGAGAGGCTGCTAATATTTCTAATGAGGTAAGATCGAGATTGGATGAAAGGGTATCCTGTACACGCACAAATGTTGCCGGAAAATTTCCTGTATTCTGAAAGCGGATCGTATACTCAAGGCGCTGTGTATCGGCAATCATAGCAGGGGATATATATCCTGCAGGAAATACAGCTTTATCGTTTGGATCATATGCACCAACTACTTCAGCCGCTAAAAGAGCTTCATTGTCTGTTGGATCAACATCTTCTTCTTCAAGGACTTCAATGTTTGAATATAATGAAAGAAGAGTTCCAATCGGAACCGGGACATTTGTCTTGACGACCACATTGACATTCCCTGACTGACGAGGCTGAAGATCGTTTATGATCCACGATAAGGTGTCCAACAGCACAGAAGCATTTGGGATTGAGGATATAAATTCTAATTCTTCAGGCAGGGCAAGCTCAATTTTAAAATCTGAGGGTTCAGTGCCTTTGTTTTTATACGTAAGCGTAATGATGGTCTCAAAACCAGGACGGAAGGGTGTCGAATTGGTGATCACTATTGATCCATCATAGATCCCGGGAATGTATTGTAGGCCAATAGTTAATTGATCAGTTGATCCGGTAACATAGATTGGAGGTGTAGTGACATAGGTATATGGCGGAAGTGTTGCAATAATGGTGTCAGGCAGGGCTTCCAGGCTGTACAGGGTGAATGTTCCATCCGCTTCTGTGGAGATGGAGCTGTACGATGCCTTTTTACTCACGATGATATTTTCAAATCCTTCTTCATCACCATCCTGCAAAGCATTTTCATTTTTATCATTAAACACTATACCCGTATACGACTGCAGTTGGAGATCGGAAATCGGCCGTGACCAAAGGCCTCCGTTAACGCCCAGGTAAATGACATCATCAATCACCTGTACATCACGAGTCTGAAAATCTGTGAGTCCAAGATTAAAAGGTTGCCACGATTGAGCATTATCCTGGGAGATGAAAACGCCATGTCCGAAAACGGAACCTAATAACACATTTCCAATATGAGCCATGGAATTAATTTCCTCCGTTGGTGCAAAAATGATTGGAGTAGGATCATCAACTGTAAAAATCTCCCATGTAGAAGAACCTGGAGATAATACCACATTCCCATTACTAACATTGGCAAACGTATACCCGTTGGCACGATGCAGCATATCTATTTTATTATGTTCAATAGTAAACCAAAGATTGTAGTTGATTTCTTCCCAAGTCGAGCCATCTGTTGATTCAATGACCATACCTAAATCTCCACTGATTACATAACCGCTTTCGTCATATGAAACCGCCGTAATATCCTCATTGTTGAGTGCCTCAAATAAATCCCATGTCACTCCGAAATCATTAGAGAAATATAGATTATAGGCATGAACAAAGAATAAGTTGCCACATGCAAAGATCTGGCCGAAACCATCATATGATGGACGGTTAAATAAAGAAGCTGGCACTGTGTACCAAATTTCACCACCATCATCAGACCGTTTCAGCACATTATTTTCATAGGCCATTAAATGAATTCCATCCGAAGTGACCAGGTTTTTATAGTCAGTCAGTTCATCCCATGCATTACCGGTTTCATGTTTAAAAATATTTGGGTTAGCATTTATCCAAAGTTTTTCATCTCCTGAAATTATTTCTTTGCAGTCCGCAGCGCTGAATCCAGAATTATATTGTTGAAAGGTTTCACCAATATCATGACTCAACCATACCCCATCTGAATGCTGAGCATCATCAAGCCGAAAAAAAATATCCTTTATGTACTGAAACCGGAGGAACGTATCGCTGGAAATTAAACTCCAGTGAGCTCCCTGATCTGTGGAATGGTAGATATTAAAATTTTCGCTATGACTATAATTCCCTGCAGATAGAAAGAGATTCCCTGCATCACCGGAAATAGTAGGGACTTCCAAAAAAAGATCTTCAAATGTAAAAGTCTTTTCCCAGGTTACACCATCATCATAGGAGCGGTAGAAATATCCTTCCACAGGAGGATTGCTCGTATCAAATTTGTAGAGAATGTCATCTACGCTCATAGCCATAAAGAAAATGACAGAGTCAGGGATAGGAGGAGAAGTATAAATGAGATCCCAGGTTATCCCAAGATCGGGCGATGAAAATAGTTTGTCCCAACCTAAGGCCATTAATTTATCCTTATGGAAAAAGATTTCTTCTACCGAGATAGGAGGGTAGTCATGGATCGTAAACGTTTCTCCTTTATCGACGGAAACCGCAGGCTTATCAATTTTGAAGATGATGACCGTATCCCCATTTACCAGAGGCGTCAACTGCTGGCTAGCTGGATAAAAACCATACGGATAGATACTTTTCCAGGTCAGCCCGTTATCATCAGATCGATAGGCAGCGCCATAAAAATCATTAGGACCATAGTCAAAGTCTCTGTTAAACAGATACAAACTGCCGTTGGACTCATGTACTTGATTGACAGTAGAAATACTATCCGGTAATGGAATCTGGTTCCAGGAATTTCCTTCATCTGTTGAAACAAAGAGCCCGGCATTGGCGATCATATAGATCTTATCCGAGCTATAGCTGTAATGAAGTGGAAGGCCTGTTTCGGGTGACCCGACAAACTGCCATTGTCCAAGCAGTGGGATACTATGAAAGAAAAAAGAAAGGCAAATAGAGCTGAAAATGAATAAAGGTCGGAGTTTCATACATTTCATTTTGAGTTCAATAAAGGGGCATACCCGAAATCCAGGTTATTAAAAATAACGATTTAGCCGGAGGGGAAATTGCAAACTTATTGAAATGTAATGTGTGCGCTAAAATGTGTTAGTGTTCAAACACCCATTTGTCGTTTCGACTACACTCAGCGATAGGAGTCATATGGAAATATTGCAATTCAGTAAATCTGCAGCAAACAAAAACTTCTTACTTCGTTATTCACTATTCCTTATTCCTTATTTATTGGGCCCTATGCCCTCCCGCTTAATGGCTGCGCTGCATTGCGGGATCTTCGCTGCGCTACGATATGCTTCCTTGCCCTATGCCAGTTTCTTCACCATCGCTTCCGTCAACGAATCCGAACTCACGCCATATCCATTCACCAGGATGCCTTTTAGATCAAATTTTTCAGAGGAGATCGCATAGAGGATACTCTCATCATCTACATCAGAAGGCCCATAAAAACGGAATACTTTATCAATCTCAAATTCATGAGGATGAAGCTGAATGCTATTATCACGGCAATCCAGGCAATTTGCATTAAGATTGAAGTCTTCTGTATATCCTTGTTTGCGCAGCGCTTCTATCGCCTGGAGAAGGGTATCGTAATGTTCCTGTTTCATAGTCTTAAGATATAGCTTAAAACGGATTTGCAGAGCAATCTGTTTAAGGTTAATGGTTAATGTTAAATGTTAAATGTTAAATGGTAAATGGTAAATGGCGAAATTGGTAAGCGGTAATCGGTAATCGGTGTTAAGTGGTAAGCATAACCAATGGTAGAGGTAGCCGGAAGGAAGGGAAACTATGTAAAGTGCACCGGGTTTAAACGAGCTACTTTGAAAATCCTAACTTAGGCGTGCCTTCCCAAAGGAATGGCACGGCTTTAGATAGGTAGTAATGCACTGATCAGCTATGGACGAATTTATCATCAATACACCAGGATTTCAGGTTACCCAGATGGATTTATTGATCCGTCTACTGGTGGCTTGTGGGATTGGTTTGCTCCTGGGCCTCGAGAGGGAGTATTCCGCTTTGGCTAAAAAGGAGCAGGTATACGCGGGGATCAGGTCTTTCGTTTTACTAGCCCTCACAGGATTTACGGGAGCTGCGTTTCACTTCCTTTTATCACCATGGATTTTTGCAGTCATCCTGCTTTCGGTTGTGACGGTGATATCTATTTCTTATTGGATTTCAGCCAACAAGGGGGATATCGGTATCACTTCTGAATTGGCTGGCTTGCTAGCCGTAATCCTTGGTGCATTGTCATTCCTTGGATACATAGAGATAAGTCTCATGATCACAGTCCTTGTGTTGGTGATGCTTTCTTCTAAAATCCAATTGATGAATGTCATCGGCCAGATCACGCAGGAAGAAATCTATGCACTGATCCGATTTGTTGTAGTGGCCTTGTTGATCTTTCCATTCCTACCCAATGAAAATTATGGTCCTTATGAAGTCATCAACCCACGTGAAATCGGGTTGGTCATTATACTGACATCAGGAATAGGATTCCTGGGATATGTACTCATGCGAGTACTAGGAGCCAATAAAGGAATTTTGCTTACCGGAATCGTCGGTGGATTGGTTTCCAGCACGATGGTCACCTGGGTTTTTTCAAAGAAAAGTAAAGAAGAGAAAACCATAAACTCGCTTTACACTTCGGCGATACTTGCCGCATGTACCATTATGGTCGTCCGTGTTTTGTTGTGGGTGTTTTTGTTCAATAAGAAATTGCTGGTTGGATTGATT
>Ga0157380_10001308_pt1 | contig 16161 bp, 14 predicted proteins | sample S35metaG_FD_119757 | JGI IMG/M metagenome (GOLD analysis project Ga0157380, IMG submission 119757) | Switchgrass rhizosphere microbial communities from Kellogg Biological Station, Michigan, USA - S3-5 metaG | ecosystem: Host-associated > Plants > Roots > Rhizosphere > Soil | place: USA... | reverse complement strand
GCGTGAGCCACGTCATGTGTGAGTGCCTCATTGCTTCACCTCTTCCGTCAATGGTCCGGAGGTGTTGCAAGACGCGTACCACCACGGTCGCGGAACCCGCCTTTAACGGGTGGCACGCTCGCGCGCGAGTTGCTCGCGGAAAATGGCTTCGAGGCGCTCGACGGCGGCGCGATAGCTTTCGGGATCGACGAATCGATTCGGATCGTAGACGTCGCCGGGCTTGTATTTCTCGTGCAAGTCGAACTGCGACGCATGCGAAGCCAAGAACACGTCCACGGGCAGCGCCTTCTGCGCCGCGAACGTGCGGGCGTAGTCGTCGCCGATCGTCGGGTACTTCGGCATGCCGCTCACGGTCACGCCGGGATTGATGCTGCCCAGGTTGGCGATGACGACGCGGTAGTCGCGACCGCCGTCGCACGGTCAACGTGAAGCTCGTGGCGCCTTTCGTGTGGCCCGGGTGATGATGCGCGGTGACCGTCACGCCACCGAGCACAACGGTGTCTTGATCCTTCAGACGTCGATCGACCTGCACAGCTTCGAAGCTCGGAGTCCGACCGTCGCCGAACCGAAAGTCGCTCACGCCGCCATCCTCGAGCAGCACGGAGTCCGCTTCGGACATCATCAAGCGCGCGCCCGTCAGCCGCTTGAGCTCTGCGAGGCCGGCGACGTGATCGCCGTGCGCATGCGTCGCCGTCAGGATCTCCACGTCGGACATCCTGAAGCCGAGCTTCTCGACACCTTCGGCGATCTGCGGCACGGTGTCCTCGAAGCCCGTGTTCATGAGGATGTGGCCCGCGTCGGTCGTAATGAGATACGTCGACAGGTCGTAGGTACCGACCCAATAGACGTTGCCGATCAGCTTGAACGCCGGAAACGGCTGACGCCATTCGGCGTTCTGCTGCGCCGACGCACCGAACGCCACGAACGCCACGAACGACGACAACACGAGCAACGCACGCGCGAGCATGGGGCCTCCTATTGCAGCGTCAGCGCGACGATCTCGGCGCCGTTCTGCCCTGCCACCGAAACGGCGATGTACTGCTTGCCGTCGATCATGTAGGTCATTGGGCGGCCGCCGACGGCGCCGGGCAGCGGCACCTCCGCGACAACGGCGCCCGTGGCCTTGTCATGCGCGCGCAGCACCGGGTTCGCACCCCAGCCGTCGGCCGTGAACAGCAGCGTTTTGGTCACGAGCGTGACGGGCCGCGTCGGCGTTCCCGTCGGCGGAATGTCGAGGCCCTGGAGCGCCGGGTGCTCGGCGATCGCCTTGGGCGTCGGCCCGCTCGCGATCTGCCACAGGTGCTCGCCGCGGTTCATGTCGATCGCCGTGATGCGGCCCCATGGCGGCTTGATCAGCGGCAAACCCTGCAGCCAAGGCAACTGGGCGCCGCCCCCGTTGACGTACGTGATGTCGGTCCCTTCGGGCGGCGGCTCGAGCGCGAGAATGAACGGATTCGTGAACGAGCCGACGTAGAGCACGTTGGTCTCGGGATCGAACGCGCCGCCCTCCCAGTTCGCCCCACCCGTCGCGTGCGGCAACATGAGCGTGCCGCCGGTACCATCGGGAGCTTTGGCGAGCGACGGCGGCGTGAAGATAGGCCCGATGCGGAATGCCTTCACGCCTTCAATGGCCTCGGCGCGCAGCTCGGGCGTGAAGTCGATGAGGTCGTCGATCGAGACGCCCTGCCGATCGTAGGGCGGCGGCTTGGTCGGAAACGGTTGGGTCGGCGAAGTCCACTCGCCCGGCACATCGGTCTGCGGCACTGGCCGCTCCTCGATCGGCCACACGGGTTCGCCGGTGACGCGGTCGAACGTGTACACGAACGCCTGCTTCGTGAGCTGCGCGACGGCCTTGATCGGCCGGCCGTCGACGACGAGATCCATCAAGATCGGCGCCGTCGGATTGTCCCAATCCCAGATGTCGTGGTGGATGAGCTGGTAGTGCCACACGCGCTCGCCGGTCTTCGCGTCGAGGCAGACGAGGCTCGAGCTATAGAGGTTGCTGCCGTGCCGTTCGCCACCCCAGGTGTCCGCGAGCGGCGCCTCGGTCGGCAGGTAGACATAGCCGAGCTCGGCGTCGGCCGTCATCGCAGCCCAAACGCCGGCGTTGCCGACCACTTCGGCCGAACCGTTGAGCCACGTTTCGTAGCCGGGCTCGCCCCGTACGGGAATCGTGTGGAACGTCCACAGCAGCTTGCCGGTATGGACGTCGAAGCCGCGCACGTCGCCCTTCAAATTCGCCTTGGATGGCGGCCGCATGCCGACCTCGTGCGCAGGGCCGACGATGACGACGTCGCCGACGATGGTCGGCGGCGAGCTGTTGCCGATGCTCGACTTGTCGTTGACCTCACCGCGCACACCGACCATGAGATCGACGATGCCGTTCTCGCCGAAGCCCGGCACCGGTCGGCCGGTGTCGGGATCGAGCGCGGCGAGAAAGAACCCCGGGGTCACCGTGAACAACCGCTCGTTGCCTGCGCCGTCGGTCCAGTACGCGGGACCGCGGCCAGAGGTTTTGCGCGGCGCGCGCGCGTAGCGCTGCTCGCCGTCGTTCGGCCGCCAATGCCACAACAGCTCGCCACTCTTCGGGTCGATCGCAACGACGTTGCGCGTCGTGCCGGCCTGCGTGTAGAGAACACCGTCGATCACCAGCGGCGTCGTCTCGTTGCGCGCTTCGGGGCGCGGGCCGTAGTTGCCGGTGTTGAACCGCCACGCGATTTTGAGCTGACCCGCATTACTCGCATCGATCTGATCGAGCGGCGAGTACCGTTGTGAGGCGAGGTTTCCACCGTAAAACCGCCATTCGACGTCCCGCCCCGCGGCATCGGACGGTGCCGCGCCAACGGCCGGCGGCGCAGCGGTCGGCGCCTCCGCGGTCGAGCCGCTCTCCGTGGAAGGCGAACATGCGCTCAAGAAGCCGGCGGCGAGCAACGGCAGTACGACGCGTGACGAATTCGGCACAACAGCCCCCCTGTTTTTTTCGTGCAGGGCTACTCTACACCGGCCCGTCGCGCCGCCGCGACGGCCTCGCCGGTCGGTGTAGTATCGGCTGTCCATCGTATGGAGCCGGCACGTGAGCGAGACCAAGGAGCACCTGACGAGCACCCCGCAGCCATCGCGGCGCGTTTTGATCCAGACCATGGGCGCCGCGGGCGCCGCGGTGCTCGCACCGAGCTGGCTCGCCGGCCAAACGGCGGCCGAACCGCCCTCCACCGTGTCGACACCGCCGCGCGACTTCGGCGCCGCTGCGCCGCCCGTCACTTACCCCGATCCCGATCTCGTCACTGTCGATCCCGCCTTCAACGGCCTGCGCATCGGCAACACGCCGATCCAACGGCTGTGGACGGGCGCACTGTGGTCGGAAGGCCCAGCCTGGTCGAGCCAAGGCCGCTACCTCGTCTGGAGCGATATTCCGAACGACCGCCAGCTGCGCTGGCTCGAGGACGATGGCCGGGTCACGGTGTTTCGCGCGCCGTCGAACAACAGCAACGGCAATACCTTCGACTTCTCGGGCCGGCAGGTTTCGTGCGAGCACCTCCTGCGGCGGGTCGTCCGTTACGAGCACGACGGCACCGTGACGATCGTCGCCGACGCCTTCGACGGCAAACCGCTGAACTCGCCGAACGACGTCGTGCCGCACCCCGACGGCAGCTACTGGTTCACCGATCCGCCGTTCGGCGGCCAGCTCTACGAGGGCGTGCCCGACGCGCCGGGCGGACCGAGCAATGCGCAAGGCCTGCTGCGGCAACGCGTCGGCCAAGCCGCCGGTGTCGGCGAGGCGCAGCGCGAGCTGCCGACGAACGTCTATCGCGTCGCGCCCAACGGCCGCGTCACCCTCGCGATCGCCGCCGACCTCCTGCCGGGCCCGCCGAATGGGCTCGCCTTCTCGGCCGACCACACCAAGCTCTACGTCGTCAGCGCCGGCAACCTGCACGTCGGTGACGTCGCGGCCGACGGTCGCGTATCGGGCGTCAAGCAGTTCCTCGACATGACGATCGACGGCGTGAGCTGCCGCACCGACGGCATCCGCGTAGACGTCCAAGGCAACCTCTGGTGCTCGAGCAACGCCGGGCGCAGCGTCGGCTACAGCGGCGTCACCGTCTGGAATTCGGCCGGCGCCTTGCTCGGCCGCGTTCGACTCCCCGAGGTCTGCGCCAACGTCGCCTTCGGCGGACCGAAGCGCAACCGGCTGTTCATGGCCGCGAGCCAGTCGTTGTACGCCGTCTACGTCAACACGCAGGGCGCCGCGCCCGGCTGAGTTGTGACGTTGCCACGGCGCAACATCGGCGAGTAGACTCTTCGATCGGTTATCCCGTATAACAAACTCGGCGGCTCGGCTCGACGCAAAAACCTTGGGGGGTTGTATGCAAACGCGTGGTTATGGACCGGCCTTTCCAGTCAGCACACTGGCTCTCGCTATCGGCGTCGCGCTCGGCTCGTTTAGCACGGCGCAAGCGCAACAGCTCGAAGAGATCATAGTCACCGCCGAGCGGCGCGAGCTGAACCTCCAAGAGACGCCGATCTCGGTGATGAGCTTCGAAGGCGAAGCACTCGAGCTGCGCGGCGTCGACGACATGTTCGAGCTTGCCACCGTCGCGCCGAATCTCGACATCAAAGGCGCGCGCGGTGTAGGCAACACCGGGCCGACTTTCCAAATCCGCGGCATCAGCGGCGGCGGCGGCGCCACCGGCGAGCGCGGCGTCGGTTTCTACGTCGACAACGTCTTCATGCCGCGGACAACGGGTCCCGTCATGCGCATCCTCGACGTCGAGCGCATCGAGGTGCTGCGAGGCCCACAGGGCACGCTGTTCGGCCGCAACAGCACGGGCGGCGCCATCCGAGTGTTCTCACGGCAGCCGGACGCCGAGCGAGACGGCTACCTGAAACTCACGCTCGGCGACTTCAACCACCAGGATTTGCAGGGCATGATCAACGTGCCCCTGGGCGACGAGCTCTACCTGCGCGCACAAGCCGCTTCGTTGAACCAGGACGGCTTCGTGACTCGCGGTCCGCAAGAGCTCGGCGGCAGCGAGGACACGATCGCGCGGCTACAGCTCGCGTGGCACCCGAGCGACGAATTCAGCGTCACGTTCGGCGCGATGCACACGGACTCCGAGTCCGATGGCAGCCCGACCGACATGACGTTCTTCAACATGGCCCCGATCTGCCCGCTGGACCCGACCAATCCCTTCTATTGTTTGCAGGGCAACTACGCGGACTGGGTATCAGACTTTCTCGAGAGCTCCGGCCAGGAGCGGCTGCGGCAGGACGACGCGCGTCTCACCGCCGACGACTATGCGATGCCCGACTGGTGCTTTCTCGACGACGCCAACCCGGACTGGGATGACCTCTGCCGGCAGTGGAACAAGTCGGACTACACGCAGATCGACGCGAACATCAATTGGGAGATCTCCGACCGCCTCTCGTTCCTGTCGACGACCGGCCTCTCGGACTTCTCGAGCAGCGGTGTCAGCGACTGGCAACTGATGGGCATGGAGTTCCGGCCCTCGGGCGTCGAATCCGAGGTGCTTTATCAGGAGTTCCAGTTCAACTTGAATTTCTTGGACGGCAGGATCGACTTGATCACCGGCGTGAACTATTTCAACGAGGACTCCGGCTCGCCGCGCGAGTCGTTGATCAACGCGATCGGCTCGAGCAACTACGCCAATAACGCGACCGGCGGCGCCGCCAACGGCAACCAGTGGGGTTGCAACGATACCCTCGGCGTGCCGTGCGCGGGCTCCGTGCGGCGCCTTCGCACCACCGGCGACGGCTCGGTGACGCAGGAATCGACGGCATACGGCCTGTTTGCGAACAGCACGATCCACTTCACCGATCGGCTCAACTTGACGCTCGGTGTGCGCGAATCGCACGACGAGAAAGCGCTCGTGAGCGAAGTCTTCGCCTCCGACAATTTCATCCCGCAATTCGGCGGCTCGACAATCGTCAGCGCCGAGGATGATTGGAGCGCAACGGACTATCGCGTCACGCTCGACTTCAAGATCACGGACGACTTCATGATCTACGGCACCTCGTCGAAAGCGTTCCGTTCGGGCAGTTTCACCGTGCCGGGCCCGGTATTGGTGACGCCGCCCGCACCTGGTACGCCGTACCATGTCCGGCCGCAGCCAGGCCTCGTGCCGCCCGAGACGTTGCTCAACGACGAGATCGGCTTTCGCTCGGAGTGGTTCGACGGACGATTGCGCGTCAACGCCACCTATTACGAGATGGAGTACACGGACCGGCAAGGCGCTTCAGCCGTCGCCGACGCGTCCACCACGACGGGCTTCCGGATCGATCTCGTGAACCAGGGCGACGTCGACCTCTGGGGCTCCGAGATCGAGGCGATGGTCGCGGTCACGGAACGGTTCACGATCGAGGGCGCCACGGGACGAGCCAATTTCGAGATGTCCAACCCCTGCATCAACAACGGCCCGTACCTGTTCCCGCCGCCGATGGATCGCGAGCACACGCTAACCGGACGCTACGAGCTGCCGCGTCCGACGGGCAACTTCACGTTCTCGCTCAACTACACGAAGACGGGGCCGATGCAGACTCATCCGGGCGGATTCACTCCGGAAGAGCTGGCTAGCATCACGTGTTTCGCCACGCCGGCGGCGGCTGTCTTTCCGTCGACTTTCATCGACTCGCGCTATGAGGTGCCGAGCTACGACCTGGCCAACTTGTCGATTCGCTACTCCCCGAGCAACGGCAAATGGACGGGCACGTTTTTCGTCAATAACCTAACGGACGAGGTGTACGCCAACAACGCGCAGTCGTTTGGCCGCGGCTTCTGGACCCAAGGCGGCCCGCCGGGCGCCGTCGGGTTGAGCGCACCGCCGCGGCAAGCCATAGCCGACTATCGCGGGCAGCCGCGCGAATACGGGCTGACGTTCCAGTACAATTTCTTCTGACGCTTTGTAGGGGGGATGGCGACGGATCCTTCCGGATCCCGAGCATGTAGGCACGTGCTACAGGGAGAGGCCGGGACCTTGGAGGTCCCGGCTTTTTCTTTTTGGGGTCCCGCTAGCCTAGAGCTCGGCGCGCACGAGCTCGGCGCCCGCGACGAGCGCCTGGAGCTTGCCGAACGCGACAGCGCGCGGCAGATACTTCATCCCGCAATCCGGCGTGACGACGAGCCGCTCCAGCGGCACCACGTCGAGCGCCGCGCGAATGCGCGTCGCGACTTGATGCGGCGTCTCGACGTTGCGGTCGTTCAAGTCGAGCACGCCGATCAACACCGTCTTCGAGCGCAAGGCCCGCAGCACGCCTAGATCGATCTTGGGCTGCGCCGCCTCGATCGAGATTTGGTTCGCCGCGGAATTTTCGAGCTCGGCGAGAAACGAATAGCCGCTCGCCGGCTTGTCCTTGACGAGCGCCGCGTAGCCGAAGCACAGATGCAATGCGGTCGTGCCGGGGGCTCCGGCGAGCGCACGGTTGATCGCCTTGACCCCGTAACGGCGAGCCGCCTCGGCCCGCGCCTGAAGCCACGGCTCGTCGAGCTGCACGATGTCGGCACCGGCGGCGAACAGATCGTGCACCTCCTCGTTGACGGCCTCGGCGTACGCCAGCGCCAAGCTCTCGGTATCGGCGTAGTACTCGTTGACGGCTTGTTGCGCCATCGTGAACGGCCCCGGCAGCGTGATCTTGATCGTCTTGTCGGTGTTGGCGCGCAGGAACTCGACGTCGCGCACCTCGACGGGCCCGCGGCGCTTGATCGGTCCCGACACGATCGGCACGGGAATCTTGTTGCCGGTTCGGCCGACGATCTCCCCGATGCGGTCGCGGTCGATGCCGTCGAGGGCATTCGCGAACTTGTTGGAGTAGCTTTCGCGCCGGATCTCGCCATCCGTGATGATGTCGACGCCGGCGCGCTCCTGATCGCGGATCGCTTCGAGCGTCGCCTCGTCTTGCGCCTGCTCGAGACGCTCGGGCGGCACGCGCCACACTTCCTGCACGCGCACGCGCGGTGCCATCATCTTCGTGAGCAATGCGCGATCGATGAGCGAGTCGGGCTGCGGGTAGCTCCCGACGACGGACGTCAACAGCTTGCGGGTCATCCTCCCTCCCCTTTCGCGCGAATGCCGTTCGCCCACGATGACTCGCCCACGATAAGGGTTGAACGGGCGTTTGTCCCGATCCGTCGGCGCAGCCGTTGTGCTCGATCGCACCGGCACCGCACAATGCGGTCGACGACGCACCCTGGGGGACCGGCATGGCAGAGCGGCGCGAAACAGCCGTAGCGCATCGACATCTCAAGCGACGCCGCGTGCTGCAGGGGTGTTGCGGACTCGCGCTTTGCGCGCCCGTCGTGGCGCGCGGCGACGAGACCGACGAAGCGCTGGCCGCCCCGCAAACCGACGACGCGCTGGTGTTCGCCTACGGCGACCGCGCGGGCCAAGTCATCGCGCCGGCCGACGTCGTCCTCGGTGCGAAACAACTACTCGCCTATCCGCTGCATCCGGCCACGCGCCGCATCCGCGACGGCTCGCGCCTGAATCAGCTCATCGTCGTGCGCTTGCCGCCCGAGAAGCTGACGGAGCAAACCCGCGCTCGCGCGGCTGACGGCGTCGTCGCCTACTCCGGCGTGTGCACACACACCGGCTGCGACGTGACGGATTGGTACGGCGACGTGCTGCGCTTCAAGTGTCCGTGCCACGAATCGGAGTTCGATCCCAGCGACGGCGCACGCGTCGTTGGCGGTCCAGCACCCTGGCAGCTCGCCGCACTGCCGTTGAAGGTGGTGGACGGCGGAATCGCCGTCGCGGGTCCGTTCGAAGGGCGCGTCGGCTTTCAACCGCCCGGCCTCGATCCGTTCGGTGCGGCACCGCCGCAGTAGGGGGAGCTCGATGATTGGCTATTACGGTCGCACGCTGATGACTCTCGGCGTGATCCTCGCCGCCGGCGCGCTCGGCGCGCAGGAGAGCCGCAGCTACAGCCCCGTCACCGATGCGCGGCTCGAGTCCCCCGAAGCCCGCAACTGGCTCATGTATCTGCGCGAGTACAGCTCGTGGAGCTATAGCCCGCTCAATCGCATCAACACGCGCAACGTCGCCGATCTGGCACCCGTCTGGACGATGTCGACGGGCACGGCCGAGGGCCATCAGGCGCCGCCGATCGTCAACGACGGCGTCATGTTCGTCACCACGCCGTTCAACCAAGTGCTCGCGATCGACGCCAAGACCGGCGACCTGCTCTGGCGCTATCGGCACCAAATGCCGGCCGACATCCGCATGGGGCACCCGACGAATCGCGGCGTCGCGCTCTACGGCGACAACGTCTACACGGCGACGTCGGATGCGCGCGTCGTGGCGCTCGACGCCAAAACGGGCAAAGTCGTCTGGAACAAGGCCGTCGAGAACTACAACAACGGCTACTACATGACGATTGCGCCGTTGGCCGCGCGGGGACGCATCATGGTCGGCGTGTCCGGCGGCGAGCGCGGCATTCGCGGCTTCGTCGTCGCGCTCGACGCGAACACCGGCGAGCAGGTCTGGAAGACCTACACGGTTCCCGCACCCGGCGAGCCCGGCAACGACACCTGGCCCGGCGAGTCCTGGCGTACCGGCGGCGCGCCCGTTTGGGTGACGGGCAGCTTCGATCCCAAGCTCGGTCTGACCTACTGGGGCACGGGCAACCCCGGGCCATGGACGGGGGATTCGCGCCCCGGCGACAACCTCTATACGAACTCCGTCGTCGCGCTCGACGTCGAAACCGGCGCCCTGAAGGCGTACCACCAGTATCACTGGAACGACTCGTGGGACTGGGACGAGGTCGCAGCACCCTTGCTGATCGACTTGCCGCGCAACGGGCGCACGGTGCCGGGCCTCGTGCACGCCGGCCGCAACGGCTATCTCTGGATGCTCGAGAGGAGCGCGACCGGCATCTCGTTCATCAGCGCGAAACCGTACGTGAAGCAGAACGTCTTCACCAGCCTCGATCCCGTCACGGGGCGCCCCGAGTACGACATGGAGCACAAGCCCGGCATCGGCAAACCGGCCATCTATTGCCCGTCGCTGTGGGGCGGCAAGGACTGGCCGCCGGCCGCCTACAACCCCGGCACGGGCTATCTCTACATTCCGGCCAACGAGAATCTTTGCCAGCACCTCGTGGGCGAGGACGTCGAGTACCGCCCGGGCCAGCAGTACACGGGTGCTCAGACCGTCGATTTTCTGATCGCGGAAGGCGCCACCCACATCGGCGAGCTGCAAGCCTGGAACCTGCGCACGGGGGAACGCGCGTGGACACACGAGTACGAGTCGCCGAATTGGGGCCCCGTGATGACGACCGGCGGCGGGCTCGTATTCAGCGGCGGCACTAACGATCGCTACTTCCGCGCGTTCGACGCAGCCTCGGGCAAACTGCTGTGGCAATACCGGACGAACTCCGGCATTACGGGCGTGCCGACGTCGTTCGAGATCGACGGGGTGCAGTACATCGCCGTGCAGTCGGGCTGGGGCGTCGACGCGCAAGGCATGACGGGCCGCATCGATCGCGCGCGCGGCACCGAGACCATCGTGCCGCAGGGCGGCGTCGTGTGGGTGTTCGCGCTGCGGCGCTGAGGGCAACATGCGAAGAAGGCCACCTTTGTCGTTCCTGCCGCTGCTGTTGCTCGGTCTCGGCACCGCGGCCGGCGGAGCAGAGCTCGCGGTATTCGTCACGGGCTCGATGGCCGACCCGTTCGAGGAGCTCGGCGAGGACTTCACCCACGAGACGGGCCACACGCTGCAGTTCTCGAGCGCGACGACGGGCGGTCTGCTGGCAAAGATCGGCGCCGGCGAACGCGCCGACATCGTCGTGATCACGGCCGAAGCGGCCGCGACGCTCGAGCAGCGCGGTACGCTGCTCGCCGGCACGCGCACGCCCGTGGCCAGCTCTTTGTTCGGCGTGGTCGTAAAGGCTGGTGCGCCGCTGCCAGATGTCAGCACACCCGAAGCGCTGAAACAGACGGTGCTGCGCGCGCGAACGATTTCGTACCCCGATCCCGTCATCGCGACGGTCTCGGGCGGCTACATCGAGAGCGTGTTCGACGGGCTCGGGATCAAGGAAGCCGCGCGGAGCAAGGCCACCCTGAAACCCATGGGGTATCTCGTCGGCGAAGCCGTCGAGAGCGGCGAAGCCGAGCTCGGCCTGTCGTTCATGAGCGAGTTCACGGCCGATGAGGATTTGGCCGTCGTGAGCTTTCCGGCGGAGCTGCAGAAGCCGCAGCTCTATTCCATCGGGGTGTTCGCCGGCAGTGCGAATGCGGACGCTGCGCGCGCGTTCATCGCCTTCGTCACGAGCCCCGCTGCGCGAGCCAAGCTCACGGCCGCCGGCGTCGTGCCGGCCGGCCGCTAACGACGACCGGATTGTCGAAACTGCTGCCCTAACGCCGCGCGAGGTACGCGGCGAGCGCGTCGAGGTCGGCGTCGCTGACTTCAACTTTCCGGAACGGCGCCATCATTGCGACCCCATTGCGGACGAAGAGCTTCACGACCTCGGGTGTGAGGTCGCGGCGGTCCTCGAGCGCAGCCGGCACGCTGCCTTGATACTTGACCTGTAGCGAGGCGGTACCCGGCGCGTTTTGCGGACCGCGCGAGTGGCAGGCGCTGCACCAGTTGTTGAACACCGCCGCGCCGCGCTCGGTAGCCGCGCCGCTGTCCTCGACGGCCGCCGTCGTGCGGCTCCAGGCCGCGATCGGGAACGGCGGCTCCTGCGCGCTGACATCCGCGCTCGCACCCACGGCGACCAGCACAACGGCGACGACCCGCAGCTGTTTCATGCGCGCGACCCTCGCAGCCGTTTCGGCCAGATGTCATAGCGGCCCGGCGAGACGATGCCGTTCGGATCGATCGCGTCCTTGAGCGTCTCGTGCAAGCGATGCAATGCACCGCCGCTAAAGCCGAACATCTCCATGCCGAGCTGCTGGAACACCGGATGGATTCGGTAGATCGGCCAACCGCGGTCGGCACAGCCGCGCACGAGTGTTTCGAACAGCTTGCGAGTACGCGCGTTGTCGGCCGCGGTGCGAAACGTTGGCACGGCGTGGAAGCAGATCATCGTGCGCGGGTGGAACATCAGGCCGCCGACGAATGACGGCACGAACCCTTGATCCGCATACACCTTGCCCGTGAAGTCCGTCAGCGCGATCAGCTCCTCGCCGTGCGGCGGAATCATCGGCGAGAAATCCATGTGCCCTTCGAGCGGCGGCGCGCCCGGCGCCGTGCGCGACCCGAACAGGTTCAGCGACGGGATGCCGTAGCGCGCTTTGTCGGCGACGGCTTCGACCTGCTCGTCGGTCAACGGGAACGTGTACGACGCCGTCTCTTGGAACCGCACGCCGGCGATGCCGGCCAAGCGGTCCTTCGTGTGCTGCCACTGCGCCGCGATCACGTTGCGCGGCCCGTAGTAGACGAACTGCGCGGCCCAGAACGGCGCGCCGCCGGCAGTCGCCGCGTACTGGTCCCACTGCTCGTCCGATGCGCCGCCCGAGCCGCGCAGCCGCAGCATCTCGGCGTTGTTGCCGGCCATTAGCGGGCTCACGACGTTCACCTGCGACGGCACCGTGTGCGCGCACATCAAGCTGTGCAACGTGTCGACGAGGGGCACGACGTCGCGACGCTTGGGCACGGTAACCGCGACCTGCAGCGAGGCCTCCGGTTCCTCCATGAGCCAGAAGCCCATCTTCGTCACGATGCCGAAGTTCGACTGCGAGAAGATGCCGTCGACCCACGGACCCAAGCCGTACTTGAACAGCTGCCAGGTCTTGGCGTGCGGGCTCGCGCCCATGCCCGTGCGCACGACCTCGCCCGTCGGCAACACGACCTCCATGCCGCAGTGCGCGTCGAAGTGGTCGCGAAATTCGATGTCCGTGTAGCCGCCGCCGCGGTCGAGCGCGTTGCCGACGAGCCCGCCCCAGCCCGGATCTGCCGTATCGATCCAGAGCGGGATCTTGTTCGTGCGCAAGTGGCGGTAAAGATCGAAGTAGCTGACGCCAGGCTCGACGAGGCATGTCTTGTCGCGCGCGCTAACGTCGAGGATGCGATTCATGCGCTTCAGATCCACGACGACGCTGCCCGAGTACGCGGGCGCCGCGCCGCCGTACGTAAGATTGCGGCCAGTCGAGATCGGATAGAGCGGCAAGCCGTATTGGTTCGCGACCTTCACGATGCCCTGGACCTGCTCGACCGAATTCGGCGCAACGGCCGCCGATGCCTTGCGCTCCTCGGCCTCGCCCCAGAGCGGCGAGTAGCCGTCGCGGTAGAGCAGCACGTCTTCGTCGCTCGCAAAGAGCCACTCGCGGCCGACGATATCTTCGAGCTCGCGCAGCGCCGCCTGGAAATCGCGTTCGGAGAAGCCTGGCGGCGGACTAGGCATGGGAATCGCTCCACTGTGCGCGAACGGCGGCCGGCGCGAGCGCCGCGCGCCGGCCCGGGCGCTGCGAAATCACGAAGCTCACAGCCGCGCCGTGCTCGGCACGCTGCACCGTGCGCGCGCCGTAGTCGCGCGCAAGGAGATCGAGGCAGAACAGCGTCGCCGCGCTCGTGTGGCCCACGATCGTCAGCGGCCCGGCGCGCAAGCGGGGCTCGAGCTCGCGCATCCATGCGCCGGCGACATCGCCCGAGAATTCGACGACGCCGAAGCCCTGTGCGCGTGCGTCCGCAGCGACCCTGTCGCCGCCGGCGAGGGACCGGTCGACGAGCGCGATAGCGGGACTGCCTGCGGCAGTTGCGGCCTTGGGTGCGCTCGCGACGCCGCGCGTTGGCCAAGTCGCGACCGTAGCAGCAGCGAAGACGCTGCCGGTCAAGAACGCGCGACGGTCGACCATTCTGCCCCCCGGCCACACCGCGAATGTGGCGTCAGAGTACCGCGCTCGCGATCGTCATATCCACCTTCGCGAACGCGTTACGGGCGTCGCTCGGCAGCACGCGCCGCGCTCAAGATGTTGCGCATCGAGTTGTTGCCCTCGTGGCACGCGTACTCGAACAAGCCCTCGGGCTGCGGCGCGAGCTCCAGAGCCGCCGTCCAGGGCTTCGTCCACGTGTGCGGATCCTCCACCGTGACCTCGTAGTGCAACGCGTCGCCCACGCGCGTGAAACGCTCAGTGAGCTGCAGCGTGTCACGCGAGCCGCGATAGAGCGCCTGATCGGAAAAGTTGCCGACGTCCACGACCAGCGTGTCACCTTCCCAGCGCCCTCGTGAGCTGCCGAAATAGCCGCGGATGGCGGCCGCCAATGGCGGACCGCCGTCCGTCGTGATGACGCGAGTGTCGTGGATCATCTCGTACGTGATCGCGACGACACCCGGGCCCTGCACGATAGCCACGTTAGCGTTGTAAACCGTCGGGAACATGGCGGCCGGCAAGCCGCGCGTGATGCAGCGCTCCCAAAGGCTCAAGTCCTTCGGACTGTTGAAGGCCGCGTTGTTGAACGACCCGTTGACGAACGTTCCACCGCCGGTTTGCGCACGGCGCTCGCCCTCCGTTGTCAGCGCTGGAACACGGCCGTCCGGCGGATCGATGACCAACGACGTACGCCGCGACACGAAGCCGCGCTCGAGCCAGTGCGGCGGGGGCGAGGTCGCCGAGCCCACCTGCCCCGCCGTCGACCGATCGGCGGTTTCGACGTCGAACTCCGCGTTGTCGGCCTCGAGCTGGCGGTCGACCTGCGCGCGGCGCACGGCGAACTCTTCATCCGTGAGCACGCGGCGCTCGCCGAATTCCGGCGGCCGCTCGAACGGCACGCTGAGCTCGGCCTGGCTCGTCCATGTGCCCTGAAGATCGGGATCGCCCCACGAGGTCCGCGGAGTCGGGGCGCTCTGCTGGGCTTGCAGGATTAGCCCGACCGCGCTCAAAACACCGAGTGTCGCGAGAACGCGTGTGTTCATAGTCAACCCCCCCCTAGTGCGAGAGCGCGTACACGGCGAAGTTCACACCTAAGCTGATCGCGAGGTTCGCGGCTTCTTGCGGGTACTCGTACTCGTCGGCGCGCTGCCAGCCGTCGGCGATGTCGTTGTTGAACGCGATCATGACCATGACGCGCTCGTCGTCGTCGAGGATCGCGCGCCAGCGCGCGACGGCGCCGTCGTTGCGATAGCCGCGCGGCAAGTGCTGCCAAGTCGGTATCTGCGGCCGATCGGTCAGATCGTAGACCGAGTGAAAGATCGGATGGCTGTCGGGCAGATCGAGAATCGGCCGATCGGGAAACACGCGGCGAATTCCCGCGACGAACCCTTCCCACTCGGCGGTGCCGTAGAAGCTGTCGCAGAGCAAGAAGCCCCCGCGCAGCAAATACTCGCGCAGCTTCGCGGCTTGCTCGTCGGTGAGGTCCCACACGCCGACAAGGCCCGAGATCAGAAACGGCCAGTAGTACGCGTCGATGTCGTCGTCGAGGTTGACGGGCTGCTCGACGGGGCGCACGTCGATCGTCGTCAGCCGCTCGAGCAAGCGCGCGAACGTGCGGTCACCTTCCGGGTAGTCGACGGTCCAAGCCGTGCCGCCACGGCGCCAGTCGCCGGGTCCCGAGCCGAGCAACCAACCGCCACGTGTTTGCGGAAACATCAAACGCCCGACGACGAACTCGCCGGTCTCTTGACCGGCCGGCGAGTCGCGCCCGTACCAGCCACGCTCGATGCTCGGATACTCGCGCCAAATCTGCTGCGCAGACGCCGGCACCGCGGCGAGCAGCGCCGTCAGGGCAATAGCGTAGTGCGCTCTGGTCATTCACTATTACTCTAACAGCGAAGTGGGGGCGTACGGCCAGTGAAAGCGATAGACCGTCGGGTCACGGGGCTGCTCGCGTGCGGCGCAGGCTGGCTGGCGGTGTCGCTCGCACCGGCGGCCGCGGCGGACGAAGTCGTGGTGATGAGCTCGGGCGCGTTCACGGCGCCGTACCTCGACGTGGTGCCGTGGTTCGAGAAGTCCACGCACCATGACCTCGTCAGCGTCTTCGGCGCCTCGACGGGCGGCGCAGCCGATTCGATCCCGACGCGGCTCGCGCGCGGCGAGCCGGCCGACGTCATCATCGTCTCCGCACAAGCGCTGGATGCGCTGATCGCCGCGGGCGAGGTCGAGCCCGGCTCGCGCGTCGATCTCGTGCTCTCAGGGATAGGCGTGGCCGTCCGGGCCGGCGCGCCGCGGCCGGACATCGGGTCCGTCGACGCGCTCGTGCGCGCGGTGCGCGC
>Ga0157380_10001305_pt1 | contig 16197 bp, 14 predicted proteins | sample S35metaG_FD_119757 | JGI IMG/M metagenome (GOLD analysis project Ga0157380, IMG submission 119757) | Switchgrass rhizosphere microbial communities from Kellogg Biological Station, Michigan, USA - S3-5 metaG | ecosystem: Host-associated > Plants > Roots > Rhizosphere > Soil | place: USA... | reverse complement strand
TCGGCAGGCACTGTTGCTGCAGCTACTGTCGCCGCCGTTCGACAAGTCGGACCAGGATCCTGGATACATCAAGGGCTACCCGCCCGGCATCCGCGAAAACGGCGGCCAGTACACGCACGCGGCGGTGTGGGCGCTCATGGCGGTGGCGAAATCGGGCAATGGCGACGAGGCCGCCGAGCTGTTCCACATGCTCAATCCCATCAACCACACGCGGACCCCGGAAGGGGTCGCGAAGTATCGCACCGAGCCGTACGTGCTCGATGGCGATGTGTATGCGCGCGCCCCACATGCGGGACGCGGCGGCTGGAGCTGGTATACGGGATCGGCCGGCTGGCTGTATCGCGCCGGGCTCGAGCACATCCTCGGCCTGCACGGCCGCGGCGATCACTTCACGGTGAGTCCGTGCGTGCCGTCATCGTGGACAAACTTCTCGATCACCTGGCGGCATCGGGGCGCGACGTATCGAATTGAAGTCTCGAATCCCGATCGCGTGTGGACCGGGGTAACGAAGGCGGAGATCGACGGCAAGAGCGTCGATCCGCGGGCAATACCGAAGGCGACAGACACCGCCACCCACATCGTCAAGGTCACGATGGGACGGCGGATGTGACGTCAGTCCTCGATCTTGCCGCCGCGCAACAAGTATTCCGGCACGTCGAAATAGCCCCAGAACAATCGATGCGTGTGAGCCGCCTTCGACCAGATGAGAAGATCCTCGCGCAGCCAGATGTCCCCAACGCTGGTGACGGTCATCAGGACGACCGACAGGAACAGCACCACCCAGCAATCCCGCCAATTCCAGATCGAGCCGAGCCCGTCGCTGAATACTCCGGCGACGGACGCCGAAATCAGCACGAGGCACACAACTCCGATAAATTGGAGGACTTTCGGTCGCATTTGAATTGGTAACTGAAACTTACCAACTTCAAACTCAACTGGCAACCGTGAACTGTGAACCGTCAACTGCAAGCAGTTCCGGACTGCCGTCCCGGAACGTGATTTGTGTCGACGCAACGGCCGGTATCCGTTCGCCAGGCGTGATGATGCCGCTCAGGTTGAGCGGATCGACAGCGCTGATGACAATCGGCTCGCCGGCGGGCTTGGTGCGACGGATCTGACGCGCGAGCTCGACGGCTTCCGGCAGCGCGAACTGCTCGCCGGGCAATCCCGACACGAACCTGCCGCCCCGCACCTCGCCTCTCGCCTCGAGGCGGCGATAGACCTGCAGGAGTTCGCGCCACGGCACGGCGAACGGTTCACGCGCCATCAAGCGGCGGCACATAATGCCGTAACGGCGCAGCAGCGCGTCTGCATAGGCCTCGAGCGCGGCTTCGCGACCGAAGGACTCCCCGCTCCCCACTCCCCACTCCCCACTCCCCACTTCAGCGAGGCACGACCACCTTCCGCCCGGCGATGTGGCCGCGGCCATCGATCGACCGCGGAAAGGCCGCCTCGGCACCGCGGCCGCGTCGCTCCAAATAGCGCGAAGACCGGCGAACCCGTCCGATGCCACCTGGCCGGCCCATACCAGTTCGGCCAGCGCATCGCGGACGAGACCGGGGTCGGCGGCGAGCGCTCCCGCGATCTCGTGAACGAAGCGCGCGCCTTTCTCGGCAAGGACACCGAGGACCTCGCGCCCGATGTCGCTGATGCATGGATCGCCGGCTTGATCGTGCCGGGCGAGCGCGCGCCACGCTTGGACATGCTCGCGGCGGAAGAGCGCGATCGGCGTCGCGCGCACCGGCCGCGGCGGCAGGATCGACGACGGATGAACGGCGGGCGGCGCCGACAGCCTGGCCCATGCCGCTTCTCCGCTGTAACACAGCAGATCGAGCATCGACGGGTCGTAACCCGTCACGCGCGACGGCAGGATGCGGCGATCCCACGCATCGGCCGCAAGCTCGAAGCCGTCGAGCTGTCCGATCACCGCGCGAACACCGTCCAGGCCGGTCAGCTGCGCCGACGGATCGACGTGCTGCCACGCGAACAGGAACCGCATGAAGTCCGACTGCGAGACCGGCTGGACCTCGGCGCGGAGGCGCTGCAGCGTGGCGCGATGAATCCTCGCGAGCAGCCGGCGATCGCACCACTCTTCTTCGACGCCGCCCGGTGAGAACCAGCCGCGCAGCACCGCGCCATCCGCCTCGAGCGCCAGTAACAACTGAGACGACGCGTCGTGATCGAAACCGAGCGGCGCTCCGAGCTGGCGGGGTGCGATCGGACCGGCGAGCGCCATGCGGCCGCGGACGATCTCCATCAGCGCCGACTCGCGAGTCCATTCAACCGCGGCGCGGCCCGGCGGAGCGACGATCGGCGGATCGAACAGCGCGCCGTCGATGCCCGCCTGCATTTCCGGCAGGCGTTCGGCGGCAACCCACACGCCTTCGCTCCACGGCGCGGCGGTGGCCACGGCGGCGCGACCCGCTCGCGCCAGTTCCCGGAGCCAGTCGCTCCACCCCTGCTCCCGCGCGACCTCACCCATCGTCAGGAAACCGGCGCTGACGAGCGCATCGTGCAGCTCGTCAGGGTCGCGAGGATCCGGCCACGTTTCAGCTCGCACCATCGCGATCGCCGAGGCATCGAGCACACCGAGCGCGATCGTGTCCTTGTCGTCACTGCCCCGGCGCGTCTGGACCGCGTGCGCGCGTCGTTCTTCGAGCGGCGCGTCGTCCAGGAACGCGTACGGCCGGGCGTGGATGATCTCGTGTGACAGCGGCGATGGTTCCGTCGTATCGCGCGCGATGCAGCGGATGCCGCCCTCATGAATACGCGTCAGGATGTCGGTCAGCCGCGGCAGGTCCATCGCCTCTTCCAGGCAATCCTTCACCGTCTGCGCGACGAGTGGATGATCGGGAATCTGGCGATCGCCGGGAATGTTTTCAAGGCATGCCGCGGCATCAGGAAACGCGGATGCGAGCAGATCGTCGGCCCGCATGCGCTGCAACGGCGACGGCACCTTCCTGCCGCCGTTCATGCGCGCGACCGCAAGGGACACGGTCGCGTTCCATCGCCATCGCGTCTTGAAGACCGGCGCGTCGAGGAACGCCTGGATCAGGATCTCCTTGACGCTCGCTGGGTGCAGGTAACGGAACACGTCGGCGAGCGGAAACGCGTGCTGATCGCTGAGCGACAGCAGCAGTCCCTCTTCGGTCGCCGCCGCCTGTAATTCGAAATTGAACTGGCGGCAGAAACGCTTGCGCAGCGCCAGCGCCCACGCGCGGTTGACGCGGCTGCCGAACGGCGCGTGCAGCACGAGCTGCATGCCGCCTGAGTCGTCGAAGAAACGCTCGAGGATGATCGTGTTCAAGGTCGGGAGCGCACCGAGGATCCTGAGCGACTCGGCGAGATAGTCGACGACCTGCTCGGACGCTTGTGGCGACACTGCGGATTCGCTCGTGAGCCACCGCACCGCGCCGTCGCGGTCGTTGGCGAGCAGGAACGGCTCGAGGCCGGCGCGCAGATCGCTGACGAGCGACGAGAGCTCCGCCGTGCGGCCCGGCGACTCGCCAAGCCAGAACGGAATGGTCGGCGGCGCGCCGTGCGCATCGGCGACGCGCACAGTTCCACTGGCGACCTGCAGGATCCGCCACGAGCTGTTGCCGAGCTGGAAGATGTCGCCGGCGTTGCTCTCGATCGCGAAGTCCTCGTTCAGCGTGCCGAGGAACGTTTCATCGGGATCGAGCACGACACGGTAATCGGCGGCGTCGGGAATGGCGCCGCCCGACGTCAACGCCGTGAGACGCGCCGAACGCTTCGCAAGGATCCGTCCCTGGACCTCATCGCGATGGACGAGCCCGGAGCGGCGGCCTTTCCTGGTGGTGAAGCCCTCGGCAAGCATGCGCACCACGGCGTCGAATGCTTCGCGCGACAGATCACGGTAGGGCCAGGCCTTCCGGACCATTCCGTAGAGATCGTCTTCCCGCCATTCGCGGCTCGATGCTTCGGCGACGATTTGCTGCGCGAGCACATCGAGTGAGTTCTCATACGGAATCAGGCGATCGAGCTCGCCCCGCTTGACGGCGAGAAAGAGCGCCACGCACTCGACCAGGTCATCGCGCGTCTCCGGAAAGATGCGGCCCTTCGGCGTACCCTCAATGGTGTGGCCGGCGCGCCCGATACGCTGCAGGAACGTCGCGATTCGCCGCGGCGATCCGATTTGACAGACCAGGTCGACGTGGCCGATGTCGATGCCAAGTTCCAGCGACGCGGTCGCGACGACGACGCGGAGGGCTCCGGACTTGAGACGCAGCTCGGCGTCCAGGCGCCGTTCCTTCGACAGGCTGCCGTGGTGCGCCGCCACTAGTTCTTCACCAAGACGATCGGCGAGCTGCCTGGCCAGGCGCTCCGCCATCTTGCGCGTGTTGACGAAGACCAGCGTGGTGCGATGCTCGCGAACGAGCGCAGCGAGGCGATCGTAGTACTCCGCCCACACCTCGTGCGCCATCACCGCGTCCAGCGGCGAGCCCGGCAGCTCGATGCCGAGATCGAGGTTGCGGCGATGGCCTTCGTCGATGATGCCGCAGTCGACGGTGGCATCGTTTGCATTCGACGTGCCCACGAGAAAACGAGCCACCAGGTCGAGCGGGCGCTGCGTCGCCGACAGTCCAATCCGTAGCGGCGGCCGGTCGGTCAGCGCGGCAAGACGCTCGAGCGTCAGCGCCAGATGAGCGCCGCGGCGCGTGCCGATGACCGCGTGAATCTCGTCAACGATCACCGTGCGTACGCGTTTCAGTCGTTCGCGGCTGCGCTCGGACGTGAGCAGCAGGTACAACGACTCAGGCGTCGTGATCAGGATGTGCGGCGGCGTCTTCACCATGGACGCGCGCGCCGCTGACGGCGTGTCCCCGGTTCGCACTGCTGACGTGATCGCCGTCGCAGACAGTCCCATGTCCGCGGCAATTGCCGCAATCCCTGCCCGTGGCTCGGACAGGTTCTGGTGGATGTCGGTGCTGAGCGCCTTGAGCGGCGAGACGTAGATGACGCGCGTCTCGTCCGTGAGCTCGCCGGCCAGACCTTCGCGAAACAGTTCGTCGAGCGCGATCAGAAAAGCGGCGAGCGTCTTGCCGGATCCGGTCGGTGCCGCAATCAGCGTGTGCCGGCCGGAGCGGATCGATCCCCATCCCGACGCTTGCGCCGCCGTCGGCGTTCCGAGCGTGGACGTGAACCATCGCTCAACCGCGGGATGAAATGTGTGGAGAGACAGAAGAACGTTATTTTAGCGCAGCAGCGAGGGCAGGATCGCGCTGGATCACAGCTCGGGCGTACGAGCAGATTGGAACCACGCGCAAGCTCGTGTCCCTCGCGAACGCCACGGCTCTCTGAACCAGCTGCCGGCCGTGTCCGGCCCCCCGCAAATGCGGAGCGACTTCAACGTGCTCGATGCACAGTACGCCAACATCCGGACGAGTGAACTCGAGGAACCCGAACCGCTCGCCGTTGATTCGCAGCACGAACTCGTGCGTGCCGTTGAGCTCCTCTCGTTCAATCGTGACGTTCTGATGCTGCATCTGGTTCCTGGTCCCGTATTTCAACATGATCAACCACTAGGCAGGTTGAAAATTGGTACCTGGTCCCGGATTCAACAGCAGGCGCAGCAGGCGCCGCAGCTTGCGGCGCCCCTGCATGAACATTACCTTTGCCGCCATTATGCACGCCCCATCGGCGGCCCGGAGGTAGCCGGATCGCTCAGCAGGCTCTCGCTGACCACGTCCTCTGCGTAGGTCGCGACTTTGTCAGTCACGTTCTGCTTCAGGTTGTTGGCAACATGCCTGGCCCGCGCCAGGGTCTCGTCACGCGTCGCGCCCATCGCGCGATCCTCGTACTCCGTGGCGCGCACGGCGAGGCCGATGGCCGCCCCGATCGCCAGCGCCAGCGCGCCGGCCGCCAGCGGGTTGTCACGCACGAATTCATCAACCGTCGTCGAAGCGCTCCTGGCCGCGCTCTGAACCTGCGTCGACGCCGTGCGCGCCGACGATGCCGCCGACTGCGCGTATTCGTTGACCGTGTCGCGGGCGCTCGAGGCGTATTCACCGGCCGTCTCACGCGCTGACGAGGCGTATTCACCAACCGCCTGGCGCGCCGTCGACGCGTACTCACCGACCGCCTGCTTCGCGTTCGACGCGGCGCCGCTGACGCGATCGCGCAGCGACGGCTCCATCGATTCGTACTCGTCGTGATCCCACGACGTGTCGGACGCGCCGTACCACTGCTCTGAACTGCCGCGGCCCCGGCCGCGCAGCATCCACCAGGCGATCACGCCGGCGGTCGCCGCCATGCGGATCGGGTGTTCCCTGGCATACCACGCCAGGTTGTTGCCGTAACCGCGCGCCTTCTGGGCCGCGTCATATGCTGTTTCGCTCGCCGAATTCATGATGTTCTTCACCTTTCCGGTGGCCGCTTCCCGCACGCCGTCCTTGGCCTGCTGCAACAGGTGCTCGGGACGCAGCCGTTCCTGGATCTCGCCAATCGTCTCGCTCATCTCGATGCGCGTTTGTTCGATTTCGCGCTTGATCGCCGCGGAGTCCGCCTCGCCCTGGGCGAGTTGACGCCGCGCCTGCGGTGTCAACGAGTCGAAGGGTTCTTGAGCCACTGGGTCGTCTCCTTGAGGGAATGAATCGTTTCGACGGGAGCAATCGATTTCGTGCGCAGTGCGGAAATTCCCGACTGCGCAAGCAGGTAGGCCACGAGGCCCATCAGCGCGGCGGTGATGAGCGCGGCGAGCCACGGCTCGACGCCGAGATTGACCAGCAGCAGCGCGACCGCCGCGGCCGCCGCCACTACGGCCGCAAGGCCGAAGGCGATAGACACGCCGATCATCATCACGTGCCTGCCGGCATCGGCGAGTTTCTCGCTTAACTCCGCCTTCGCCAGCCGCATTTCCTGCCTGATCAGATCAGAGGTCTGCAGCGAAAGGTTGGAGAATAGATCTCCAAGCGAACGTTCCATGAGCGGTATTTGCATGGCCGGCCCCCTAGTAGCTGCCTTCGCCGAGATCGCCTGAGTAGGACGGCGAGCCGGTGCCCGCGGTCATCGGGTCGACGCTGCTGAAGTTGTCGCCGTAGTCGCGCATCGTGCTGCGATCCGCCGAGCTCTTCAGGAAGCGACCGATGCCGAGGCCGACCAGGAACGCGCCGCCAATAAAGAGCGCCGGGCGCCGGCGCGCGAATACGTGGACATCGTCGATGATGTCGGCCACGCCCTTCTGGCGGATCTGATCGGCGATACGCTTCATCTGGTCGCTCGCCATGTCCACGTAGGACGCGAGCGTCTCGTTTTCATTTCGCAGCTCGTTGCTGGCGTTGCGAAAGACGTCCGCGATGCCACCCAGCCCGTCGGCGGCTCGATTCTTCCGCTCATCGACGCGGGAGGCGACCCGCTGTTTTACGCCGCCGAGCACTTCGCTTGGCGTGGCGCCGCTAACTCCGCCATTGGCTGCGATCTCCGCATTGCTACGGACCGTTCCATTGCCGGTCTTGGCTGAGCCGTTGGGCTTGTTGTCGTAATTCGTGGGCATTGTGCCGCTCCTCCACCTGCGACGAAGAGCAAGACACGATCCAAGAGTTAGTGTCGGGAACCGGGATTCGGGAACCGGGATCCGGAAGGTGCGTGCGTACTTTGGGCTTAGCGCGTCACTGTGATCGTGACTTGTCCGTCACCGGTCAGCGCGCCGTCGTCGGCACGCGAGCGCAGCACGTAAACGCCGGGCTCCGAGAAGGTCGCCCACACCGTTACTTTGCCGTCGGCGGGAATCGCCGGCGCGACCCACACCGGCGCCCACGGCGAATTGGCGCCGGCGCGCGTGTCTTCCCACGACATGACTTGATCGGGCGAGAACGTCACCGTGCCCTTGCCGCGATAGACATACCACGACACGTGCAGCCCCACGTTTTTCCCGACGGTTACGCGCGCCGGAGGCTGCATCGCGCGGTTGACGCGCGTCTCCGCTGTGATCTGCCGCGAGCCGGCGTTGGAGACGGCGGCGCCGGAAAGACCAGAGCCGCGCCGTTTGGGAATGCCGTCGTCGGTGACGACCGCGGAAAGTTGGACCGTCTCGCCCACTTTCGCAGTCAACGTCTTTCGTCCCTGCACTTCGATCTGCGGCGGCTTGTTGGCGCGAATCTCTGGGCTGCTCGAACCGGCACCGAGCGCGCCGGTCTCAGACGCGCGGACCACATCGTCAATCTGGTAATCGAGGCGAAGACTGGCAAAGGCTTTTTCCGTCTTGCCCTGCGTGGTCAGCGTCCAGATCAACTCATCCTTGTCGGTGAAGCCGGCCGGCACCGGCACGCGGAAGATGAAACGGTTGCGGCGCGGCAGAAAATGGGTGGGCTGCCCTTGATCGGCGCCGCCGACGTTGAAGCCGTTGTCGGGACCGATCGGCACGTCGATCTCTTCGACCCAGTTGCGATTCATGTAGCCGAAGACGAAGTATTTCTGGCCATCCGCGCCGATCTCCCAGCCTTCATAAGCTGGAGAAACATTCTGTCCACTCGAGTACGACAGAGATTGAGCCGAAGGGCTTGCCGAAAAGGCAATCAGCACCACCCACAAGCCAAGACCCAGGACCCAAGACCTCATTGCTGTTGCCGTGGCGCCGCCATCGGCTGCGGCAGGATGTTGCACAGCGGACAGCCGATCACCATGCTGTTGCGTGTCAGCTTCAATTTTTCCCGGCGCGCCGCCATCTCCGCCTGGAACTGCTCGTCGGTCAGGAACACTCGATTGCCGAGATCGATGAACATGTTGGCGACAGATCGATTACCTGATCCCTGCCAATTGCGGGGATCCGGCACGTTCTTGTTCGACGGCGAGTTATCCATGTAGCCGACGATGTGGAGGATGGTGTCCTTCGGGAGCAGCGGCGCCGAATCATCGTCGTAGTCGTAGCCGCGGACCCAGTTGTGGTCGTAGCCGACGCAGTTGATGGTCTGGATGTTGTAGCCCCAGATTGCCTCGAGGCACATGCGCTGACCCGGAGCGTGCAGGTGCGGCTCGAACGAGAGGATCTTGGTGTTCTCCTTCAGCAGCGCGTACGCATGCAGCTGCTGGTTTGGCTCCATCGCCTTGATATCGATGTCCACGCCATTCCCGAGCGCATAGGTGGCGCGGCGATATTCCGGCTTGTAGCCTTTGGGCATGAACTTGAACGCGACCTCGAGATGCGCGGTCGTATCGCGCCCGTTCGAGTGGAGGTGGACCGAGTCGGACACGATGCTCGAGCCGGCCTTCAGGAGGCGCGCCGACTTCGCATCGAAGAAATCCGCTTCGCGTCCCACTTCGTGCACCGGCCAGGACGTGCTGTCGTCGGGAACAAGAGGATCGCCGGCGTCTTCGCCGAGCACGCGCGTGGACCAGATCATGTGGTGGAACACGTAACGGCCGCCGACCGTGGCGCGGCCCGTTCCCGCCGATCCAACATCGTTGACTTCGCGAATCTCGAGCGCCGACACGTACCGGTCTTCGGTGAGGCCCGTCGGCACGCGCGGAATCTCGCCCCACCAGTCGGGCTGCGTGCCCTTCACGAGGATGTCCGTGGTGCGCACGACGAGATCGGGCTCGCCGATCGACCACTTCGTCGAGTCGGTCCACGTTCGAAGCGGCGGCATGTCGTCGGGGTTGCCGCGCGGCGCGCCGCTGTCGGCCCACCTGGCGATCATCGCGATCTCGTCGGCGCTGAGCGACGGATCGTTCTTGAACTTCTGGATGCCGAGGTTCTTTTCGACGTACCACGGCGGCATCACGCCGGCGTGCGGGCCGATGCCCGTGCGCTGCTTAATCGCGCGCGCCCAGGGCCGGGCCTCGTCGTAGGTGCGCAGTGACATCGGCGCGACGCCATCAGGCCGGTGACAGGTTTCGCAGCTGCGCTGCAGTATCGGCGCGATGTGCTTCGTGAATGTGACTTCGGGCTGGTCCCCCGGAGCGCGCAGCGCGGAGGAGGAACTTTGCGCCGCCGGCAGCGCAATCGCGCCGGCCACGAGACACAGACCGAGAAGCATCGCCGTGCGAGCCATGTGCACCTTCCTCCGCGATAATTTACCGCAAATGCGCCAGCAGAAAGTCTAAACCCTGCTGCAGAATTCGACGCGTTTCCGGGCCATCCAGAGACAGTTCATAGGAATGCGGCGCCTCCGGGTAGTTCACGAGGGTTACCGGCTTGTTTTCGACCAGCGCCCTCGCAACAAACCCGTCGAGCGCAGCGTTAAGATCGGGCGTTTCATCCTTACCCGCGCGAATGACGAACAGCGGCGTGTCTGGGCAGAAATCCTTCGTGATTGGATTGTTTAGCACGGCACAGGTCGCGTGCGAGGCCACAACGAGCACCACCGGGCCATTTCCGGACGTTGACCAGACTCCTACTTTTCGATATTTCTCGCCCAGGTACTTCATCAACGCTACGCCATCTGGCTCCGGATCGCGGTTGGAGTGCGTCACCGCGGTCATGCCCGACGCCGCGATCAACTGCGCCATCGAGATCGTCCACTCCATCTCCATGAACTTGCAACCGACGTGTTTCTCGAAGCCGGCATCCGGAACACCTTCGAGGATCGCGACGACACAGTCGCCGGTGGGATTCACCGCCTCGTAGATCTCGAGCGGCAACGGCTCGCCGTTCGCTCCTGGGAACGCGGACTTACGGACCGGGACCGATTTCATTCCAGGAATTTCGTACAGCACTCGTCGCGTCGTAACTTCGTGTCGCATCTTTTTCTCCGGAATGATGCACAAATGAAAAAGGCCCCTCGGTGGAAGGGCCTTCTTGGCTGCGAGAACTCTATCGAAGCGAAACGATGCGGCGCAACCGTTATTTTCCGCCCCCGAAGATTCGGGACCAGAACCCGGGCTTCGACTCGAGGACAGGCGGCGGGTTGACGCGCACGTCACGAATCGCGCCGCGCGGCCGATCGACCCACGCCGGCTTCATTCCCTTGGTCGCAACCTTCATGAACCGTGTCCACATCGGCACGGCAAGCTCCGCGGCATAGCCATTGCGGCGGATCGTCTGCGGCTGGTCGTAGCCAACCCACACGCCGGCGACGAGCGACGGCGTGAAGCCGATGAACCATGCGTCGTGATAGTCGTTGGTGGTGCCGGTCTTGCCGCCCGCGGGCAACGAGAACCCCATCTGCCGCACACCGTAGGCGGTGCCGCCGTCGATGACGCCGCGCAGCATGTCCGCCATCAGGTACGCAGTGACGGCGCGGATCGCCTGCTGCGGCGCATCGTGATTCTCGTAGAGTACCTGCCCGTCCCGATCGACCACTCGCCGCACCAAGTGTGGAGGAAACAGGACGCCGTTATTCGCAAACGCGCCATACGCTGCCGTGATCGCACTCAGCGTGACTTCGCCGGAGCCGAGCGCCACCGAAGGCACGGCCGGCAGGTCATCGAAGCCGAAATTCTTCGCCTGCTTCATCGTTTGCTTGAGGCCGACCGTCGTCAACAACTGCACGGCAGCGCGATTGCTCGACAGTCGCAGGCCCTCGCGCAGGGTCAGCACGTCCTCGTCGACATGTTCGTCGTCGGGCGTCCACGATGCGTTCGACGCTTCGATCGGATCGCCCAGGCCTTCGATGAGATCCTCGGGCCCGAGACCGGTTTCGACGGCGGCGGCATACACAAAAGGCTTGAACGCCGAACCAGGCTGGCGCTTGGCGCGGGTGGCGCGATTGAAATTGCTGGCGCGGAAATCACGACCGCCGACCATGGCGCGCACGGCGCCGGTGTCGGGGTCAATCGCAATGAGCGCCGCTTGCAGCGGATCGCGCGGCGTCTTGCTCTTAGGCAGCGACTTTTCAATCTCCGCGATGCTCTGATCGACCGCGGCATCCGCCGCCCGCTGCATGTAGGGATCGATCGTCGTAAACACCTGCAATCCGCCTTGCTCGACGCGCTCGTTGCCGAAATGCTCGACGAGCTGACGGCGCACTTCATCCTTGAAGTACTGGCCGTACGGCTCCTCGGCGCGCAAGCCGTCGTAGATTTCGATCTGCGTCTTGAATGCCGTGTCGAATTGATCCTTGGTAATCGCCTTGCTCTCGAGCATTGCCTTCAAGACGACGGTCTGACGCGCTTCGGCTTTCTGCGGCGCCTGCGACGGGTCGTAACTCGACGGCGCCTTCAGCAGACCGGCGAGCAGCGACGCTTCTCCGAGCGACAACTCGGACGCCTTCTTGCCGAAGTAGCCGCGCGACGCGGCTTCAGCGCCGTAGAGGCCGTTCCCGAAATAGACCTTGTTCAGGTAGAGCTCGAGAATCTCGTTCTTGGTGAACTGATGTTCGAGCGCTGTGGCGAACAACAACTCGCGCAGTTTCCGGTCCAGCGTTTTTTCGCGGCCGACGCTCTGGCGCGCCAGTTGTTGCGTGATCGTGCTGCCCCCCTGGACGGCCTCCCCTGCGCGCACCACGGCAATCGCCGATCCGATGATGCGAATCGGATCGAACCCTTCGTGATCGTAGAACCGGCGATCCTCGATCGCGATGACCGCCTTAATCAGGTTCGGGGAAATCTCGGTAAGCGGCACCTCAATCCGGTGCTCCTTGGCGATGGTAAAAACTTCTCGATCGGCCGCGTCAAAAAGGATGTTCGCGCTGGCCATGTCCGAAAACGCGCGCAGTTCCTTCTTGCTCGGGATGCTGCCGACCAAATCGATGACAAACCAGCCAAAAACCGCTAAAAACCCCAGCCCGACAATTGCAGCGGCCCTGAGGAGCCACGGCCGAGGTTGAGGGATTCTGAAAGCCATCGCTACCCCCGCTGCAACGGCCGTTCCAGCCCAGAACGTTGAAATCGGGGTCAAGTGTCGTTTTTCAACATGGTTCTGTCGATCTTGAGGACAGTCGCCCGACGGATAAGTAAGGAGAAAGAGACATGCGTTTCATGATGCTGGTGATTCCCAAGGACTACGACAAGGCGGAACCGAATCGAATGCCGGACGCCGAGTCCGTCCGCAAGATGATGAAGTACAACGAGGACCTCGCCAAGGCGGGAGTCCTCCTCAGCCTTGAGGGCCTCAAGCCGCCGTCAGCTGGGGTTCGCATCAGCTTCACGGGCGGCACCCCGAAGGTCACGGACGGTCCGTTCGCCGAAGCCAAGGAATGCATCGGCGGCTACTGGATGATCCAGGTGAAATCGAAGGAAGAAGCGATCGAATGGGCCAAGCGCGCGCCGATGTCGCTCGACGAAACCATCGAAGTGCGTGGCGTCCATGAGATGGCGGACTTCCCCGCGGACGTGCAAGCCGCGGCCGCGGGGTTCGAAGAACTTCAGGGACGAAAATAACGGCTGCGGCACGTCCGAAGGTTGCAGAAGTTCCACGGTTCCAGAGGTTCCAAATGGTTTGGTTCTGTTGGGGTACCGAGTTCGGGTACGCTTATGACCCAACAGAACGTTGCCTCTGGAACGTTTGGAACTTATGGAACCGCTGGAACAGCAGACGCAGGCGGCAATCGATGCGGTGTGGAGGATCGAATCACCGAAACTGATTGCCGCTCTCGCGAGGATGTGCCGCGACGTCGGGCTCGCCGAAGATCTTGCGCAGGATGCGCTGGTTGCCGCCCTCGAGCAGTGGCCGAAGGAGGGCGTCCCGCGCAATCCGGGCGCGTGGCTGATGGCGATCGCCAAGCGCCGCGGTATCGATCACTTCCGCCGCAACAAGCTGGTCGATCACAAGCACGAGCAGGTCGGCTACGAGATGCAGGCACGGCAGGAGGATGCCGCGCCGGATTTCGACGCGGCGCTGGATGACGATGTGGGCGATGACCTGCTGCGGTTGATCTTCACGGCGTGCCACCCGGTACTCTCGACCGAGGCGCGCGTGACGCTGACGCTGAAGCTGCTCGCCGGCCTCACGACCGAAGAGATCGCGCGCGCGTTTCTCTCGACCGAGCCCACCATCCAGCAGCGCATCGTCCGCGCCAAGCGCACGCTGGCGGACAAGAAGATCGCCTACGAAGTGCCGAGCGGAGCCGAGTTGAACGTCCGACTCGCGTCGGTGCTCGAGGTCATCTACCTGATTTTCAACGAGGGTTATTCCGCGACGGCGGGCGACGACTGGATGCGCCCGGCGCTCTGCGAAGACGCGCAGCGGCTCGGCCGCGTGCTCGCGGGTCTTGCGCCGAACGAACCCGAGGTGCACGGGCTCCTGGCGCTGATCGAGATTCAAGCATCCCGAACGGCGGCGCGCGTCGGGCCGAAAGGCGAACCGATCCTGTTGCTCGATCAGGATCGCCGGCGATGGAACCAGCTGCTCATTCAGCGCGGATTCGCCGCGCTGGCGCGCGCGGAACGTCTGCGTCCCGAGCGCGGATCGTACACGCTGCAGGCGGCGATCGCGGCGTGCCACGCCCGCGCGCGGCAGGCGGATCACACGGACTGGAAGCAGATTGCGTCACTCTACGATGCGCTGGCGGCGATCATGCCCTCGCCGATCGTCGAGCTCAATCGCGCGGTCGCCTACGGAATGGCGTTCGGTCCCGACAAGGGACTCGAGGTCGTCGAGCCGCTCGTCGGTATTCCGTCACTGAGCGAGTATCCCTATCTACCGGGGGTCCGCGCCGACTTGCTGTTCAAGTTGAAGAGATTCGACGAAGCGAAGGGTGAGTTTCTGAAGGCTGCGGAGCTCACGAAGAATGCGTCACAGCGGGCGCTGCTATTGCAGAAAGCTGCCGAGTGTAGGGGCGAACTTTAGTTCGCCCAGGCGAATCCCCGCCCTAACGATCGACCAACTGAATCTCGTACGCCTCGAGATCGAACATGTCGTGGCCCAGTGCGAGGATCACCACATTCGCGCCGGGCTTCAGCTCGTCGTGAGGGATCTTCCTGTGCCGCTTGTCGGTGACCGGGGTGTCGTCGTGCATGTCGATCTCGTAGGTGGCGCCGTCGACCGCCTTGACGGCGATCTCGTCTTTCTTGAGGCCGGCGATCGTGCCGACGATCTTGAATTTCTCGTGAGCCGACACCGCGGCGACAACCGCGACGAAAACGAGCGCGATCAACCATGAACGCATGACCCCACTATAATCCCGCCATCATGAAACGCATCCCGCTGGTCCTCGTGGCCGTGGCCCTGGTGTCGTCTTCTCCCGCCGCGCAACAACCATCGAACCCGAAGTTCGACGCGCTCGCGGCGCTGGTCGAAACGAAGATGCGGGAGTATCAGGTGCCGGGCGTCGCCCTCGGCATCCTCGACAACGGCGTCATCACTTCGCGCGGTTGGGGGGCCACCAACGTCAACGACGCGCGGCCGGTCACCGCGGAGACCGTATTTCCGATCGCTTCGATCTCCAAGACCTTCGCCGCAACGATGGTCATGCGCCTGGTCGAGCAGGGCAAGCTCGATCTCAAGGCGCCGGTGCGAAAGTATCTGCCAGAGTTCAAGGTGCGCGATGACAGCGTCGCGCGCGACGTGACGATCTGGAACCTGCTGACACACACCGCCGGGTGGGAGGGACAGGTCTCGGGTCCCGATCGCGGCGAGGACACGCTCCGCAACTTCGTGGCCACGGTGATGCCGGATCTGATGCAGGTGGCGCCACCGACGGCCGCGTGGAGCTACAACAACGCCGGCTTCAGCGTCTCCGGCCGAGTCATCGAGGCCGTCACGGGGACCTCGATCAACCGCGCGATCTTCGATCTCGTCTTCCAGCCGCTCGGCCTCAAGCACGCCGGCACGACCGCCGGCGATTTCATCGTCCACCCCTTCGCCGTCGGGCACATCAATCGTGGCAACGAGCCTGCGGCGATGATGCGGCCCTTCGCGCCGTCGGTCAGCGTCACCGCGGGCGGCGTCGGCCTTTGCGTGAACGACCTGCTCGCCTACGCGAGGTTCCATCTCGGGGACGGCACCGCGCCCGGCGGCGAGCGGCTGCTGAATCGCGCGTCACTGGAAACGATGCGCGCCACGCAGATGCACAAGCAGAGCACGGACGACGACATCGGCCTCGCGTGGCATTTGCGGAATGTCGGACCGCTGAGAGTCGCGGCGCATGGCGGCACGCTGGGCGGCCATATTTTGCTGCTCGAGCTGGTGCCGGAGAAGAACTTTGCGATCGGCCTCCTCACGAATTCGAGCAACGGCTGGCGATTGATCCAGGACGTCGAGCGCGAGGCGCTGCGGAGCTATCACGGCGCGACCTTCCCGAAGAACTACGCGATCGCGCATCGCGGACTGGTCGAGACGCTGCCGAATGTCGAGCCGCT